>Ga0265797_10002130_pt1 | contig 33838 bp, 44 predicted proteins | sample P2T30metagenome_FD_192433 | JGI IMG/M metagenome (GOLD analysis project Ga0265797, IMG submission 192433) | Plant litter microbial communities from East Loma Ridge, Irvine, California - P2 T30 | ecosystem: Environmental > Terrestrial > Plant litter > Unclassified | place: USA: California...
CCCACTGGAAGCTGCCTCTGTGGCGATATCAAAATCGAGTACACTGGTGAACCAACTTACACCGCACGTCTTACCCCATCTGATAGTCAAGGTGACGCCGAGGTCTGACAGACGACTAGGCATTCTGTCATTGCCATGATGACTGCAAACTGAACAACACCCAAGTCTTCCAGATCCCGAAGGCCAACTTCACCATCACCACTGGTGAGCCGAAGATCTTCACCAAGCAGTCTGACCACGGCAGGGTAGGTAGGCGTAACGAAAACAAGGATCGCGCTCAGCCCATGTTTTATTAACATCGCACTCGTGTTGATCTCGTATCCCCAGGATATCCACACCCACTTCTGTCCTCGTTGCGGCACGGCACTATTCCGGATCGGCGGCGCACCCGAGATGGCAGAATACGTAGGCCTCAGAGCTGGTGTGTTGGACGACCAGAGCATACTCGACAAGACGCCCATGGTGGAAGTGTATGTTGAGAGACGAATGAAGTGGCTCAAACCCGTTGATGGGGCGATGCAGTTGGACGCTCAGTACCAGGTCGTGCAGTAGCTTAGTAGCAGTCAGAGATCTGCTGTAGCTTCAAAGTACAACGCTGTGGTGTGACCTTTGCGCGGGTGGAGAGAACGCATTATTGTGCTGTGGACATCTTTTTCGGAAGCAGGAATGTGCTTTCATCCGGTCGTATTGTATTCTGTCTGCACAAATGATGCGCACAAGGCTACCGATCGACAGTCTGTCAACCTGTTACAAGTACACGAATTTTTAAAGTTGGTGCGTGACGTCTCACCGTTGAAGATCATCATTCTTCTGCAGCCGCGCTAGAGGATATCTGCATGACTGCTAGCAACTAGGGGTCGACTCTACTCCTGACCATGCCTCAGTGGCAACAGCTCGCAATCCGATGTCTATACTGGAAGGCATTTGCACGTTGATTATGAAAGCATGTCAAGAGCCAGCAACGCACCAGGACAGTTGGAACCAGTATCGATTCTAGAAATGGTAACGACAAATCGCTTTGATTAAATTAAACGCCAAAATTGTACAAGATTGTTAGACTACTCATGATCGAATTTTTCATAGCTTGCTTTTTCCAGCAGCGGCCAGTTCTGCACCAGCACCGCCAATGCACAGCTTGCCAGTCTCCTTCACCTTGGTCTGGAAGAGGACCACGTTGCCCTCCTTCCACATCTCGGTCACCAAGGTCTGACCAGGGATCACAACACCTGCAAACCGGACCTTGATGTTCTTGAACTGACCGTAAGTCCTGACAACCGCCTTACCAGCGATGCCGAAGGAGCAAAGACCGTGAAGGATAGGCTCCTTGAAGCCGCCGACCTTGCTGAATTCAGGGTCGATGTGAAGGGGGTTGCGGTCACCGGACAAGCGGTAGATGGCCGCTTGCTCCTCGGTCGTCTTCTCCTCGACAACTGAGTCGGGTGCGCGCTGAGGCATCTTGTAAACGCGGGTTGCAGCGCCACGGTCGGTGCCCTTCTTGGCGCCTCCGAAGCCACCAGAGCCACGAATGAAGACAGTGCTCTCGTTGTAGAAGAGATCCTTGCCAGTCTTCTTGTCCTTGGTAGTAGAGCCAGTGACAATGAGTCCTGCGTTACCCTTGTCGACAACCTCGACGAGGCTGGGGTATGAAGTGGTGGTTGCTTCGGTGGGAATGGGGTTGCGGATCTCCAGGTACTGCTCACCGTGGAGAAGCATCATAGGGCTGAAGTTGGGGACGAGGTCGCCAAAGCTGAAGGGGGAAACTGCGTTGAATGTGGGGATGACACCGAAAGTGGGCAGGACCTGGAACTTGTCGTCGTTCTCGAAGACGAGAGGGAGGTCTGTCCGCTTGGCACCGACACCAAGGTCTAGAAACAAGTTAGCTTGAACTCACACCAGTATCTTGTCACTCAGACTTACTGTAAAGAATGACATCGCGCTCATCGTATGAGAAGTCGGTGCCCTCGGCCTTCGCCTTCTTCGCAGCCTCAATGTTGGCCAAGATCTCCTTGTTCGGCTCAGCAGCCTTCTTCTCCTTCTTTGCGGCAGCTGAGCGGTTCTCCATGTTTGCCATGATCTTGGCAGTTCCAGCAGAAGGGTCATCAGGGTGGTCAGCACGGCCATCGTCGAAGTCGAGAATCGTCTCCCACTTGGAAAGGACCTCTTCGGGTGTGAGAGGCTTGTCAATAGGGAAGCCAACACCACCAGTGCGCTGCCATCTTGTCTCACCAACCCAACCAGAGCCGACTTCGAAGAGGCGGCCAGTGGCAGGCTCGGGCACCTTGTCTGAACCGAGCAGAACAACGAGGGGCGCCACATAGTCAGGCTTGAAGGCCTGGACCATCTCCTCAGGCATGATGGAGCGTGTCATGTTGGTGCCAGCGTTGGGTGCAATAGTGTTGACAAGGATGTTGTACTTCTTGCCCTCTCTTGCGAGTGCGCGAGAGAAACCGAGGATACCGCACTTGGCGGCAGCGTAGTTGGCCTGACCGAAGTTGCCGTAGATACCAGAAGTGGATGTGGTGTTAATGATACGACCATACTTCTGCTTGAGCATGTAAGGCCATGCGGCCTTGGAAACCTTATAGGTGCCGCGCAGGTGAACGTCAAGAACTTGCTTGAACATCTTGTCGTCCATGTTGGCGAAGGCCTTGTCGCGCAAAATACCAGCGTTGTTGACAATGATGTCGATGCGGCCGTAGGCGTCGATGGCACCCTTGATAACAGCATCACCATCCTCGGCACTCGCCTTGACACCGACAGCCTGTCCACCAAGCTTCTGGATCTCCTGGACAGTAGTGTCTGGGTCGACAAGGTCGTTGACTACGATCTTAGCTCCGTACTTGGCAAATTGCAGAGCGTAGATGCGACCAAGACCGGCGCCAGCGCCAGTGATTAAAGCGACCTTGCCCTTGAACTCAATGTTCTCTGCTGGGGGGTTGGGAGGGAGCTTCTGAGCATCCTCGAGAAGCTCCATGAAGTTGGCTACGCCTGTGGGGTACTCTGCGCCAGCAGAGAAGTCACCAACAGTATCCCACTTCTTGAGCAGGGCGCCCGGGGTGAAGCTGTCATCGGCTCTGAGCAAAGCACCCTTTGATCGCTCCCAGCGTAGCTTCGCAACGTGGCCGCCACCAACCTCGAAGATGGAGCCAGTCTCAGTCTGGTTGGACTTGTGGACAAGCACTGCAACGAGGGGAACAACCCACTCGGGCTTGAGAGCATCCAGAACCTCGGGAGGCATGACTGTGGCGGTCATTCTTGAGGCTGCAATGGGCGCAATCACGTTGCAGATGATATTGTACTTGAGACCCTCCTTGGCAAGAGTCTCGGTGAATCCAACCTGTGAGAGCTTGGCAGCTACATTGTGTTAGCAATTGACACTCGATTTGGGATGAATCGTTCCTCCGTAAAAGAGCCACTCACCTGAGTAGTTACATTGTCCAAAGCTGCCGAAGAGACCTGCTGCACTGGCCGTGCTGATCACACGACCGTACTTCTGCTTCCTGAAATGTGGCCACGCGGCTCTTGCGCACTTGTATGCTCCCTCGACGTGTACCTTCATCACCAAGTCCCAGTCCTGGTCTTTCATGTTCTTGAAGCTGATGTCGCGCAGGATGCCGGCATTGTTGATGAGGACATCAATTCTGCCAAAGGCCTTGATCGCAGTCTCGATGATCTTGTCGCCGTTCTCAACCGAGTCGTAGTTCGCGACGGCCTTGCCGCCAGCAGATGTGATCTCCTTAACAACCTCGTCTGCGGCCTAAGAAAGAAATAATGTCAGCATGGTCTAGGAGACACTCTGGAGCAATGACACTCACCTTGCTGCTACCGCCCTCGCCCTTGAAGGAGCCACCCAGGTCGTTGACCACGACATTGGCTCCTCGTGAGGCGAAGAAGAGTGCGTATGCCCTTCCCAATCCTCCGCCGGCACCTGTGACGACGACCGTCTGGCCATCGTAGCGTAGTTGTTCTCCAGCCATGATTGCTGCGGAGTATGTGGTAATAGTGTGGAGCGAAAGTGTATCGAGAATGTAAGATAGAAGAGGAATGGCAGAGGGCGCCTTACCTCGATATAGGGATTGCAAATGACCACCTGATCCCCCGGCTCTTGCACTCGTGAAGCTGGCTGTGACGAGCATGTGCCGAGGTAGCCTCGGCGCAGGCAAGCGACCAAGATCATCGGTTCCCCCCGCGGCATTCACATGAAGAATTCACTGCCATGCTTTACCTTCGCCCGCATAATACTGCTCTGACCATTGACTTGCATGAGAATAATCGTGGGCAGTCTGGGGTCATCGATGTGCATGTTTTCCGATCTTCATGATCTTGGTGACCGAGTATTCGCGCTGTGCATAAGTCTACAATCGTATTCAAACATGGAGACTATCCTGCTCTCCCGGGTACTGACCCTAGTAAACCCAGCGTTCCACGTTAAGATACATGCACTTGACGATTGAATTCGGTATGAGGAAAGGCTTTTTTATATTCTTTTGTTGCACGATTGATGTTAGATTGATGCTGCTACAAACGTGTTGTAAGCATCTCAAACTTCTGACGACTCGTTGGTGAAAGACGATGTCAAGTGTAGAAGATCAATGGGATGACATGTGACAGCACTGGGGCATCAGATTGAATTCTTTGTAACCTATACACGCTTGAACATGTGCACCTGGAACCTCATGTTCTCGAGGCTAACCGGGAACTTGAGCGCGTCGTCCAGCTTATACACCATACTGGGCTCGTTGATTACTTTCTCCCAAGAGCGTTCCGGTTGCTCTTCATCGCTGTCGTCTGGGTTTTGTTTTCTGGGAAGCAAGGCATAATCCAGCAACAGATTCATGGGATATTTCCTTTTCTCGCCTCCTTCTTCGGCGTTGGCGGCAGCAACTTCTGAATAGGCTCCAGGGCTGTCCACTACTAGCAGAAGACTGCCTTTCGGAGCGGCTTCTTTGAGTCTTCGGAGGAAGGCAGTCGTTCGAGGCATTGAGGTTGTGTACAGGTCGTTCAATGTGGACATAAGTGTAAGAAGAGCTGGAGCTGCTCCGATAGATGTGCGAAGATCTTCTGTGCTGAGTTCCAGAACGTCCGCTTTCGTGAAATTATGTTCGACGATACCAGGCAATAGGAAAGAGGCATTCGCCGCACGAACAGCAGCGCTGGCGTATTTCGAGAGTGTGGGCGGCATCTTTAGTCCTTGGTCCAATTTTGAGAGCACCAAGGTCCAGTCAGCAGCATCGAGGAGATTGACCTGGAAAAGAGGAGCTGGAGCATTGGGTGATGAGATCGACAAGGCGTCTAAGCCTTCTGAAATCTCTCCATCTGCCGTTTGTGGTTTTCCAGCTGCCTCCGAACGACGTAGATAACGTAGAAGACCAGACAGTGCCATGAACTCCGATGCACCACCTCCAAAGCAGACTACTTTCATCGGGCTCTCATGTTCAACACTGCCGACCAGTTGCTTGATGTAAGCATCGTTTGCCCTTTGCGTGCAGATCCAGGCGAGCAGCTGTGCATAGCCTAACGTTTGGCTCGGACTCCAGCGTATTGTGTAAGCTTCTAGGTGTTCGTCTTTCCCAAAAGCTTTGTCGAAGTCTCTGCAATTCAGCGCATCCCTGATCTCCTGCAATATCGGCTTCAGCGCTTCGAAGTCGTTAGATGCAGGGAATATGGTACGGTAAACTTCCAGTGTCCGCTTCTCGAGGTCGACGGGTAGAATGTGGTCCAACTTAGGAGGCTCTGGTGCTGCTGCTGGAGTCGCTTGCGGTCGGGGCTTCTTCTTGGCAGTGTAGCCACGACCTTTTCTTTCTTCTGGTATGCCGCGAGCCATTGGAGGAGGGCCCTTGTATGCGCCACTGGAGCTAGGTTTGCCATGCTTTGGCTGTGACTCCTTCTTGCGATCGAATTGCCCCATGGCTGAAAATTGCTTCAAGTCTCTCGACTCTCAGATTTTTTTCTCTCTTTCGAACAGACAGGTCATGAGCAATATCCTATGTATGCGCTTGACACACAGCTTCTATTGTGTAGCTCTTTAGTTCGGTCTGTGCGTCAATTGTAAGACGTCGTATTTGTGTAATTTACATGTTGAAGTTTCGCCAAATCCGTGTATGCAATTCATACCCTGTGCTTAGTCAGCAACCCGAATTCACATTTATAGCATAGCAGCCATACGTACACTACTATGACTGGCAACAAGGAAGCGATGGGATTCTCGAGCCACTGGAATTTACTGATGCTATTTGGCCGCAGTTGTTCTCCTGTGTTACTCTAAACGCGCCCGGCCGTAGCTATACCACTTACAGCCAGTGAGAGGTCTAATGTCACAAGTTTCCTTGTTAATCATTGGACAGCGGAGAGGGTTGCATTGAGCAAACACGATCTTGAATCCTCATCATTGCGCACACATTCATTCTACCGATGTTAGCCTATAGTCTTATGACATCCTTGACCCTACGGTCCTTGCCAACCACCAGTCTCAGCTGGCGACCCGATTCGGGATAAATGCCCTTTCTGAGGACTTCTGTGTAAAGCTCATATGCAGGGTAATCTGTGAACGTCAGTACGCAGTCCTCAGTGGGTATCTCCGCATCGCTTACAGCCGTTGACAAAGTTGTTGACTTGGTCTACACTCATGCCGGTGCCCTTGGCTGCGCGCATTGCAGCCTCCTGTTGTTGGCGCCAGTCGTATACGTAGAGCGGGTTCTCGGCGTCGCTGGAACACGCGGTCAGTAGTCGTCTGAGTAAGGCACTCGGACGTACTTACATATGGACAAATGCTCCAAGTTGGCTGCAAAAGTGTCAGCAGGTCGTCTCAGATTCCGGTTACTGCAGAGCCTACCTTGTCATCGCATCGTATTCTCGGAGCTTGTTGTTGACGAACAGAACACTTTCAAGCTGCAGTTTTCCCAATCGACCTTCGTAAGCATCGCCTCTCGTCTCGAATTCCTGCACCGCGGATTTCCATTTGCGTTCGACGTCTTCGTCACTAAGAGCACGGAAGCCCACACACCAGCCTTCGAAGATGACCACCTCGACCGGAGGCTCACCCTCCCGGTTGCAGATCTCCCACTTGCTTGTAGGAAGTCTGTCTCCCGCGCCCGTGAAAGCAGACTTATCATACGAAGGGACCTGAATGTTGTGCTTGCGGTTCGTGATAGCTGCAAACGTCTCGATACCGAGCTTTACATCGTGAGTCGAAGGTTGGCCACGATGCTGTACGAGTGGGTTGTTGGGTTGAGATTTTGCGAGTGCTTCCTGTTCGTCGTGTGGAAGGTAGAGATCGTCTATCGAGAAGACCAAAGTTGGTAGGTTGTACGGTGCTGAGGACAGGGTCTTGGAGAGAGTGGTGACCTACCTTTGTCTCAGCGACGGAGCATAGAATGTGATTCATATAATATCGAGATGTGACACAGAAATATTCTCGGTTTACCGGAGATGCTTCAATGGACTATGCATACCAGTGTCGTCTTGCCGGCGCCTTGCACACCGTTGAGGCCAACAAAGAATGGCGTTGGTTCTTCGCCCTTTGAAGCAAAGGATTCTCGGTGTTTGGTAATCCTGTCGAGGATGAAGGGCACACAGTGTCCCGACTTGTCGTCGATGATTTCAGGCATCTTGTTCAGTGAAGAGCTCGAGTGGTGTATGATTGTATGCGTGTATTGAACAACTAGCCTGTCTATATATAGTTGTAGTCACTCACGCCAAACGAGAGAGATCTCGGCGACGGGTGATAGTCAGTCCAAGCATCGGTGTCTGGACAGACCGAGGGCATGCATCCTCGTGCATGTCCAAGCTCTTGCTTAGGGCTGGACGCTGGGCAGGAGTGGATGCAGCAGGGTTAGGGTCACGTGCCCTGGCTGATTGTGCTGACCCGCAACTGCCGTAATTCATCAGCATCAGCTCGAGGCAAGAGCGAAGTCGGCGATCACATCATCGCCCACCATTGCGGGCAACCCACACTTTGGCGGAGGGCGGTCTGGTCGGTGCCTTGCATGATTCACTGTGGCCGCACGAAAGGCGACTTGCTTCTCTTGACATTTCTCTCTCTCTACCACACACACCTCTCCTCCTCACTCTCATCCACGCATCTTTCAACTCAAAGGAGCCCATTCACCCGGACTCCGCCCATCATTTCTCCAACATAGAAACCCAGCGCTGAGGTCTCTGGCCCTCACTAAAAAACCACCTCCCTCCAATTACCACCCACCACCATGTCCGGATCTCAAGATGCCCCCAGTGCCATTGGCAAGGCCATTGCTCGTCTCGACCTCGACGGTCACGACCTGCCGCCTTCGCCCACTCCTTCCAGCCCGGCAAACGGTCGCAAGTATGCTCTCGCCACCGAGCTGGTCTACACCGAAAGCAACGACCAGTTCAATTCGAGCAGCACTCCCATCTACCAGACCGCTACCTTCAAAGGCGGCCCTGGCCAAGAATATGACTACACTCGTAGCGGCAACCCGACCAGGACGCACCTGGAGAGGCACTTGGCCAAGATCATGAACGCCAACAGGGCCTTGGTCGTCGGCTCAGGAATGGGCGCGCTGGACGTGATCACCCGAGTGCTCAAGCCCGGTGACGAGGTCATCACTGGTGATGATCTTTACGGCGGCACCAACCGCCTGCTCACCTACCTCAAGAACAACAATGACATTAAGGTGCACCACGTCGACACCACAAGGCTTGATGTCGTCAAGGCCGCAGTCAACGAGAAGACTACCATGGTCCTCCTCGAAACCCCAACCAACCCCCTCATCAAGATCGTCGACATTGCAGGCATTGCTGCTGCCGCGCACGCTGCCAACCCTAAGGCTATCGTTGCCGTGGACAACACCATGTTGTCCCCTTACCTGCAAAACCCGTTGGACCTCGGTGCCGACGTCGTCTACGAGTCTGGTACCAAGTACCTCAGCGGCCACCACGATGTCATGGCTGGTGTCATTGGTATCAACGATGTTGCGCTCGGTGAGAAGTTCTTCTTCATGATTAACTCTACCGGCTGCGGTCTCGCGCCATTCGACTCCTGGTTGTTGCTGCGCGGCATCAAGACGCTCGCCGTTCGCATTGAGAAGCAGCAGACTAGCTCTCAGGCTGTCGCTGAGTTCCTTGAGAACCACGGCTTCAAGGTCCGCTACCCTGGACTGAAGTCACACCCGCAATACGCACTCCACTGGAGCCAGGCACGTGGTGCAGGCGCAGTGTTGAGCTTCGAAACTGGCTCTGTCGCCCTGTCTGAGCGCATTGTTGAGTCCACCAACCTCTGGGGCATCTCAGTCTCCTTTGGATGTGTCAACAGCTTGATCAGCATGCCTTGCCGCATGAGCCACGCCAGCATTGACCCGGCGACTCGCAAGGAGCGTGAGCTTCCCGAGGACATCATCAGGTTGTGCGTAGGTATCGAGGACTTGAATGATTTGATCGATGACCTTTCGCAAGCTCTTGTCCGTGCTGGAGCTGTCCGTCTGACCGAGGGAGGCTTTGAGGCTTTGAGCCACTCACGCGAGGAGACCGGAAGAACGACTCAAGTCGTTGATGAACCATAGATGAATGATGTCTGTATATAATTAAATCAAAAGCGTACTGCCGTTGTACTATTGAAACCAATTCTTCAATTCCACAGATCTTCGAAACGAATTATGTGCTAGCACACGCCTTTCTCCGGTTGAGCGGATCTAGTATAGGTGGCTCAGTAGGAGTTTAATTACCTTATGCCTTCAAGTGGTTAGTGCGCTTCATTAAATGAGGTCTCCAAGAAAGTAGAATGCGCATAAATTGGCGAAAGGTCATCTACAAGTGGACCAAGAGATGACAGATCAACGATCCGTCGACAATATGTACATTAATTGTTGTACATAACTATATACTTTCTTTGTACCAGGCAGCTGGAGTGATACCAACACGTCACTTGCGGACCTGCGGTGACATGACACACGAAACTCACAACAGGCAACTTCCCCTCACAGCAGCACAAACACCATGACAGAACTCTCACCTCGACACACATGACACCACTACATTTATGACCCATCCGCCGGCGCGCATGAGCCGCGCACAATGGACTATGTGCCAATCCTCCGACCCAGCCGCGCGGGCGCATGGCGCAGCAAAGCCGACTTCTTCAGACCATTTCGCAGCAGCGGCAGCACGGCGAGCGAGACGGGAGAGAACATCACACCCCTCTACGATCCCTCGCTGGTGAATCAAGACCAAGAAGAAGAGCCGGATCTCGCGGACTTGAACACATCGCTGGCGGCTCTGGTTGAGCTCTTCCCGGACGTACAGCCCGAGGTCTTCCGGGAAATGCTGCTAAGCATTAGCAAGGAGAGCAGGCTGCAGGTTGTCGCTGAGCAGCTGTTGAAGAAGAAGGCGATGTATGTGAACGGACGGCTGAGGCCATCTGGTCGTGGGGACGCAACGGTTGCGCACAGCCGCGTGTCGCAGAGACGGGATGAGGATCCTCTCCCGGCAGAGGATACGTTCAGAGGCGAGAACTACAGGAAAGCGGTCAAGCAGCTGCTGTACTTGGAGTTCAAGAACCTCAGCCACTCGACGATCAGAGGCGTCATGGCGGAGCACAACGATTCGTATATGCTGTCTCGTCCGACGCTGCAACAGCTGTCTGCCAAGTCCTGGCGGTTCTCGATCTCAGCTCTTTGGTCAAAGAGGTCGCCTGCTGGCAGTATTGGAGACCATGTAGCCTTGCACTGGCATGCGGATGCTCCGGGCATCGACCCTCTGCCTAGTGTGAAACGGACCGGAAGTACAGTGCTCGACCGTGAGCTGCACGACCTGTTCGTGGAGCCTTTGTTGGCCAAACGACAGCAGGAGCGGATCCAGGCCGACCACGCACTTGCAAATCAGCTCAACGAGGCAGAAGCCGAGGAAGTTGGTGCCGTCTTCGACTGCGAGTGCTGCTACTCATCGGTTCCGTTCGAGCAGATTGCTACGTGCAACGACGGCTCTCATTACTTGTGTTTTGACTGCATCTCACGCACAACGAACGAAGCAGTCTACGGACAGGGTTGGGCTCGTAGCGCTGATCTAGAGAGGATGACACTACGCTGCTTTGCACCAGCGCTGCAAGAGTGTCAAGGCGCCATACCCTCTGGTCTTGTACAGCGAGCGTTAAGCGAGGATGTCTGGCTGGCCTTCCAAACCCGAGCAACGAGCGATGCAGTCACTAAGAGTCAACTGCTTCTGCAAAGATGTCCATTCTGCATCTACGGTGAAGTTGATGAAACACCCGCTCCACGATTGCGCAACGCTCGTCAGATCGCGAGTCACATCATCCAGAAATCTTCGCCTGGAGCGCAAGGTGCTTTCCTTGTAAGCCTCATTCTGGCATTTTTCCTTACCATCCCTTTCCTCCTTCTCGCTAGCTTCATCTATTTCCTCAGCGCTATCAACCCCCCAACTGCCAACATCCCGCAACAATCCTGGACCCGCGTCTACAAGCAGCGTCGCGGCCTCAAATTCCGCTGTCTCAACCCCGAGTGCAGCAGAACCTCTTGCACCCGATGCTTGACACCCTGGCGCGACCCGCACACGTGCTTCGAAACGGAAAAGACATCTTTGCGCACTGCGATCGAGTCTTCGGCCACGGCAGCGATCAAACGCACCTGCCCCAAATGCCATCTCTCCTTCGTCAAATCGTCCGGCTGCAACAAGCTCGTTTGCAATTGCGGGTACACGATGTGTTACGTCTGCCGTGGAGAGATCACTAGCAAAGAGGGATACACGCATTTCTGCCAGCACTTTCGACCTCATGGGGGTCGATGCAATGAGTGCGAGAGGTGCGATCTGTACGGGGATGAGGATGAGGCTGATGCTATACGGAAAGCTGCCGAGAAGGCAGAGAAAATTTGGCGGGAGAAAGAAGGACTAGAGATGGGTGGGCAAGACGAAGAGGCTACAAAGGCAATGGTCGATGCACTTGTGGGCAAGAAAGGGAAATGGTGGGAGGAATGGATGGATGCAGTCTTGGATGCTGTGCTTGCTTGACACGATTTTAAATTTTTCTTGAGATACCCTAGGAACGATTTTCTTTTCATGGCAAGCCCGAGAACGGATTGCAAACCAACATGAAGTCAGTTAATCGTACGTGAATATATGACCTCCGCGGCGATTTGTGGAGGGCTTGCTGCCAGCACCTCCATGGCAGGGAAGCCAAATTATTGCATTGAGAAGGGCTACACCACCACATCACAACCCCCCGGTAGTGCCGCCACCATGTCCAAGGCGTACAACTCGCCGACTGCGCGCCTGCTGCAGTCCTCACGCCTCTTCTCACTACCGCGCCCACTCCCGCAGGCTGCTCTGGAGACTCCCAGCTCGACCGGAACATATCGTGCCTCAGACAGCGCCACGCAGTTCTACCCAACCCACCAGGCCATCGCGACACCCTCCTCTTCTCACTACCGCGGCGACTGGGGTCTCAAGCGAGCCATCCCCGGCAAGACCACCAAGTCTTCCACCCCGAGCATCCGAGTCCTGGGCCAAGACACTTCCGACCACATCACCGAGTTCGAGAGCGCCGCCGACCATGAGCGCTCACGAGCCAAGTGGGCCGAGATGGGCGTGCCAATCATGGCTCGCGGCAAGAGGGAGCGTGGCGCTGCCGACAAGTCTACACTGAGCGTCTACGAAGACTTCCTGGACAACACCGACCCGAACGCAGCTCCTGTTGTCGTGCGCTCTGGAGCAGATGCCACCGATGGTCCGCAGACGACCGAGGCGAAGCGCTGGAAGTACGCCGGTCCGTTCATTGCGGGCATGCCGGAGGGCGAGTTCCAGCGTTACGTGCAGCGCCAGTTGCGCTCACGCAGGGATGAGTGGACCGAGTATCTGATGGATCACTTCGCGAAGCAGAACTTTGAGAACATGAGGAGAGAGGCGCAACAGAACCGGACGTGGTATGGTCCCTTTGAGGCCGCAAGCCCTTGGGTCCAAGCCGATTTGGTGATGTTGGAGGCAGAGAGGCAAGGCGAGGAGTTGGTGCAAAACGCTTTGCTGACCGGCAGTGCTGAGGCTGAGGCGAGGGCAAGACAAGAGGGTGAGCGTATCTTGGTGGAGGCGAGGCAAAAAGCACAGGACTACGCCGCCGAGGGCAGGCGATGGGATGCGCCCGAGGAGGCTCGCAAGATCCTTGTTCAGGCACAGCGCACTGCCAACGCGGAGAGGGCCAACATGGAGCGTGCAGGCGACTCATTCGGCGATGGAGAAGAGCGTATGCAATTGATCATCTCGGATGCTATCACAAGCGTGAACCGCCTGTTGGGCATCGAGAGCACAAACACTGCCAATATCGCGGAGGCCGACAAGCTGATCCGCGAGGCTCAGAACCAGATCGCTGAGATCCAAGTCGCAAAGACTCGCACGTGGAACGAATGGCGAGCCCAACACACTCCTACGCTGAGGCCTACACGCGAGCAATTCTCCGTACTCGAGAAGGGCCTTCGCGACAACCACGCAAACCTCGGATCCGACCTCGCCAAGCTCCTCACACACTTCCTCGACATCCCTGCCGTGAATACAGAGATCCCCGGCGGTGCCAGCAGTGCACTAACCTCAGGCTTCGGCATCGAGCTCTCAAATCTCGGCGACAACGAGATCGCACCACCCACAACCCACCCTGCCGCCGGTCTCTCTCACATCCGCACCAACGCCTTCATGGAGAACCACCCCGTGCACGGCCCTCAAGCCTACCCATCACCCATCCTCTCCCGCGTCCTCATGGCCCGCAGCGCCGCCCGCTCCAACAGCGCTCAAGCACACCTCGGTGTCGGAGGCTTCGTCGCCCTGGACCCCATCACCAGCGGCTTCGGCAAGAGCCCCCGCCGCAACGAGGCCGCGGACCCAACTCACCAACTCGACCCCGACCTCCCCCACGGCAACAAGGTCTACGTGCAGCCCACCACCGCCATCATCGATGAGGCCGGCCGCGTGCGCCTCAATGTCGTGCGCGCCGACAACGAAGCCGTCGCCGTCAAAGAGGGCAACGTCGAGCACATCCACCAGATGCGCGGCTCTGGCGCTGCACGCGCGTCTGCTGCTGTTGGTCTCCCACCTTCGCTTGGAAGGCCTCGTCAGAGTGCCAACTACGGCTTTGGCCTGCCAGACAAGAGGCGCCTGGCCATGGACCAGAGGAGTGCCGGACGTCCTGCTTTTCAGTCTCGCGTGAGCGGCTATGATGCCGAGGCCGCGAAGTTGGGCGGTGGCAAGGTCAACGAGGAGAGGACGTTGGAGATGATCCAGGAGTTGTCCAAGGGTATTAACCAGTAGAGTAGGAGTCTGAGAGACCATTATGTTGCATTCAGCACTTCATGTAAGAATATAGCGATCCGGGGCCCAAATGCTGGCCCGCGGCGCCTTGTGATATTTACAAGTACAAAATACAAGTTAAGATACAAAGAACACTTTCCCAGAACACCCGCCCTCGATCTATGGTATCTCTAAAAGCAAAAAGACAAGAGTGAAACACCTCTATACAATCCAACCCAAAAGGAAAAAAGAAAACCCTCAAAGCGTATTCATCAACATCGGTCAATCGCCCAATCAACGGAAAAACTCATCCCTCCTCTCCTCCCTCCGCCGTGAGTCATCGCGATCTCTCCTCCGGCGGATCTCCGACCGCGCAGACCCTTCAGTGACATAATAATACTCTCGCCCGCCGGTCCTCTCGTCGACTTCGTCGAAGACAGGTTCCCAGCGCTGGCTGGTGCCCGGACTGGCGATGTACTCTTCCGCAGCAGCGGTGGCTCGGTTCTGCATCGAGTCTTCGTTGGCAGCTTTGGCGCGCTCGCGCTCGATGACTTCGCGGCCGCGGTCGCGGATGGAGTCGCTTGGTCTGCGGCTGGAGCTGGCGGGGACTGCTGGGGCTGCTGGGGTGTCTGGGTAGTGGTATTGGTGGACGGTTGCGTGGCCGTAACTGCGGTGGCGGTGGGTTGAGCCTGCTGAGAGTGGTGATGAGGAAGCGAAGCGAGTACGCGTTTGTGCGGGCCGTGGGTGGCTTGGTGGTGCTGGTGGGCTGGTGTGTCTGCTCCATGAGCTGTGATCGCTGTCTGTGGTACTGCCTGGGGGTTGGAAGGAACGTCGGTAGCGTGCACGTTCGGCTTCACGGTCGAGTGACCTGTTCTCGGCAGCTTCTAGATCCTCTTGACGTCGAAGTATAGCCTCGTCTAAAGCGCGCTGACGTCGAGCAGTCTCGCGGGCGGCTTCACGCGCAGCGTGTTCTTGGTCGTTCCTAAGAGGCGGAGAGATGTTGCGGGGAGTGTTGACATCGTGTACTGAATCTGTACGCTTGTGGTCTGTACGGTTTGGGCGGAGGCTAGGCAGATGGCTCAGACCTGGCGATGCTTTTGTAGGTGGGTCATGCTGGCGTGCCCCAGTGTGGACCGAAAGGCTAGGACGGCGACGGTCAGCTGGCCCATCGCCAAACGACACTTTCCGTGCCTTGTCCGCCGGTCGACGTTCATTGTCGGCAGCACGTGGCATGTTCCTCAGTGATGGTGGTGCATCATAAACAGCTGTGCCGCTTCTGTGAACTCTGACAGAGGGCTCTGAGGGTAGAGTCGGTGGGAAGGAGTCCATTCTTGGTGGTGCAGAGCTAGGCGTGGCAGGACGAGAAGCAGGCGATGCCCTTCTGGTAGTGAAAGTCTCGAACACACGAGGGTTCGAGGAAGGACGACCGTCAGTTGGGTCGCGATCATCCGAGTGTTTGCTGTGACCAGTCTTGTGTTTTTGGCTAGCGCGTCGACGAACGTCACGGTAGATGTGAGTGTGTCCGTTGTTCTCAGTAATGATATCGTTCTTCCTCGTCGAGGAAGAGGAGGTTGTCTCTGGCTTCACCTCAACAATCCTGGCAGCGCCAGATGTCTGGGTGGCGTTGGGGCAGCGGTCGATTCCAGAGTTGATGGCAATGTCGCAACGATGAACCCTATCGAAAGCCTTCTGGCTTCCGTCGGGGTGGTAGTAGGTCTTTTGTTCGACAACGCACATCGATGGTGATGGGTTGATGGAGAGTATGTGACGATGATATCGATTGGCGTATGGGTCAGGTACGTGAAGGTGTAGTGATTAGGTATGAAGTGGTCGAGAGGTCGAAGGGCAACGGAGTCTCAATGGAGACTAATGTAATGCTCAGGGTCCGGGAGCGGCAGGCAGCAGAGTGTTGGTTGAACAATGGGTCCGGCGATCGACAGTCAGATGACTCTTATAGGTGCAGTACTAGGCGGCCTCAGTAGCTTTGGTAGCAACGAAGTAGGCAGGCACCGAGCTTTTTGTAGGGTGTGGTACGCGGTGAGACAGTCTTGCTTTGAACCTGACAAACAATATGGAGAATGGATGGGTGAGAAGTGCGGGTAGGACGGGTGATGTGAGTGGACAAGATATACCCGTGACTGCATGCGGCGGGACACGCTGCAGCCTTATAGTGTACGAGGACAGGAAATAGTGACGGACAACCTTACCACGATGGAGTGAATGGCAGCCACATTGTCGGCAAAGACAGGCGCAGCGTTTGGAGCATGACGTTAGTAAAGGTAGCCAGCGGCTGTAGTGTAGTGAAGGATCATGCTATATGCACATGCTGCGGTCGCCTCAGGACCGTGCGCGTCTGTGCTGCGAACCTGAGGATCAGCTCGTCCTGAGTCGGACGAGGGTGCCGTGAGAGCGATGTTTTGCTTGCAGCCGTGTCGGATGTGTTTGATGTGTTTTGTCTCGCTCGTGCTGGAGGAGAAGTGACCTCTATACTTGACCTGCTGAGAAGGGTGTCTTGAGGTTTCAGGTAGGCGAGACAGTGCATACTCGACGTCTGCTCACAGCTGTCAGACGACCAAGTGCCCGCTCACATCTGCAGTCAGTGATGGTGGTGGCAGAATGGAGAGCGACTACTAGCCCTATCCGCACGGCAGCTCACGTTGAGTTCGAGTAGATCCGCCATGTTCATCCACAGTATCGCTTTGGGGTGGTATCAGTGATGGTGTGACGGATGTGGGGAGACTCGAGTGTGTGAGGGCGAGGATGATGGGGAGGCGGTGCTGCATTGGTGCCTGCTGCGCCGCGCCTGAGGCTTAACTTAGTGGCACATCTACACATCCCGTCTCTGGCCTGTCTTTCTCTCTCACACGCCGCCTGCTCATCCACACCTACGTCCGCATGATTCAAGTCGTTGCTTGTCTTCATGCGAACGTCTTTGATCTCCGGCCCGTTGCATTTGAGCTCATGGTTCGTGCCATCGTAAAAGCATACCGTGCACGGCTACCCATTCGTGGAAGCTTGCTCATGGATATCTCCTCCGCCATCGTGGTTCGCAGGCTCGTAATCATTGTACATCCTGCCTTATGCTCACACAGAAGGCTAGAGTGTGGCTCAACTCTCGCTATCCAACTTGCACAACGGATCTTACCAGCTAATCTCGCTAGCTAAGGTACGCGATGCATGATCTACCTCGTCGCCTCTCCATCCTAGCCACAAACATCTTCCCAAGTCGCACGCTTCCTACAATAGATCCCAAACCCCTGCATCGATCAACCAGTATCCCCGAACTCGGCCCCATCGCATCTTGTCCACAATCGGCAGCTGCTAATAAAACAGCAAAAAGATGCATCAAATCACGCGTCCCCCCAAACAATGATGTTATTATGTGCATACATCTCGGCAAACAACCGACGCCAGCCCAGCCAACCAGAAGCCACCGTATGCGAGAAAACCAACACACTGCGTACCTGACTTGCACAGCTGAAACCGCACACCACCCTGCACTTTTCTTCGCTTCATGAGCGAAGCTGATCGAAGCTAGCGACGGTAGCGAGCGAGCATGGCCACAAGGACACATTCAAGCCACACCAAACCCACCCAAAAGCAGCAAAGGGTCACATTCGTCTTCCCGTCTTCAGTCCTACGTGAAGCAATCCTGCTGCTGCTGCATCGCCTTAAGCGTGCGTGGCTGGGTTATCTTTCCCGTTTCGGCCCCCGAATCGTGGCGCTCTCTTTGGGCTTCCTCGTATTGTATTACCAAAGCGTGGCGGGAATTACCACTAACGAGTGCTGTAAGAGCAGCAGCGGGCGAGTAGTTCGTCCGTCTTCGGGTACCTTGAGCTAAAGTCCTTAGAAAGTGCAGCGTGCGTCTCGCTCTGTCATCCTTCGAATGCAAGGCTGCCTCGCAGCATACCTTACCACCACTTTCTGGAGTTTCTGTCCGTGACCGTGTGCGTGCGTGCGCGTCTTCGACTCTGCACGCACTTTGTGATTTTCCAGCTGGTATGTTCATGCAGGGCATGTTGGTTTTTTGCCTCAGGTACGGTACTAGCATCGACTGTGCCTGGAGCGCTGCCAGGTCCGGACGAACGTACGTGTGGCACTCGACCAGGCTGCAACTGTCGGAGGTAGCATCAGCTCTCACGCCCATTGCGCGTCTCGGAGTTTGACACGAATGCGCTCGTTACAAATCACGGCTCGTGGCGGTCACCACCTCGCTGCTTCGCCGTACTCTGAAAGTGCGCAAAGAATACTTTTTTTGATTTCACGTCCGTTGGTGGTAAACGACAATAGTATGATCAAGAAGGGAAAAGAAGAACAAGAAGAAATAAACAATCGCTAAAAGTGGGTATCCAAATATCATCCATTTTCCCGTCGCTCCTGCCGTATCGCCGTTGGTCCCTTTGCCGGCGTATACACGTTTTCCTTCGTCATCATATTCGTCAAAACGATTGCTTCATGCGAATGTGGTTCTTCCTTTGAAAAGAAAAAAGAATAAGTTGTCCCGTCTCTTTCGTGTCATGGCAGAGAGCCGCAACTCCCAATGCTCATCTTCCTCCAGACTTTCCCGCCAACTGCAATCCAAACATGCTCTTCGCCAATCCCTTCGCATCAACGCCCAGCTCAAAGTCCAGCAAAAAGCACAGCGCGACTTCCAGATTGAGCAGTTGCCTGGGAGTCACGCCTCCTACTTGCGCCACACGCTGCTGGCTCCATTTGTTGTCCTCCAGCGCTTTTGCGGCGATCCGTGTCGCGGCGAGGAAGAGTCGGTGGACCGTTCGCTTGGTTACGGGTAACACCCTTTCTAATATGCACAGGCGGTGGATGTAGTGTGCCGCGGTCAGGTAGACGCCGGGACTGTGGGGGCAGTAGGCGTGTAGACGTTCGAGATAGGAGGATAATGGGAAGGGAGGCACACTCTTAGAGAAGAAGCGGCGAGCGATTGCGGCGTGTTGAATGTCGTGAGGGTCGGCATCGGCGCCGATGAAGGTACGTGGTTGTACGTTTTCGTTCGCGGGCTTGTTGTGTGTGGGTGTCGCAGGGCGAGAGATCGGTGGTGTTGGAGGCACGTCTGTGGCTGCTTCTGTGAGGGCTTCGAGGGCGGCTTGAAGTGTGAGCAATGCACCTTGGGCAGAGAGCGTAGTGATATCCCAGTCTGGTTTATCGATAAGGGCGGGCTCGTCAGAGAGCTTGTCAAAGTGAGGGTTGACGGCCGGCACATCAGCATTGGGGTTTGGCGGAGGCGGCGGCGAGGTCATGTGGCCTCCTTGGGTGTCGTGGTTGGAATCATATTCCATGCTCCAGGTTGGTGGGGAGTAGGAGGAGGCTCGCGGTGAGTGTTGTGATCGCCGCCCATGGGAGTCGGTAGGCTCAAGACATGCAGATGCGCAGCGAGCGTCAGGTACAGTAGATGTAGTCTTTGCTTGGTTGGATGTGCGATGCGGCTCGAACAATGCGGTGGTGGTAGCGAAACAGTGGTTTGCGAGATATAAAGGCACGGCGAGCGGTGGATCACGAGTACGCTCCTCTTTAGCGCGGTGTGTATCTAAGTCAAGTCATGCAGACGCCGTTGCCAGCGGCCTGAGATTCCAACGGAGCGAGGCTTCCGGCGGCAGGAGCTAGGGAAGCATCGTCGTCGAGCGGGAGAAGGTTCGTCTGGGACATGGAAGCACCTTGGACCCCATTCTTTGCGTGAGATATACTGTACCGTGCTGCCAATCGGTCCGTCTTCAACTTCCACCATGCCATTTGGAAGCATTGTGTGTTCTGGCCATCACCACACCTCTTCAACCGGTTGTTTGTCTTCGCCAGCGACTCGTCTCCACCGCAGTTTACACGCGTTTACCCCGTGGCATAACCGGACGAGGGCAAAGACAAGCCATAAGCCGCCGGTTTGAGCTCGGTGCATCCAGGGCGCTGCCGTGCGAACATCTGGCCGTGGAAGCGTGGTTCGAGCTCGGCATCAGCAAGCTTGTGCTGTGAGGTACGCTCGTAGTGGCTCGCCTACACTCCAAAGGAAGATACATCCTACATGCGAGGCTCGAGCATGAGCCCGATCCTGGGGCTAGGCGGGGTCGAGCATAGGCGAGCTCCTCCATTATTCCGGCAAGGTCAGACTGTGTTGCCGCATTATTGTTTCAGACATGGTTCTTGCGATTTTGCGCCAATTTCATCTGGTAACTAACTCATCTTAAAAGACGCGATTTTTGGCTTTGAGTGGATTGTTCAGGTGTCAAGGTCGCCAACAACACGAACTCGTAAATTCCTAAAGCCGACTCGCCGTTTTCGTTAACGCCGACATGCAATCCATCCTTGGTAGTGATCCTGCTTGGTAAAGTCAGCCTTGGACATGTAATGTGTAAGCAATTGCGGATGAAAAGTAATCTGAGGTAGTATTCAAGCAGCATTCAAGTCAATTTTTCTCGTGGTTGTTCGTCACTACTTATCAAAACACTCACTCCAAGCTCATCATCTTGCAAACAAACAAGCCAAAAATAACATCACATCAACCATAAAATGCCACCACCACAAGGCACTCCGAATCCCATTGAAGGTCCCGGTAAGTGCTCGTTATCGAACATATGATCGTCGCGATGTGTCTAACAACAAATAGGCGACTTTACCGTCACCGATACCGTCCACAACGACACCTACCCAGCCATCGACCCTACCAAACAAGATCTCTCTGGCAAAGTCGTTTTTGTCAGTGGTGCAAGCAGAGGCATCGGCCGCTCAATCGCAGTCAGTTTCGCGAAAGCAGGTGCATCCACTGTTGTCCTCGGTGCGCGCTCAGGTCTTGATGACAGCGAAGAAGCTGTCAAGAAAGCAGCCCAAGATGCTGGCAGATCGCCTCCGAAGGTCCTGAAGATCAACTTGGACGTCACAAGCCCAGCCTCAGTTGCCCAGGCTGCAGCCTCAGTTGAGACGTCTGCTGGCAGGCTTGATGTGCTGGTCAACAATGCCGGACTCATCGATATGACGTTGATCAAAGACAGTGATCCTGAGACTTGGTGGAGAGTCTGGGAGGTCAACGTCAAGGGACCATACTTGGTCGCGAGAGCGTTCTTGCCACTGATGCTCAAGGCTGAAGACTCGCTGAAACAAGTTGTTACAGTAGCAAGGTACGTAAAGCACAGACTGATATTGTCCCACAACACACAGCTAACAAAGCATCAGTGTCGGTGCCCATCTCACAACACCTTCTCTATCAGCATACCAGCCATCCAAATTGGCAGTCCTCCGCTTTACGCAGTTCATCGACGCCGAGTACAGCTCGCAGGGCGTCACGGCGATTGCCATCCACCCCGGCAACATCCTCACCGAAATGGCAACTAGCGGCGAGGTTCCGGAGGAGCTCATGCACGTTTTCACTGAAACTCCAGAACTGCCCGCGGACACCGTTGTGTGGCTTACTGCAACGAAGCGAGAGTGGCTGTCTGGAAGGTATGTCAACGTCACGTGGGACATGGAGCAGTTGGAGGAGAAGAAGGATGCGATCGTGAAGGGCGATAAGCTGAAGGTGAAGCTTGATGTCGACTTTGATGTAGTATAGGCTGTGTATAAGAAATGTCTGGCCATGGAAGAGAACGTCGGCGTGGTTGTAAGCTCTGTGTGCTGCGTTTCAGAATCTCCACATCATCCACTGGATAAGAATGTCTACGAAATATCGACAGGCAAGAGAATGCTAGTACACCCAAGGCAAGAACTTATACGGAACCTTCCTCCTCACATCCTCCCATTGCTCACCATACCGTTTCTCACAATACGTATCCAGACTAGGAATCGCACGCGCGCAGAAATCACCCGCCAACCACGCCGCCTGCAACGCGCCCCAAGTCCACCCAGCGCATACGAGAGAGTACCCAGAACGCCAGAAAGTGTAGCCAGTGTAATTGACGTTCCTAACCACTCCGAACAGGCCATCCGAATAGGGCTTGCCTTTGTTCTCGGGTTTAGCTTTGAACGCGGCGCGCTGGACTTCGCAGTACCACTCGGTGAAAATGCCGATGGTGTACAGAGCGATGCCGACGGATACTGATGGTGCGGCGGTCTGGAAGAAGGCTGATAGCGATGACTGAGCGCTGGGTTGCTGTGATGTTACGGCCCAGAGGGCGAAGCCGGTGTTCAGGGTGTTGAGAACAGTGTTGTAGGCCGCGATTCCAACACTGAACCCCGCTGGCATCGCCAGCTCATTGACAAACAACTTCCAGTAGATCTGTTTGAGCGCGCTGCCGGTTGCAAGACCCATCACAAGCGTATGGTACGGGCTGAGACCTAGGACGCCTGCGGTGGAAGCTACAGGCGATTGGAGCACAGGAGTGCCGCCGAGGCGCTTAATGAGGTCTGATCCGAGGCCGGATTGGAGTATACAGTATTGCAATGGGAGATCCAGGGCGCGTAGTGCGACGAAGAGGACGGTGCCGGCGGATGTTGGGCCTTTCTTGCGCGATTCCCAGAACCAGTCGGCTGGTTTGAAGCCGGACTTGGTCGAGGCTTCGCGAGGCACTTCGCCTCTTTCTTTGGGGTCACTCATCCTTTGGATTGAGTGATGTTCTGATGGTAGAGTGATGATTGGGGGATGGGACAATGGTGTATTCTATCGTGAAGTGCATGTCTATAACGTCACATTACGTAGTGGTGTTCAAGTTGCACCGACGGACGTTGGTTGCGCCGAGAAGGGTTGCTATGGAACAACGATAAATCATCACAGTGCCAAACGCCGATACGCTGTTCATCAGTAATTGTCTTATAACATGTCTGTAGCTGCGGGCTCGAAAGGAACCAAGGCTAAGATATCCTTTGATGGAAGGTGCAATCACAAGATACAGATGGGAGTTTTGCATACGAATATTGATGAATTTCCACGCTTCTAAGGCATTGATCGATAGACCAAATACTTATCGCCGCGTTTTGGATGGAAACAAGTGTTTGGCATGCTCTTTCCTTGTTTTTGTCAGACGGAGCAAAAGCAAAAAAAATGTGGTATCACAAGGACTTTAACCTCGAGCTTTGATGTGACTCCCCGTACGAGGGCAGTGAATCAACCAACATGGGACTCGAACCCACAGCCTTCCGCTAATCCCTGTGAATAGGAGGCGGACGCTCTACCATTGAGCCAATCGGCTATTGAAGCGATATCATGTGTTTTTTTGGGGTTACTTTGATTATACTCGTGAAAGTTTGATCTGAGGTGTGAATCTCCTCCCAGTCTATACGGAGTGAGGTGTGATGTCGAGTTCCATAAAGAGGGCATGAATGAGGAACCGATATCAGGAACTTCGTGGTTGCCAAGACAGAGTACAGCTGACATCTCGACGCTTTTAGTGCTGTAGGGGCCTGCAGTCAATACTTCCAAAATGCTAGAATTGCAGAATGAGCGGGTTGCTACAATCCACTTCATCAATGTGCGTTAGAGAGAAGAGCATATCTCGTACTGTCATAGGATACAGTTTATGGATGTGATAGGAGTGTTATCTCCCGGAGACATGTTGTTGGATGCCTTACAATTCGATGAGGCACAACTTCGAATCACAGCTGTCGTCCGCCACACGCTCGCAATGTGGAGCCAAGATGGTGCGATCTTGCTCCGTGATTCCGCCAGACAACCGACTTAACGCGAGCGATCAATCATTGCTGCAGCTCACTTTTTTGGTTGCATCTTTTCAATCAATCACCTCACATTCATCTTTTACCTCTTAAGCGAAGTATTCTATAGCTAAGCCGTCAAAATGGGAGACGCCGTCGATCCGCCTGCCGCTGTCACACACTTCGGCCAAGAGAACGTTGAGGCTTCAGGGACCACGATAGATCTTGTCGCCGCTGAAGACCTGCCACCTGCAGAGTCTCTGAAGAATGATGATGATTGGGTGTACCCGTTCCCGACGGACTTCAAGATCCAGGAGAAGCCTATCGACGAAGTTCGCCAGTTGAAGGTAGCTTTCCAACAGCACCATTTCATCAAAAGACACGGCTAACGATTGCAGGTCGCAGTGATAGGTGCTGGTATTGCTGGCATTACTGCCGGTGTTCTGCTCCCAAGAAAGGTTCCTGGCATCCAGCTGACCATTTTCGACAAGAACAGCGATGTTGTAGGTACACAGTTGCAACGAGGCCCCTAGAAAATTCTAACAAATATAAAGGGAGGAACTTGGCTCGAGAACATCTATCCTGGTGTCAGGTGTGATATCCCGTCACACTGCTACCAATCAACTTACGCGCCCAAAGTCAACTGGTCCGAGGAATATGCTCAAGGCCAGGAGATCAAGGACTACTGGCAGTCAATTGCCAAAAAGTTTGATGTTTACTCGAAATGTCGCTTCCAGACAAAAGTCAACTCAGCGCAATGGAACCCTGAGAAGGCCAAATGGAGCCTGAACATCTCGGACATTGCAAAGTCGACTACTGACGTTCTCGACTTTGATTTCATCATTACTGCAAACGGCCACTTCAACGAGTGGAAATTGCCAGCCTACCCAGGCATCGAGAAATTCAAGGGCCACCTTCGCCACTCATCAAACTGGGATCCTAGCTTCGACCCGAAGGGTAAGCGCATCGCCACGATCGGCAACGGAGCTTCCGGTATCCAGGTGACAACTGCTCTGCAGAAGCAGGCGGCTCATGTGGATCACTACGCCAGGAACAAGACATGGATCGCTGGCTCATTCAACCCTAGTGCTAGAGAACGACAGGAAGCGGCCATGCCATTCACTGAGGAGCAGATCCGTGACTTCCAGGACCCAGAGAAATACCTGGCCTTCCGAAAGCACCTCGAAGGCACATTCTTCCGTCGGTTCGAGTCTATTCTACGTGACTCCGAGACCACCCGCAAGGGTACCGAGGCTTTCAAGAAGATTATGCGCGAGAGACTGGGCGACGACGCTGAATTGCTGGAAAAGATGGTGCCTGACTTCCCACCGTTCTGCCGTCGTCTCACACCTGGTCCCGGCTACCTCGAGGCTATCACAAAGGACAACCTTACCTTTATCCAAGACCCAATCGACCATTTCACCGAAGACGGTATCGTCACCAAGGACGGCGTACATCGCCCCGTAGACGCAGTCATCTGCTCAACGGGAGCGAACGTGGACTTCGCGCCACCATTCCCACTTATCGCAGGCGACTACGACTTGTCCCGAGACTGGAAGCCGGATGGCAAGTTCGGCTTCCCTTACTCGTACCTTGGAATCGGCACGCCAAACTTCCCCAACCTTGCCTACATCCTTGGTAAGCACCTGAACCGTATTCTCGATCACCCTGACTAGTACTAACAACATCCAAGGTCCCCACCCACCAGGAACATCAGGCACTGTTCCCCACGGCGCAGAAGTCCAAACAACATTCATCGCAAAGCTGCTCCGCAAGATCTCCACTCAAGGCATCCGCACAGCAACACCCTCTAAGCGTGCCACAGATGACTTCGTAGCATACTGCGATGCTTTCTTCCCACGCACCAACATGAGCCGCAAATGCAGCTCGTGGTACAACGGCGGAAGACCCGGAGCACGCATCCACGGCGTTTGGCCGGGCAGTGCATCCCATCTGACACGAGTCTTACGTGAGCCGAAGTGGGAGGACTTTGAGTACACGTACGAGACTGGCGAGAACCGTTTCGGCTTCCTCGGCAATGGATGGACAGCTAAGGAGCAGGATCCAGAGGCTGACCTGACACCATGGCTGCGTCTGGAGGGTCAGAATGACCTCAAGGATTTGCACGAGAGGTGGCAAGACTTGTAGATGGTGCTATTCTCCAATACTTATCCAACGAATATGTATGTAGAGGTGTACGTATCTATCGGACAAGGGGTTCGCTTCTTTTCGAATTTCTTCTCCGTAAATGTACAGATTGGATCATAGTCTATGTGGATGAGCATGGGAAGACGAATGTTATCATGGCCGTGAATCGGATGGCAAGAGCCACATGTCCCACACCACCTGCCTGAATGTCGACATTGAACCACTCCGTCAAATCGACTGGGCGGCTTTGATGACGAGGTCGTAGGAAGCAGGCACCCGCTCCAAGGGCATGCCGATCTTTGTGCGACCGACGGCTTGTCGTGGCATCGCGCTCGCCCTGGTGGACTGCAACGCAGAACGATGAACCACGGGCGCATCACTGGGTCTTCTTGTCGCGAACGGTCCTACGCTCTCCTACCACGGCGTGGAGTCTTCCCAGCATATCCACGGCCATGAACACAGCTGCAAGCCAACCAGTTAGCGACGAGGAGCTTCGAGAATCGAAAAGACCGAGTAGTCACTTACACAAAGCCAGATACGGCACGTAAAGCTTTCCAAGCTCGATCTTCTGCGAGTTCAAGTAGTCGCTCCAGCTCAGGTAGTCTGCGATGCACGTGGCGGTGGTAAGAGCCGTCTGCACGGCGTACACAAGGAGATGCACGGGCACTCGCGGGTCATCTGGAAGGGAACGTCAGCACATGACTATGCCAACAAGAGGGAAGGTAGGATCACCTCTGATCAGAGCGCCAATGGCCCAGACAGACAAAGGAACATGGTAGACCAATTCCATGTACATGTACATGTTAAACCATGCTGGCGGCTGGGTGAAGAAGCGGTCGGCGTAAGTTGTGATGTACCATTCGCGCAGCGACGTAATGAACTCGGGCTTGAGGCTTTTTGGGTAAAGAGGTGCCAAGTCGACGCCTACCAATATTTGTTAGCCAGACGTATTGCTACAATTGCGGTGGAGAACAATGTGGGAGCATCGTACAGAAAACGATTGGAACGTGGATGATGAAGAAGATTAGATACACGAGATCGCGCTTGCGCGAGAATATGCTCCTTGTTGTGGCCATGATTGTTCGGTTCTCCTTATGGAAGGTGTGGTATGCGTGTATAAGTTATGCGTTGCAAGGAGAACCACGGCACGGTTGTATCGGCAAGGAAGGTTGTTATGGTTGTCTTGGGACTGAACATCCACTAGCGCCCGGCTGTGGTGAGTGAGACTTCATTGGCTGAAACGCTGCACGCACCAGCATTAATATGAGCGCCACGGCAACATTACGAACTCTACCACTGATTACTGCTCCGTGCGAATTTTTGTGCAAGGTACATGGGTGCTCCGGCGCGCATAAACTCGAAACAACGTTTGTATACAAGAAACTGCTCGCACTGTGGATGTCGGGCACCATATTTTCACTGTAGATGGACTCGCGGTCTGGCTTCAAAGTCTGTACCGCTCGCCCTGCCACTGGGAGACCAGTACGGAGTTTGAACTTAGACCGCGAGATGGACCAGAAAACAAGAACGGAAAGCACAAAGTGATGGAGAATGTGGAATGGAAGCAATTCAATTCATTTGTCATCAAGTAGCCGTACTTTTGTGGTGAACACCGAACATACTAAGAGAAGTTATACACATGCCCACATATTGCCTCACACCTTTGCCTCGCTCTGCGCACCAGTCGCTCCATCTGTCGGCTGTGGCTTTCCATGAAGTCTGTTCCACTCCTCTGCATCAGCAGCATCATCAGCATCGTTGGCGGTCAACTCTGGAGTGTCCTCATCGACCTCTTCCTCGGGGAGAATAAGGTTGAGAATGAGCGACAGGAATGCAGTGACAGCAAAGCCTGTCTCCATGACGAGCTTGATGGCATTGATGAAACCGATGAGACCAGTGTTGTCGCCAGAGTAGGTGAATACGTGATCGAACCAGTCTGGTACCAGAGTAGCGCCGAAGCCAACGCTGAGAGAGGCCGTAAGAATGAATCTGTTGCGCCTGGTGAAAGGCATGGTTGAAATGATGCGAATACCCGATGCCACAACCGCAGCAAACAGGAAAGTCGTCATGCCACCTAGGACAGCTGACGGAATAGCCACAAGCGCGGCAGCGAACTTTGCAAAGACGCCCATGATGAGCAGCCAGAAGCAAGCCGCGTAGCCAGCTTTCCTGTTGGCGCAGCGGGTGAGAGCGATGACACCATTGTTTTGTGCAAAGACGGACATGGGCGTGATAGTGCAGAGGCCAGACAGGAGACCACTCATGCCGTCCGCCAACACGCCACCTTGGATGCGGGAGTCGAAAAGAGGTCCATCGACTTGCAGACGCGAGACATCGCAGGTCGCGGTAACGTCGCCGATACACTCCATGGCCAGAACGATGTAGACTGCTAGCAAGGGTAACACTAGCGGCCCGTACAAGCTCAAAGGGAATGTGTGAACCCAGATGAAGCTCACAGCAGGGGCAGCATCAATTCCAGAGCGGTCGAAGTAACCGCAAGCAGCTGCCACGATACATCCAACCAGCAAGCCGACGACAACGGCCGTGCTCTTCATGATCGGAGATCCAAAGCGCTCGCACAGGATGATAGTCACAAACACAAGGAACCCAAGGCCGACGAACTCTGCAGATCCCCAAGGCAAAGGTCGTGGTGCATTGATGTTAGGACAAAGTGCGAAAAGGCCTTCCTCCGGTCGAGAGCGGCAATCATTAGAACCACCAGCCCAGTTCTGCAAACCGGTATTAATCAGCTTGACACCAATGAGAAGCACAGTCGGTCCAGTGACGAGTGGTGGGAAAACGCGCTTCAGCACTTTCGGAGGTGTGAAAGACATGAGTATTTCGAGCAGGGCGCAGATACACTGTGTTCCGAGGATCGCACCGTAGCCTTTCGGGCAGGGAAGTGGGCTACCATCAGCAGCCGAAGGGCAGTAGCCTGTGGTGTACATTTGGCCCAATGCTCCAGTAGCTACCGGAATAGTTGCAAAAGAAGTGCCAACCACAGAGAGCAGGCCTGTGCCAAGATAGTACGGTGTACCCTTAATGCGCAGACGTGTAATCTGGATAGAAGACAAGATGGCGCTGACAATCAGAGATGTGCTGACCAGGTAGGCTTGCAAATTACCTTCCAGGTTGGCAGCGGATGAGAGAATGATGGGTGGCGTGATGATACCCGCAAGCATAGCCAGGGCGTGTTGGAATCCCAGAAGCATTGCAAGCAGCACAGGCATGCGCGCATGAAGTCCGAAGAATGGAGCAGCACGACGCTCCTTCTTCATGAAGGGCAAGTTCGGCTTGAAGAGGAAAGCATAGTCGTAATTTCCAATGATTCCATCCTTGGTGGTGAAAGCTCGAACGAGCGAGCGTAGTTTGTCTCCTAGTGATGGCTTTCGTGTTGTGTCTGGACCAATGCGATCGGGCGCATCGTCCTTGACATCGTGGGATGAAGACATATTCGAAGATGTCTTACGAAGTGGCGGTTTGTGTGGATTAAGGTTCAGTTTGCTGTGACGCACTTGATTGTCCTTTATGGAAAGACAAGGTCGACCCTCCAGTCGTGAGGTTGGTTGAACTCCCAGCGCATAGGAAGCTCACAGCAAGATTGCTTACGTTGTCCAGACAAAATGCTTGCACAGGTTGAGGGTACGAGATAGCAAGTCAACTTCTTTGTAGCCTGACTCGAGAGTTCCAAGACTTTGCTTTTCTCTAATGATCGACGCCAGGTAGATATGGCTGGGGGGATGCCGTGGCCGATAGCCCTTTTTCGAGTGCTCGCGTAATGGCAGTTCCAAGTACCAGGTTCGTATCAGTAGCAAATCGCTCGGAAACGAGTTATCAATTGTGATGATGATGGAAAAGCTGATGGAAGGATGAAGCGCACAAAACAGCAGCGAAAACGGATCATCTGCTCGAGGTATTATACTTTTACTGAACCAGCTCCACCCACCATTCCGCTCACCAAAGAAGTAAACACCAAGAAAATATCAATCTAGACTTTCTGCCATCAGCCATACTCACATCTCCGTATCAGTGCAAGAAAGTGTCGAACCGCTCCTATCATCAGAAGTCTCACACAGGAGCTCGCCGACGAGGCCACAAGGCGCAGAGTGTAAGCGATAACGGAGCCGAGGGTGCTTGGCCAGCGTCCAGTCGGATGCGCGTGCAAGTGGGAGATAAGGGAACTGAAAGGCGGAGAAGGTTTGCGGGAGGAAGAAACAGCCGGCACGTGCGCGAAGAGCATGTCGTTCAGAGTTCCCGCGTGGGCGTTGACCAAACGAGTAACGTACTGTTAAAGATCTAGGGCTCCATTCGCTTCTCGGCAACGATAGCGATAAGGATAAAGATATATTACCTAGCGGTCTTGGAAAGCGTTTGCTACTTTTGGTAGACAGCGACGTCGCTGTTGGCGTACTCCTTCCGTGTTAGTGTCTCGCTGTTCAATGGGACGCATCTAGGGATTAGCGCATGGCGAAGTCCTATCTTTCGATTCTCTTGAGCCATTGGTGTATACAGCTCTCCTTGCATCATTGGAGTACGCTTGCTAGAGAGATCTTCCACAAAGTAGTGCCTGTTAACTATTATGTCCGTCAGACTTGACTTGGCTCCCAATAGATGCATCCTTTGAACTTTGTCTTGTAGACTTTTTCGGAGGCACCATTCATGAGTAGTGCATGTAATCATATTCGTTAGATTCTGCTTCGACAAAATTACAAAAGCCGTACAACACTGGCCTGCTTACCTCCAACATAGGCGAGCAAAGACCAGACAGACGAGCGCCATCGCTACTAAGAAAGAAAGGAAAGAATACATCTCTCATCACACCCCATATCTCAACAAGCACAGTCGACAATGACAGCCTTCGGAAAGAGGAAGAACTCCCAAACGTCCATCATCAGCACACAAAATGGAACCCCAGCATCGAAAAGATCGCCTTTCGTGACAGCCTCCACCATCACACCACCACCATGAAGCCCAACCACCCACCCATTCAAGAAACCCGATCCAAACCTCACAAGCCCAAACCAGCCGGCCACCAGCCCTCATCGAAGAAGAGCAAAAGCCACCGACGCACCTCATCGCCACCAGCGACTAGCTACTCACCGCCCCATAGTGCCTCTGCTGCAACTGCTGCAAATGCGCCGGCTGCGGCCCCGCGGGCGTGGGCAACTGGCCGAAGCACTGCAGCGCACGCTCAGCGGCGTCTTCGCGCGCATTGTTGACGTACTGCCCGTCGTACCAGAAGCGGGCGTGGACGGTCTGCGAACCGACGGTCACGGTGCAGGACCACGCGGTGCGGCCGCCTGGGAATGACCGATGTTTGGTTAGCGAGCAAGCGACAAAACAAGCAAGCAACAAGTATGACATTTGTTTGGAGGTCCCGAGGAGGAATAAACAGGAGCAGGGGCAGGGGCAAGGGAATGAACGAACCACGGCGGTCAGAGATGATCTGATAGTTTGGAGAGAGCGGTGTGCGTGGGCTGACTTGGCGGCAGTAGGCTGCGAAAGGAACGAATGGTTAGGAACTTTCCTCTCTCTCTCGGGCTTGCAGATTTTGGGACGTGGGGGTTTGGAAGGATTTCCAATTTCTCTTACTGATCAGTCTATCTTGGTACTGCGACTGCGCGGTGGAAGAAACGGTAGAGGCAGAGCCGTTGGAGGCAGTGGGCGACGACATCCTGTTTCGCTGTCGTTTGTTTTGGAAGGGATGAGGAAGGTAAGGTACGGTCCGGACCTTGTGAGGATGGACGGTGCGTGTGATGCAAGGCTAGTATCGTGACTAGCGGGCTGAAGGCACTGGGTCTTGTGGATCTGAGCGAGGCGGTTGGGTAGTGGAGAAAAGAAGGGACCAGGAAGGAGACGAATGTCGTGCAGCGTTAGGGGGAGAAGAGTATTGGGAGTTATGACGATGGTGTTTGAGGCTCTGGGACGAATCGAAGAACAGATGGGGTCACCAAGGGTTTTTCGCCGGCGAGAAAGGGAAAGGTTTGGAGGAAGGGAAGATCGGTGCAGGAGATTGGTGAGAAAGTAGTTCGCTCCTTAGCTCGAGTTACCTTGTTCGAGGCCGCATTCTTATAACCCTGGCGTTGCATGGATGGGACCTACCCTTCGTTTGCTTCGCGCGTTTCTTGCGTCGCCCACACGTTACCAGTCGACTTCGCTGTTCGTTCTGCCCAACGCTGCCGGTCCAGGGCTGCTGCTAGAGCCACGTCAACGGAGACGGGAGGATAGGTGCCCGCTGTCAGCTGGCCGCTGGCGTGTAGCCGGGTGAATCTGCAATGGGCCACTTCGCCCATGAAGCAGGAAAAGTGTATCCAGACCGGCGGTGCCAGCGATGGATACTTCTTTAAGAGAGGGTGGAGAGGGTGTTTGCTGGCTGGCTGGCTGGCGCGTGACGCTTCGCGAGTGGGCTTTCATGGAACAAACAAAACGCACCCTGTTTCGTAAAAGCAGCTACTGGTGGAGCCGTAATGTACCTACCTGCGCGTCGTTCAATGCTAGGGAACTTTGCTGGCAGTGAGTACGTCTAGACGTTCTGTTCTCCGCTCGGCACTCTGCCATCGGTGCCGTGTAGCCTTGTGGTGATGCAACAATCGTTCACGTCCATGGCCCGGCGCGAGGGATTGGGCCGCTCCGGTGCCAAACAACAATCGACCGGGGGGGGATGTTTCTTGTGCATGGGGTGGCCGAGGTGGCATTCGTCAAACAGCAGCGAGTAGTTGCGTTCGAGGCCCTAAGGGAGTCGGCGGACCACTCAGGTGTCGCAATGGGCGCTAAGACACGTTCCCTCCTCACGCGCACCCACTTCGTTCCGCATTAGCTCTGCCAAAAAGCACATGAATCAGTAGTTTGCTCATGGGCATGAGCGTCTCGAGCAGCGTGGGGCTTTTCTGCCACGGCTACCCAAAGCCGCATGCAGCCATGCGCGCCACCCAGGTTAGATCGAGCGTGCTCGGTGGTGGTCATCTCGATTTTTTTTTTCTCTCCTCTCCTCTCCACTCCCTTCGAGACCCGTTCATGCACGCGCAGCCAACGCAACGACGTTGCTCGCTGCACGCGATTGCGCCGACGACAGGTGCTCCGCTACTCTGCATGAAAAGAGGCTGCTGATGCGCGAGCCTTGCCCATGAAAGGGCCGGACCACGTACCATGTTACACGCACGTCTGCCCAGCGGCTGATTGCGACAGAGAAGGACATTCGCTCGAGGCGGTCAACGCGGGTGCGAGGTCCTGCCAAAGGCCGCGTGCGACAGGCCGCCCCGGGTCTTCCCAGGCCAGGGCGACGGGTAGGAGTGTTTGCGCGTGCGGGACATACAACACCGCATACAGTACATCCATGATCCATCCCCAGCACCAGCAGAACGAGCGCGAGCGCATGCACGCAACGCAGGCAACGCATCGAGTTCGCACACGGGGGACGAAGGATCAGTAAGCCGGCAATGGGAACGGGCGACCCGGCTGCTGCAACATGTGCATTGACCAGTTGCGTGGGATTTGAAGGGCGGCGGTGCGGTGCGTCTTTTCTGGAAGCGAGCGAGCGTTGACAGCGACGGCGCACAACAGAGTGCGAACAAGCCACGCAGGTCGCGCGTTGTTGTTTGCAGGACGTCAGGAGGAGTCCTTGCTGTCTGCAACCCGACCAAGAGAGGAGGTGATGTGTTTGTCGCACGGTCGTCGATCGGGTTCCTGCCGATGCCGTTGCGTTTTTTGACACTCCCGTCCCGTGGCGCGTGCCGGGTGGTGGAGACCTACATGTATGTACCTGCTCAACAGATTGTCGGCCACATTTACGTGTCGCGGTAGCAATCAAATCAAGCACTTACGTGGACGGGAGCGATTGACATGTTACATCTGTGAC
>Ga0265797_10002131_pt1 | contig 33837 bp, 38 predicted proteins | sample P2T30metagenome_FD_192433 | JGI IMG/M metagenome (GOLD analysis project Ga0265797, IMG submission 192433) | Plant litter microbial communities from East Loma Ridge, Irvine, California - P2 T30 | ecosystem: Environmental > Terrestrial > Plant litter > Unclassified | place: USA: California...
TGAAGACTGTGGCAGTCCGTCAAGTTCCTCAAGGAGCTTTTCCGTCGAAGGGCCAGCTACTTCGCCAATCGTAGGAAGCGGGTGCGGATGAGGCATAGCATTCGGATGATCAGAAGGTGATTGAAGTGGCGTGTAAGTAGCGTCTATGGATGCTCCATCAGGTCTCGGCCGTTGAGGACCCTGGGGGGGTTGCAATTTGGGTGCAGCAACATTTTGTTCCACAAATTCCTCGCCGCTCGCTTGTTCCTGGTCTTGGGTTGTTGCAGGTCTGGACGGATGCTGTTGCGATCGTGCAGCGCCACTTTTTGCGCTTCCACTGTGCGTCACATTGAGGTCCCTAGATCTGCGCGGCACCTTTGAGCTTGATCCTTCGGCGTCGTCATTTCGCTTTCGCTTGGATGGTGATGAGCTGCTCTCAGTCGGCGGTTCTAGAGACGATCTCACTGTTGTAAGGTCGCTTTCCAAGTTTCTGGCCGAATTCTGGAACTTTTGAATGTTCTCCGAAGTCCACAGTTGGTCAGGGGTGAATTCGTTGAAGACTTGGATCCAGGAACTGATGCGTGTCTGTGCCAATTGGATCGAATCTCTCAGCCTGCGCTGGTACGTTTCTAGGAGCGACCGCAGTCCCACTTGGGGCATTGTCGTCACTGCTGTATCCACGGCATCCAATCGCGACAGTAGTGGCTCAGTCGCTAAATTCCAGAGTCCGAGTGCTTTGACCAAAGCCTTGTGCAGATTTGCTGCTCCACGGGTCGTTCTCCTTCGGTCGTGACGCGGGTCACCAAGCTCAAAACTTGACACTTTTTGCAATACTTTATGCAGCTCGGTTTCCGTAGAAGCCTTAACACCTTCATCGACTTGGAAATCTCTCACGGCGCCTGCAAAGGCGGCTGCACGGTCTTCGGGGAGCCCTTCCCACTCTGCGCGGATCGTGGGCAACGAAACCTCCGGGTCGTCGTTGTCGGCTCTTCGGACCCATTGTTGATAATATTCGAAATCGTCGAAATCTTGGGGGCCGTCGGAGTCGTCGGAGTCGTCGAAATCTTCACCAATGGGAGATAGCTGCGCAACATCACGATTGTTCACTTTCTTCGCGGTCGCCTTCGAAGTCGATCGCTTGACCCCCACTGGTGTTGCAGCTCGAGGCTGAGTGGTAGCCTTCTGCCTCGACGGTGGTCTTTTGGGTGGCATTTTGGAGATAGCCTTTCGAATTCAGTGCGAGCGATGGCTTGATGATAGTCTGCGACCAGATGTCAGGGATGTCTGGCCACTCAAGCCAGAAAGTGTTTCGTAGCAACAAGCTCAGCGGAAATTCTTTGTTAGTGGCAATGCGCATCGCATCCGGAAGGGCATTCCCATGCCAGGCTTGGTGCGCCGGACACGAACAAAGCGTACGCACGTTGCATTGCTAGACAACAAAGAAAGATTTGGTCCAGAAGCGACAGGGCGGGAGCTTGTTGGTATATGTCGCGCCCACAATATGTTCTTGCGATGATGAGATACTGGTTTGAGATGGCCGTTTGGCGTTGAAGACGATGAGCGGTACGTGTAGTTACCTGGGAGGCTTTGGCTGCACGGCGAGGCCACATAGACCACATAAGTAGCCATGAGCGCAGTGCAGCCATTCCTCCGTCTGAGGAACCCAACATACTTGCGTCTTTGCATGGGATCCAGTCTCACACGGTGACGGTTCAGGCCAGGCCAGCCGCGCGATGGGAGGCGAGAAGGCCATCTCGACGTGACCGCTGTGCGCGTCGCATTTGCTATTGAATTAGCCCAGGGGAGAGCCGCCTCTTCAAGCGAAAGATTCTTTTGACGGTCGTTCCGACACACACTTGCAAGAGGGCGAGCGTCGAGAGTGTAGAGGCGATGGCGAGGCCGTAACTATGTACGTGTATTGTACGTACGAGAGTGCGAGAAGCAAGAATGTACATGTAACGTTACATGTACTGAACGCGATTTGGAGGCTGTCAAGGGACCAAGACGTGTGCGTTTAGGGTTAGGGTTAGTGTCGTCTCACCACACCATGAACACATCTGTACATGTATACATTAACCTTTGTTGCAAACATGCGTGTGTTAGTTCGATATCGTTGTAATCGGAACTTTCTTCGCTATTCTAAAATTGACATGTAGCCATTCCAAGGAAACATGATTTTCAAAAGCACTAGAAGCACTGATCCCCCTGCATCTTACATACGTCCAAGCAAAATGCGTGATCGACATCCTCACAGACCTAAAAAGCAACAAGACTGACTTTGCAACTTCAGAAGACTATCTCTCAACAACAACCATCGTTCAACATTTCAAACATTACTCTAAAACCCTCCGAATCCCCAATCCGTCCGACTTCTCTTCGTGGAAGCAGAAGACACAGACTGACATTCCCTCCTGCAGCCAAGCTCCGTAGAACCCAGCCCATCCCTCCCATCACAGAAGAAGTAAAGTAAAGTAAAGAGATCGAGATGTCCCATCCGTCCGTCTCTTCGTCACAGAAGGAAAGAAAAAAAAAAGATCGCGATGCTTGCTTTGCATATAAGTTCTTTTCATGATCCAAATCTCATTCCCATCATACACATAGCCAGGCATAAAAAGGGGGTTAGAACGCAAGGAAATAAGAGAAAGCGGGCACGCTACAACACCTCATCCATTCATAGCCACAGCTTCCCGCTCAGTCACGCTGAGACCCGCGTCATTCTCATTGTCGGTGCCGTTCGCGGCGGCCGAGCTAGGCGCTGTAGAGTAAACGTCCGTCGCCTTCGAGCTGCCAGCCGTAGAGTCTCTGTCGCGGTCCGCGCCGGGCTGCGCCTCGCTTGACATCGACAACCCTTCGATTCCGAGACCCTGGCCGCTGCTACCGTTGGTGTTGTCGTTTTTGTCTCCAGCAGCATCGAGCTCGACCGGGTTACTTGGAGCCTTGACTGAGTTGGTCTCCACTTCCGAGTCTTCCTGGAAAGCCAGAGGACGCTCCTTGCGTGCACGCGCCTTGGCGAGCGAGATGGTCTTCTGATTGTACGTCGTGGTGACGACGCCGTCTTGCTCGCGGTCGATCACCGCTTTCATGAGCGCTGCCATCCAAAGTCTACCTTCTTGCCGGCTGTTGACGGCGAAGTAGTGTACGGTCGGCTTGGTGAAAGTCACGCCTCGGGCCGACTTGGGTGGAACGAGCTTGAAGATGAAGAGACCATCGTCGTCAGAAGCAGGAGGATTCTTCTGCAAATCCTGCTGAGCGGAGGTAAAGGTTGCGTTGCTGGGGCTTATGAGAGGCCCGCTTGCACCAGTCATGGCAGCGTGGAGGCCGGTGAGCTTTTCGTTATGGGCGACCATGACGTTGTGGTAAGAAATGTCGATCAATCCCTTTTCTTCGGTGTCGTTCTCAGAGTAGTAATAGGAGAGTCTGCGGCCTTTGAGGACGAACAGACGAGGTTTCCAGGTGGTCATGAGGGAGCCGGACTTCTTCTTCATCCAGCCAGAATAGTCCGCTGTGGCGATCTGTTCTGACGGGCTGATCTGTGCCAGACCACGTGTGTAAGCCGAAGTCTCTTTCTTGTTTTTCCGTTGCGGTCGTTTGGTTGATGCTGGTGGCGGCATAAGATTTGCGCTTCCAGAGCCTGTGGAGGTCCTCGTAGCCGATTTAGGCATGTCAATGCTCCTTTGGTCTGTGCTTGGGGTACTGGAGCCTGTCCGCGCGGGTGAAGATGGATCTTGCTTGGTTGGGCTCACAGCTGTTTTTTCTTGTGTCGTGACAGCGTCGCTAGTTGCACGTAGACCCTTGATTTTAGCCTTGGTGATGAAGAATGGTAATTGCGATGCCATAGGTGGACTCTTCGCGGGAGCTGTGCTTGATGTGTCGCTTCCTGGTTTGATCGGACTTGATGCATTCTGAGACGAGGGAGTGGTGTCGTAAGATAACTTTGTCACCATCGGAGTCGTGGGATCGTCAGATGTCACAAGTGGCTTCTCATGAAACTGGGGCATGCTTGCAGTTCTGATGCTGGCGAATTTTGAATTGACTGCAGTCGTCGCATCCGATAGGCGACTTGGAGGCAGGGCAGGGCTGCTAGGATCTCTGGATGAGCCGCTGTCCTGCCTATAACTTCCACTGGTGTGGTATGACTTTTTCTGGAGCACACTTGGCTTCGCCCATCTGGACCGAGGATCTGAGTCTGTTGCTGAGAAGTAGCCCTTCTCCAGTTCACTAGGCGAAGCGGTGATTGATGCACCAGCACTCGACTGGCGAGTCATCTCTGGTCGCGGTGTATCCGAACTCATAGAGTAAGCATGTCCGCCGCTTGCTGTAGTATTAATCTGGGGCTGTCCGGGTGCCCATTTGGTATCGATCGAAGGTTGCTTCCTGTGGCTCATGCGATTCATGGCTACATCTCGAGCAGTCGCTCCAGCATCTACGCTACCCATGCTGGAGTGCCGTCTGTTGTGATTCATGGAGCGAACATTTTGTGCTGAAGGCCTGTAAGTGCTCTCCGGGCGTGCGAACGTAGTCATCGACTGTAGTGGCGAGATTGGACCACCACTTGCGCGGTTTGTCGTTGCTGACTGCGGCTGCTGGTAGGAAGCCATTGTGCTGCTCCTGCCGTCTATGCTCTGCCGTGTGGACAACGCGCGCGGCAAGGCCGACGCAGCACTGGCGCTGCGGTTTCTTCCAAGCTCGTGGGATTCTTCCTCCACTATATCGTCTTGGGCACCACCAGCAGAATACTCGGAAACGCTTCTGTCAGTGCCTGGCTTGGCGGATCTTAGTACCTCATCCTGCAATGCCTTGATTTTGTGCCAGGTGCGCAATCTCCGGCCGACAGGTCCAAGATCAAACTCCTTCATGAAGACGCTGCTTTGCTCCATCGCCAGCAGAACGTCGCCAGAGATTTCTTGCTCCAAGAAGGCATCGCAATGCGATCGCTCAACTCCGCTGTCTTCCAAGTATTCCGCTACGCGCTGTGGACTCCACTTCGTGACTTCTTCCTCGGTGTACAAATTGTGCTCTTCCTCATCAGTCTCATGCCCCGCAATAAACGAAGATCGATTCCTCTGTTGAGTGCTGTAGACGGAGTTCATTGGGTTGCTGTAGACCGAGCTCAGTGGATTGCTGTAGACCGAGCCGATGGTGTCGCGCTTGCTGCCGTTGGCGTAGGAAGAGCGTGGTGTGCTCATGTCGGTAATGTGCTCATTGATCACACTGAGCGTCTCGTTCATGACAGGCGACTGCATGTTCATAGAGCTGTATGATGTGTTTGGCGGGCTCGGATCGCTCACTAAGGATGTTCGTATCGTAGGAGTAGCTGCATTTGCGGGAGAGTTTGGAGAGAGTGGGCTGCTGACTTTGGGACTGCTGGCGCTCGCTGGCCGCTGCTGGATAGGAGCAGAAGATTGGCGTTGCTGTATTGTTGTAGTAGCATCAGAGCTAGTCGACGGTCGCGAAAGGTTCTCGGTTGCGCGTCGCGCGCCATTGATGGCAGCATTTGAAAGAGTGCCCTTTGGCGCGGGTGTGGTGTAAACTAGGGAGTTGTTAGCAAGCGAAGCTCCTCCCACATGCTTGATGCGGGCGGTGTGAGCACCGAAAGTGCGTGTGCCTACCTTCAGGGAAAAGGCCAGTGTTGCCGTTGTTCATGTGTCGGCCCAAGAACCAGCCATCGCCAAAGTCGTCGTCCCGCTCTATGAGCTCAATGCGGTCTCCCTTGGCCAGGCTGAGCTCGTCGGCGCTGCGTGCTATGAAGTCGTGCACGACCAGCAGGATGGAGCCTGCCGGAGCATTTGCCATGCTGCCCTGTCTTGCGGCCATGTCGGAGCAATGTATGGAGTGGTGTCTGGCGTGCGCGCGCAGGTGTTGCTATGAGATTGCATGCGTTGCTGTTGAATATTCTTCACAGGCCCATGCTCGTCTGCACGCTAGGCGAGTGTTTTAACGGTGTGCCATGCAAGCGCTGAGTGATGTTTGTTGGGCGAGGCGAGACAAATGTACGTTGGTGACGTGGGGGACGCGGGTATGCTGGATGCTGGATACTGCTGCTGGCTCGGATCGGTGTCGGCGTTGGGAGAGCGAGCGTTGGATTTGGTAGTGGATGTGGGTATGGGCGGGGCGGATTGATGAGTCGTCGTAGGCAAGGAGTAGGAGACAGGTACGAGAGGTAGAAGAGCTGCGGGTGCAGAGTAGGTAGTGTAGTATGTAACAACAACAAGACCCGGGTACTTCAAGGCCACACGCCTCTTCGCAGGCGGGCGAGTCCGAGCGCGGTGGTAGTGGTAGGTCGAGTGGGCGGGCCTCGAATGGGTGACAAGTGACAAGCTCGACTTGTTCAGCCGCGATGCCTCTTTCAGCGCGTGCGAAGTTGGCCGTGGCCGTGCGAGCCATATTTCATAGTCTATCGCAGCACAGACGGCGGCACTGGTCTAGCCGGGGGATCTATTGAATCATGAATCACTCGGTTGTCCAAGATGGAAACTCCCATGCAAGACATATCCTTTCAAGATATCCTTTTCCACGTGGTCGAGTCTGTCCATCAGGCCTCCCCTCCGAGTCTGTGCCTGTGCCTTAGTATACCGCAACCGCCCAGCACATGCAAATCGACCCTGCTTCTGTCCCATACCTAGGTACAGTATGCAGCCCAGAGCCACTTGACTTTGCTCTTGCGGAGACCTCCACATAGCTGTCATGTCATACTTGAACTCTGTTATCGGAAGGTCGTTGCTTGTGCAGCCGTGCTGTCTGCGCAGCCATCGGAACTGCCCAGAAGAGGCACGGCGACTTGTCCATAGCGTGCATACATGGCTGAACCGCACATCGCAACCACATTACTGTCGTGTGACCTTTCCAAATAATCAGACAATCGATTGCTCCTCTTCCCATAACCCTGTCTTCCTGCACGAACCTTCCTTTCCATACGCCCACCTCATCTCCAATATGCGCCGGGCTGGCCCGCCGCTTCCCCTCGCGTCCGTCTACCTATACTGGGTCATGGTATTGGGCACACGATAGCAAAGTGACCGCTCTGTTTCGTTGCGCCGCATACCTGCATATCGCACACTCGCCATTCCTGCGCCCGCTGGCCGGCACTTGATTACGACTGCACGACCAAAAACTTCTCTCTCACTCACTCACTTCGTTCACTGCCGACTGTCATCCTCACTTCACACGCCCCGGGAGGCGACCGCGTTTCGTCAAACGCGCGCATGTGACGAGCCAACACTCTATGCCTTGACGACTCTTCATTCACGGCGGCGCTCAGCACAATGCCCACGTCGCGGCCGACACCGCCCACGACAGACCGCTATCGAGATGGTGGTCTATACCAACGCTTCCTCACCCAAGAGGCGACGAACGGATGATGCGCAGGCGACGGCGCAACAGATTATCGACACCAATGCTGCCCTTCGCATGTTCACGAGCAACAAGCAAAATCGCTGGATGCACATGCAAAATTTGCAGACCACCTCTCGAGGCGAGGAAGGAGCGACAGGCACACCAGGCAACAGCGGCCCACAGGATAATGTACAAGCATGCGATGCTCTTCCACGTCCACACGACAATATACAACAAACAAATGCGCAACCGTCACGACCTCCCGCATTGAATGTCAATACGCAATCAGCGCCCGCGCCGCCAGATCTGGTCAACTACGAGTCGCCATACACTACCCAGTTCCCAACGCCAATGACGGCCGCCGCAGCATTGCAATCACGCCCGCCTTCTGCCTCAACACCACACCCTAGCCTGCCTTCACCGGCGCCCAGTGAAGAGCATGCAAACTCGCCCGGCAGCGGCATCGTGTTACCGGACAAGCAAGGTCCGAGTCTGCAGGCGCATGTTGCTCCTGCAAAGCGAGGACCGGGTCGACCTCGAAAATATCCAGTCGATGTGCATACCGTGAACCAAGCACCTGCGCGAAGTCCCATTGTTGGCCCGCGTGTGACTGCTGCACCCAACACTATATCACAGCTGCCGGCGAACATGCGCATTCACACACCGACCTCCAACCTAGCTCCTTCCCATTCGCGTTCAAACAGCCTCACAAGCACGGCCAATGTCGCAGTCTCGCCACATCGACACACCATGCGGTCCCAGTCACAAAGGCGAAACAATGCTGGAGGGTTGTTTGGCGCGAGCCGAATGCAACAACGTCTTGACGAATACTTCAAGCCACGCGAGCAAATACTCAATCCAATCGACCAGGGTAGAAAAATCCTTCTACAAGAGGCTATTCAGAAGGATGACTTCTTCTATCTGATACTCAGTCAAGTCTTCTGCTTGTACACATGTGACCGGCAGTCCATGCCGAAACAGCTCGGGAGAGTAGGGCACTTGTCCTGGATCTTCCTGGAGAAACTGCTGTGCTCCAACAAAGCTATGAGTCCGTTGGTAGTAAGCTGGTTTGCTTCGTTTCCAGCGCCAGTACACATCATTTTTGCGAGTGGTGAATCTCAGTTCTATCTGAATCAGCTGGTAATCATCGAAAGCTTCTTGCAGGAGTTACCTCGTCGGTGGGATTCCATGATAGACGTCAGCAAACGCATGCTAGCCCCGCCACTGACCCAGGACATGGTTGAAGAGCTCTACCTGATCTCTCCCATTGTTCAAACTACTGCATTCCGAGCTATCGCCAGGATATTCTGGAATGGGGGCGAGGACAGTCCTGGTCTACAATTCTTAGAAACCCTGCATAAGATGGACCAGGAAACATACACCTACCGGCAATGGAGGCGCAACAAGTCGGAAAGAGGAGCGGCATATGGTATATATGCATATGTCCACACCGTCTGGCAGCAATCGCGTATGCTACCAGGTGTCAGTGAAAAGGAGTTTGTGCTTCCACATGCTCGCGATTTCTTCAGACAGCCGCCTCCAAGTATGCAACAAGCCTCGGATGTTGGTACTAATGGCCAGTTCAGTCGGGGCGATGCGCAGAAGATGCAGCTTATCGAGATGAACAACCGCATTCTTGCCCAACGCCAGCCAGTGCCCGGGCTTTCTGCTGACCAGTCGAGAACGTTATTGCAGAGCAGCAATCGTCCAGCAGCCCCACAAGGTTTACCGCCAAATCCTTTGCAGCATCTACAGTATCAGCCGATGCAACCTCATCCAGGGCATCTGATAAACCCTCCAGTTATACCATGCAACGGCAATGCTGCACGACCAAATCGGAACATGCCTCCGATGTCTGCATATCAACCCTTGATGCAGACACCCAACCACCTGATCCGCTTGCTACCACCGGCGAATGCACCGGCCCGGCCTTTGCCAGTACAGCCTGACACTGCTCGCGTGTCATTGCACCAAGCGCATCTACGATCTCCAGTTCCAGGCAACCGGCAATTGCTCGCAGGTGCACAGCCATTGTACCGGCATGTGACGGGCTATGCACTACCCCCAACACGGCTCGACAACAAGCTATGCGCTCAGTCCATTACACTATCTGTGTCACGGGCTGACATCCACAATGTTCCTACTACCATGCCAGGCCTGCTACCTGGAGAACCTGGCGTCCGGACACTACAGGAAGGCTCAATCTTGTATCGCCTTCGCTGCTGCAAAATGCCACCGGGCAAAGGATTTGACACTGAAGCTTCTTGGGTGACAGCCGGGATCATGTGGCCTGATATATTCACTTTCAAGCTGAATGACACATTCCTCGAGCCGCGTCGCAAGCTACACCACGGCCGCTGCCTACCCATTGATCTGAGCTCACTACTCCATGCAGGAGACAACACTCTCAGCGTCTATACCATTCCCAATCCTTCCGAAACGGGCAGCTACGTTGTCGCAGTCGAGCGAGTCAGTGTCTCCTCGCATGACACTATCGTCTCTGCCGTCACCCATATCTCCGCCGACGACTCACTCACAGCAATCAAGCGCTCTCTCGAAAGTCCCCCAGACGAAGACGACGACATAGCCATGACGTCCTCCACTCTGACAATACCACTCTTCGAACCATACCGAAATGATCGGATCTGCGACACCCCCGTCCGCGGATCCGCATGCTTGCATCGAGAGTGTTTTGACCTCGAGACCTTCCTTTCCCAGTGCAAACGTGAGCAGCCCGGGTACCCATGTGTACCCGACTGCTGGCGTTGCCCCATCTGCAAAGGCGACGTGCGGCCGCAGACTCTAGTCAAAGACGGTTTTCTTGTGCAAGTTAAAGAGCAGCTGGCGCAAGAGGGTCTTCTCGACACACGAGCTATCATCGTCGAGGAAAACGGCTCCTGGAAACCCAGAGTCGAAGCCCAGCCCACAGGAGTGCGCAGTGCGAGTCTCGAAATCGAAGAAGCTGCGGCAGCGTCGGCGACAATGGCTGCCGCTGCAAATTCGAGCATCTCCATTGCTCCCGGTGCGCAGGGGAAGAAAAGGGTGGTGGAAGTCATCGAGCTGGACTGATGCGCATTCGAGCTTTTGACTCCTCTTTCTTCCCTCCTTCTGGCATCTGCACCTGCATCTGCTCACAGATTCTAGTTTTCTTCCTCTTTCCTTCTTCCTGCTTGCTTTAGCGGAGGCGTCAATGGTTTCCAATTATCCGGGCCGGCTATTACTGGAAGGGCGTTTCGGCGTGTGCAACTCGTGGAACTGGAAAATCCTTTGTTTTCCTCTTGCTCGGTGACCGATACCCTCCCTCTGTTTCTCTAAATTCCCTACACGTAGCTAGCCAACCAAATCAGTGTCAATTACGAAGATCCCCAGCACACTGCTCCGCAACCTAGATCTCGTTTCGAACGCGAAAAGCAGGTATTCCAAAACATCTCTTATTTTCATTTTCCGCAACTTAGAAGAACACAAACAGCCTTCCGATACCTTTCCTCCAATACCCTCTCGCCTATAACACCCGCGCTCTAAATCGGGATCAAATATAACACTCCCTCGCTGAAGACAACTTGAACGCCCGCCCCGTCTCTTGTAGCCTGCCTGTTCCATGGCTGCAGCAGGACGTCACATGGATAATGATGCCTCAGAGGCATCTCCACGAAACCGCTCCTCTTCCTCTTCCCCATCAAGCACGCACCACCAACATTCCCCATCCCCCCAATCAAACCTGCACCGCACTCCCACTCCTCCCACTCGCCTCCTCGACCCCGAACCCAAACACCAACCGGTACAAATCCCGCATCCACACCCACTGCTCGTTCCTCCCCAACCACTTCACGCTCTTCGCCGCCTCGGCAGCGCTCAGCCTGCGCGAAGGGAAAGTATGCACCGTGCCCATGCTTTTATCATTGACGACGAGTTTCTGGTATATGCTCCAGACTTTCATCTGCCACGGCAGACTGCCGAAGGAGGTCGGGGGTTGGGACTGGATGTGCTGCGGTAGAGGGATGCCGGCGGAGCGGGAGTAGGCTGTTTGGCTGATGGCGGCGCGGAGGAGGAGGTATCTCAGTCTGGTGAGGTGGGCTTCTTCGGTTGTTTTGCTGGCGGTTGCGGTGGAGGAGGTGCGTTGGCTGGAGGCGGATTCGGAGTAGCCGGAGAGGACGCTGGCGTTGCTGGACCAGCGGTCGTGGTGCGGTGCTGTGGCGGTGCCGCGAAGAGAGCTGGGGTTGCTTGCTGTGCTGCCTGATGTGCTGGTGCTGGGTGCGGGGCCGAGGACGAGGATGTTGGGGATTGCGATTGAGTCGGTAGGTGAAGAGTTGGCGGTTGTGGCGTCGTCGAAGATTGTCGTGGGTGTTTCTGGAGGTAGGGAAGCAGCTGCATCGTGGTATTGGCGGTTGCTTAGGCTTGATGAGCTGCGTTCTGTGTTTGAGCCGCGTGTGGAGCCATGTGAGGTTTTGGAAGAGTGGAAGGGGAAGGTAGTCTGTGAGGGTCTCGGGGTGCTTCTCTCTGGCCGAATTTGAGCCCATCCTTCACGGAAGAGATCGCAGAGGTCCCAGCAGGATTGTACTGCTGAGCCGAGCAACTCTTCGTCTGGTGATCGGCCATCGCGTGTCGACTGTCGCAGGCTGAAGAGCATCTCTGCCAATGACCAACAGGCTCGCAGTAGTGCATCTGTCTCTTGTGGTAATGATGTTGGTAACTTGACGAGCCTGTGACAAAGTGTGATGTAGAAATCCAGCGTTCGCTCATTGAAGGCGTCCGGCAAGCTTCGATCGTGTGTGTTGTAGAGATGGTTATTGAGCTCGAAGCTTACTCGTAAGACTGAGTCAAATGCTTCGTCGCTCTTCTCGCGAGCATCAAACAAAGACTGGCAGAAATCTCGGCATAGTTCCAGCGTCGGTGTAGTTTGAGAAGCGTGTTCTTCGTCGCGCGCGTAGTACAGCTGTTGGCAAAGACGCCAACAACTAAGCCATGCTGACTCTTGCTGCTCTTGCCGGCCAGCTACCTGGAAAGTGCGCTTGCGATGGCTCGATGAGAGGTTTGCCAGGGTATTGCAGAGAGTCCAGCATTCGCTCAAAGCAGTGCGTAAAGCGGCTACTTCCTGTTCATGAGGTGTAGACGCTTTCTGAGCCTCTGTCATGGAGCCATCGCCGACCAGACCGGCAGTATTCGGCTGCTCAGACTCTTCATCGTCCTTCAAAGCCTCGGGTATATCTGCAAAACAAGTCAGTGTGCGTACGAAGTCAACTGTGAAATATGGTTCGCTACCTTCAAGACTTGATGTTCGCCTGCTGCGTCTTCCAATTTCATCTTCAAGGTCGCCACGAGTCTGCGCTCGTGGTGTGGACCGATCCACGTGGCGAGGTACATCGGTGTTCACTGGTGAAAGACTAGCAGGTCGCTTCGAATTCCGTCAGCAAGCGAAATGTGATAAATCTCATGCAAAATGCTCACTTTATTGTTGGGGCTCTGCGCAGCCTCCGGAGTTGTGGGGGACTGAAGAGCAAGTGGCGCCTGATCGGTCTCGGAAGGAGTCCGACTACTCTGACCTTCTCGGAAGTCTTTGAATCCAGCCGGCACATGAATGACTGACTGTGGTGCTTCGTCTTGGGAATCCGATCGCGTGCGCATTGGAAGCTGCGTGTTGATTTGAGGTCGTTCCTACGGACTGGTGAGTGGCGATCAAGAGGTAGCTATGCTAAAATACTTACACTGTTGGTACTTCGAGGACTGCTGATCTCTATATCCGGCGATTTCAGCTCGCTGGCGGAAGTAGGCGTGGGCGATTTAAGCTCTGGATCTTCCTGTGCATCCTCCTCGATTTCGGTGCTCTCGGTGCCGTTCGAGTCCACGGGAGATGGCTCGATCTGAGATGGATATGGGCTCGGCGGTGGCGCAAGAGAATCTACAGGACCCGATGACCTTCAGCTCGAACGTCAGTGACATGCCTTTCAGCTATGACGATGGCATCAAAAGACATACCTGTTGGAATGGTTGTGGTGCAGTCCGGCGAACGGCGCTGGCGAGCTCGGCGAGTCCGTGTATGGCGAGAAAGCAGACGACAGCCCGCCGGTGGGGGAAGGCATCACAGGGCTCTTCAGCGCCATTGCGTGTGCGTGCGTATTATAGAGGAACAGGTGTCGTGAAGGTCGTCAGCTCGGATGTAGTCGCAACGGAGCTACTAATGCCACATATCACCACGTCCAGCGTCGAGGTAGCTCGCAAAGATTAACAAGAATTATGAGTCTCCAATGGCATGAGCTCCAGGGATTATATCGCTGAACATGAAGAAAGAAGAGAGGTAAGACGCGCCGCAGCAGTAAGGCTGAGTCCGCCTCGTGGGTCCGAATGCGCCGCTCCAGATACGCCGTGTCGCCAATATCGCCTGCAGTTGCGTACAAAGGGGAATGTCGTCTCCTGATGTGAAGAGCAGAAGCAGAGATATCGTTTGCGGCGGAGAGGAAATGAAGAAAGCAAAATATGGACAACACGGCGCCCATCCAACACGTCGTGGGCAGCAGTGGGCGAGCAGTGGGTGTATGTTGTGTTGAACCGTGGCCGTGCGCGAGAGCTACCTACCCAGAGGGGCCTTGGGCCATCTTAGCCATAGCCATACCTTATTAGTTGCCTGCAGCACGCCTCTTCCCGCCCACTGCGCCAGACCAGCTCCGGCTTGGTGTGCTTCCTTCGACTGCCACAAGAGCTGGCTCGGTAGCAGCAACTCTCTCGTCCGCGCCACCGCCCAAAGAAATGTCGTGCGCTTGACATTACTCTTACAACTATCATGATGCGCAATACTCTGCCCGCCAACACCCGGATATCCTCTCCGGTGCCGCCTGGCCACTCACGAGCTCGCACTTCACAAAAGCCAACATGGCCAGCGGTGCGGCGAGATGCTGTGCCGTTGCTCTTGCATCCTCTCTAAGCGCCGGTGGAGGGGTAAATTCGTTGGCGGATTCGCTTAATGAACAGGTCGCTTTCCCGGCTCTGACTCTCACTCATGAAGGCAACTAAGATATCAACTATATATTGATGACTTCTCGAAGTGTGGCTATGATGGCACACAAGAAGTGGCAGTCACGTCAAGGCAAGAGTCGACATGCTCATGGGCACGACGCGATATGCTCTCTCTCTCTCTCTCTCTCTCTCTCTCTCGACGCGACAAAACACCTAACAACCGCGCATGCATTGCAATCAACACCCAAGGTGCCCTAACCGCAGTCTTGCTGCGGCCCGTGGCTGCACATGTGCATGTACCGAGCACCGCAAACTGACATGGGTGCAAGACAGACTGACATGCTGTGGCAGTGTCCTCAGATAATAATCGTAGCACGAGTCAGAACGGTTTTCTCAAAAGGTGTACACATGGTATCGACTGCGCCACTACTCTACTGGATGCTTGCCCCTTTTTGGATCATCCAGGCTGTCGTTGAATTCATAATTTAATCCTCCTTCTGCTCAGTAGGTGTACCTGAACTTGTCCTGTACGAGGAATTAGTGAGTGCTCCACAACCCATAATCGCTCACGAAAACTCACCGAGGAGTCGGTGCCAGGAACAGGCTCGATGATGAGCTCGCCACGGGCTTGCTTCTTGTTGCAGAAGTAGAAGTAGACGTCGGTGATGGAAATGATTACGAGAATGATCAAGTTGCCGGTAATGCAAGCCCAGAGACCGGGCTTGTAGCCTGGCTTGTCTTGCTCTCTGGAATGTTGTCAGCATGTAATCCAATAGACAGATACCGAGTTCAGTAGAATTGGACGGACCTGAACACCAAACTGCCAGCAATACCGCCAATGCCACCAAAAGCAACAAGCGTCGCGCTGCAGAATGCACGCTTCCACTGGCCTCGGATGTTGTTCGCCTGCCAGCTCATCATGTGCGGGATGTTAGAGTTGGCTCCGGCGCAAGTGAAGAACACTCCAGCGTATTGGCCCGGAACGCCAGGCGCCCAGCCCATCATGGCGAGTCCCATGATAGTCACAACGGCGTTGCCCATGATGATGGGTCCACGGATGCGGTATTTGTCGGCCACCCATGCGGTGGCGTACATGCACATACCGGCGAAAGCGTCTGTGAGTTGGTCAGTGGTGTTCCAATGCTATTACTTTGAGCTGGTTCCACTCACATGGCGGCGCCACAAGACACTGCGCAGCTCCAACGCTGAAGCCCATACCTCCCTGGAGGATGATCGGCAAGAAGTAGGCCAGCGCATACGATACAGTCGTCAAGCAACAGAAGCACATTGCGAAGCCCCAAACCTTGAGATCGAGACCAGGCTTCAGGAATTTGATGAGGTTGAAGGGTTCGACGACCACATCAGCTCTGTCGGCGTTGACGCGGGCGATAATGAAAGCGATCTCACGCTTGTTGAGGAAGTTCCAGGACTTCTCGGGCTGGGCGTCGGGGAACGGTACGAGGAGACAGTAGCCCATGATTCCGACAAGGACAGTGAGGATGCCTTCAATGATGAAGATCCATCTGTGGCGAGCGTTAGCAGATCGAGTCAAGGATATTCGGGCGTTTCAAACTCACCTCCATCCACCCAAACCAGCCAAGCCCTTCATCTGCATGAGACCGAAAGCGAGAATACCGCTAAAGGCAGAAGCGACCACGCCAAGGAGATAGAAGACCGAGTATCGCTTTCCCATGTCGTAGCGAACGTACCAGGTCGAAAGCAGGTAGACGCAGCCCTGAATAAAGACTTAGTTGGTGGTTTTGCAAAACCCTCATTCCTCAAAATCTTCACTTACAGGGAAGAAGCCAGCCTCAAGAAGACCCAAGATCACACGACACGCGGCCAGAGCAGCCCAGTTGTGTGTGAATCCCATGCCAATCATGACAGCGCCCCAAGCAATACACAGACCTGCGAGGAAAATGCGAGGGCCGATCTTGCGAGTGAGGACGGTGGCGGGAGGCTGAAAAATAATGTATGTGATGAAGAAGACGAGGGTGATGATAGACTGCATCGCGAGAATTATGTCAGCGTGCCATTCCCAGCTCAAATCTCTCAAACCATCCAGTCCAAACTCACATATCTCATCTCAATCCCCAAATTGAGCTCCAAATTCATGCCCGCGATCGCCGCGTTGGACAAGTTCGTGCGGTCCATCAGCGAGACGCAGTACATGACGCCCACGACGACGACCAAGCGTCGGTCGAGCCTGTGGATGATTTTCTTTTGCTCTTCCGGGGTGAAGTAGGTGAGGGGGTCATCTTCGAGGGATTTCTTCTCGTCGTCGCTGGTGTGGCCGTGTTCGAGGTGCGAGATTTGGTGGTCTTTGGTGTCCTGGTTTAGGGTGGTGGGGGGGTTGGTTGGGGTTGCCATGGTGGGCGGGCGGTCTGGTTGTTCCGCTACCGCTGGCCTGATGGGAGTGTTGTATACTTGGTGAGGAGGAAGAAGGGCCAGGCAGTGGTTGTTGTAAGCACGCAAGCAACAGAAGAGTAGATTCCTCAAAAGGTTCAGCCCTGGCTGTGACACGCAAACGAAGGAGGATGGATACCAAACTCCACACTTTCTCCAGTTATTTAATATCTGACAGCAAACGCACTTCCTTCACTATTATACATATTCCTCCTCCTCACTAGAGGCCAACAACCCCTGTTACCTTCCCGACTCTGCACTCCAACCGAGCGAAGCACCAAAAGTGCCTCGGCCTCGCCTTCTCAAATCGGCCTTGGATCCATTACCAAGACGCTCTTTCCTCTTGGCTTGCATGCCTTCCCAGGATTATTGCTGGCGAGGGGCAACTGTGGAAACGACCACTCTCCACTCTGTGACAGGTCCAGAGTGAGCATGACCATTCGCGCGTCACAGCTCAGGCCCACAACCACTCCACTTGGCTCCTTTCCCCCAACCGTGCGATCATGAACCCCGGAGTGTCCAGGCGAAACCTGGAGGCGAATTGCGGAGCGAGACGGTTTCTCCACGTTACATCCTGGCCACGCGAATCGTGCATCGCGTCGTCAAGCGCCTTGGCTGAGGGCTTGGTGTTCTCTTCAAAGGCGGGTGAGGGGCGTTCCACTGTAGCCGCAGGGCGTGTGGGTGCTCGGGTTTGGAGATTCACCGATGCATTGGAGAACAGACGGTCATGGCCAAGAGGAAGTGGAACTGGGAAGGAGTCGTGCTCCGATGAACATGAGAAGACTCGTAGGGCGGTCCACCTAGCTGTACGTCAGTATAGCCTGCGGTCTGTCATCAAAGAGAAGGTTCTTGACAGCTTCGCGGCTGAAGCCAAACCAGCTAACTTCGCCATTAGAGTTGAGCGTTTGTGGCGGCGGTGCCTTTGGTGGCTGCTGCCGGAGCATTGTCTGCAATAAGCTATAGTGTGTGTCGAGTCATCGCATGTGCGCGGAAAGCAGAGCTGCAATAATACGAATGGACGTGAGACGGCTTTGCGCTGCTCTCCTTCTACTCTCGTTTATCTCTCGTCTATTCCATCCGTGGATAGCCAGCCAGCCAGCTAGCCCTTCATCAGCTGACCTTTTTCTCAAGCCTCGTGGTCGAGACATTCTACGTTCGTGGTATTGGCATTGACAAGAAGCTGTAGGTAGCTGCCTTAGCTATTCCCTCAAGCAGCGAATCAAAGCCATTACAGCCAAAACCCTACCGAGGCTTGACCTCGAAAAAGGAAAACGGACGGAGAAGTACACACCACACGTTTCCTAGCCAAGTAATTGTTACAAGCACTGCAAGATGTGAAACCGTCCAATCAGGGCGATTTGACTGTATACCTGACCGAGGCTCGACTTCAGGGCAGGTGTTAAGGTTTCAATTGCGGCGTTGCTATACATTGCCACGCGAGCCTCTATCACAATTGCTAAGGTTCCTGGCTACAATATTCTCGAATCACAGCATTGAGTGCATCTTCCGAACCGAGGCGCGTGTTCATCTTAAAGTCCAAGACGTGGCGTTCGATATTTCTTGGGAGAGTGACTTGAAGCGATACCAACAGTTATCGTCACGAACTATTGCATTGCCAACAACATCAACCCCAGCCTCGACTTGAATCAATGCTCGACTGACCTACAAAGTTACACATCGGGTGATACAGGCTCAGTGGACCAACAAGCACAGAGAAACTTCTCCACACACTCACCCACATCCAGGTCTCTGACACTGAGCACCCGGCCAACACACATCCACATCATGCAGCGAGCAATGTTGCCCTCCCCTTCCAACCTCCCTTCGATGATCCGCCAACCCCCAGATGTTAGCCCGCCACCCCAGAAGCCTTTCCGAAACTTCCTCCATCGCGCACGCAATCCATAAGAACGCCCGCCCGTGTCTTGTGGCTCCTAGATTCTCCCGCAGCGCTCGCCAGCAAACACAAGCCTTATCCGCGCAAGCGAACTGCATAAAGTAGACGTGTATCATCTGGTGAAGCAGTGCGTCGAAGAGCGTAGCGGCGCGCGGTTCTGCAACATTAGCTGCGTGGAATGTTATCCGCGTGCGTGTGAGTATGCTTCCGCTGGTAACGGTGCGTGCTACCCAGGGTATGGTGTGTGCTGAGATACCTGGGCTGCTCCAGTCGATGTGCACGGTCGACAGTTTGCTGCAGAAGAAGATTTTGTTGAAGATCTTGTAGGCCCGGCGGAGGGCGGTGAGTTGTCGTGTGAGATCGGCAGGGGAGGAGCAGAAGCCCACGATGTGACCAGTCTGGAGAGCGCGCCATTCTGTTATTGCTGCTTGTTGCTCTCGCGTGTAGTTGTGATCTACGGGTTGGAACAATTTGATCGCGAGGCGAGCTAGTGCGAGTGGTTCGTGCGAGACGGGCTGTTGGACAAAACGTGCTTCGCGGTTGCAGCTGCGGGACGGTCTGATCATGGGCAGCGGATGTCTATTTGGATAGAGTTGTGGGCTACAATAGAAACATCTACATGCTCTGGGTCGTTCTGTTTGCGTAGGAAGAAGTGGATGCGAGAGATTTGTTGGCACTGCTGTCAGTCGTACTCTTTCGAGGAAGTCTGCTGTTAAGGCGCTCATGTCTTGTGCTGCTTCAATGTTCAAGTAATCACTCGCATCGCCAGTAAACACACCATGCTCGTCGATAAGACATATGATTATTTCACGTTACCAAGATTGAAGTGACTGCCGATCGAAGATGTGTTTGATGTTTCCATTACAGCAAGCTCTATCATTTCATCATTGGGGTATCTTAGCGAGTTTGTCATCCTCGTGTATCATCAGTCGTAGAAAATGCATCTTCATGTTCTCGTAGCCATGCAACATCTCATGCTTCTTCACGAAACCCATCGCTGTCCTTGTTTGTCGTACCCAATAATATCGAGATCGATGTTGAGTGACTGGAGCATCATATCGATCGTAAAAGACTGCAAACGATCAGCAGATGTTACAAGATCAGCGAACAGGTTGATACTCACGTCGTCGTCATTGCCAGTTTGCTGCCACACTTGCTTCGGGCCTGTGTCATCCTCGACGACTCTCTCATCGATATCAGCAGCCTCCATAGCCTCGTGTTTCAAACGCCTCTTCTCATTCTTCCTGTACTCCTGCTCATCTTCCGGCAGCTCCTCGCCTTGGCTGTCAAACTCACAATCCGCATCGTCTTCCACTTCAGGCTCCGCGAATTCTCCAATACCATTACTGCGCTCGTATTTTTGCTTCTCGCTGTCCCGCCATGCTTCTACACCGCCCATACGATTGACGCGCTCTTTAACAGATCCGAAGATCTCCTCAGCTGCGGCTTGCGACGCGAGTTTCCACTTCACCGCTAGGTCTTCGAGGTCGTTGTCGGTCTCGGTCGTGTATTTGGCGGCCTGGTTCAGTGCGTCTATATCATTTCGCACGGCTTTGATCTGAAGCTCGAGCGATGTTATCTCTTTTTGCACGGCCTGCTCAGCCGGATCTAGGCGCTTTGCGAACGGTGTCGAGTATGCGTACTTGCGGACGGGGTTCGAGCGCACTGGCGTGATGGCTGAGGGTCTGGTCGACTGAGGTTTGGGCGGTGGAGCGAGACTGGCGGCACTGATTGTATGCGCGAGAGTACTTGGAACGTAAGGGGTGTTGCTGGCCGTGATCACATCACTGCGCCTGCTCTTAGAAGGCGTCTTAATGGCGTCGGCAGTCTTGAGTGGCGAGACGAAAGGTTTACTGAGCGTGTTCGTGGCATTGTTGAGTCTGCGACGTTTCGCTGTTATCGGGGTAGACGCCATGCTGGGCCTGTTGAGAGGCGTTGATGGCTGAGAGAGGTGAGGTCTGGTCAATGTTTATTTGCATGTGACATTTGATTGCGAGCTGAAGTTGCACCATTGGTAAATCGTCATCGCTCCTTCCCCGAATTCTTGGCATTGCAGCAGTATATACAACCTCCTCGCCCTTATGTTCCCGCTATGCCAACCACCTGCGCCTACATTCCGATTGCACGTACACTAGTCACTATACTTCTGAATCACATCCGAGAATGTATCAGACAAGGTCTCCGAGCCCTCCAACGCTGTCTCCTTGCAAGTCGGAACCAAATCGAAGACCTTAAGGGTCGTATAGTCCGTGCTGCTCTCATCGCTCCTCAACAAAGAGTTGAAGAGTGAGACGTAAAGTCTGTCGATGGCGTCGCGTTGGGTGCTGAACGCCTCGAGAAGCGAGAGATGTTCGCTAGTGGACTACAGAAGGATGTCAGCACATTTGCGTCTTTAGCCAATGGAGAAGCGGCGAACTCACGGTCTTCAAGGAACCACACAGTTCTTTCTGCTCATCTTCGGTGAAATCTGACGTGGGCGGTTCTTGCGTGTTGAGGTCGTTCTCTGCCTGGATGATATCGCGATACTTGGTGGCCACGGTCTCGGAATCATTGTTAGCTGGTATGTTCAGACTGGAAACCCATTCGGTCGGACACACCTGTGTTTCCTCCGTTGTAGAGGCAGCCTTGACGAGGACCGTGAGATCGGATATACTTTGCGTGATGCTGTCGAGGTCGGTGACCATATCCGCTGCGGCTTGCTGGGCGTAGCAGCAGCTAGAGACTGCTGCGAGGACGAAGAGTGACTTGGAGAACATCGTTGCTAGATGCCGATGATGGGTTTTGAGGCAGACGAGGGAAGTGTTTGGATGAGCTGTTCATTTTGCAAAGAAGTGCCGGCGGCTGTTATACGTCAATCCCAAATGTCAGGAGTACAGCCAGCGCGGGCCAACATGCATTATACGAATCGAGCTTCGCGTGAAAACGCACCGATAATGGTATAGATTCATTTCGCACTATCAAAATGGATCTCCACACTCCTTGCTCGTACATCCAATGCCCGCACGGCTTCGATGTTCACGGATTGTGGAGATGCACATATAGATCTGCACTGAGCGGTATACACTAGTTGGTCGATCTGTTCAACTAACCAAAATGGACATCTACGAATGTTGATCTTGGGCGGTAAGTCGGTATAGGCAAGGTTGGATTTGTGAAAACTAGAAACTGCAGCGCCAGGAAAACCAGCTTACAGCATTCCGTTGGGATCTATTGTTTGGTAGCATGAACTCTGTGCTAAATATTGCATCCCTAAGCATGACGATCGATGGGGTGTTTTGAGTGCTCCTCCTGATATCGCCAATAAGATGTCTATCGATGGACTCGATGTCCCTCCGACTCCTTTACAAACTTTGCTCAGCATCCCAAAACTGCTCCTCTTCTTCCACATCGCTCCACTCATCTTCTGTGGAGCTAGCATCGCCTTCGCCATCTCTACCATCATGGTCGTCGCCGTCATCCACATCAGACTGATCACCGATTTGGCCGTCGCTTTGATCCGTTTCATCGTCCTCGGAGAAATCGTCATCATCGCTGAGTACACAGCCTTGAGGAGCGTAACCTTTACGCTGCAAGACGCGCAGCCTGCGCTTGTCTTTCTGAGTAAAGTAACGTGGCTGATCGGATTCAAGCAAGAGTGTCAGGAACCAGGCTTCGATCTCTGGGCCATTTGCTTCGGCAATCTGCTTCGACGTAACACTGCGCCCGCGGATACTTGCTGGATCCGTTGTACTGTCGGCAGAGATCTCGAATAGAATGTTCAAGTCCGGACATCCATTCTTCAAAAGATATCCTGCAATCGCTCCATATCCCCGTGCTCGTGAATCTGCATGTGCTGTCTCGGCTCGGCCATCGATTGTCCCTTGTAACATGGTTTCGACGGAAAAGGACTCATAGTCCATATCCGCGCCTTGGGCTAGGAGTGCGAGGAACGCGGACGAGTTGCCGAAATTGGCAGCATAAAAAAGTGCCGTACGACCTCCGTTGTCTCTGTCTTCGATACCGTGTCCGTAAGAAACCAAAGCATCAATGTCGGGACCCTTCACACCCGTGGCTGCGGCTTGCAACACTGTAAGACTAAGGCCTGCGCCCCAGGTATAAGTGCGTTCCAGTGCAATGTACTCACTCACGACGTTGAACACGTCCCGCGACGAGAACGCTTCCGCGTAGGGCGTTATTGGGTACCAGCAGGAGATGTACACATCAATGCCGTACTCGTCACAATGGTCTGCAGAAGCTCCGCGTCGGAGCAGCGTACGCAAAACATTCATGTTTCTCATTCTTGCTGCCAATTCCAGCGACGTGCTTCCTTTGCGTCCAATTGCTGTATCCACGTCGGCACCGTTCTCCAGCAATTCGACCACCGCTTCGACATTGTCATGGTATATGGCATACTGGATTTCCGTTAGTCAAAGTATCGTCCAACATCACGCCTGGACGCCACTTACCCTCAGAGGACCATAGCCATTAGGATCCTCGTCTGTAGGCCTTCCATCGCCATTGCGTAGCATTTCTCGAATGACAACGACGTCGTTAGATTTGCAAGCTTTGAAAAATGGATGCGAGAAGTCGAGGACGCGCCCTATGGCTAAGTAGCTGGGGTGTCGAAGTGTGAGTGTGTTCTGGCGAGGAATAGACATTGCCAGTTCTCCTTTCAAAATGTGAGCGCCAAACCACCACGCTAGAGGCAGTCGGAAACTGAACGCGATGTCATAATCGGTGGCCGCTCCTTTCGTGCTCCAGATAACTTTGCCGTGTAAGCCCCAGAATTGCCAGGTGCTGCTTGCCTCCCAGGAAATGCCGCCGAATATGCGTTTGACTGCTGAGGTCGATTGGCTGCGTGCTGTAATCACCTGTATGGGTGGAGAGAGAGATGTGAAAGGCGCTACATTCGGATGTGAGGAGGCTTCAGGGAATCCTTTGGTGATAGTCATTGAAGAGAACATTTGCTTCATTTCTGTGAATCCGATTGTGAGGAGCTGTTGGGTTTCGCGAGACTGCTGCAGAGTCAAGCTGTGACCTTTGCTGTAGTACAGTCAGAATCCGCAATAGAGAAGACTCGAGGGCATTACGCACAGGGAGATGAAGTTGATCCACATTGACAAACCTTCCTCGATATCCTTGACCTTTTCCAAAGCAGTTTTGGCAGCCTTTGCGTCCTTGACAGCCCATCTCGCCTTCTGGAAAATTGTATCACAGGTATCCAATCTTTCATGCAACGCACTAAGCTCCGTTATCACAGTTTGCGCCTTCTTCACGAGCTGTGTCAAGCCACCACGGGTTACGTCGTCGACCAGCGTCGTGGGACTGTCGGTAACGGTCTCTTGCAAGTATGCAAACTTGATGCAGAGGTCTTGCGTCGCCAGCGCCAGGGCGTCGATGTCTTCGGGCGCGTTGTGCCATCTTTGAGCCAGGTGGGAAAGCCCTTTAGCAAGCTTGTTGGTCGCTTCGACGAGTGCGATGACACTGCTAACAGCGCCAATCACTTCCATCGCGGCTGGTCAGCCTTGCCGTCCAGTCGAATCTCAACAGAACGAGAAGATCTGGTCAGGTTAAATATGAGAGATTCTTGGATCAGACTTAGTATGGTGAAAATTATCAGAGACAGTCATGGTCTGCGCAGAACCAAGTCCTCAGTGAGGCTGAGCTGTACAGCCCGGCTGCAGGGTGGCGAACATGCAAGCCTCGCGCCACGTATTAGAGCCATGTTGGACGGCTGAGGGCAGTGTATAGGGGTACATGTATAGTTTCATGTACTTGCACCCTGCTGATTATGTTTGGAACTGTGATGTCTGGAGAAAAGCAGAAGGCATAGGTAAGGATTGAAACTGAAACGATAAGTTAACACTCGCGTATGTACATTTGTACGCGCGCGCTTCGTAAGGCAGCTACGTCATCGGCCATGTCACTTCAATCGCAACATCAAATACATGTCCATGAATGTACATGTAAATCGGCGGGGTGAGATGCTTTCGTCCTAGCTACTTCACGGAAACACCGGATGGATGCGCCGCCGAAGTGGAGTGTTGGTAAAAATGGAGCGATGTCAGAGCACTCCCGTTGTTTCGCGCGATCACAATCATCGACTCCAAAACAGCAATGCTCAAGCCGTGGTTTCTGCCAATTTGATGACACCAGGAGCAGATTCGACATCTCTCGGAACCAACTTCACGAAAAGAGGTTTCTTCTGCCAGATCAAGTAGATATACTGATCGGTCCAACCTTCGATGGCAGGTGTGGGTTCGATGTCAAAGTTGAACAACAAACGCGCCAGAGTCAAGCGCATCTCGAAGTATGCCAGGCTGTTGTCACATATCAGTAGCCATAAAAGGCGAAGGGGAAGCACGACACCACTCACTTGCGACCAATGCAGTTTCTTGGACCAAAGCTAAAGGGCTGCACAACGCCGCGCTTGTCGTCGGCGAAACGCCCTTCTGTTCCGATCCAGCGCTCTGGAATAAATTTGTCCACGTCGACGAAATAGTCGGGGTTGCGGAAAATGGCGTAGTGGTAGATTCCCACAGTGGTCTGCAATCAAGATGTGTCAGCCAGGACGTCGTAGCCATAACAACAAAGCAAAAGACGTACGTTAGGCGGGACGTATTGTCCGCAAATCACGTCGTCCTCGCGTGTCTTGCGCAAAAGGGCGCCCGGCACAGGAGGATAAAGACGGAAGGCCTCGTCAATACAGGCGAGCATGTAGTCCAGCGAGTTGACGCCAGCGAAGTCGATGTCCTCCTCGCGCTGGAATTTGGCGCGGATCTCGTGGACGAGTTTTTGCAACACACGAGGATGCTTCAAGAGATAGTATGTGAGGCCTGACAATAGTGCTGCTGAAGTCTCGCTGCCGCCAAGCAGCACAGTGTCCGCACTGGCGATGAACTCCTCGCGCGATATGCCGCTGTCTTTGGCGGCCATCTTGCCCATGAGATCTGCGCGGCCCTCTGGTTGGACAAGCCGATGCAGTGCCTTTTTCTTGACATACTCGACGTGTGCTTGGAATCCATTCAGGGTGGCCTGTGACACCATCATCATCGCCAGTCGCTTAAATAAGGGGTAATAGTCCATAGCTCGCATCATGGTTCCCATGACTAAAGCTTCGAAGGTGAAGTCGATCCAGGGATGGTACTTGGACTGCTCTAGGCAGCCAAAGGGTTCGGCGAACCCCAAATCGCCGATGACATCGAAAGTAAAGAACTGCACACAATTAGCCACAACGTCGGTCATCGTGTCGTGGTATGACCGCAACATAGCTTACATTATACCAGGTGAGCATGTCAATGTTGTCGCCTTTCGCAGCCAGGTCTCGAAGACGCCGAATGAACAGATCCAAGTAACGCTGGATGATAGGCTCCTGGAAGCGAAGAGCCTTTTCGGAAAACCCGTGAGATAGAAGTCTTCTCAATTGACCGTGGCGTGGTGAGGGAGCAGAAAGGATACTAAGGTTCCCTCCTGGCATGTTTCCATACATGTTAGGATCCTTTGGCATTTCTCCGCCAGTGCCATGCTTATAACCATAGATGGCCTTGAACGCGTCCTCGCCGATGTAAGACAACTCATCCGGCGCTACGCGGACTGTAGGTCCATATTTGTCGTGGAGATCCTTCACTGCATGTGGCAATTTACCCTTGGTCAGGTAGTAGACATACCACAGTCTTGTGGAGCGTGCAAGTAGAGGGCCAGGGTAAGCAGCCAGCGGGTGGAAGTAGAAGCAGTGGATGATGGTGAAGAATTGATATGTCACGAACTGTGCATGCGATCAGTGGTTGGTCACGTAGAAGCGAATGAGCCTAGACCTCTAGGTGAAAGCACTCACCGCAGTCGCAAGGGTAACAACTGCTTGCGGTATGGTTAAGTTGTAGAGGGACTCAAGGGCCATGGTGAGAGGCTTGGCCAAAGTCATGTTGGCAAAGAAAGACAGAGAGCACTAAACACTCATAGACGGGCATGCTCCCAGGGCGGAGACATCGCTGTATTTATGACAATGCCAGGCCTCGTATGGGCTGGGGGGTCTCATATAAGGTGGGTTCGTCAAGGTCGCATGCGTTGCGTTCGCTTATTGGAGCACCTGCAAGCTGTCTGCAGTTGAGCTACGTGTGCGTGGAAGGACGTGTGCCTGACAACGGTTAGATTGTATGTATGTAATATGTGTGGAACTATAACCTCTCGACCCAACATGACTTTCACATGTAGCGAGATGCGTTGCATTAGCTTGTTAGAGGGCCTGCCAGCGTGCTTGCGCTACTGTACCCCCAAAGTGCAGCTTGGTCCGACGTTGCTTGTGCATGGAACGAAGCAATTGCGCATAAGAGCCATGGGTGGGGGTCGGTGTTTCAATGTCCCGTACATGGACATGTGAATATATGTACATGTATACATGTACATGCATGTAAGTGAAGGACGAAACGTTAATCCTTTAAAAACATGGAAGGTAGGATATACCCTTACCCTTACACGTGAAGACAGCCCAGGGTCAACATCTACGTCATCAGGCATATGTCACTTTTGAAGCGACTGGACTGGACTGGCACGCGACGGACATGGATGCGCCGGGCGCCTCCACGCAGTAGGTCACTGCTCGTTGTTGAGGAGCGCCTTGTTCGCTCGCTCTAGACCAGCCTTGCTTTTTCTTTGCTTGATCTCCTCAGCGCAAGACATACGCACCCACGGTAAAACACTGCCGCGGGTCTCTGAAGCTGTCTCACCAGACAAACACCATTCCCCACCAAGGCACATTCCTGTGCAGTCAAAAGGAACAACTTGCAGCCAGCCTGAAGCTTTCTTCCTCTCCAACATACCAACTCCAGCCATGGCTCGATCAAGGCGCTCACGACCCGGCCTCACGGAATCCTGGGACGACGTTGACGAGCAAGACTTCGACGATGAGATCTTCGCGCCGGGAGACGAACGTGAAGAGCTAGGCGAATCATACGCTTCAGAAGGACGGAGGGCGTCGAGGTCGCAAGTTCAGATGGAAGACGAAGGCGATATTTCGCCAGAAGCCGCCCGCAACGCCCTGCGCAACAGCGGAACGCTGGACAACAACATCAAGCCTCGCAAACGCGGCGCAAGATCGGGAGAATCGGAGCTTGTCATGCCTTCCTCGCCGGACGGAGCTCAGAAGAGGGCATCGATATCACGTGCAAAGACGCCGCACTCGAGACTCAACCAGCGCTCACTCACAAGCGATGCTGGCTCTTTTATGCGCAGAACCCAAGGACCGGCGCCGGGTCAAACCAAGGCTGAATACGATGACGAGATAGATGAGGCCAGCGACTTGAACTGGCCGATCATGGTCTGGCAGAAGGCAGTCGTGCCGATCATGTGGTATGCTTGGGATATCCTACGGATCGCTGCGACGAACCCTTTCACGAAAAGCGTGCTCGCAATCTGGCTCGTGGTGGGTGCTTTCATGCTTGCCGGAAACTTCGTCAACAACACCGTCAGCAACGCCCTGTCACCGTTATGTCGCATCCCAGGAAGCTCGTTCTTGAACCTCCCGTTCTGCCCAACCGGCATCACACATGAGCTCTCGGGGCCAGCAGAATTCGACAAGCTTGTAGAAGCACAGGCTTCCTTCGAAGATGTCCTCGCCGCTTCTGCTACCGGAGCGTTCTTGCCCTTGGAAATGAAGTCAAGCGAGGCTAGCATTCGCGACCTTAAGCACGTGGTGGAGTACTCTAATCTTCCTTCACGCAAAGAGCTTGTTTTCGAGTTCGACGGCTTCATTCAGACAGCTCGCCAGGCCAGCCACGATCTCAGCCGCTTCAACTCTCGCATTGGTCGCGCAGTCGACCACATTCTTTCAACCAATCGCTGGACGCTCCAAGTCATCGACGGTGTCGCATCGCAAGATGCAAACCGTGGCACTCTCAACAAGTGGATCTCGAACAATCTTAACGTCTTCGCGCCTTTCCAACCCGTGGCTTTGACCCGTAATGCTCTCCTGGACCAGTACCTCCGCCACACTGGCGCTGTCGAAGAACAAATCCTTTTCCTCATCAACGAAGCGCACACTCTTCTTGACACTTTAGATAACTTAGACGGACGTCTCGACGTCATCGCCTCTATCGCAACTAGGGACGGCATCAGCGTCGAGGATGGCAAAGATGAACTCCTCTCGTTGCTGTGGACAAAGCTGGGAGGTCACCGCAACTCAGTCGCTAAGCTGGACAAGCAGCTGTCACTCCTGACTGACGTAGGCTCTTACAGACGCATGGCTTGGGCCCACGTCAATGGTGCGGTGATCAAGCTGATGGCGATCCGCGATAATCTCGAGGATCTCCGTGAGCGTGTCGCCATGCCAGAGGTTGTCGGAGATGTCGTACCACTCGAGGTCCACATTCAGAACATCAACCTGGGCATCGAGAGGTTGGAGCAGCAGCGCGATTCGAGCCGGAGGATGGAGCAGGAAAGGCTTGCCAGCATCACTGGCAGGGCGGACGAGAGGATGAGGATTGCAGAGAAGGAGTTGTGAGACTACTGAGTCGAGAGTTCTACGCGTGGGACGATTGTCGCTTTTTGCATAATTTTGCTCTTATGTGCTTTTCCTAACGATGCAACGATTCATGTACGGCGGGCAGTACGACTTCATGTACTCGCCCCTTGTTCCATTAGATACCCGAAGTGGCGTGAAACAGCCCTCAATGACACGGCATTCGCATTATCACTTTGCCCACAATCTTCATTCGTCCCTTCGTTCTATCTACAACGTAGATGTCAGTAGCCCCTCTCTACATCATCAATCAATACATCTGAACCTCGATCAAACTCCTCCCCACGCCAGCTTCCAGCCCCGGCACACCGTGGTTCTCAATCTCGTACGCCACCGCGCCCTTGGCAGCGCAAGCCTCTTTCAGCCCATCCACACTGCCGCCCACGCCGAAGTAGAATTTCTTCGCAGCAACCATCGCCTTGGCCATCTTCACTCGTCGCAGCAGGATCATCAAGATGTCCACGAAAGCGTCTGTGGCAGCTGGTGAGTAGATCGTCTCTGCGCCGAGGACCAGCGTGCCCATGTCCGGTGCCGAAGAGGGAATGAGAGCTGCTAGCTCGGGCGACCAGGAGCCGGAAATGAATTTGAGGGTGATTTGGTTTTGGGTGAGGGCAGTGCGGAAGGAAGACAGGATTTCGGGCGTGAGCTCGATGTCGCCGGTTTGGGAGGATTCGGTGGGTGAGATTAGGGGCGGGGAGGTGGTGGTTGCCCAGGTTAGGAGGAGGTTGGGGAGGGTTGCGAGGCGGAGGACGGAGGAGTTGTAGTCTGAGAGTGTGAAGGTTTGGGGGATGGAGTTGGTGAGGCAGTGTTGGAAGAGAGTCAGGGTTGGGAGGGCGGTGCCGCAGCCGAGCTGGTAGTGATTGTTAGTGTGCGGAACAAAATGATTCTTGAAAAGCTGATTCGACGTACCTCAACAATTTGATCACATTTGAATAGCTCGTCGATATCCTTGCGAGGACCACGGTCGAGAAGAATGCTGGCCAGGTCGACGGAGCATTCCCAGGTCTTGAAGCCGCCTTCGTAAACCCCAGTGCGGATGTCAGAGTCCTCGATGTCGTTTAAAGTTTCATCATTGGCTGCTTCGTCTTCTGCCATCAATTGCACGCGGATGTCGGACAGGTCTCGTCGTGGCAGGTTTATCGTTTTGCCAGTGGGCGACTCGATCTGGATTGTGCTGTAGCAGAGGTGATCGGGTAAGGTGGCGAGCTGTGGGGTATTTGTTAGTCAAACGTGACCTAGAGTAACAGAATATAGCACAAAGTGGCTCCGATGTAGGACAGAAAGAATTTGTCTCTGTCTCGGGCATGTTGGGAATCGTTTTGGAATGTGGTTGTAGTGGCAATTTGTGCGGCCATCGAAGTAATTCGCGAGGCTTTTGATGGATCCTACGTTCTGGAGATCTCCAAACCATCACAGATAACCAGAGTCGTATCAATCAAGTCTTGAAACCGTATTGGAATATGTGGACCTACCAAATCGTCGAGAGAGTGCTCTTCGGCTGGTAGCCCAACAAATTGTGATTGTGCTTGGGCTAGAGCCGGGGCACTCTCGGTCTGTCCAACGACGTCATTGTCTTCTCCTACATCGTCTCCTGAGAATCCGAAGCTGAAAGACATGATCGATGTGTGTATTTTCGATTTATGGTCGTTGTCGAAACAGAGATCGAATCGATTCGGACATGGAATTTGTTCAATTTCGCCCGATGGTATGACGATTTGAGTTGGCACTAAGCCGCAACGGGAATAGACAATCCGTTCTCAGCATCTTGCTCGTCCGTTCCACCATCATCTTCCTTTCTCTATTGAATATTCTGTCAATTTGAGGTTTTAGCCGGAGTATGATTGTTGACATTGCATTCACAAGCAGGAAGATCTAGGTAGGGCCTTGCAACTAGCTCGTGCATATCGTATGATGAGTGTGACCACCTACCTTGGTGTCGCATTCTGTGCGCGCGTACTAATGCGTGTCGATGATTGGAGATGTATACAGGATGACCTACTGGAGTCTCCAGAAGGTATTACAATTCGCTGTTAAAGTCTTTGATCTAATGTTTTAGTTTACAGTTATCAATATATAACACTGCTTCGATCGCTCATCTGCACCGCGGTTTTTTTTTAAACACATCCTCTATCGATAATCGCACGTTCTCCCAACATTAACACCTAGATTGAACCCTTAGCCATGCCTTTTCGTAAAGACCGTCTGACGATGGCTTTGGCTTCCCAGGCTGCATGTCCGTTTCTCGAAAGGCTGCCATCAGAGGTACGAAACCAGATCTACGAGTATGCCTTCACAACGGATAAATTTCGACACAAAGCTTTGGTGACTGCGACATTCAAGCGACCAGAAAGTAACTTGTTGCTTACTTGCCAACGCGTGTTCGTAGAGGCAAGCGGCATGTTTGAAGTGGCCCGAACAGCATACTGGAAGATGAGTACGTTTTACGTCAACCTGTTGAGCAAGGTAACGTCCTGCGCAAATGGCATTTGACTACGAGAAGAGGCAGGCCGAAAGATTGGATTGCGACCACTCGTCTAGCCGACCAGATGAAAGAGCTTTCCTTTTCGGGGAAAAGACACGGCTTGTACGAGATTTTGGGTATCTTGTCGTAGATGAGAGTTGGCGGTTGGGAGCTGCAATCTTACAACAAGGCGGAACACAATTTCGGAGCCTCCGTATCTACAACAGGCCAGGCGAAGCGATGGTCTCCGCTCAGCTGACAATTTACACGGCACTGTTGGAACTACAAATCCTCATGTCACCTCCAGCTTTACGACTTCAACATCGCCGGTGTGCCAGACCCCCTAGTCTTCTACGCCGCAATGAGGATTGCGATGCCGTAACTTGTATTGCTCAGAAGCTTGGCATGCCGGGTTCCTACAACAAGCTTGGATCACTGTACTCCTTCCGGTGCCTCGAAATGTAAAACCCGAAGCCACTTGAACAGGTCTCATCTTACCTTGTGGATTGGCTCACTCTTTCTTGGCTTAGCGTCTTGTGTTCTTCGGTGTTGAAATAAGACACCACCCCATTCGTGATCAAGCGGCGAAAAAGCAAACGCAGCAACGATTGCACCCTCGCTTTGTGTCATCACTACGGCGGCTCCAGAAGACGACTTGAACACGAACACATCTCACTGCTCGCCACGCACTACACCTAGCTATCATCTGATATTAGTGCTACAGCCATGGATCTGCACGCCGATTGCCATCCTTTTCCTCGAAGACTCTGCAACGTCATCTACGGTTACGTCTTTTGGCATCGTGAATGGTCAACTACGCTCTGGCATGCTCAAATGTTGTCCCCTCAACCCATCTTGACATTCACGTGCCGTCGTATTCGCAGCGAAGCGACTGCACTATATCAGATCGTCTTTACTGCTTACTGGGCAAGAAATGTCTTCCGATACGATGTTTCCCTCGCGTACGCCCAGCCAAGATTAGCCATCACACGTATCAAGCACATGACGCACGTTGTCCGAAATCGACAACACGGCAACGTCCTCCCACGACCGAACTAAACTTATATGCCGGCCCCGACAAATATGATCTGATTCGCAAAGACTAGCCTTTCGATTCTGTATCCTCTGGCTCAGGGAGCTATCACATCGGCCTTAGGAGAAGAGATTACGCCGCTTGAGCCTTGGCGGTGGGTCCAATCAATCCCTGGTGCCAGGCACTCGGGTGTACCGATCCGCACGCGAGCTGCAGCGGTCACCAACCTGCAGGACCCTCAGAACATTATCTCGGCATCTGAAAATTGACATGGCAATCAGGCTAATTGAGCAGACGCAGAGGAAGATCAAATAGGAGGGTAGTTCAAGATTGAAAATCGAAGCCACTCGTAGCGAAGTAGATTGCACAGGTCTCAAGATCAATGGATGAGTCGTGTACACGTCTACGAGCGCCGACGACCACCGATGCTCCAAGAACACTTTAAGCTTTAGCTTGCTCATACTACTCTGCTCGCTTCTACAAAGGTCAGACAAAGCTGCGGTGGACTTCCGCGCACGGATCGGCGGGACAAGGCGTGTAACAATACAGCCGTGCATGCATTGTGCATAGATATATGCACGGCGCCTTCGCTTTTGAGGCGCCGGACAAGCTAAGCTGCTGTATAGCATAGGGAGGTGCCGGATTTACGTCGTACATCACGCCATTTGGGAAACAATCCCGTTGAGTTGTCTACAAACTGTCACTGAGTCGCGATGATTGGTTTCAACTAATGAGCGCCTCATGTATGCATGTAAGATACTGCTAAGCCCCAATCTGCCATGGCAATCTGCAGAATACTATGCATGAAGCATACCTAACCGGAATGCTCCATCTGATTCGAAGAGGCCGGCCGTCCATTGTTGATTTGTATATAGATCATGTCACTCTAGATGATGACAATACCGCAAAGAACAAAAGAAAAGCCTGACGACACAACTGAACAATGTCTAATGCAAGACCCTTACCGATTCCCTTGTTGCCGAAGCCATCGAATCCTCGCTTAGAGTCTCGAACGCACAACAATGACCCACAATTGCGTGAATCTCCCGTCACTTCGGAGTCGCCCTTGAAGAGAATTCAAGTTCAAGCGGCTTGTGTCGCATGCCACAAGAGGAAAACAAAAGTCTGTCAACCAGTCTCGTGTGACTATACACATTCTTAGTCTCTGACTCTCGAACAGTGCGACGGCATCCGGCCTTCGTGTGCCCGCTGTGCAAAGAATGGTATCGTGTGCAGATACGACGTTGAACCGAACACCTCACTGTTCGCCTCAATGCAGCGGAAGATTG
>Ga0265797_10002132_pt1 | contig 33824 bp, 25 predicted proteins | sample P2T30metagenome_FD_192433 | JGI IMG/M metagenome (GOLD analysis project Ga0265797, IMG submission 192433) | Plant litter microbial communities from East Loma Ridge, Irvine, California - P2 T30 | ecosystem: Environmental > Terrestrial > Plant litter > Unclassified | place: USA: California...
TGCCAAGTGCTTCTGCTCCACACCGCCTACTGATCGTCATGCAGTCATCGTGGCGTTCGCCTCTGAAGACATGGGTGTTCAAAGCGTAATAGCGTATGTGGATGAAGGCCCAAAGGTACGTCCATGAAGGTACCTGGGGAAAACTTTCGATCTGATACTCACGATCTCTAGCGGAGCTTCAGGTGATCGGGAGTGGGCTACTTATGGCTTGCAGCTGTACACGCAATGAACACTAACAAAGCGTCATTCGGTTTTCCACACACCTTATCGCGATTACTACGCCGTTGGGAATACTAGCAAGAACGTAGCACCCCAGCACATCTCCACAAGACGCTTCGTGCCGTCAACGACTCGCCCTAACTACCTACCGAGGCATTGCTGCTTACAGCTCTCATGTATCAACAAAGCAAAAGAGCGACGGCAACCCCGAGCAATCGCTGGCGAATGCAATTCTCGTGAATGGAAACTCGCGCTTCACATCAACTGAAGAAGAAGTGATCGACTATATCTACTTTTCTGGGCAGCAAATCGTCATGTGCGCTGCTTCACAGCCCCGTTCCTCAAGACTTCGCGATTTCCGATGCAGTATGCAGCATGCAGCATCTTGCATGCAAGATCGCAATGTTCAGAGCGTTGCTTTTGAACGATACGGACACGGCAGACGCGCCTAGCTGATAGTGTAGCAGCGGATACCTACCCCTGCATACAGTATGACGCATTCGACGGACCAATGTCTCTGCGAATCTCAGTTTGAGCTTACAATTACAACGGGCTGATGCAACTGGACAGGCGGTCTCAAAATCTCAAAGCGATCCAATGACCGGAAGCTGTGCATTTCTCATCGCGTGCACCTGCAGCTTATATGCAGCGACCGGGGTGAATGGACACTAAGACTAAACTGGGAAAATGGGTTTATTATCTACAAGCATGCCAACGCCGTTCACGCACAACTTGGCCATATCGTCGTGGTTCAAATCGCGCGTGTCGGAGCGTACGGGCGTAAGGAAACCGGTCTGGCTGCTCCAAACTAGCATGAAGTACCCATGTGAGTATCTGGAGACCTGCCGAAGTCTTCCTCGCGGGTCTCACTTCTTTGCAGTACGCCTCGGTAGAAACTCTTGGCATCATCAAGAGATGTTGTAGCGGTCTGTATGCCGTAGCAGGCATGTCCAAGTTCCCGGCGCTCGGTCGTTGATGATGGTGCTGCATGCATCAGCCACACACTACGTTGAGGCTAATCCTTCCCTCCCGCAACGTTCTGCGGACCAGGGAGCTTGTGGCGCACATCGGCTTTCGTACGGGACGATGGGCGGTGACCGCATTCGCCAGGAAAAGCGACTATGCTCCACTGCCGGACATCGATTCGGTATGTACTGTGGCAGGGTAGTCATACCGGCGTGCGCGACGTACAGTTGATCAAGATCACACTGCAAAGAGAATGTCCACGTTGTACGCTGCGAGATCCACTTTTGATCCTCGATACTGGCCTATTTTGGTTTGGGTATGGTTCATGAAACATGGACCTCCATCCACAGTTGCATGGGAACAGCCGAGATCAGTTCGGTACTGGAGTCCCTTTGGTGTGTCCCAGTGTGGCTATGGCATGTGGCTTCAGGGTAGGTTAGCACTGATCTGAAGCATCGCATACGGTACCTGGATCTTACGTTATCTGTCGACTGCCTACACCTCCGTCTACTTATGACCTAAGATCATTCGCGATACATAATGTCTCAAGTAGCATCAACTCGGTTCTATCCACAGCTCTCGAACCGCCTACAACTTTGCACCGCACTTTCGACATGGCCTCATCCAACGATCAAAAGGCATCCAAGAGACGAGTCGGACGCCAACGCCAGCCACCCCTTGCACCTGGACCCCCATTCCAATTTGTCGTCGCCAGCCACCCGGATGATTTCAAGGATGGGAAGATCATGAGAAAAGTACGGTCGCACGTCATGTACACACATCGCGAAGCATTGTCACCTACGGACACAGCTGGGAGCCGAGAAGGCAGTAGCACACCATTTGTCACGACACGTACAACTAGCCCAGCGATAGCCAGCACGAGCAGCATGTCACACACAATTGCCTCACAGGCAGCGACTTCCTCAAGACATCATGGCAGTGGGTGGGAACAGGATGCGCATGGCATTCAAATACCATCACCATCTACCCATCCCGTGCGAGTGCTTGCCGCTCGGATACATTCCGCAATCACCGAAGCATCACCTCATGGCCAGACCCAAGTCTTCGACGAGGTTCCTGGGTACCCTTTTCCCGGGGGTAACGCTCCGCGGCATGAGCTGTTGGAAGATTTGAAGCGTGAATGGATTGGCACTACCACCTTCTACTGTTACGGTTTGTCTCTTTCTTTCTCTACATCAAGCACTCACTAATGGCAGTAGACCAAGCGTGGATGCGATACGTTTGCGGCAATCATCTTTCGTTCCTCAGCCACGTACACGCGACACTGGTCTATCAAGATCTCGACGACGGCCTACTGTACGACAGTGATCTTACTGTATATGCAAGGACCAGGATGCTGGGGCTGTTTCATGGTCGACTGGACACTGATGATACCACCATTCTCAGCATACTTCATATGCTCATTAGCGAAATTGGTAGCCCTGAGAAGGATGCATTCGGAGTACATCAGGATGGCTTGGTGACCTGTATAAGGAGCCGACAAGATGGGCTAGGCCCAAACATCGCGACGTTCATGACCTTGTAAGTTCTTATTGCTCGATCTCTGCTATCCACTAATTTGGCCAAGGGTCATGCTCACTTGTGCCGTCTGTCGCGGGCAGAACGAGTCGGTAGAGCTCACACCGCGATCATCTTCTGAAGCCTGGGTCGGTCACAACAGTCCGATCTCGCCGCTGTTAGCCTCCCAGGAGCACATACCCCCTCTATACCGCAACGGCTCAACAACTACCAACGACATCATCCGAAAGATGCAGAGGTGTACCTACATCTTCCTGGCAAGGTGGACGCACAAAGGTGACCCTCATATGATTTCAAGCGGCCAGATAGCGACATGCGACGCAGAACTACAAGACATTTATTCCGATCTGCTTCTACTGCCCTCTGCAGAATACGACACGCAGCCTGACTGGATCTACGAGAGCTGTCGTATTGCTGCTTTGATCTACTGTAGATCGGTAGTTCATGGTGCAACACTCGCGGATTCGGCAAATATCATGCACGCAAGCATATCTGGCTCTAGCTCCGAGAGCGTTACTCTCCTTGCAGCCCTGCATTCTGCTCTCGCCAAATCAGACGTCCAAACTTGCTGGGGGTTCGACCTATCTGGCGCTTTCCTCTGGGTAGCCCTCGTAGGGGCAGCGGCGTCATGGTCCGCACCGCACTCTTCTTCAGATGAGGCATTGCAGGCTTCAGCCTGGATGAGGAAGTGCTTTGCGCTGTATGCAGTCAGAGCGGCAGTCTCGGTCCCTTTTGACTGTGCTGACGCCACGATACAAGCCTTGCGCACAATGCTGCAGGTCCGGCGGTTTATAACTGTCAAGATGGGCCCGGCCCTCCCTCAATGAGGTCATCACGCATCTCCATACTTGTTGTGGCTGCTTGTATGCCCAATTTCCCAATTCTCGTCATCTGTATAACAGTCGTTTCATTCACGTCACTTATTTCATTGGTCGAAGTCGGATGGCTGCTACAGCCACGGAAGGACCTCGCAGTCAGTTTCACCTTTTGTCATCTCTACGCCTACGCCGGTACGTACGACTAGGTTCATACACACAGTTTTCCTTGTCAACTTTTCGGTTCTGTATTAGCAGTTTCATGTTAGCCTGTCTGCAGAGCTCGATGCTCAGAATCAAATTCCATGCTGGTCATGCAAGAACATTCGCCCTTTGGCTACTGTCATCTGTCCCCATGCAAATCATTCCAACACCATAGTGAACTAATCGGGATACGCGTAAGTCCTCTCCCCGGCCGAAGCACGTTGGAACGGTCGGGCAACAGCCGAGCAGCGCCCTGCAGCCCATAAGGCTGAATCGCCAGTATCTCACCGTCCGTACATTATAACCGATGGAACCAACCGAGGAGCAGCGCGGCAAAGGGACGAATGTATCAGGTAAGTCGTGACGACTACGGCCACAGCACAGTCCACTTACGGTCAGATTCTAGGCCCTGGACACCTTAAACAATCCTCCCTCCGTCCCATCAACCAGTCACGCAGCCTTCCGCACCCCCACCGTCAGCGAGGGCTACACCGCAGTAAACATCTCCACAACGACCGACCGAGTGAGTGAACTGGTCACTAGCCACACCACAGCCACAAGTAATCGCGAATGCAGTAACGCGCGGCACGGTCTCACCCCACCTTACCATCTTACACCGTATGTTGGGCCAACGGACCAAATGCTCGCGCCGAAAAAAATACGCCATGGGGATACCGATGATTACCACCCTTGCCACGCTTCTCCTGCCATGCAATATAGGGCTGAGCAGGGAACCCGATCCTTCTGCCTAGCGAACCAAAGTTTGGACGTCTGTGGCGACCTGCGCTTGCTGCGTCCTGCGGGCTGCGGGTTGCGATATGCAGCCTTGTGGGGCAGGGCTGCGCGCAGGGTAGTATGAGGGGTTGTGGCGGGGGTTTACGCCGCTCAGTTTGCTGGCCACACGTTGCGTGTATGCTGCGTGGCTGCGTTTTGTTGGGGTGCGTGCTTACTGTGACGATGGAGATAACGGTGGATGGAGAGGGGACGCGTATTGTGTCGGACGGCGCCGACGGTGTAGTACAGTGTGTGGACCGAGGTTCTATTCATTTTCTTAGGTGGGCTTAGAGGTTGTCGGGACTAGTTTTGAGTGCCGTGCAGGCCTGCATATAGGGTACGTACGATTGGAAGTTGTATGCGAGAAGACGAAGGGTAAAGTTGTGTGTGTTATTGCCTGCGCATGTCTTGGATTAGTAATCTCTGCGCCACTTGTTCAGATGTACTTGTAAAAGGATTTGTGAATTGCACCTGCACGCTATGCATATAACCTCACTTTCGCTCAAGAAACCAAGCCACGTGTACGCCCATCCCATGCATATATACATCTCTGCCATTCAGCCCCTCTCACAGCGCATCCCACCCCTCCTCAAACAACGTCTCCTTGACCTTGAGCTCCTCCGCCCCAAGATACAGCGGCCTAACAACCTGCATACTACCCGTCCCCAACTTAACGCTCTGCCCCATGATAATACACTCACTAACACCATCAATCGTATCCGTCTTGCCCCTCGCTGCCGCCTCAAACAAATGATCCGGCGTCTTCTCAAACGACGCGAGCTGCAACACGCTATCCCTTGTCTTCTGCAGTCCAAAACGCGTGATGCCAAAGACCTCGCCCTTGAACGTCATGACATCAGCGAGCAGCTGCATGTGACGCGGATCAATGTCCATGTTACCCATGACATCTCCGATCTCGCGGACGATGGTTGCGCGGGCGGCCTCGATGCCGAGTACGGTTTTGACTTCCATGACGTGGTTGGACTTTGTGTTGTAGGGTTCTATTCCAGGGGTTGTCATGCAGTCGCGGAGGCCGTAGCCTTCTACAAGGAGTTGGCATTCGTACTGGCCTTGGGCGTTGGGGCTGCTTTCCTTCTTGATGATGGCGCGCGTGCAGTCTGGGTAGCCTTTGATGACGACATCAGGGATGAGGGCTTTGACTTGTTGGACGCGCTCGAAGAATTCCTTGTGGTTGCGCGAGGTTTTTGTGGGTCGCTTTTTTGCGGCGTAAGGGTCGGGGACTTCGACGCGGATTATGGAGGAGGAGATGCGGACGTTGGCGCCGGCTTTGCCCCATTTGAGCGGCTTGTGGGCGTTGATTGCTGCGGCGATTTCTTGGGGTGAGACGTCGACGAAGAGTTGGTTGATGGTGTCCCAGTCGATGCGCATGGCGATGTAGGCGCCGTTGGGGTGCCAGACATCTTCGACGTAGGAGATGACGTCGCGCAAGTAGGTCTTCTCCACACGCGCCTTGACGATTCGCGCAGCGGATTCGGAGACCTTGTTGGACAGCTCGCAAGCGATGACGGGAGTGGAGATGGCGGACGAGGCGTTGATGATTTCCTTGATACGGGGTACACCCTGGGTGATGGACATACCAGCGACACCAGCAAAATGGAAAGTCTTCAGTGTCATTTGCGTTCCGGGCTCACCGATAGATTGGGCACCAATGGCTCCAACGGCGTGACCGGGTTGTACTCGTGATCGATGATATTTGGTAAGACAAAGCGTTATGAAGGCCTCGAGCGCGCTGTGTGAGATCTTCGCAATTCCATCAGCGAGGCCGTACTTTTCAGCATCGGCTGCAGACTGCTTCCTGTCCTTCTTGCGATCGGGTTGCACTACTCCCAGGTAGGCAAGAGTTGTTTCGAGCTTTTGTGCTTTCTTGAAGATGTAGTCTTGCACGGTGTCGAGGAAGTCACGCAAAGACTCTTTCTGGTCGATGCCGCCGTCGGTCCTGTCGCGATACTCCAGCGGTGTCACGCCGTCGAGCTTGAACCTAGGGTATTTGTTTCGTTCGGTATTCAGCTTTGCTTCTGTGTACTCCTTAACCTCCTGTGGCGTCAGGCCCGACTCTGAGTTGTCCCACGTCGACGTTACGGCATGCGAGAATGTCCTGTCGAAGTGCACGGGTTTTGCCTTGCCCTCCATGTCTACAGGGTCGAGGTTGTCGTCTCCGTACTGGAATTGAACTACAGTTCCGGAAGAGTTCCGAACAGTGTCGTCGTACTGTGCAGAGAGATCTTCAAGTGATTTCATCAGTCGTCTACTCATGTAACCAGTCTCGGCGGTCTTGACAGCTGTATCGACCAAACCTTCACGACCACTCATAGCGTGGAAGATGAACTCGGAAGGTGTCAAACCCGAGAAGAAACTGTTACTGACGAAACCCTTCGATGCGGGCTGACGAGCGGCTTTGGGGAAGTGAGGTAGTGTTCGGTGGTGGAATCCATCTGCGACACGAGCACCACCAATCATTTGTTGTCCGACGGAAGCAACCATTTGAGAGACGTTAATGTTGGAACCCTTGGAACCGCACTTGGCCATGAGCAAGGGCGAGTTCCATCTGCTGAGCTCTTCGAAACAGATATCACCAGCCGCTTGACGTACACCGGACAAGATACCACCAATCCTGTTCTCCATCGTCTGTTCTTCGTCGCAACCGGGATCGCGCTGCAGCTTGCCCTCCTTGAAGTCCTTGATCAACTTGTCGCACTTGGCGTAAGCCTCTTCTACGAGATCCTGCTTCTTCTTGTTCAACTTCTCTCCGGGAGTAACGTCGCTGATGCCGAGAGAGAAACCGTTGTTGGAGAGCCAACGTGCAGACAGCTTAGACAACCTGTTCATGCCCTGCACGGCGTGATCGGGGCCGAAATCTCGCATCATGACGTAGAACACCGAGTCTTTCTTACCGTCACCAACTGTCGCCTTGTCCATCACACCGCACATGACCTCGGAGTTGCGAATGACAAGATAAGCATCGTTCTCATTCAGATCGGGAGCTTGATCGGGGGTATTCTTGAACTGCTTGCATGCCGCTTCGAGGTTGATCAACACCCTGCAGCCCTTGTATGGCTTCATCAGCAGGTTGAAGACCTGCTTTCCAGTCCAGAGTGCCTGTGGCTTCCATACAACAGGTGGCGGGATGTCAATAGGGTGCTTTTTTCCTGTGTCTGGGTCGAAGGCTCCTTCTCCGTTAAACATGTAGTTTACAATCTGACAAAACGTTCGTCGATCGTAAAAGTTGTTCTTGTTGCTAAGGAGATATGCTGCAGTAATGAAATCTTGGATAGCCGCGATAATCGGTGTTCCGTTCTTGGGGGTTGCAAGGTTGTATTTGACACCCATGAGCTCGGTAGCCTCGGTTCGCGCTTCTTCGGTTTGTGGAACGTGCAAGTTCATCTCGTCACCGTCGAAATCGGCGTTGTAAGGATTGCAGACACACTCGTTCAGACGGAAGGTTCTCCAGGGGCGGATTTTTGCACGATGACTCAAGATACTGAGCTTGTGTAGGGAGGGCTGCCGATTGAAGAGAACAATGTCACCGTCTTCAATGTGTCGCTCGACGATGTCGCCAATTCTGAGTCGCTTCGAAGTGGCCTCTAGTTTCTCGCCCGTGGTATCAAATCGCGAAAGACCAATAAGTGACGTCTTGTTAGGCTCCTTGTTTGGTCCCTGGTCGCTGATGATGTAGTTGGCGCCGGGATACTTGTTCGATCCATTCTTCACCAATCTCCTCAGCTTATCAATGTTGTATCGTGTGACCTTTTCGGGGTATGTGAGGTTCTTCGCGATGCGCTGCGGGACAGCGACTTCGTCGATGCTCAGATTCGGGTCGGGACCAATGACAGTACGACCAGAGAAGTCGACACGCTTTCCGGAAAGGTTCTGACGGAATCGGCCACCCTTTCCCTTCAAGCGCTGGGAGAAACCGCGCATGGTCTTCTGAAGACCTTGTTGTTTCAGACCAGGCGCGTCGCTGTTGATGTACATGGCGATCTGCAGCTGCAAAAAGTCCCACTGCTCCATCAGGATCTGGAGAGGAAAACCTCGCGCGAGCCCAGCGCGTATTATGCTGCTGATTTGACATATGTCTCCAATCTTGTTGGTCACGTCGTCCTCGGTCGCGCCGCCTTCCTGCATCACGGACGGGCGGAGCGCGACTGGTGGTACAGGCATGTACTCCCAGATCAGCATCTCGGGTCGCGCATCCTCGGGTATCATGGCCAGCAGCTCGCAGTCCTCCGGTGATATCTTCTTGAACAAGTTGAGCGCCCTCAGCGGATGCATGTCGTCCACCGCCTTCTTCAGGTGCTTGTCCAGATCGGGGTTCGCGGATTTGGCGGTATCGAAGGACTGATCGAACTCGACTTTGCCGGCGGGTGGCTTCTTCGTCTTCGCGGTAGACCGGTTGAAGGCATCGTATCGGTTGTGGATGATCTTGAGCGGGTGGCCGGGTACCTTGCGGACGGTACCCTGCAGGGCGTTGCAGTATGGGCACGTCTTCTTCTTCCTGCAGTCGTCGAGAATCTTCTTGGTGACTGCGCCCTTGCGCAAAGTGTCCATGTCGGGCCGGCGCATACTGCGCAGGTATCTCCGTCGCTCCACCTCGTCCAGCAGCACGCGCGAACAGTCTTTGCAGATGCAGTTGAGCACCTCGATGATGTGCTTCAGGTAGCCGACGTGGAATGCCGGCAGCGCAAGCTTGATGTGACCGAAGTGGCCGTTGCACCTGTCGAGGCCTTCGCCACACGTTCCGCACTTTCCCTGCTTGCTCGAGATACCCATGTGCGTGTCCATGGGCCCGTTGGCCGTGAGCGAGCGCGTGCCATCGGCGGCGGGCTGGAGGTCGTAGACATTGCGGTCCGAGACTTCGAGGACGGCCTGGTTCACGATGTCCTGGTTGGAGTAGATGCCGAACTGGATGTGCTTGATGCGCGCGGGGATGCGGTCCACGACCTGCTGCTTGGCCGAGCTGCGCGGCGCCTCCATGGTGGCCGGGGTGGTTGTGCGGGGTCGCTGAGGTGAGTTGATGCTACCGGGAGTCGTCGCAGTGGTCGTCGTCTCGCATAGTCGTCGCGTCGTGAGTCATGATCCGGGTGACAATAGAGCGCAGCAGCAACTTTCTCGTCGCGCCGCTGCAGATTTCAGGGTGGGGAACCTTCCCGTTGCGCTAAACCCACTAATGCGCCCTACTGCGGGCTGATAAGCTGATAGTACCCCGGAAGGCAGTCGTGACCAGGAGCATCACCGCCTGGTGGCTGCCTCACCATTGACCGTCTCTCTGCCCCGCCCATAGTGACGGCGAGGTTTGCAATAACTTCGCGTGAATTACTCGCTTTACCCTTCTTCCCACTCCTTATACACGAGCAGCACCTTTATCTACACGTTACTGGTTGCTCCTGCCTCCTGGCCCACGGTACTACCTACACAGCGTCCCCGCTCAACCTCACCCCGCTCAACTGCTCCGCCTCCCAACCAAGGCTGTCTTCGCGTCACTCTCTGGCGAGACGCACTTCTCTCTCCTCATGAGTTCAAGTAGGCTTCTCATCGCACCATCGTCCATGTTCTTTTCCCGTCTCACTGACACCCCAGTCTTCCGTATCGTCCTCCGCGACGCAAAGCGGTACGACACGTACGAGACCCGTGAGTTCGACCTGCCGCTCAACAGCGAGTTCCCCATCGGTCGAGCGTCCAGCAACGCGGCCAAGCGAGAGCTCATGGCGGCACCCCATAACGCCTTCATCGACAGCCCCGTTATCTCACGACAGCACGCCGTCCTCTCGGCCAACGCAAACAGCGGCGTTCCGGAAGTCTACATTACCGACAAAGGATCCATGCACGGCACCATGCTGAACGGTCAGAGGCTGTCTGCCAACACACCCACCAAGCTGAACGAGGGCGATGTCCTGCAGTTCGGCACTGACGTTAACCGTAATGAGGGTACGTCCTCGCGTAGGCTCTCCAAACCTTCTCTTACTATAGCTTCAGAGCTGACACCAGCCCACACAGAGTTCTTCGTAGCCCGCACGTACACTTTCGAGTCGCAGCTATCACGCCCCTTCTCTCTCGGCTTCACCGTCCCTGATGCCGAGAGTGACGAAGAGGAAGTCGCGGAGCGTCGAGGCAGCCAGATCGATCCTTTCGTCATCGACGACGACTCCGACGCAGCCGATGACCACTCGGAGGCCGACGACCAAGAAGAGGTTACCATGATTATGGATCAGGTCCTGCACCCAAACGAGCATGACCACACTCTCAGTGTTGGCCAGGACGACTACCCAACGTCCGCAATGCGCACCACTCTTCCCAACGAGGACTACAACCAAGAGAACTTCACGTCCCGCCGTGACGACTCCCTCGAGCCTGCTAGTCCGAACCCTTCCAGCGATGAAGAAGACGTGGCCGCTCTTGGTTCTGATTCGGACAGCGAGGCTGGCAGCATCGATAGCTCCGAGATGCTGTCTGACTCCGAGCCCGAGATTCAGGATTCAGAAGACGAGGAAATGGAAGAGGTTGAACACAAGAAGCCCACCACATCCTCATCCAACAAAGAGAACGAGGCGTCCATCCACAGCCAAGTACCCCAGACTGTTCACTCCTTCCCGCGCGATACAACGACGCTTTCGCTCTCGGACGTATACATGCCACAAGACGTAGCCAACACACAGCCGTCGCTACCACGCTTGTACATGTTCGGTATGCAGGGCTCTGACGGCAACTCCATGTCGAACAGTAACGTCTATGGAGATAACGCGCCTCCGCCTCTGCCGCCACGTCCCTCGGCGTCTAGGGCAGCACCATGGTGCGATTCAAACTATCGCTCCTTCAGGGAAGTGGCCGATCTTCAGGAATGGTACTCCGAGGGCGTTCCGCCAAACTACTTGGGCACCAACTTTGGCGATCGATCGTCCCTGTTCAGTCCGGCTCCTCTTGCCCCAATGGCAGAGGCGAATGAGGCTCGTGCTCCCATGTCCCAATTCACTCCTTATCCTAGTCAACCCATGCAAGCGAGTCGTCTGCAGACACCTCCACCATATTTCGTACCTGACTTCGAGACCTCCCCACCGGTGCAGCCAGGTCGCCGTACCAAGGTATCCATCGAGGAGATCGTTGAGGAGCAGCCGCCCACGCCAGAATCTGTAAAGGATTTGAAGCGCAAGGCAGATGTGCTTGAGGCAGACGAGCCAGAAGCCGTTCTCGACGAAGTATCAAAGGCCGCCATTGGCGATGAGCATGCAACCTCGAACTCAGTAGCTGCTGTTCCAGTGGATGATGATGCTGCAATTCAGGCGGCTGCCATTATTGCCCAGCGTCCCAAGAAGACTCCCCGCTCAGTCCTTAGCAAGGTTCTCAACAAGGCTGCCTATCCCTTGCTTGGTGCTACCGGTGCCGTAGTCTCCTTTGCTCTTCTTTCCACCCTCCCGGATGCCTTCTTTGTGTAGGCCGTGATGGACCTGATGGCAGCAGTCCATCATTCCTCTTTTCCGGAGTTCAGGGTAAGGCAAGGTGTACATGGCGGGGCGATTCTGGGATCATGATATTGGTGGGAGCATCTACGGATAACGGCAATCAGTGCTAACGGCGTTTCGAGGGACGTCAGAAGAGTCGGGTCCTGGGTCCTGGGTGGTATGTGCTTCGGGATCCACTGGCGTTGTGTGTTTTTTTCCTCATGTCACGCCATGGTGCATGACCATATTACCTTTGGTTTGATAACGAGTTATGTGCAAGAATCTCCCCACTAGATGTTACTGCGTGTGTTGTCTAAGTGATGCGAAATCACAGATTGGGTTTACGCGAAGCTTGAAATTCTTCGGGGCGCTAAACCTCAAGCGGCTCGTGTTGAGGAGCTCCACTCCCACGTGGATGACCCAGACGTCACATCTCCATTTCTGTGAGACCGGTCTATGGTAGCAGACAAGTACGCGTACCAGATTTTAGATCATTGTTGTTGTTGTTGTTGTTGTTGTTGTTATTGTTGTCCATTTGGTGTATACAAAGTCAATGGCAAAACAACTTTCCCACCGCCTGCAACGCTCCGCTCGATCCTCACGCTTCTGAAGACGTCTGGCGGACTGTCACTGTCTTCTTGATAGACCTCCAATCCTGCATATCATTATCCAAAACAGCCGCTTCGGTCCCCTGTGTACTACCCTGGTCTTGACCCGACCTCATCCCCGTAACCTTCGTCCTAACCTTCGTCGAGACCGACGTCCAAAGCGGTTTGAGAATTGGCAAACAAGCACACAAGACCGCAGTACAAACATGGATGCTAGTCCAGAGCTCGGTGGCATGATAGAAAACTGGTCAACGTCAGCGGAAACGACTCTCAGTATCAAAGCAATAGAAGACCTACTCTCATTCGGATCCTCTTTCCGTCTCGTATAAAACTCAACAATCCGCACCACATTAGTAACAACAACAAACCCACCCAACGCAAACACACCCACAAGCTCAACCTTCGCTCTTCTTGCCATCTGCAGCGTAAACGCCGTACGAATCGGTACAAGCAAGATAGCCAAATCATTAGCCGCGTCGAGCGCAAGAAAAGCCTGGAATACTTGCTGCCATTTTCCACTCCATTTCCCCCGCTCCGCAGCCACTTTGACGGCCTCAGACGGGTTATGGCTGCTGACGACGAAGGAGCGACAGACAAATATCATGGCGGCGACTGCAGTGACCCACCAGAGCGAGGTGAAGATTATTAGGTAGAGTGAGGCGCGCTGGTGGAAGGTGCAGGTGCGGAAGATGCGACGGTAGAAGAGGAGGATGGAGAGTTTGCAGGTGAATTGTGACCATATGCCCAGGAGGAAGGCGGTGAGCATGGCCTGGGTGGCGTTGGAGGGGTGGTTAGTTGGATTGTGAAGAGAGGGGTAAAGAGGGAAGTTACCTTACGGTATTGGATCAGCCGCGGGGAGGCAGCGGTCAAGCGCATGTCTAAGACTTCGGCCTTGGTATATGGTCCAAAGTTTGTGAAGCTCTCTGTCGTGGAAGAGTCAGTTCAGGGTCGACGCTGCTGCAGTGGTGTTGATCTACCGTGTAGGGCGACGATGATAGCGGTCCAGTAGACGATGAGGGTCCACAGGATGAGATAGTCGTCTCTCCTAAGACCTTGTTTGGTCGATTTTTTGGCGTAGATGCGTGTGCAGACTGTGAGACCGGCGATGAGGCAGCAAATGAAGTGGGCGACGGCAATTTGACCGTGGTAGTAACTGAAGCCTAGCATCTTGGCAGAGGAGGGGCTGTAAATGAGCGATTGTCGCGATGTCAAGTCCAATGAACTTTCTGAGGCTTTGGGAAGGCGCGGTATTAGTTGGAGGGGTGCTGATGTGCGGTCGAGGCGAAGGAGCGCATATCCAAGATCAAAGACTGAGGCGGTATATACGAAGGCGTTCGGATCAGCCCCGAGGGGAAAATAGCAGACAAACGGGTGCGATCGCTGTCGAGATATGGAGCCAAGATCGGTATCCAAATTGGAGGAGAAGACGGATATAGGGCGACCGCGCGATTGTCGGTGGTCACACTGTGTCACCCAAAAGACGTGGTCCGTTTGCTAGCGATTTCCGTTTTACAGACTATTCCAAATGGGTCATGTTTACCCTCTCTCTTTCACTTCTCATTTCGGTTTGATGAACTCGATCAGTGCGCCGAACCAGCCGAGCGTAATTTTTATGATTTTTGAATGATGATTAAAACAGTATGGGGCCAAACCTAGAGTTACGTTCCCACTCTTAGGCCTCACGATGTCTTGTCTTAGATCTACATCCTTTTACCCTTTTTTTGATCCCTAGCATGCCTGACACAACTGTTTAGCTGTAGAGATAGCTTGCTCCCCAGAGGTTTTGTGGTAAAGATTGTTCTGCTACCTGATGGATGGCTATCCTCGTGCTCTTTGCTAAAAGACCTGGGACCAACAGCCTTTCCCGTACTGAACTGTGCTTACAAACAACAAAAGTATGGCGTCTACCATGCTCACTTCATCTTGACCATCTCGATCCTCACATCCTCTGCCCATCTCGCGACGATCACCATCCTAGGGATATCGGTCCTCCCGTAACGGCCTCTATCGCGGTATCAACTACAGGATCGAACTCCCTAACATCGAACGCCAACTGCTTCAGCGGACCCATCGCTTGTTCCATGAGGCTGATGTGTCTTCGAAGCAATCTAATCATCTTCTGGTGCGCCTGTGCTTCTCTTTTGCATTTCGTCAGCTCATTCTTTGACTTGCCAATCTCCCTGTAGAGAGGGAGAAGTTCTGCGATGAGTTTTCTCCTCCGCTCATGGTAGTCGCGTTCATCGCTGCTGTTATCAGAGTCGCTGCTTCCATGATCGCGCTCTCTCTGGTGTAGTTGATCTGTGTCTCCGTCTATCGGCGCGTCACTTGCTGCTGGTATCCTTTCGTGATCGAGATCGTTGGGAGGCGAATGAGGAGGGGGCGCCGGGTGACTCGAGAGTCTATCATGATCCGTGTCTGCATAGGTGTCGTTCGTCTCCGCGGTGTACTGATGTATCACGTAGTTGTTCTGCCCCATAGTGGCAAGACAGCTTCGAGCAATATCCACCTGAGTCTCGGCTTCCTGGAGTTGCGCTCTGCATTTCCGGAGCTCAACTTCGCGCTCCTTGATTTTGTTTTCTCGCCGTTCGAGTTCGGCCCGGCGTGCCTCAACTATGGTCGTACAAGTCCTCGTAACGCCTTCCATCGCCTCGGTATGTTGCCGTTGCATGTCAAAGCCTTCCCCTGCACGTAGTCTTAGTGTTGGTCTTGTTCCGATTTCTCAGTGGTGTAGGCTTCGTACCTATAGTGTTGTCTGCCGACCCATCGTACATCCATGACGGATTGGATGGAGTCCTGCACATGATGCACGGAGGTGTCTTGCCGGAGTTTTCTGAATGTTTTTCGAGTTTTTAATGTGTTGGGTCGTTGTGCACGATAAGAATAATGTTGGTGTATCGTGGGAATGTCGTGGAATCAGAACGAGGAGGACGTGTAGCGCTGGTTTTATTCTTCTTTGAACGATGGTTGATGCGATCACCCGAGTCAGCGTGCGAGGTATATGGTGTATTGAGTTGTTATTGTAAGAGCTAAGGTGCTAACTACTAAGGAAGGAGAGCCTATGTACCCGTGAGGCAATCACGTGACAAAGCGCGTCGACTTAGGTACAGCACACTCACGAACTAATCATAACTTACAAATTATGCAAATTACCAATACAATAGGTCAAATAGAGCGCAAATATTGCGACTACCGATATTTGATCGGCAAAACTTCTTTACGAACAGAGCTGGGCTGAGGTGCACTACATGCGCGGGATGTTATTTGCTCAGCCACGGTTCAAAGATGCCCGGGCAAAAACGCCGCACTATTCGCCCGCGCCCAACTTCCATCGTGCGCTACAACCACTTCTACCTCTACAGGGCTTCCACCTTCCTCACGGACAGTCCCTTGCTTCAGGAGCCTCGCTATTGTTTCTACGGTAGCCGCTGCAGCATCAGTGTCAGCATGCACACTTCTCAAACCACCTTTCCCGTCGTCATAGAGCGCGATACCCTTCTCGCCGCTCAAGATACGTGGGTCATGACAACAATCGCCACCAAGGTATACCCATTTCTTCGGTCCTGTTCGAGCGAGAAGGTTGATGTGTCCGAACAAGTGCCCTGGCGCATCGATGATGAATAATGATCCATCTCCATAGAAGTCTATGGAGGCGGGGAACCCCGCCAGCGGCTTCCACTCAAGTTCTTTTGACTGGTTCTTGAACGCGCGTAGAGCTTCTGCCTTGCGAACAGGTGGTAGCTCACTCGTTCGGTCGGCAGGCAACTCATCAGGGTTGAATATCTCGGATGGATAAAGTGGCCCACCACCGTTCGCAAGAAGATGCATAGTCCCACTTCCGACCACAAATCGCGCGTTTGTGAAATCGCTGGGTGTACCCACATGGTCCCAATGAACATGGCTCAGCATCACCACGTCCACATCTTTTGGGTCAAGTCCACCTCTTCGCAGGCTCTCAGCTGCATCAGGATTGACACTGGTAGGCTGGCGTTGCGCGATATGATGCTGTTGTGCTTCCCGGTAGCCAGAGAAATCGCGTTTGAGACCGAGATCGAAGACGAGATTGGATAAACCGTGTCGAATCAAGAAAGAGAGAGATGGGACTGTCGCACGTCTTTCTGGGTCGGCATCTGTGACGAAGAGTCTCTCGGGAAGAGTAAGCTGGCCGGCTTCGAGGGCTGAGATGGTAACGTAGGTTTGATCGTGGGCCGGTGCTGGAAGAACAACAATATCGTTGCTTGACGCCATGGCGAATGTCGGGAGGCAAAAGCTGGTCGCTGTATTGTTTTCGAAGAAGCCATGTTTCACGCCAAATATGACATCGTTGTTGGAGAAAGCGTGATTGGGGAAATCGCTGGCATGTATTCCGTCCTGCGGCCCCACCTTGTCAAGTACCCCGCACGCGGGGTCAACCCTTATGAGATATCGAGATCTCTTGAATCCATCATTGGTGATAGAAGGTATATAGATTGCGATTATTCTCAGATGTAGTCGAATGGCAACTCCCCGCTCCGTATCAAATCGATAAGTTTACAAAAACACCATGTCGTTTACTGTGCCCGAATCGATGCAAGCGCAGTACCTGGAGGCTTACAAGGAACCATACAGGCTACGATCAGCTCCAATTCCAAAGCTGGAGGAGCCGCATGACATCCTCATCAGGGTGGACGCTGCTTCGTATTGCCATACCGACTATGTCCTAGCCGAAGGACAGATGCCAGGATTGCCGAAATCTTTCCCTCACATCGGGTGCCACGAGTTCTCAGGGACGGTAGTCGCTCATTTCCAGACGCCCAGCAAGGAAGCTAGCGCATTCGAGATTGGCGTAAGGGTCGGTGTACCGGGACGTTCTTTCCATGCTTGTGGCTCATGTTTCGAGTGCAAGAACGAGCGCGTGGACGATCCGGTCGCCATGGATGAAGGAGGCTACTCGGTAAACTGTATCAATGCTGAGAACAAAGGGCTGAGCAAAGATGGAGGGTTTGCGCAGTATGCCGTTGTGGATGCGAGACAGCTATCACCAATACCAGACGGTCTAACCGCAGTAGAGACTGCTCCTCTGATGTGCGCCGGCGTGACCATATACGGAGCCCTCAAAAGATGCAGACTGAAGCAAGGCGACCGAGTCGGCATACTCGGAGCAGGTGGTGGTCTTGGCCATCTGGGCTTACAATACGCCGTTAAGATGGGGTACAAAGTTCTGGGTATTGAGGCAGCGGATGAGCCTCTAAAGCTTTCGCAAGATGTCGCCTCGAGATTGGATCCACAGCCGTATATCGTAGACGCTCGGAACGAGAAGGCAGCGGATGTCGTTCGGGAAATCGGCAGACAAGACAGCAAGAAGGACATTGGCGAGATGGGGCTGGATGCAGTGATCGTCCTGCCGGAAAGCCAGACTGCTTTTGACTACGGCATGGCCCTGCTCAAGTCGCACGGCACGTGTGTTGTGGTGTCATTCCCGGAGAAGGGCTTTCACATCAACTCGCGCGACGTCGTGTTTCGGGATATCAGGATCATTGGTAGCCTGGTAGGAAGCAACAAAGTACTTCGTGAGATGCTGGAATTCTCCGCTGAACATGGTATCCGCGCTTTGTCGACTTCGTTTCCTCTGGCGAAGCTGAACGAGCTTGTAGACGAATACCACAAGGGTAGGGGTGGAAAGCTGGTGGTTGACATGGCGATTGAAGCGTAGATCGAGTAGTAAGATACTTCCGCACACTCATTGCCCGCCGCCAAGCCCGAGACCAACGAATTAGCCGCTTGTGACCGCAGGTGGGCGAGGGCCTGGCAATTGCGTAAATGTTGTTCGCCTGAAAGCTATGCAAAGCTTCGAATATTATGTTGTTCATAGTCACACTTATGGCCTTTGTATTTCCGAGCTCTTGTTAGGCTATCGCCCATGGTCGAGAGTACCGCAATGAGCAGTCACGTGTCGATTATGAGCCAGCGGACTGACGTCACCACCTGGGTAGCCGCTTGAACATCAATGTGAGGATTGTCCACCTAAATCAAACCACGATCCGAAATACTTCAAACTCGGACTACAAGTATCGTGTTGCCTGGCTTCAGCAATCTATCGCGCAGCACCTCCGCCTCTAGCCCCTCGATTTGACCTAGCCCTATGCCTATCAACTACAATGAAGTCACCTTGACCATCATCTGAATCCTCCAACTTAGCCTCATTGTCTTCTTTCTCATCCTTGAATTCCTTGTCTTTCTGTTCTTGTTGCTCAGTCTTCTCCTCCTTGATTGCGTCTAAATCCTCAATCCAACTCTTGACGAACACCACTTCCTCCTCTTCCAAGTCCTCACAGACAACACAAGAAAGTGTGCTACCTGGTATACTGTTCCCATCTTTGTCCTCGGGCCACGGATAGAAGTACTTGCAGTACCAACAAGCGTATCCCGAACAGCGGCGGTCGTCGCGCGTTGTCACAGTTGCATCGGCGCACTTGGCCTCGCAGACCGGCAATTCACATGTTTGACATAGGCCGCCGGGTGAGGCTATGGTGCCCGGTACGTTGAAGTGTGAGCAGTCGTGACAGACCCATCCGCGGAGAGGGGGATTGGACTGCGTAGTGTCAATGTCTTGACCTGGTAAGAGGAGTAAAGAAATGTGTGAAAGAAGAGGCTCTTACGTTTCGGGCCATTTCTGCAGACTGTCTGACTGCGAATAGCATGATTCTTTGCGCTGTGAAGTTTTCCTGCTCTAGTATATTTTTCTCTTGCGTAGGGTTAGCACGAGAGTAGTTGGTACAGTTGAGGTATACATACTGCTGACGACGTCCATGATGTTGAGTGAGCGCTTTGTGCATGCAGGTACGATATCAATCAGATGTCGGAAGCGAAAGGGCGACGTGTTTGTATACGTCAGGTGCAACGAGATTGTTCCTGCTGCGAAGTGGCTACCAGCACGTGGAAAGCTCAAGATCACGCTAGGATAGTGTCGCAACTGCGTTTGCTCTCGCTTTCAACGAAGTCTCCGGCTTCTGCTGCATGATGCACGTATACTTCCAACACTATTCCCAACAGACCATCGCTACAACTTAACCACCCGCTTAATTGAACAACAGCAATATGACGACACCCACTAGTAAGTCCCTTTCCCCTTCTCTTCGCCCACACCACAGAAGTTGCTGACACCTACCCAGAGCGCGAAATCCTCAACATCCCTTGCGATCTCACTAAAGCCGCCCACCTAGCGCTCGTGCAACTTGCGGTCCGAGATGCTCGCACAGAGAGCCCAGCACAACGCGGATGGATCTGTCAACGCAGCTCACACTACAACACGCCTGGGTCTCCCCATGTCTCAGGTTCTCTACGACGGTGCGGCCATGTAGCCTGCCGGCCTGTCTCACTCCATCTGCAGCTTGGTTCAATGAGCCTGGGTAACTACTACTTCCCTCCCCAATGGGCACTACGTGGTCAAACCTAATTCCAGTACAGACAATATACCAACCGCTTGTTTCGAGGTTCAAGTTACAACGAGGGAAGATGCGAGACATTATGGTTGGGTGTGTTTCTATTGCAAGGTGTATACTGCATGGGGTGCCCTTGGCGACTGCGGCGCTGCGCGTCTGGTATGTGCGGCGTGTGGTGACGTCAAGGAGAAGGAGGTTGTCTTTGTGAGGAGGAGTTTAGCGGGATATGCTCAGTCGTGGAGGGAGGTGGACGGGGTGCAGACGAATGGACATAGTTGAAGATCAGTGAGACGAGCAAATGGTTGGGTAACTTGAGAAGCAATCGAAGCATTCCTGAAAGACTGAACACCCTGGAGCCTACGTTGACGTTGGGTCGCCTACTTTGTATGTTTTTATCTTGATGTAGGCCGCGGACCTCTTTATTTTTCTGTTGCGCGAGGTGGTACCTAGGCGTGAGTATCGCGCTTCTCGTATGTTATTCGGCGTGGACTCAGTCGTAGTGCATACCCTAGGCGGGCTGATCTCGTATCCCGTATACCTAGGTAAGTAGCGCACTATTCTCGCTTTGCTCTGTCACCGCGTCTGTCGCACACATGCCATACAGTGACGTTAAGCGTTGACGCGTCTTCGGTGGCATATGCCTTGGCAACCTAGGTACAGTGTAGAGAAGCTGTCGATAACGTGAACATGGCACGGGCGTTGTAATTCCGAATTCGATATGAAATTGCGCATATATGATTGGACAAAGACGCCTCATATCGGGGGTTGTTCTGTCCGACGTAAACGAAATCCGAGCACCTCGCTCTTTTATAACAGTGCGCGGGGGCACAGGCAGCCCAGGAGCCAGGACGCTGCCATCGGCGGCTCATGTCTCCCGAGCACCGGCCTTTAGCCGGACCCGAGACGCTCGTTTCCACCAACCTTTTGCGGGCTACTCGTATCGGTGAGTACGTTTCCAGCACACCGGATTAGAAAGTTATGCGCCAAATCCGACGATGACTGTCATCAGCTTCAGGCAGACATGTTTACAACTTCTCTTATATGGGAGCCTCTGCATGTCGCTCTCATTCAATTTTTCAATCCAAACAGAAGCAAGCGCGACTATCGACTTTTCATCGATTCTGGTTTTGTCAGGTTCTGCCATCGTTTGGCGCATGCATCATTTGTCTGGTCAGTGCCGTGTCATCTGTACACCGGTGTAGTTGCCTCGCACTCGCACTCGCGCTTTGGTGTTGCGCAATCCATCCATCGTATCGGCCGTATTCCAGCCCCCCGGACGAAACGAGTCCGCGCTTTTGCGTCATCCACATTCGGGTCCATCGCCACCCAACCGAGAAGCTTAGATCGTGTGTTTTGCCCTATCAAGCCTAGTGACGTCCGGCTCGGACAACGGCTTGCCCTTGCACTACAAGGATCTCCAATCTTCTAGGCCCGTGGGTGGCGCGCTGAAGGATCTCAAAGGAATTGCAGGAGAAGTTATTGTTCTTCCCCTCGCGACATCCCCTTAAGACTTCTTGGAGGCATTTCGACTGCTGCCCGCCAAGTATCAGCAACGACACGACAAGACACGCTCATCGCCTTGAGCATGGACAACGAGGACTCAGCAACGTCGACGGGAACGGCCATCTCCGCGGCCATCGACGAGAAGCATGAGTTGCATAAGGAGAAGGAGGCCAAGCCTCCCACAGCTGGCCTCAGTGATCAAGAGAAGGACATTATCGACAGGCAATTAACTGCGCCCAACCTTACAGTCGGTTACTTCTCGCTATTTCGCTATGCCAACGGAAAGGACAAAGTCGTCATGGTTATTGCGTTAATCGCCAGTATCGCAGCTGGTGCCGTTATGCCCCTCATGACGGTAAGTAGTATTTCGTATGTTTTTTTGCCCCACTGAAATATGGACGATTCAGTCTTATGTAGACTTTGAGATTGTTCACCAAAAGAAAATAAAGGTTCATCAGAGTCGTGGGAACTATGAGCTAACCCAATTCAGCTCGTTTACGGTAACTTCGCTGGAAGTTTTACCAGCTTCTCAGTTGATGCAGTCGCCGCTGCCAAGTTCCAGGACCAGATCAACCAGTTTACCCTCTACTTCGTTTACCTCGGAATTGGATCTTTCGTCACTTCTTACATCAGCATCATTGGATTCTCGTACACCGGAGAGCGCATCACACGAACCATTCGGGAACTTTACCTACGTGCCATCTTCAGACAGAACATTGCCTTCTTCGATTTCCTCGGATCCGGTGAGATCACTACTCGCATCAGCTCCGATATGAACTTGGTGCAAGATGGCATTGGTCAGAAAATCGGTCTTTTCGTTACTGGAGTGTCCATGTTTGTTTCTGCCATCATCATCGGTTTTATACGGTCCTGGAAGCTCTCTCTGATCATGCTGGCGGCAACATTAGCCCTCATTTTGATGATGGGTGTCAACGGTACTATGATGAAGAAAGCTCAGACACTCTCTATCGACGAGTACGCCACTGCTGCTTCCCTAGCTGAGGAAGTGCTGTCTTCAGCTCGCAACGTCGCTGCATACGGCACTCAGAAACGGCTCGAGGAGAAGTACAAGGCTTTCGTCGACCGAGCCACAAAACTGGACTTCAAGGCAAAGTTCTGGCTTTCTATGATGATTGCTGGTATGATGGGTGTGTTGAACCTTCAGTACGGCCTTGCATTCTGGCAAGGCAAAAGATTCCTCGATGACGGGGACCTTGGCGTTTCCAATATTCTGACTGTTGTCATGGCACTCATGATTGCTGGCTTTTCCATCGGACAGAACTTGCCGCACATTCAGGCTTTCGGTGGAGCTACTGCGGCAGCTACGAAAGTCTTCAACACAATCGAACGGAACTCCCCCATCGACCCAGAAACGGATGCAGGCATTGTACCCGATGACTTTGTTGGCAACCTCGAGTTCAGGAACCTCAAGCACGTATACCCATCCCGACCGGATACTGTCGTGCTATCGGACTTCAACCTGGATGTTCCGTCAGGCAAGATGATTGCGCTCGTTGGTGCATCTGGATCTGGAAAGTCGACCATTGTCGGACTGCTGGAACGCTTCTACCTTCCGATGGAAGGCCAAATATTCTTGGACGGAAGAGACATCACTACACTCAACCTACGCTGGTTGAGGCAACACATGGCTATCGTGAGCCAAGAACCCGTTCTGTTCAGCACAACCATCTACGAGAGCATTCTCCACGGCCTAGTCAACACGGAATACGCAGACGTATCGGACGAGAAGAAGATGGAGCTTATCGAGAAGGCTGCCAAGATTGCCAACGCTCACGACTTCATTATGGATCTTCCAGAGAAATACCAAACCAAGGTTGGAGAGCGAGGTGGCTTGTTGTCTGGTGGCCAGAAGCAGCGTGTCGCGATTGCTCGTGCTATTGTATCGGACCCAAAGATCCTCCTCCTAGATGAAGCTACCGCAGCCCTCGATACCCGCTCCGAGAGCGCAGTCCAGGAAGCTCTCGACCGCGCATCGCAAGGGCGTACGACCATCGTCATCGCTCACCGACTCTCCACGATTAAGAAGGCCGATAACATTGTAGTCATGGCTTTGGGCAGAATTGTCGAGCAAGGCACTCATCAAGAGCTTATCAACCGCGGAGCTGTGTATGCAAGTCTAGTACAGGCTCAGGAGCTTACCGCAAAGATCAGCCCCGCCAACAGGATGACGCTTCTCGACGGCCCTGAGAGTAAAATGGAAGGCGTTGTCGATGAAGAGAAGCTTGCTTTGATGCGCACTGTTACATCCGCTCCTTCAGAATTCCTGGCCAAGAAGAATGAGAAGGACAACGAATACGGTACCTGGGAGCTGGTCAAGTTCGCTTGGGAGATGAACAAGGGAGAGCACTCTACCATGACCATTGGATTGGTATTCAGTTTCCTTGCTGGTTGCAACCCTGCCATCCAAGCCATCTTCCTGGGTAACTCCATCAACTCGCTCCTATCTCCTGGAACATCTCTCGGTGGACTCAACGTCAACTTCTGGTGTGGCATGTTCCTCATGCTCGGAATTGTCATCGGCTTCTTCTACTACGTACAGGGTATGACACTGTCGAAAGGATCTGCCAGGCTCGTTGGCAGCGTGCGAACGCGCGCTTTCGGCGCCATGCTTCGTCAAGACATGGAATTTTTCGATGGTGACACGGTCACTTCTGGTGCGCTAAGTAACTTTCTTTCTTCAGAGGCGAATCGTCTCGCTGGTCTCAGTGGCTCTACTCTCGGAACGATCGTCAGCGCCGCCGCTTCCATTCTTGTCGCCTTCATCGTGGGTTGCTCTTTCGGGTGGAAGCTGGCACTCGTGTGCTCTGCAACCATTCCGCTTGTCATCGCCTGTGGTTACTTCCGATTCTATGCTCTCACTCGCATGGAGAAACGAACCAAGGAGACCTCCGATGCCGCCAGCTTCGCTTGTGAGGCAGCCTCTTCTATTCGTACGGTGGCATCTCTCTCGCTGGAGAAGCACCTCTTGTCCACCTACCACACCAAGCTTGCAGACCAGGGCAAGGGTTACTTCAAGTTCACAAACGTGTCAGCAGTGCTCTTCGCGACATCCCAGGGTCTCAGCATGTTCATTTTCGCTCTTGTGTTCTGGTACGGAGGACGTCTGTTGTTCAACCAGGAGTACACTGTTTTGCAGTTCTTCGTCGTCTACTCTTCCATCATCAACGGTGCTCAGTCTGCCGGTGCAATCTTCTCTTTCGCTCCCGACATGGGCGAGGCCAGGGATGCCGCGAAGCTTCTCAAGTCGTTCTTGAACCGCGTTCCTAAGATCGACAACTGGTCGACTGAGGGCAAGAAGATTGACAGGTTGAGCGGCAAGATCGAACTGCAGGACATTCGTTTCACCTACCCTGGAAGGCCGGACCATCGTGTCCTGCGCGGCATCAGTCTTTCTGCTGAACCTGGTCAGTTCATCGCCCTTGTCGGCGCATCTGGTTCTGGCAAGTCGACGGTGATGCAACTGCTCGAGAGGTTTTACGACCCGACAAGCGGTGCTGTGCTCGTCGATGACGTGGAGGTCAAGGACTACAACCTTCAAGACTACCGATCGCAGCTAGCCATCGTCAGTCAAGAAACAACTCTCTACACCGGCACTATCAGAGAGAACATTCTTGCCGACAAGGAGGAGTTGGGCGATGACGCGGTGATACAAGCGTGTAAAGACGCCAACATCTACGACTTCATCACATCGTTACCTGATGGTTTCAACACACTGGTTGGCGCAAAGGGTGCTCTACTGTCTGGCGGCCAGGTATGTTCTCCTACTCATTCACTTCTCTCAACCTCACTAACACGTCTTCCAGCGCCAACGCATAGCCATCGCCCGTGCCCTCCTCCGCGACCCCAAAGTCCTCCTCCTCGACGAAGCCACATCCGCCCTCGACTCCACCTCCGAACGCGTCGTACAAGCCGCCCTCGACTCCGCCGCACAAGGCCGCACCACAATCGCGATCGCGCATCGCTTGAGCACAATCCAGCACGCCGATGTGATCTACGTCTTTGACCAAGGCAAGATCGTAGAAAAGGGCAGACACGAGGACTTGGTGGCCAAGAAGGGAGTGTACTTTGAGCTGGCGAAGCTGCAGGCTATCGGCGCACCGCAATAGTTCCAACGAGCGGGAACTATTTTGCATACACGGCGTTTGGAATTCATGGGACGCTAGAGCATATACTTGTAATTTTTTCTTAGATCGTTAGGCTGGTACTTGTGTAGATCTTTGGCATATAGAATGCCTGTTTCTCTGCCTTGGGCGGAGTACACTCAATAGATAATATCTCTCTATTATCGCTTTCGTACATCGTTGTATTGAACTACCCAGTGGACGGCCCGACGGGATGCTGCCCCACAACCACGTGAACGCGTGTCGCGATGCTACGCCCAGGCGGTGCAACACGCGACTTTCGACGACACAGTATCATCGCATTTGTGAAGCGCTTCAATCCAGAGTCACTCCGAGCCACACCAAGTATAGGATGTGAGCTATTCTCAGACGTTTAGGTTTGCCAAGCAAGGCTCGCCCCCAACGCTGCTTTCAGGCGTCCACGCCTCGACCCAGACCGCCACCAGCGAGTCACGATGGATCACTTGTCACCTCGTCAGCGCGCGCCTTTAGCTGAAAGGAAGGGACATTTCCCACTCACTTACGACCCTCATCGGCATACCACAACTTCCTGGACGGCAATATGCGCAACCCCAACGGCATCCGCATCCTACTTCTCCTCCTACCGCCCCTTCTCTTCCTCTTCGGCCTCGCCGCCTTGACCAACATCCTCGAGCGCATATCCAAGAACTACTTCAATGACGGTCTCGGTCGCGACATACGCAGCGGCGCCTCCCAGATAACTTTGTCCCGCCCCGGCTCGAACGATACCACCGTGACGATCGATGTCAACAACGCGCCCACAATCACCATACTCGCATTATGCCTGCTAGGATACTTAGTCAGTCTGCTCAGCGCGGCAGGAATATGGCAATTGAGAAGGACAGAGGGCACGGCAGGACATGAGAGGATGTGGACGTTGATCATCTTCGTTAGCAACATCGTGATGGTGGGTGCTAGCCTGGGTGTCTTTGGATACGTCACGTCTGTTCAGAGTAGCGATAGTAGCTGGAAGAGTTACGAAGACGTTGGCCAAGATGACCAGGAGCATACAAGAGAGACGTGGGCATGTCAGATCGACAAATTCTTCCCAGAGGAAGATTGGGCGGGTACGGCATGTGGAACTGCGAAGGCGATGAGGTTCATGGTCATAGCTATGGCTGTCGCTGCTTTATCGGTCTTTGTCAGTTTGTGGGTTCTTGTACGGGCGAGAGGAGGGGTTAAGTGGGCGTTTGGCGGCAAGGGGAGATATGCGGCGTTTGCGAGTGTTTATGAGATGCAGCCGCCTGGTCCGCCGTCGCCTTATACTGAACCACAGGGACAGCAGTGGGTTCAGCAGCCGGGACAGCAATGGATGGGTCAACCGACACCACAGCAGTGGGCGCCGCAACCATATCAGCAGTGGGGTCCGCAGCCGGTGCAGCAATGGGGTCCGCAGCCGGTGCAGCAATGGGGTCCTCAGCTTGTAGCTCAACAGCCTGTCGCTCAGGTGCCCAAGTCAGATGGGCAACGTCCGGTTTTTGGATGAGGTCGCGACGAATTCACGAGGTTTCACACCAAGTTGCCGAATTCTGGAATGACATTCTCTTCGTTCTCGTTTCCCCGAACACTTAGTACTATTGATCCAGGGAGATCTTATGCTTGGTATCTCGGGATCACGGTCAGATGAGGGTTTTGTTCGCCATACATGGCTTCACATGTGTCTTTAGAGTCGATTCACTTTCACCAGGAACCACGAAAAGCGCTTTCACCGATCACCCTCGTTTGCGAAAATGGCGTATGGCCGATTGCTCTAGTCTGGTTTACAGATACTTTTACACTCTCAGGTCAAACGCCCCAGAAAACAGTCGCCAGCCGCCATGACGACGAGCTCTTCCCGCCGTATGACGCCCTCAACGCGTAGTTCTAGGTCGGTGGACATCGCCCTTGATATATCAGAAAGTCGTGTGGGGAGCCAGAAGAGCAACGATCTTGAAAATTCGAACTATCCGTACAACAAGACCGACAGTAGACCTGCTATGCCCTACACGATAGGCGCCACGTTCACTGCCCACCGTCACGTACCACCTGCGCCTTTCGGTAACGGCTACAACACTCCATGGCCGCCTTTCAAGACAGGTCACTTCAGACTACCGCAGCTCAACTACTGCCTTATCCGACCGCCAATGAAAGGGCGTACGCTCGAAGAGTCCTACACGCTTACCGTCGCCGACATAATACGTACCGGCTCTATATACGCTGCGCAAGTCGTCTTGGTCAACGGAGATGTCGTAGCAAAGATATACGACCCGCTTTACGATGACGAGTTCGACATCTTCGACGACAAGCGCGATGTTGTCGTACTATCTGACGGAGATTACTCTCGCGAAGCCGCTGCGTACGATGAATTACGACGAGATCACAAGGCGCAGTGCGTCGTTCCGGAGTACTATGGTAGCTGGACTATTGACGTAGACACGTTGGTGGACGGCCAGATGTACACACGACACGTTCGGCTCATACTTATGGAATATATACCCGATACTGTTATGACCGCCATAAAGCCTCTACTGCTCTCTGCAGAAACCCGCTCGGCGATTATGAAGAAAGTCCTAGAAGCCGAGTCCCTCATTTTCGCTGCCGGTGTCCTGCACCGCGACATCGCGCCCCGCAACGTCATGCTCGTCTCCCCATCACCCACATCCTCCCTCGACGACCTAGACCTCCGCGTCGTCATCATCGACTTCAACGTCTCCAATGTCATCCGGCTCAGCGAACCCCGTCCTGGAGAATCAGACTCCGCATATATACAACAGCAATGGCCGGGCAGGATCATGGGTCCCGTAACGAGGTTCTGGAATGCGATGAGCGATTTTGCGTTCAAGGGGTGGGTTGGTAGTAAGGCGGGGACGGCGAATGAGTGGCTGTGGGAGTGTTTTGGGGAGAGGGAGGAGTATGTGCCGCTTGTTAGGGATGCGGGGGATAGGAAGGCTTGTCCTAAGATTGATTGGTCTGGAGAGTTGGAGGACGGGGGCACGCGGACGGATGTATAGCTCTCAAGGATACCGGTGGTAGTAGGACGTGATGATGATCTAATAAGTAGGCTGATGTATACATCGCAGGGAGTATAAATAGGTAGAGCTTGAACTTAGTCGCGTATACTTCTGGAACGGCAAGGGATGTGAGTACATGTATTATGACCGTCTTTATCGGTGGACGCTGATGGCAAATATCTCTACGTGTGTACATTCGGGGTATCATCAATCCTCACACGCTAATCTACATATCACCACGGCGCCTACGTCGCCCCTCGTGCGCTTCCAAACGATCTCCGTAAAGCCCTCTAGAAGCTTCAACGACGCTATCTACTGGTTTCTGGAGTCTTCGAACGCCCTGAGTATCCAGCCCAGCAATACCTTCCGGATGAAACCCTGCTCCATGAAAGGTACTGATGGCGCTCCTTCGCAGACCCAGGAGATCTTGGCTTCATCTCCCGCAGCGAACGTGTTCGGTTTGTCCTTAAAACTCCCGTTCATGCTAGCACTCAGCTGATGGAAGTCGAAGAGAAGCAAGTGCTGCCAGTTGAAGAGAGCTACATGCTTGCACTTCGATATCTGTGCATAGCGACACACTTGCTTACAGTAGGAGAGGCCGTTCGACTTTAGAAGACCTTCAACTCCCATGTCTGTACTCTGCTTCTTGAGTTTATTGATTTGAGCAGGAGTGGAACTATCGGGGATTATCGCATCCTGGAAATAGTTAGGGCGAATGAGCTCTCGGCGCTTGTATTCGATCACGGCGATGGTCTTGCCTGGGTTGGGGTGTCGCGCGGTGGATTTGAAGACCAAGTCATAGCGTATAACGTCTTTCGTTACTTTTGTTTTTGGATCTTCTAGGCTCTCCCTTTTTTCAGAGGCTTTATCGTGCAGTTCGGTGTGCGTTGTCCACTGATCGGGGTACAGGACTTGGAGTATCTCCATGATGGGTTCGATGACGTACAACAACGAGGCGTAAACAACATCGCTTTCAGTTTGGAGCGGAAGTTTCGAGAATGTAGTAGCAATAGGATTCTCGCTTTGACGGTTGTTTGTGAGTGAAGTAAAGGTTTCGTCCGCTAAGCCTGAGAACTGCTTCCAGGACACATGGCGCAGAATCAGAGGTGGTACAGCCAGTTTAGTCGATTCTCCAGAGGGCTTCGCGCTCTTGTAGGGCATAGGATGTGCATCGAGAGTTGGCAGTTCTTGGTCGAAGCATTCAATGAGGCTTGTGGGCCCGGACGCCATAGTGGATGTTCAGTGGACTGATACTGAGGAAGGGTTGGGTATCTTGGGTGTCGAAGGGGTTATCCAGGTCGATGATCTGATTAAACGGGTGTATCGGTTGAGAAGAGTGTGGTCTACTCAGTAGGAGAATATATGACGATCGTTTGTCGCAACTAAGGCTTAGGCTCACGAGGTCCTCTAGGCCCCAAGATCCACTCAATCACGCGATATGTTATGTCAATATAGTGAATGCTTTCAAGAGACTTCTCTAATCCATAACAGAGCCACTGAACAATGATTGTGCTGCGGACCATTGCCGTATTTACGTAGGCGTCGCAAATGTCAAAAAGCGTACGTAGGTGACTCTACCCAGGCATAGGGCTAGTGTTCGATTAGCCGGCGACTGGTCATCTGCAAACTCTTCATCTATTGTCTTTAGCAATACCGCACAAGAAACAATGCTGGTGAATCGCTCCATGGCAGTTACAATATCACATGATGGCGCGTCATCGGTTAGTCGGGCTTAGCGCGCTAGCTTGCGTTTGCGCTCCCATCACCTGCACTTTCTCTTCCTTCTTTTCCTACCACACCGCCGACCCCAACATAACCAAAATATGGCAGTCGCCGAAAACCAAGTTGAGCATGTCGTCAGCGACCCTGCAGCCGACAACGGTGGCTGCAGCCCCTTCTCCGATCCCCCCGACTCACCACCAACACATGTATTTGAACCTTCGGCGAGCGAATCTGATTCATACGACACTGCCATACAACTTCCGCTGAAGTTGCCGTATGTTGTAGGCTCCACTACGACTGCAACAAGGCATCAACCCCCGGAGCCCTTTGGTGTAAGATATGAAACGAACTGCCCATTGAGTCTACCTTGGGAGAACCGGAAGTCTCAATCAAAAGCGGAGTACTGCGCTTTACGCCACGTTTGCGAGGATCAATCTCTCGAAGTCGTAAAGACGTTGAAAATCACGGCGGTCATCCGCACCGGTCAAAACAGAGGAGCACAACTCGTCGTCATCGACGATGACATGGTCGCGAAAATCTACGACCCGCTCTACTACGAAGACGTGAACGAGTATGGTGGCGAAGAAGACGTTGTGTATGATGCCTTCTCCGATTACAGTCGTGAGGCTGCTGCCTTTCACCAGTTACAGAAGTCTCCAGCGGCCCGGGAAGTCATACCTGCATTCTACGGAACTTGGACTATACTCGTGGATACTCACATCCACAACGGAGGTGAGACTCAGAAACGCAAGCGGCAGGTCCCTCTGATTCTGATGGAGTATGTAAGAGGCGCAACTATGCGCGATATCGATGCCCGAGCATTGCCAGAGCAGACACGGTCCTGTCTTCTAAAAAAGATTCTGGATGTCGACATGGTCATACTCCACGCAGGGGTCGATAACAGTGATTTCTGCTCTCGCAACATCATGATCACTAGCCTTCCAACTCAGTCAGCAGGCGATGCAGCGGATGGCTTTTCCGTCAAAGCAATCGATTTCAACATTGCCATTGTCCGTCGTCACCCGAAATGTCATAACTATGACATGATAAGCGAGATCGACGAGGAACGCAAGGCATGGCTTCCTAAGCTTTCGTCGCCAATTCTCCGATGGTTCAACAGCGTCCAAGACTTCGCGTGGGATGATTGGTGCCCCAGTGGAGATGGAGAACCCGAACTGTGGTTATGGGAGCAATATCGTGACGATGAGCGCTATATTCCCGTCATTTGGGACCCCTCTAATCCCAATGTCCGGCCAAAGTACGTTGAGCTCGAAAGCGGTTCTGAGACAAGCGTGGATTCAGGTCTAGGTTTGGACATGGAAGTCGAGAAAGACGAGGAGGGCGGCAAAAAGAGCAGCGTTGAAGTTGAAGATCACAGTGCGTCTGCTATGCAGGTTTCATAAGCTTTGCTAGGTGTAACCGGAGTTGTTGTCCTTTTTGGATGTAACTAGATACCCATTGATCGGCATCAGGCCTGGAAAATGTATACTCTCTCTATTGTACATGTATCTCTGGAGTATTGAGTGCTCAGATGGTCGATGTGCCCTTCTCTTGGATGGTTATGTGATGAAGTTTTCGCGGCTCTGCATAAATCGATAGCTCACATTAACGTCGCCGCAATGAAATCCTCAGCTCCTCACTGCCGACGTACGCCTACTCGCAACCCGTCTGGTTGAACTTCATAATAGACGACGCGTTCGACCCGAAAGCCACAGCTCGATCAATCCATGCATCGATGCTTTCAGCAGCTGGTTGTCGCACCCTGCTCAAGATGTACAACGTGTTCCACTTCTGCGTCTGCACAATCGCCCAATCGACGGCGTAATCTGCGCATCAACGTTAGTGGTCTGCACTTCGATTAATACTCTCAACACGACTCACCTTGCACAATGTAGTTGGGTCCTGGGCATTCTGCCGTTGATGGCGTGCCAGGGAAGCTGACAACGAAAGCACCACCGGTGCCATAGGCAGAATCTACGGGCGTAGCTGTGCCGACGATCTCGACAGTTCGTGGGCCGACAGTCGCGGTGTTCGTGACGCGCACCGTACCGTTATCCTGCATCAGCTGTCAATCACCGTCTACAGATTCGCATACACGAAAAAACGTACGTTAAGTTCGTAATTTGCGCTGACGCAGCGCGCGCCGGCTGTAGGACCGAATGGCGTACCAGCGACCTGATACCAGGTACCGAGATACGCGTTCAGGTTGAACTTGGAATCAGGGACGGGGTAGAAACAGGTTCCATCATATTGTGCGGCCGCTACGTTGGGTGTAGAGCTCGTCTCGTTGTAGGAGGCTTGACGAGGGTGAATGAAGCCTGATGCGGCGGAGGTAAGAGCGAGGACGGTACTGGCGACGCGCATTTTGATCAAGCTTGCACCTTGTGTCGGGATTAGAGATTATGGTGTATGGTGTCGACAAGGCAGGGATGGTAATAATTTTGCAATGAGGACGTGCCTGCTCTACTTGACATAAAAAAAACTGTGGCTGGTGGCACGTCACTCCCAAGCCACTATACAGTACCACGCTTTCATAAACAGTCCAGACTCGGACACATGCGTGCACGTCGCCGGTACCTTTCCCGGACCGACAGGAACCATCGTGAACGCGCATCGGTACACACGTGTTGCCAAGCATGCGGACTCTTTTCCTCGGTCGAAATGTGGTAGCGGAGGAGCCCGGCTCTTCTTCTCATTACGAGATGTTGCGGCTGTCGACAACCGCAGCTGTTGTTTAGTAGCGAGGTTGGTGTTTTGAGGACAGGGGTGAGCGACCGAGGCTGGTGATGACGTATGCGCCGACTTGGCATGGAGCCGCATCACCGCCTTCGTCGCGTGGCCTCTACACTACAATATTTGCTTGGTTTCGCCTATGGAGGATGCTATGGAAGCCTCCGAAGCCAGGTACTGTCATCAGATCAGGTAAAGGCTTCGTGAAAGTCCCAGGGCTTGTACAGAAAAAGGTTTGTTTTTGACCTAACAGCTATCATTGATCTGCCTAGCCATCTACCCATTACAGAAGTCCTTTAGTAAGTTGTGAGGTTACGAGAAGAGACCCGAATCAAGACAGGCCACTACCTGGCTCACCCAAAACAACATCGCACGCTTCAAGTAGGAATCCCAAGAACGCCAGACGCACACTATCTCTTGGAACGGCGGTGACCCGAACTCCTTCAATCCCCAAGACGTTTCCGAACCTTAAAAGGACGAGGTTGTCGTAATCGCAAAGAGCAACGTATGAGCATTTGTAGGCCTTTGGCTCGTCCACCCACTGCCGATCGATCGTGTCACCTTCAGCTATGCCATCCAGTGTGTTTGGACATAGCCACTTGATAGTCATGAGCAATCTCGGTTGGTGTGTCCCCATGAACTTCTCATAATAGAGTGTTACCCGACTGTAGCCCACCCACCCATTGAGTTGCACGAGTTGAGTAGGATATTTCATCACGATG
>Ga0265797_10002133_pt1 | contig 33822 bp, 30 predicted proteins | sample P2T30metagenome_FD_192433 | JGI IMG/M metagenome (GOLD analysis project Ga0265797, IMG submission 192433) | Plant litter microbial communities from East Loma Ridge, Irvine, California - P2 T30 | ecosystem: Environmental > Terrestrial > Plant litter > Unclassified | place: USA: California...
TGGGCGACGCAGCCGTGCGAGCGGTCAACGCCGGCGGCCTCTCAATCGCCGGCGTGGGCATGCTGGCTGTCTCCACGGCGTTCCTGCCTCTGGGCCTGTTCGCCTACCACTGCTACCTAATCTGGGCAGGCATGACGACCAACGAGAGCCAGAAATGGGCCGACTGGCGCGACGACATGGCCGACGGGCTGGTCTTCATCTCGTCTCGCGCTGCGATTCGCGCCCACACGATGAGACGTCGAGATGCGCTGCTGGCGCCCCGTCATACGGGTACTACTACTGCAGGCGCCGCCGCGGCGGCTGATGTGAAGCTTGGCACTGAGATGGGGTTGTTGGCGGGCGCGGAAGAGGATCCGGATGTTGACTGGCCGGTTGGTAGCGATCAGATTGTTGTGCGGACTAACGATGGGAGGCCACCGAAAGGGCAGGAGGATCTGTGGCGGAGGATCTGGGGGTTGGAGGAGGTGGAGAATGTGTATGATCTTGGAGGGTGGGAAAATTTTGTGGATATTTTGATGGGTAATTGATGTGATGTGATGGGATGGCAATTTGCATTTGCTGATCATTGTGGCATTCACAAGCAACATGCGGTGTTAATTTAGACCTAGCCAGTCGCCAGGCTGATGACTATTACGTGGGCGCAGAAGAGGAGGAATCGTGCACATCTTTGGATGGAAGCCAAGTCCTGCATTCACAACCAAACTCTCGTACAGTACATCTCCTCCGCTGGATTCACAACCTCCAAAAAGCCCATGACCATATGTTCACCAGCCACCCAGCGCCATCGACACAGCCTCAGAAACAAGCCGCTCAATAGCAAGTCCCGGATGATACTCCCGTCCGAAACGTCAGCTTAGCTTCCAACAAGGAAGAACAGCCCGCGGTAGATGCATCTCAGTCCGGACTTGTTGTAGAGTGACGCCATGAAAGCGCGAGAACACAACATCTTTTGTTGGTGGATGAATTTCTTTGGAAGCGGGGAATTGGGACCGCCATGGATGTTCAAGTGCAGAAAGGCCAACAGTATCGCTGTCGGTGATTAGCCAGTAGAACCTCAGTCGAGATAGCAGAATGATGTGGAAGCGAATTTCTGGCGTCGCACTCCATGAGGATCAGCAGAATGCCCAAGGGTATACATTATCGTTACTCATCACAATCCAGCGCGCCATTATTGAACGCCGCTCCGTTCTAAACCAACAGCAACCATAGCCTATAGTCGCAACAACTCAACCGACAAACACCGCGGTGAATAGGTAGCCGTGCAGACGTCTCTTCTTCAAAACTCCCTTGATTCGATCCACGCCGGAACCAGCCAGACCCACTCAGGGGGCTCCTCATCTTTCATCCTGCGAGAGTGCACGATGTAATCCCTGTAATCGTTGGCCTTGATGACAATTTCGAGAAGGTTCCGCTCCGCCAAAGCACCTCCGCACCGACAATGCTCGACCATGAGCTTCTCGAAAACCTCGCTTTCAAGCGGCCAAGGCGTGTCCCCGTACTTCTCAAGACCTTCTTGCAGATATGCCAGCTCGAGCATTGTGAACTTGCTCACTTTTGCCCTCAGGTGGGCGGGGAGAAAAGGCCGACCGTCCTCGGCGGTGCCGACGATGTCATTGTTCCATTTTCGAAGGTGGAGGAATTTTTCCTCGTCGAAGATGTCTTTGCTGATTTCCTGGCGCAGTTTGTTCATTTTGTTCCACTTGGCTTGGTTTTTCTCCCTTTGCTTTCGCTCCTGCTTTTCCCTTTCACGTTTCTCGTCTCTAGCGGCAATCTCGCGAGCCATGTATTCGACTTGTTCTCTCGCCTTCTCAGCCCTGTGTATGCGCTGGTGGACTTCTGTGAGCGCTGCGTGCAGATCGCGGAGTGGGATGGTGATTCCGCTGTGCACAGCCCTCTTGATTGGTCTGTCCTGGTCCAGGTTTGTGCAGGCTTGCTTTGCTTTGTCTCCGCAGTTGTAAGTAGCGTACACGAGGTTAATGACAGTGACCAAGTGACGCATGGAGATTTGGGATTGGCCAGCGCCCTCGATGTCGACGCGCTCAAAGGCTTCTACTACCACCTTGAGAAGTCTTGCAAGGGCTGGAATGAGGAATTTGAAGATATGATATCCTCGATCGTCTCTGTTGGGCACTTGGCTGGTGTCTCCGCATATTGCGTCGGCCCGGTGGACGGCATTGCGGCAATCTGATGTGATCTTGTTGAGGTCGTCCGGACTGATGTCAATGGCTGTGGCGCGGACTTTTCTTCTGACCTCCCTGCACTCACGCAGAACTGAGGTGAATGTGTCGTCAGGGATGGAGGCGACTTCGTCCCTGTGCTTAGTTGCTTCGCGTATGATTCCTTGAATCCGTCCCCACTGGCCATACAGACGATGAGCATCCGGTTTGGCTTCGGAGTCGTTTTCTTCCTCGGATTCGCCGTTCTCTTCAGGCTCTTCGCTCGTGTCGTGGGCTTGATCATCGTATTCATCATCGTCAATAACCACGGGTTGAGCTAGTTGATGCTCGACGTTGTGGTTGGTTGCAGATGCGCTCGCCTGTCTGCCTCGATTGTTGGTCATCGCTCGGCTTAAATCTTTGGCGGGCTGGCGAGTGGCTTTAGAAGCTACCGGCATGGTAGGTCTAGGCTCTGTCGTCGGTCTAACGTTGTCACCTCTGACGCGCGCACTTCTCCTCCGATTGACCCCAACAATGTCTGCAGTTGTCCTCGGATCGATGTGGATGTTACTGTCCAAACACCGCCGCACAGGGACTGTTCCTGCAGCTGAAGCTGCTTTCGTCGGTCTTTCAGGCTTCCTTCTAGGGGCGGCAGTTGGAGTTGAAGGTTCTTCGTTTTCATTTCCAACATTCGCATCAGGTGGTTGAATAGCACCCGTTGGTGCTGGTACAGACTGCTTATGCTCGGGTTGCTTCTGCTTCGACGGTCGCCCTCGTTTTCTTTTGCCATCACCATTTGACTGTATGGGCTTCGGTGGTCGACCTAGCCTCTTCTTTCCGCTGCCGCTCTGCTGTGGTTGCTCGGCGACAGGCTCGTCGTCTTCGTGTATTTGGGATTTGACCTCGTCCTGTTCCGCGCCCTCTTCTTCCTCATTTGGTGGGAACCCTAACTGTTCATCGATCTGTGCCTGTTCGACAACAGACTCATCCTCTTCCTCTTCCTGGATCTGTGATTCGACCTCGTCTTGCTCCTCGCCCTCTTCCTCTTCATCTACCGGAAGCCCTAGCTGCTGGTCGATAAGCGTCTGTGCCGGCGACTTATACCAGGGGTTCGGCCTTTGTTGAGCGGCCCGTTGTATTGGCGTGAGCCGCACTTTGTTTGGTAAGCCTTCGTTTTCGTCGTCGGAAAGTAAGTCGAAGGTGTTCGCGCTCGCCAGTTTGTTCCCAGGCAGCTTTCGACGTGAAGAGGGCGCGTATGATGGACCGCCCGAGAGACGCGGAAGCTTCCCTCGTGGCTCACGAGCTTGTTGACCAGCGCGACGAAGGGCGGCATTCCTCTCCATGACCGCCTCGCGCGACTCTCCTTGTCCCATTGTGCCTTGGTGTGAGGATCTACTTTCCTTGCCGTTCCTGCGACTTGCGTCCGCATTGAGGCGCCTGCGCTTGGGCGTCGAGTGTTCTTCCATTGCTCCTTCTTCTTCCGAGTCCATGACGACTTCCGCACTCACTGACTGTTCTTCACCACTCGCTTCCGACTCAGCGTACGCCTGCGACGTCGACAGACGCGCCATAACGGTCAACGACGCGTGGATGTCGATGAAGTCAGTCAGTGAACACGCGCGACCGTGAAGTGTGGGGTGAGGTGATTCAGCTTCAGCAGCTCGAGCCGACCACGTGAGGACCACAGTGCTGTATTGAAGATAAGTACAGTACATGTACCTAACGTCGTTCAACATTCTACAACACGATTGTACTCATATCACCTCGATATGGCATCCGGCACAGCCGACTCGCTGGCGCCTTGCAAGCGAATCAACGACGGCGATGACTTGAACTTCTTCCTCGCCTCCGTCGCTTACCGAGACATCAAGATCTGGCTGTCACAACTCAACAGAGCTCTGTTCCCCGTACAGAACGGCAGTGACGATATATCGACCTGCACCCTCGATTCTCCGCCGCCATACTCGCCAGTCGTTACGAGCTTACGATCACTCGTTCAGGATTTGGAAAACTTGATCTCACAAGCTCCACCAGACACGGGTCCTCGTCGTTTCGGCAATGTGGCGTTCAGGGAATGGTATCGCCTCGCCGAGGAACAGACCGATTCACTTCTACAACGCCACCTCGACTCGATCCTTGCGAAGAAGTCAGACGATCCAGCTGTCCGCGAAGAGCTCAAGGCCTACTTGCTCGGCAGCTTTGGCAGTGCCCAACGTCTCGACTACGGTACAGGACACGAACTAAGCTTCCTCGCTTTCCTCGCCTGTCTGTCTAAGATCGATGCGTTCAATCCAGGAGAGGAGCGAGCGATTGTGGTGGGAGTTGTGCAACCGTAAGCGCCATATGAACGCTCTTTAGACCTTTTCGCTAACGGTGTATTTAGCTACATCGAACTCATCCGCAAGCTGATATTGACATACACCTTGGAACCCGCCGGATCACACGGCGTGTGGGGGTTGGATGACCACTCATTTGCGCCCTACATCTTCGGTTCTGCACAGCTAGGCCCACCCATCACATCGCCCACCGCACCAACACCACTTCAAGGCTCTCTAGACTCTGCGCCAGCTCCCGACACTATCACTTCGAAACCCACAGTCGCCGAACAAAAGTCTAGCAACATGTACTTCAGTGCCATACAATTCATCTTTGACGTCAAAAAGGGTCCGTTCTGGGAACACTCTCCCATCCTGTTCAACATCTCCGGCATCAAAGATGGCTGGGGCAAGATCAACAAGGGCATGCTGAAGATGTACGATGCGGAAGTATTAGGTAAATTCCCGGTCGTGCAACATTTCCCCTTTGGCAAATTCTTCAAGTGGGAGCGTGACCCAGAGGCTGCGACACCCGCCAGCTCCAGTGTGCACTCACAACAACAGCCTCCATCATTAGGCACAGGAACAGGCATGAGCAGTACGCCTGGTACAGCTGCACCATGGGCCCAACAGACGTCATCTTCACAGCCGCAAACTGGCATGCCTTCGACCAAAGCTCCATGGGCAAGTGGCGGTGCGGGAAGTGCGCCTGGAATGGCTCCGACCGCCGCACCCTGGGCATCGACGACTGCCTCTAGAGTGCCGCCATCCGGGGCGAGTGGTCGTAATTATCAGTCCACAGCGCCAAGCACCAGTACCTACGGTCGCATGCCACCCCCTCTGGCTGCAGCGAGAGGATCGGGTACAGAGGCCCCGTGGAAGAAGCGCGATGGTTGAGGCCAATTGGCTGATCGAGATGTTACTACTGTGCTCAGTCCGGTCTGGCAGGTTGTGTGACGATTAAGCGTTGATACACTGTGGGATAAGGTCTGATGCAGATCGATTTCTCGACCACATGTCGGAAGGTCAACAAACCTGTCGTCACGGCAAATCACGACACTTCCGCACATGCAAGGTCGGCAGCATCAGTCTTCGACCCGTGCAATTCTCGGCGATTAAGCTAACAACTCAAGGACTGCGCAAAGACACGCTTGGGAATGTTGTTCCCGATCGACCGACTACATGTTACCGTCCGGTATCTTCCCCAGTATGTTAAAAGAGTTTTATTGCGACAAAAACCTCACTCACCTCTCTCATCGCGGCATCAAAAGTCGACCCCAAACCAAAACCTGGTCAATCATTACAGCCTCACGTAAAGCTCAAGTCTTCCAGTCGAGTCCAAAAACCCTAATTCATTCGAAAAACTTCCTACCAACCGTTTCCAGCTCTCCTACATCCCGTCCACTGCCTAAGCATACGCCGAACTACTACAAGTAAAAGACCCCGAAATCTTCCCCCCAGCATACTGATCCACAATCTCCTGCACACTCGCCCAAGTCCCCAAACCCAAAATCGCCAGCCCAATAACCCCCACCGCAACATTCGTCACAGTAAGAACAACATTCCACCTCGTCTCATTCCACCCCCCCTCCTTGAGCAACAAAAACCAAAACAAGCTCGGGAAATAAAACGTGAAACCCGAGATGAACAGCGACGAAATCAACCCCAGCAGCGCGTTGAAAAACGGCACCGCTTCCGCAATGATGAAACTGATCACCGTGATGACGGCTATCAGGATTATCCACGCGCACCACCCGGCTTTGGTGTTGACGTATTGGATCGGGGAATCAGGGAACGCGCGCGTGAGGACGTAGCGGCCGACGACGGTGCTGCTGATCGAGCCCGAGATGAAGATGACGGGTAGGGCCACGCCGAAGGCTATGCGGGAGAGGGTGAAGGTCGAGGAGAGCAGGGCGGGGCTGCGGACGCTGGGGCCGACGAAGGCGTAGATTAGGGCGCCGGTTAGGGTGTAGATGAAGATTTCCATCTGTTTGTAGGCACCTTGCTGTTAGTGACGGGTTCGTGTTTGATGGTGATGTAACTAGTGTTTCTTTTTTTTTTTTTTTTGCGAAGGTGACTTACCAAGCCGAGCGACCAGATGGACTTGATGTAGTCTTTCGGCGTGTGCATTTCGGCCATGAAGCTGAATTGCGAGACGGCGAAGGAGTAGGCTAGGACGATGTTTGTTGTGCTTAGGAAGGCGGATTTGAGTGAGATGTCTTCGGGCGGCCAGGCGGACCATTCGACGGCGGAGACGCCGCCTGCTTGTTGCCCTGCTACGACACCCGTAGCGATTATCGTGATGCCGATGGCGGCGATGATGGACACGAAGTCGATGTAGCCGAGGATTGCAAACTCTGCGAAGCTAGGTGGGAGGGCGAGAAGGAAGAGGATGATGGCTGAGATGACGGCCCACACGAGCGCGCAGAGGGAGGTGTCGTCGACAATCCTGATGAAAGCGATCGTGCCAGAGAGAGTGTGTGAGCCGACGAGGAGTGTCAGGTAGCACACGAACATGGCTCCACAGAGCTCGTAGCCAGGTCGGCCCCAGATCAGTCTTACTGCATCCGCGTAATGCTTGACGTGCGGGTACTTGACAGCAACTTGCCCGATGACATGGCTGGTGTAGATTGCAATCAATCCGATGCCAACTGTCAGAATGACGCCTGCGATCATCCCAAGGTTTGCGAAAGCAGAAGGGATGCTCAGCGCGCCGAGTGCAATTGCTTTGACAATGAGGCAGATGGTGAGCTTCTTCCAGCCTAGCTGGTGGAACTTCTGTTCACCTTCGATGAGGGCTTCATGGCGTGCAAGATCGATCTCTTTGTTCTCGTATGAAGCATCGTACTCTTGCTGTGGATGAGATGCTTCGATATGCTGGTCCCAGTCTGGGGGTTTGTTATCGACGTTGTTGGCAGTAGTGAGGGAGTGATGATTGGGCTGGATGGACATGATTGAAAATGAGTGTTTCTCAAAGAACTGATCGAAAGAAAAAGAGAGTTGAAGAGCGACGCTCGATCATACTCACATTAAATGGCGAGCCTGACCCCAGATGGAATGGACCAAGCCCGCATTTTCTCCATGGGCACACTGTGATGGTTTCCGGGATTCTCCAACGTGTTGCGGACCGGTTCCACTGTGCTCGAGCCGGAAAGAGTAGTCTTGACACATTTATAGGGTAATGCTTGGGGTTGACAAGGCGGATGTTGTGGAGAACCCCAAGTGAAGTGGGGAGCGTTACGAGAATGGATGAGCTCCACATGTAATGTATTGCCTCCGTGCTTTTCGACCGTAGTCTTGATTGACATGAAGACGTGCATCGATCATCAATTGAAAGCCAACCAATTGGTGTGAATTCGCTTCGGTTGTGTTGATAGTTTCCTGTGTCGATTGCTGTTACCTGCAACGCGCCACTCGGCGCCAGAGAGAATGAAACAATCAAACAGACGATCGTCGGCCAGCACGGTTTTCAGCAGTCGTCCAGTCAGATCTCGGCATGTAAGGTGAAGTCAAACTTGACTTCACTTCCTCCTGCTCGGCTTATCATGTAACATGTATTCCTCGTCGTCCGACACCACCCGATAACGGCGATCAAACGCCGACTTCAGTAACGGTGAGAGTAGCCGGACATACATGAGTCCGCTGTTTGGATCCTGGGAAAGTGATGGCTGTCGCGTTACGTACAAATGTCGAAATACCCGGTTTTATAGGGTAAAAAAAGTATTCAGAGCTCGCGAAAATCGAACTTTAAGGACAAGTCCCTTAGTCCCCCGAACGCACGCACCGCCTCCTCCAAAACCCCAACCCCAACCTCCTTCGTCTACGCTTCGGATGGCGACCCGGCTTGTGTATCTTGATGTTATCCACTTCCACACTCACCGTGTCCTCGATGCCATTGCGCACCCCTAAGCTGAAATAGATATATCCAGGCCTCCCATATTTGCGGCGCCGTCGCTGGCCCTTATGCCTCAAAGCCCGAAGCCAATTCTTCTTACGCCTCTGCTCCAGCACATCATCGTGTTCTTCTCCGCTACTATGAGCTTCCCCTTCTATCGCCTCATCGGTCTCCCATTCGGTGTCTATGCCCATGGAAAATGTGAAGCTGGCGGCGTCGGGTCCCACTGCTGCCACCATCCCATTCTCTGAGGGCGAAAGCCGCATTTTCAGAAGACGCGTGATAAGCCATGCCGCCTTTCGTTCTCCAGCATCCAACAAGTGATTCTCATGCTTCCAGACTGCAACGAGTGCAACGCCTATATCGATTGCACTGTAGCTTGGGCCGTCGTCGAGTCGTTCCAAGATTGACACCATCTGGCGCACACGATACATTTCGGCAGCAACCACGAGTGCTTGAACATCAACTCGAGCTCCTCGACCAATGAGAATCATGAAGGTCTCATAGGTCCCAGACCGGTACTCATCTTTATCATTCCCTTCCATTGCTGCTATTAGCGGACTGCTGAAGGTGTCCCCAGCTAAGTCGATATCAGCACCTTCGTCGAGGAGATAATTGACCAACTTGTTGTATCCATAGCGCGAAGCAATGTGAAGGGCGCTGCCGACCCCTTCTTCCACTGCATGGATGTCAGCGCCCGCTGTGACAAGCTGACATGCCGTCGTCAGACTATTGGTTAGTGCTGCGGCCATCAGAGCAGTGGGGTGACGTCCACCTCGGACGTTCAAGTCGGCGCCCCGTTCTATGAGCAGCTCGACTAACCCATCCCGTTCAATTCCGGCTGCCGCAGCCTGCAGTGCGGTTCCATAATAACCTCCCACGTAACTGATGTCTGCACCACTCTCAAGGAGCGAGCATATGAAATCCGATGTCATCCTCATGACCGCCATCTGGAGCACACTGTTGCCCTCGTAGTCCTGGGCATTGACAGACGCCCCGTTTTCCAAAAGGGCCATAGCTGATTCCGCATGGTTGTTCAAAACCGCGAGGCATAGAGGAGTTCGCCCGTCGGAATCACGGCATTCTATGTCTGCTCCCTCGGCTATGAGCTGATGAACTTCCCAGTCGTGTTTCCTTCGGCATGCATATTGCAGAGCAATATCCATTCCCTCCTGAGAGGAGTACTTGTGATGTATGTCGGGGAAGCACGAGAGCCTCAGGTTTGTTGCGGCCACTAAAGATGACGCGTGCCACGTGGGCACCGCGAGAGCAAATTCTTCCCAGTCGAGTTGAAGCGCGCGACACGGTTTCCAATCCATGAGCCATCCATTGAGTCCCACGGCTTCAACGGCTCTTGTGCTAAGAATGCTACGGAAGACTTCCGGATCGCTCTCGAGGAACCTCTCAATTAAAGGATAGGCTGTCTCCGGCGCAGTCGCAAACAGGTGTGTATCGAAATAAGTTGCTGCATAGTGTAGGAAAGGATCCTGTGTAAGCGCAAAGCCAGACTGATGGTATAACTTGCCAGAAAACATTGCAGGCTGACAGAGATGTGCCAGGCATACTATTGAAAGGGCCTTGTGTGCTTGAACACTGTCGCCGAAGGGTAGCTGAAAGATAGGTTCGTGCAGCGGCCGATCGCTCCCGGTGAAATATTCCTGTACGGAGTAGTGTGTCGGGCGAACAAACGAGCCATGTTCCGAGAATTGTTGCACGACAAGACTTGAACAAGCTCCCAGGACGACGTCCAAGTCATCCAACTCAGCATCTATGGCATTCTGGTCTTCCTCCATCGTCGCCAAGGCGAACATCAATTCTACGGTGTAGAGCGGACGCCGCGCATACATCACCCATTGAAGGGTTCTGATGGCGAGCGATCGAAGGTATTCCGGCTTCTCCATGATCTGGTCGGAGATCCTAGCATAAGTGTCGTGCAATCCTTTGGGTAGAGTGGACAGTGCTTGGCGTACGAGACCGTCTTTGCGAGCCTCGCTGACTTGACAAAGATTTTGCAGTTGCAAGCGTACCCAGAGGAACCTGTAAGAGTGTTAGTCCCTGGGAGTTGTCACAATGCTCTTCGAATGCGCTGATCCTCACATTCCATCCGCTCTCTCTGTCAGAGTACGAACAACCTCATCAGCCACATCATCTGACTTGATGCACAGCCGCACGCCATTCCGTCCAATCCGCAAGTCTCGGACTTCATCTGTGACAAACCTCCTGATATCTGGAGCCATGAAAGACGCATCAACTTGGAGTGTTGGTGTGCCAGCGTCTTCCATGACTCGAATGATGTCGGTTTCAGGTCGACTGGTCACAAAGATCCTTACAAGCGGTAGATACTGCGATATCTCGCGAAGTAAGTCGACCATTTCGGGGCGATTTCCTTGTGCGCATTCGTCCAGTGCATCCACAACAATAAAAAGCTCCCGGTATAGTCCCGCGATAGCTTTGAGATCCTCAGCACTGCCTACTGGAAGCGCCTTTTGCTTCGCTTGTAGCAGATGCTCTGGAGCGACCTTCCGAGTCCTGCACAACTGTTTCAGCATGGCGCGAACAGCATGGTTGCGGTCCTGTTGGGCGGCGACTTGATGGTCATAGTACACAAAAGCGATGCCGGCGTCTTCGTCCAAGGCTTTCTTGGAGGTGATGTGCTCCAGCACATTAGCTGCCAGAAATGACTTGCCAGTGCCTGGGCCACCGTAAACCCACAAAACAGTAGAGCTAGGGGACTGCACCCAACTTTGGAACTTGTCATGCTGAATCAACCAGTCTCCAGTCCCTGGATGTTTCTTGGCGTACCTTTCTTCGTGTCTTTGCTCATAAGGGAAGTCAGATAGCCAGCTCAACAGATCCTCCTTGACTTGAGCTCGTTGTTGAGCAAGGACATCTAGAGTTGCCGTGACAGCAATTGCTGATGAAGATTGTTGCAATACTTGGAGATGATGGCGCAAATCATCTTCAATGGTTCCAAATTCTGTTTCAAACGGCACCCATTGCACTCGCCAGAAGACACGGAAAGCAGTCATCTTTCTTGTACGTCCCCGTTCATCAACAAAGACAGTGTGAGCTTTTTGACAAAAGACCAGAAAATCGCCGTACACCGCTGACAGCGAGTCCACCAGAGTCTTATAATCCTGCGGTATCTTTGAGTACTCCACAAGCGGTGCCAGGAAATCTCCGAACCGACAGATCATACTCGTCAGCTTGCCAAAGAAACCAAGAAAGTTGAGAGCGACGTCAAGAACAGCGCGTATGGCTCCCACGGCGATGGTAGCTTCTGGACTGGCTGAGACATTAGGCGATGCGATCTTTAAGAACTTGTCGAGAACACCCAAAACTCCCTCCACTTTATCTGCATGCTGGCGGAAGTTGGAAGCTCCAGCATGGTCTTGATCGTAAGATTTTATCCGTTGCAGAAGCTGGGACTCCGAGATGGCACCGAATGCTTTCAAGCATGAACGTTTTTCCTGTTCGCTGAGGTTCGCGGTGTGTTTTTCGATCGCTTTCCGTAACGCAGTGTTTTTGAGCGCGCTTGACGTTGAATGTGCCGGTTCTGGTGCTACCGTGTCTAGGAGTCCGGCGACAGACTCATTGATGGTATGAACTTTCGTCGGAGCTACGACTGTGATGCCTGTGACGGGCTGTTCAGGCGGAGTAGTATCGGCAGAATTTACCGGCGCCGGTGCCAGTACATCCTTGGAGGATGAGCTCAGAGATGGCTTGGTGGCAAGTTGAGTACTACTCCTCAAGTTCTCAGTCGACGATGGTGTAGGCGAAGCGCCAGCAGTAGCCTGTGGACTGGACTTGTAGCGTGAACGAAACTTTTCGAAGTGTCTCCTCATAGTAATAGAGAGCCTTTTCTCTGGACGTGTAGGACCAGTGTAGGATGTCCGTTAATTTGTGGTGTGTCCAAGGGTCGGAACCATCAGCATCAGCTGAAACGACACGCGGGCTACATGCAAGCTAACGAGACCGAGGTGCAGGAAGGCGCTCGCTTAGGTACTATATATAGCAATTGAGAGGTCACTAAGATCGGTATTCGAATTTTCCTCCCAAATGTACTCCAAGAAGTACAGTTACAAGCTAGATAGCCCTCGCGTTTCTCTCCAAATCCAAAATGATCCTCTTGTACCTTGTCAATGGTGTGTCGGCAGAGCTGCTAGCAGCAAGCACGATGTGATAGCTCTGACAGCTTCCATCGTCCGCTAAACAGGCCAAGTCGACCTCAGGCATCTTGATCTGTACATGGTCACAGTTTTCGCTGGTGCAGGTAATGTTGAGCTGCGGGACGTGACGCTGAACAACCCAATCTGGATTGGTCGCAAGAGTGATCTCGCGATAGTGAAACCATTCGAACTCCAAGGTAGATGAAGAGTTTGTGTCGACATCGATGCTTTCCGAAGCGTCCAGAGAGATCGTTGCTCCAGGATGGGTTGATAGCGTCAACGGGTCATATCCGGTGCTCTCATTGACGACAACTTTCGGTGGGTGAGCAACCGCAGAGTAGTTCGATGTCAGTGACCAGCCAATATGGGCGGTCATCTCGTTCTGGTAAGCCGCACGCCAGCGCCAGACAGTGGCATAGTTCGAGACGAAAGTCTGGTTGTTTTTGCCGACAACAAAATCGACGACGTCCGAGTAGACTTGTGAGGCGCCAGAAAGATCGACCGAAGTGTATCTGCCGCCCCATCCACCGTACTCCGGGTGCTCAGGTACGTTGAGTCCATTACGCATGTTGTACAGCAAAGAAGGGCTGTCACCTTCTATGATGTATGCCGGATCGAGATAATGTTCTCCGAGAGCCCCACGCTGGAAGTTCTTCTTGATGTACTCTTTCGACACAAGGCTTGTGTCTGGGCCGCCAGCATCGAAGTAATAGTACTCCTCTCCAGACATGCCGACCCAAGCAGCTCGTCCGTACATGTTCCAACCATGAATGGAAACGATGTACCTCAATGCAGGGAACTCGCGTCTGATCCATGGACCCGCATCATCCTGGTCAGAGATCCCGTACGCTCGCAACTTTGAGACGAAGGCATCGAGCGACTTGGTCGGCCGGGTGGTTTGCACATGATGCAGCGCCTCCGCAAGAACCACCGCACCTCCCCACATCTGGACGTAAAGTGGCTCGGGGGATTTATCAACCGCCTGGACTAGAAGTTCAGCGCCAGTTGACATGTTGCGTTGCAAAGCAGCAATGCCATAGAGCTCATGCGAGGCAGCGACTCGACTCCGGAGGTACTCTGCAGCAGGGAAATCATATTCGGAGTGGACGTTCAGGTTATCGACGACGTCGGCGTAGCCATCAATGACATCGAGAATGTGGTCCGGGTATCTCGTGTCATTGAGCCACCAGGAAGTGGTGGCCACCAAGCCCTCCACGTTGTACAGGTCGGCGTGTGCAAGTAGCCGCACCAACGACTCTTGATCATCGGGCTCGTTGGATATGTCGGTCAGGACGAATATTCGTGACCTGCCGTCGGAAGCCGCCACATATGTTGCGGAAAGAAAAACAAGGGCGAAGGCCTGGAAGAGTAAATTGGGTATCATTGTTGCTTACCAGGTGATTTCGAGAGGTGTAAAGCGGCATGGGGCTCTTCGATGCTCTATATACGTTACCATGTTACCCATGACGACTGGAGGATAGTCGCTGCGGACTGGGTCGATATAACTGCCGTGAGCTTCCCGGTTGGCAATGTGCCGGCCCCCGCGCGACATGGCATGTACCGCATTGAAAGTGGTGATCCTGGTAGAGGTCCTTGGTCAGGAGGGATCTGAAGTCCCGGATCGACCTCATGTTCAAAAGCCGACCCTAACGTCATCCTCTTGGCACGGCCAATTCTCCGCTCCGCTCCCCAGCTCCCCGAGAAATACAAACAAATTGAGCTTGTCGGAATTGCTTGCATCTTTTCATCTTATCATCAACTTCGAGAGAGATGTTTGACGATGTTGATGTTCAACGGAACCCGATCTGACTCCGCAGACCAGCGAGCAAGCCTCCTTTCCATGTCGAAGTGCGGTCAGATAAAAGAAACATCCCGATGTCCCCCGAATCGAACCCTAGTAACAACACCCCGCCATCGCAAGTGAAAGGTGGAGGAGTGGAGTGGAGTACGAATTGAACGAGGCATAAGGGTGGGTTGAAGAGGCTCCTACTGCCATTCTCGGAGGGCAGTAACTAGGGCAAACACTCACTTCTGTTGGGATGTTGGCCATATTCCGATATCACGTCACTGCTTTACCTCGAAGACAGGTCGTTATCAAGCGTTGTCACCTTGTCTGGATACAAAACAACGTAACCTCTAGACTCGCTATCTTTTCTCCGAGTACTCGAAATCTACATCGACTTGCGCATCATGCCTGTCTCAACCATCAAGCTTGCCTCTGGCCATGACATGCCTCTCGTAGGCTTCGGTCTTTGGAAAGTGCCAGCTGACCAGGCCGCCGACACAGTCTACAACGTGAGTCTGAAGATCTCGACGTTGTCCCAATGACAGGCGAGCTAATTCCATACAGGCCATCAAAACAGGCTACCGCCTCTTCGACGGCGCCTACGATTACCAGAACGAGCACGAAGCAGGACAAGGCATCAAGCGCGCCATCGAGGAAGGGCTCGTCAAGCGCGAAGACATCTTTGTCGTCACCAAACTCTGGAACAACTACCACCGCAAAGAACACGCTCTCGCGCAAGCCAAAGCCCAGAACGAAGCTTGGGGCCTGGGTTATATCGACCTCTATCTCATCCACTTCCCAATCGCTCTCAAATACGTCTCGCCCGAGAAGATCCGCTATCCGGTACGCTGCTTGTTTTCCCATACGCCGCGACACCATATTGTCAAATGTCAAAAAGCTAACCTCCACCAAGGCCTGGTGGCAAGACGCCGAGCACACAACCGTCGAGCTCGAGAACGTGCCTCTCCGCGAGACCTGGGAGGCCCTAGAGGAGAGCGTCGACAGCGGCATCGCCAGATCGATCGGAATCTCCAACGCGCAAGCCCAAACCCTCTTCGACCTGCAAACCTACGCCCGCCACCCCGTCTCCTCCCTGCAGATCGAGCACCACCCCTACCTAGTCCAGCCAACCCTCACCGCCCTAGCCCAAAAGCTGAACATCGCAGTAACAGCCTACTCCTCCTTCGGCCCGCAATCCTTCAAAGAACTCCCTCCCGCTTTCAGCGCCAGGACAAACGACATCGCGCTCCTCTGGGACGTCGACGTGGTCCAAAAAGCCGCTGCCAGAGTCGGCAAGACCCCAGCCCAGGTCCTGCTGCGCTGGGCAACGCAGCGCGGGATAGCGGTGATTCCCAAATCGAACAACAAGGACCGTCTTGCTCAGAACTTGGAAGTCACCGATTTCGATTTGCGGGAAGATGAGGTCGAGGCGATCAGTGGGCTTGATAAGGGATTGAGGTTCAACGACCCTGGCTTCTACTTGGAGACGCCGATCCCTTTATTCGCTTAGACAGGTATACGCGATGTTGGTATGAGTGATCGCAAGGCGCTGTATCGCTGGATGCTCGGATCTCGTGTGGTAGTACCTAATGCTTTTGCCCATGAAAAAGATCACTACACCACCGAGATACAGTTTCAAATGCGTGTATATCTCGCTAAACAGCAGGATATCATGTAGTAGTATCTGATACCTCCGCCCACAACACAGATTCATACATCGGTGAGAACGGGTTTGAAGAACGTGCATTTCTCAGAGGAAAGACAATTCTTACGTACTGGTACCTGATACTTTCGCCCATAAAAAATATCACTACACCACCGAGAAACAGTTTCAACTTTCAAATGCGTGTACATCTCGCTAAACAGCAGGATATAATGTAGTAGTACCTAATGCTTTTGCTTACAATGCAAATCACTACACCGCTGGGAAACAGCTTGGAGAATGCGCGTGCTTCGATTCTGAGGCACATCTAATGTGCTGATACCTGATGCTTTCGCCTATAGTTTAGGTCAATACACCTTTGAGAAGCGGATTCTAGAATTTACGTGTTTCCTTGGAAAGACGAATCTCACGTGGTACTACCTGATGTTTTCGCGTACAGCTTAAAGACACGTGCCATTGAGAGGATACACCTACTACTGTTCAAACATATCACGGAAGAAATCATGAGCAAAACGAACAACGAAGACAAAACGTTAAATAGGTGAGAGTAGACCTAAGAATCATAGGAACCGTTTTATTGATTCGTCGTACGGAGTCAAGAGGGGTATCTGGGGCTAAAATATATACTGTGATTCTTCCCTTCCTTGAGCTCTCCAGTCTCGATTCTTCCATGCGCGCGCCCGTAGGCTGCAGCAAAAACTCCTTGTAAAACAATGGCGCATTGCCTAGGAGCACTTCCTAGGTACGAATGGCCCTTTTCAAACGCCGATGCTATGCCTTGAAGCAAAAGTCGTTCAAAGATGGTGGATGTAAGCAGCGAACTGCTTACCAGACGGAGTAACCGCCGTCGATGAGGCAGTTGTTGCCGGTCATGAAGCTGGCACCGTCGGAGGCCAGGTAGACGGCGAGGTTGTTGAGGTCATCAACGGAACCGAGACGCTTCTGCGGGGTCTGGTCGATCCAGATACGCTTCTGGGCGTCCAGAGCGGGAACGCGGTTGAGAGCGGTGTCCATGTAACCGGGCGAGATGCTGTTGACACGGATGTTGTGGCGGGCCCACTCCGCGGCGAGGGACTTGGTGAGCTGGACCACGCCGGCCTTGGATGCGTTGTAGCAGGACTGCTCCTGCGGGTAGTTGACGACAGTGCCAGACATGGAAGCGATGTTGATGATGGATCCGCCGGTCTTGGCCTTGATCATGGCCTGGCCCACAGCCTGGGCGACGATGAATGTACCAGTGATGTTGATGTCGATCAGGCGACGAAACATGTCGTGATCGTACACCTCAGCCTTGATGTTGGAGCTAGCGAATCGTCAGTGGAACTCAAGCAACTCGAGGGAGATTGAGCAACTTACTCGGCGATGCCGGCAGCGTTGATCAAGACGTCGAGTTGTCCGTAGTGGTCAACGACGTCCTGGATGGTCTGGCCCATAGCCTGACCGTCGCGCACGTCGATGCGGTAGAAACGGACGTCGACGCCAGTCTGCTCAGTGAGGTCACGAGCGGCCTTCTCGCCAAGCTCCTGCTGAACGTCCATGATGGCAATGCCACGAACGCCGACTTCAGCGAGGGCCTGCGCCATGTTGTATCCAAGACCGCGACCGCCGCTGTGAAGTGAAAGTTAGTGTATGGAACAAAAAACTGACGCAATCTTGCCAAAACTTACCCGGTGATAACGGCGACCTTGCCGGGAAGACAAAACTTCTTGAGAGTCGGAGTGAGGGTGTCGTAGACACGGCCCTTGAGCGGGGAGGCCTTGATCTCCACGTCCTGGACGGCCGAGTGGACGGGCTTGGCGTCGTCAACCTCGATGTCGTGCTCAGTACGTTGGCCCTTCTCATAGGAGACCACGTGAATGGAGTCTTCCTTGGATGGCACATCCTTGCGGATGGCGGTAGCCGCGAAGGTGCGTAACGGATAGATGCTGGCCGCCCGGCGCGAGGCGAGGGTGGTGGTGCGACTGGCGACCTTGAGGGTGGTACGGAAGAGAGACATGTTGAGGTCGTGCGTGTAGGAGGTGGCTGTATTGAAGGTTGTAGTGTTGCAAAGGAATGTGTTCTGGTTGGTATTTAGTTGATGGAAGGAAGAGGAAAGGTTGATGAAGAGGGAGGTGTTGTTGTAGTGGGATGTTGTTGATCAGGAGAAAAAGGAAGAAAGTCGTAGACTAAGTAAAGTGATGAAGAGGGTCCAGTCACAGACCTGCGAGGCGAGCAAGCAAACGGAGGCAAATGAGGCGCACGTGGACCGTCAGATGACGAACAGCTTTTCACGTGCGGGAGCGGGATCAAAGCAAAAGCAGGTGAAAGGGAAGGAACGAAGGGAGGAGAGTCGCGTCTAAGTAAGAGTCGAGGTGTGGCAGAGGGAAGGCAGCAGGCGGCCAGGGCGATGGGTTCTCTGGAAGTCCTCTCACATGAAAGTCACAAGGAGAAGGAGAGCTCACCGCAACTGAAAAGACCGGTCAACAAACGATCGTCCATAGATAAGGAAGGGCATTGGATCGATCAGGTCTAGCAGAGACTCAACAGCATCCCATGTCGCCATCAATGCGGCTCCTCAGCCCGCCGCCACTGCCAATCGACTGCGACACGCGCCTCAACTGTCCTTCCTTCCCTCAGTCGACGATGATTCTGGTAGTCGCACCTTCAATCCCTTCAATCAATGCCAGGCGAAGTCTCCTATCACCGAGCCGCTCTCCGCGAGACCCTATCGACTGCCGGCAGAGGCTAATAAACGAGCCTAAGCGACCTCCCGACTCCAGATTGACACGGGGCCTCCGTGTTTGGCCCCGGTCTCCAACGTGCTCTAACGTCTGGGGTTCTGGGGAGCGGTGTGAATAAGGGACGGGACGTACTGTGGATCTGTGCACGCCGTAATGCACCTCCTTGTATTGCATTTGAGTGCGTGGGAAGAGTGGGATGAATCATGGACACAAAGGTGCGGTTCGCGGGTGGCTGCACAAGATTGACGCCCATGCTTCCGGATGTCAGATCGTCTGTGTCGGCTCGTGGATGCCGGCGCCGGTGTGCCTATTTCTGCATGGCACATCGTGCTTCTAGTCCTCAATCTTGGTTGGCTGCCCGGCTGAACCATGCTGCTGGTGCTCAAACCCTGGCGCTCTTTTGATTCACTAAGAACTTGTCATATATGAGTCTCTGAGGCGCCATGTCGGGGATCGCCTGTGGAATAGCTCGGAAACACACCTCCTGAGGCAGTGCGCGAGACAGAGCCACGTCCTGTCAACGCGACGGCGACCTCTTGCTCTCCTTTGGAAGTCTTGACTTGAGGCTGGAGCTGGAAAGGCTTATCCGTCTTAAATACATTCCTGGCGGCAAAGGTGTACTTTTCCTTGGACTCCTCCCTTTTCTTCGACTCACCACATGTCACTTGTTCCTCCACTGCCGTGCAGAGCACAACGGATAAGTATTATTAGGCTTTCAATCCTTCTTCCGAGCAAGACCTAAAATACGCTAAATCCATGCTAATGGAAATCAAATCCTCAACACGAATAATGGCCGAGCAGCGACGACGTCATGATAGCAGCATCAATCAGGCAAAGCAAACATGAAGTCCAACACAACAAACTTGACCGAGCAACTGCGAGCAAAAGCAACCTGAGAAAACGACAAGGGACTCTTATCTCCGTCGATCGATAGCAATTCGTAAGCCGACCACGACGCGTCTGCGAAGCACCAGCAATCTCACCTAGCATCGACAACATCCTACGAAACCAACACCACAGTCAAAGTCCCCCATCTTCCACAGCACCAAGATAAGAAAGACAACAACAACAACACCAACACCAACACCACCCGCCAAAATGACAACCTCAAAAATCGACCCCTCCCTCCCACCCCTAACCCCAACCTACCAACCCAGCAAACCAGACCTCTCGCGCGAAAACCCCCAAACCCGCGCCTTAATCTCCCACCTAAACCTCCAACCACACATCGAAGGAGGCTACTTTGTCGAAACAGACCGCGACGCGCGCCGCGTCCCAAACCCATTCCTCGGTGAGTTCGTCCGTCCGTTCGCAAAGCAAAGCAAAGCAAAGCGACCATACCTTCCCGAATCCCGAAAGAACCCCCTCTAGCAGGTACATACCCAACCCATTCTAACACTCCGCGCGCGCGCGACAAACAGACCCAACCAACTCCAACCCCAACCTCAGCAAAGAGAAGCAAAACGACCCTACCCAAACCCGCGCAGCCAGCACCTCAATCCACTACCTCCTCACCCCCTCCTCGCCCCTAGGAGCCTTCCACCGCAACCGCGGCCGCACAGTCCACACATTGCACAAAGGCCGGGCGCGGTATGTGATAATTCACGCGGACGAGATCGCGAGTTCTGAGGCGCCGAAGGGATATAGCACTGCATCCGGATCCGCGTCCACATCTACAGGGAAAGAAGGAGGAGAAGGACAAGGAGGGGGCCTAGGAGACGAAACCTCCCTCTGGAAACCCGGCTGCAAAGCGCGCGTGGAGACTTTTGTCGTGGGAGGGGACGTTCTGGCTGGGGAGAAGTTGCAGTGGATTGTGGAGGGGGGGAAGTACAAGGCTTCGTTTTTGTTGGGGGAGGATGCGAAGGATGGTGATGCTGGTGGTACTGGGGAGGGGACGGGTTGTTTGATCAGCGAAACTGTTGTTCCTGGGTTCGAGTATGAGGATCATGATTTTTTGACGAGGGAGAGGGCGGAGTGTCTTTTGACTGGTGAGCAGTTGGGGGAGTTGGGGTGGATGTTGAGGACTGATTGATTGATCTGATGATATGATCTCAGGGGATCGAGAGAGAGAGGGAGGGAGTGTGAGAGGGACTTTGAAGACCACGAAGGCTGTGTGGGTGTATTTTGGTCGATTGTGACGGGAGGATATGATGAACGTAAATAATGATGAAATGCCTTTCCTCCCTCTACTGTAATTGGAAGGTCTGGTTATATATGTCTTTGCAATCCTTTGACTATAGTATGTACGGGTATCCTGCAGCTGACCAGCTGCTCCCTACCTATGAACAGCGAAAGCGTATTCGCAGAGAATGAATATGAATAACAAACCCCCAAGTGCGCCTTTTTCCAGTATGCTCACAAGCACTTGCAACAAATGCTTCACGACCGATTTGGCCTTTTCCCGTCCAAGAAATGATAACGCCAATGTGCAAGTATGAAAAATCCTCGTTCCCAACCGCCTGCCAGTGAGTCCTTTTGCTCAGGGGACCCGGCTAGACGTACGTCTCTTTGCTGTTGCTGTCATAACGGTCGTCGTCTTTCTCTTTCCAATCGATCTTTCGTTTTTGTTCGTCTTTCCTTTTGCTCGTGAGCGGGCGGCCTAGTGGACAGACGGAGCTCGTATGCTCCTTCCGCGCCGGCATGTGAAAAGCCATAGGTGTGCGAAGCGCTTGTGCTTTCACGCGACATGACGTGAAAGGAGCACATGCTCAGGAGCCAGCGTCTCACATGCCCGCAGTCTTTTTGCGGTTTTCAAACACTACGCTTCTTCCTTCCTTCCTTCCTCTAAGCCTCTCCGCTAGTCTCCGACTCGCCGCCGCGGCCTCTGCTGAAGCCGGATTGGAGGCGGTAGATAAGGTAGCCGATGATGGCTAGGACGAGGAGGAGGACGATGACGATGATGGCGATGACGATGTTGCCTGCCATTTTGAGGGAGGGTGTGGGCTGTGGAGGGAGTGGTTTTGGTTGGATGTCGGTGGTGGGGAGGATTTGTGGTTTTATGCCGCGATGTGATGTTTTTTCTCCTCGAAAACGTCTAGTCGCGTCGAGGTCGAGGATTAGGACTTGTTGGGTTGCCGGAAAATCGATCGTGAAAACCAAGTTCGTAGCAGTCGAAGCGGCTTTTGATGGATGCGATGGATGTGATTAAGCGGGCGTTGATGATCGTCGCAGTATAGTCGATCCGAAATAACACAATCGTGATTGTTCGTAACGATGGTGAGGGATAGTTGTGTAAGGGACTATTGAGGTGGAGAGACAGGAATGCAGACAGAAGAGAGAAGCATTTTGTCTATCCCGTCAAGCGTGGCGGGCGCTGGTGGAAGAAGGTGGCTGGTGGCTGGTCTTGCAACACGATGGCTGGGCTCGCTTGCGGGGGATAACATGGTATAGCGCGTAATGCCTGGTTGATTGGGGGTCGGTGGGTAATAATGACTTGTTGCTGTTATGGTTGACGTGGTATAGCTATATGCATGTTATCTTTCCGTTTATCATGCCTGCAAGCAAGTATTGTATATACATGGCAGGATAGACGTAAATGGCATGTGAAAGTAGCAAGCTCGTCGCGTGCTGATCGGAGTTTCGCACGGCACTAAATACGGCAACGACCGAGCCAATGATTGCCGCCCCCACAGTCTGATCGATCGTCAGCAGTGGAGACTCCTCAGTCAGAGCAAACATCAACCGCGTTGAAGGTACAACATACATGTAGCTACACGTTGTTGCCTATCCCTCGAACGAATCATCTGAGACTTGAAAAAATGACTCCCTCTATTCGCTGACTCATCTCTGTCTCGTCGTGCAAACGCGACCTCTCTAAGGCTCGCATACATAGGTATCAGGCATTACCTTATACCTTTCTCAATGCCGCCATAAAAACACTATTCTTGACCTGCTCTATACACGTATAAACATCTCCGGAACCTATAAAGTCGCACCAACTCATTCCATCTCTACCTGAACAAGTTTCCATCAATCCAAGCATGTCCGAACGAACGCCCCATCGACTGCTGCCTCTACCAACCGAGACCTCGCACATAACCAGACGCAAACCTCCGCCAGTCGAAAAAGAGCAGCAACCAAAACAACAACACCTCCCCCAGCACACCTGCAGCAACCCCAACTGCGCCGCCCCAAAACTCCTCTCAACCCCCGAACTGCTCGAAAACATCCTCATCCACCTCCCAACAAAAACCCTCCTCCCCCTCCAACTCGTCTCCTCAACCTGGCACACCTTAATCACCACCTCCCCCACCCTCCGCCTCCACCCCTTCCTCGAACCCCAATGGCAGCGTCCGACGACGAGTTTCCTCCTCCTGCCCTGCACCTCCATCCCCGGCTTACAGATCCGCCCCGCCGAACCGGTCCATCTAGGACAATGGATCGAAGTGAAAATGACACCTCAAGCAGCGCAGTCAATCGGAACAACAACAACGGCAACCACGCACCCTCTTGATCCATATTCCTTCCGCTCTCAACAAAAACTAGACGCCTTCTCCTCGAAGCCATGTCCCCCGGTGGCAACTCTCCAACCCGCAAACCTCCTCATAGCCCAACCGCCCGTAACAGGAATGCAAGCCTTCATTGTCAATCCCCGCAATCCCCACCTACCAACACCGTCGTCGGACATCGAGACGACTTCTTCATTCCAAAAACACAATCACCCCGACTCCACTTCCGAGCCTGGTGAAATCACCCGCGCGCGTTGGAAAATTGCCTGCGACGGGGGCATTACTTTGGGGTTCATGGCTGATGTCGCGAAGCGCTTGATGAGAGAGTATCGGGAGGGGTTGGATGGGGGTTTGCGGGAGGAGCGGCAGCAGCAAGAGGAGGATGATGGGGATGATGTGGTGGTGGTGGTGGTTTTCAGGGCGATTGTCTCTTTTTGTTCGCAGACTGACATTGCGCCTAGGATGCGGAGTGGGACTAGGTTTGTTACTGGGGTTGATTAGAGATGTTTAGATGGGGGTTTGTTATTGGATGTTTGGAGGAACGTGGTTTGGTTGGATTTGTCTGATGTTCTTGGGGGTTCGTGATGGGCGCGGCTGGATACATTGGATGGAGAGACAAATTAGGACAGGGATTACAGGACTGTTCCCAGAGTGATCTAGGTACCCAAGATGACCAGCACGGTGGCGAAAATATAGATGAACCAGATCATAATACAAAGATCACCGATCACCGATCACCGATCATCCTACATACTAACTGCACGTCTACAAAACCTACCTCGAACCCCTCCTATACCCCTCCACCTCCTCACCCCCAACACCAAACCTCCCCGCCTCCATAGCCCCATAACCCCCTTCCTCCTCATCCCTCACCCTCTTAAACCCCTCCCCATCCCTCCTACCCAGCACCTCCAAAGGCTCAAACGGCTCCGCGCAATCCGCCGCCCACAAACTAGGGAAATACCTCCACCAATTAACCACAGCCACAAACCCCCCCAGCACGCTCCCGCTAACCACATCAAACACGTCATGCCGATAGTCCTCTAACCGGCTAATAGCAATCAGCGCCGCCCCGACCAGCGGCGCCAGACACAGCAGGACGGTCAAGTGCGACGCCCGCGGCCGCAGACAGTGCGTCTGGCTCGTGAAGAACAGACTCAGCCAGCCGAGACCCGCGAACGCGAAACTGCTGTGGCCGCTCGGGTAGGAGCGCCAGCCGTCTTGCAGGAGGTGCGAGTCTGCTTTTTCCGTGCAGACGGCGATTGTGACGAGCGTGTTGTGCGGGGTTGAGGGGCCTGGTTTGCAGCGCGCGATTAGGTCGGGTCGCGGGCGGCCGATGGCATTTTTGAATATGTCGGTTAGGAAGGAGGTTGTGAGGAGGGTGAGCACGAGGCCCAGGAGGACGATGTGCGTTTTGTGCGCGGAGCGCGTGGGGAGCAGGATGGTGGTTAGGAGGAGGATTAGGGCGGGGATGCCGAGGGCGTAGATGAAGAGCATGGCTGGGAGGGTTGTTAGTTTTCTGGTCCGAGTTGGTGGGTTGTGATGTGAGAGAGACGTACGGACTGGCACTCTTTCGATCTCGGCGTGCGGGTGTTGGATGCGCGGGTCGTCGATTGTGAACATTTGGTGGAAGGGCTCGCCGGAGAACTCGAAGAAGGATAGCGTTATGAGGAGTATGGCCAGGCCGATGTAGTCTCCTGCGTAGCTCTTGGAGTAGAAACGTTGTGCTGTTTCCCAGAGTCCTGACTGGGTTGGCGAGGTTGAACGCATTCTGCGGTTGTCATGGTGGCTCTCGGAGCCGGGCATTTTCTGGGTTGGAGGTTTATACTGTATGTGGTGTTGAGAAGGCGCAATCACATGACAGTACTTAACTTCACTTGACTTGAAGTGTGTAAGTGAATTGAACGCGCCTTTAAGGGAGTGATGACGGCGGAGGCGCTAGCGACCCCAGATCTTGGTGGAGGCTCCCGTCAGCAGAGCAGAGCCGCAGCCGGCGCGTGAGGATGTCGATTGACTTTGGATTTGTCGACCTGCTCTCGAACAACTGACAACATCCTTCGCGAAAGAGCGCGGGCTCGACTGATTGGCTGTCCCCTCACTTCATCAACACATCCTCCACCATGGCCGAAAAACCCTTGACCAAGGCCAACTTTCCTATCCCTCCACCGTTCTACCAACACTTCACAAAAAACAACATTGCACAGCTGCGACAGATTCGAAAGGAGAGGAATGTCACCGGCACTACCGAGAATGGCGAGCACGCAAACACAGAATCGTCGAACAAGATCGACAGCAAAACACTCCCGCCCGATCTTCGCTACCTACTTCCACCCGAACCACCAACCGACGGCAAATGGCGTACATTCGGCGCGCAGCACGACCTTCGCGCCCCCGATCCCTCTCTAGAAGACGCCGGCATCGAAGTCCTTTTTCCCTCAGATCCAGCCGTGAAGCTGAACCCACAACCTTACCTGCTCAGCCTGGCGCGCTCACTCTTGACGACATTCCTCTCCCTCACCGGTATCCTGAGCGAAGACGCGACGCAATACGAGGAGACAGTTATGGATCTGAAGACGATTGTCACGAACATGCACGATCTGATCAATCAGTACCGACCGCATCAGGCTAGGGAGACTCTGATTCTGATGATGGAGGAGAGGATTGAGAAGTTGAGAGGGGAGATCCGAGCGATTGGCGAGGCTGGAGAGAAGATGGAGGGTGCTTTCAAGGGGTTGAACGAGACGGGAGAGTCGCAGGCCAAGACGGAGTCAAATGAGCACACTGAAAAGTCTGCAAACGAGGATGCAGGCGGCTCCGAGAAGCAGAGACAACGGGCTGCGTGGGAAGCGCTGCGGGCAGTCGATTTCGGCGGCAATGACCATAAGGATGATGAGACATGAAATCGGCCTACAGAACGAGCCCATCAAACCACGCTCGCGACGCGAAAATACGCCAGATTACGAAACTATTACCGCCACGGAAGCGAACCGAAACAACTTCCTGGAAAACGCCGCCAGCTCATTTCTCATGGATCTCTCCCTGGTGCGACTTCTTGCTCTCCTCAAGGTCCGCATTGCCTATTGCGCTGAAGTTCCCTGCACCCGCACCTGCAACGACATCAGTACCCAGCAAATGAAGAACGCATAACGGCAGAACGCCTACCTTTCATCGCCGCTTTGTCGTTCCTCTGCTCCACAGAACTACCATCGGCTGCGGTCTCCTTCTTGGAGCTCCCAGAGAAGACACCAGAGAGCGCGGCAAAGAGGTTGAGGTTCAAACCTGCCTACAAATTCACCATCTTAAAATCAGTATCCGCAGGAAGGCGGACAATATGGAGAGGGAAGTTCATACGCTTGCGCTCGCTTTAGTGGTCTCCTCCCGGCTATCGACCGTTCCCGAGCGTGTCGGCGCAGCGTCTTGTGTCGGTTTCTTCGAGACGGTGGAGGACGACATGATCTCTGCGATGGAGGCTGAAAGGGAGAGTCTTTGAACGTGGTCTTGAAATCTTGATAATCCCGAGTAGCACTGCTTTTATTTGAAAAGCGATATAGATGCTGCGGATGTTCCAGTTGCTGTGGCTGAAAGTATTATTATATTCTTTCTTTTCCTCCTCGCTCCCCTACTCAGCCTCACCCATGCCTGTGCCTCACAAACCGGTTTGGACCCTTGCTTGCTTCCTTCCGGATTGGGCTGCAGGGGATTGCGTCACTGATTTCGTGTCCGATTTTGTCAGTCACCAGGTCAGAAAGCTCCAACGCGAAAGCGACTCGACGATAGACTATTTATTTTCTACGAAGTCTGGAATCTCGCTCGCTGGAGTGTCTGCTCGCACGATAGTCAATTCGTCGGCTACAGTGTTCCGTGGTCTGGAACTTTGCACGGACTAATCAATATTGATCCAGAAAACGAATGCCTCGGTACAGAAGAGGTTGTACTGTTTCTACACGCTGACCATGCCGTGGCTATGTCTTGATTATGAATAGGTTTCGCCCAAACAACGAGTCTTCCTTTGAACGGAACGAGGAAAGACAAAGACAAACCATCCTGGAAGTTACCACGATTGTGTCTACGGATCTATTCCTGCAAGGCCGGCTAATTCAGTAGGAATCGACGAAGTACGGCGCTTGCCCTATACCAACCAGGCGCCAAGTTGCGGAGTAAAGTGGCACGTGAGTGGGCACCCGAGACCCGCGCAATCAACTAACTGAATCTACACCTGGCTGCTCGTGGGCGGATCAGGTGAGGTGAGCTCTCGTCAAAAGGTATGGAAAGTAACATGTCGCGTTCCTCACAGCTTCCGACGTGTCACTCCCAGCACCCACCAAACTCATCGACCACGAGCGACATCTCAGTCGCACCTTGAAGATACTCACGGATCATACCATGTGAACAGTCAGCAGTACCCTGCGTCGCCGCCGCCGCCATGGGTCTTGAGGTCTCCTATGCCGATTTGCACGACACTACGACTTTCTTCTCGGGCAACTTTGACGTCTCGTCTGTCTTCGTCACAATTTGTTGTGCGTTGTCGATCTATAATGGACTCGAACTATTACTCCTCGTCTTCACGACGTTTCGCCGCTTTCAGGGCCTCTACTTCTGGTCGCTGGTTATTGCTTCGTTCGGACTACTACCTTATACGGTTGGGCTGTTAATCATGTACTTCACATTTACCAACTCGGGTGAGTCTTGCCATTGCTTCAGTCGAACACTGCCATTTAGCTCCCAGCCGCTCATGACTGATCAATACTCCCAGTCGCCGGCCTCATCATTACTTGCGTCGGCTGGCCAATGATGGTCACCGGGCAGAGTCTCGTCCTCTACTCCCGCTTACATGTAGTTCTCGGCCAAGCGAGCCACCGACTGCTCCAAGGCGTGAAATGGATGATCATCATCAACGGCTTCGTATTCCACGTCTCGACAATAGTCGTGCTTTTCGGAGCCTACTACGCCTCTCAAAGCTCAGGTTTCGCCGAAGCGTACAAGTTCATCGAAAAGATCCAGATGACCGGCTTCACTCTGCAAGAGTTCATTTTGTCAGGTTTGTACGTCTGGAAAACACTCGACATCATCCGCGCTTCGTCAAATACTTCCCCGATGGGTGGTCTTACAGCACGGCGCAAAGGGCGGACTTCGCGGATCATGTGGCAGCTCTTCAGCATCAACGTCTTCATTGTCTTCATGGATATCGCCTTGCTCGTGATCGAATATCAAGACCGCCACGTCTTCCAACAAGCGCTCAAAGAAGTCGTGTACAGCATCAAGTTGAAGATGGAGTTCGCCATCTTGAGCAAGCTTGTCGCTCTGACTGCAAAGGATGGCGGGACTAGCAACGCTAACTTCACCGGCGCTTTCGAAGACTACGATGGGACCGCCGCACCTGGCTCTGCATCCGTGGAATCGGAACGCAGTAAACCGATGCCAATGCGGGATTCGCTGTTGTTGGAATCTCTTCCACGGAGCGGGCAGGCAGAGTTCGGGAAAGATGACGTGGCTTATCTGGAGCGTGTTTCTGGGTCTGCTGAACATATCAAGCTGGAGCACGCTCACCTAAGTGAAAACAAGACTGGTACCATGCTCGCACCTAGCATGACAAATGACGAGCAGCGGAGACGGCGCACGATGGACGAAGACTTGTACGCCAACGCGGTGAGAGGCCTTAGCGGATGAAAGAGCTTTCAGGTCTATTTTGATATGTCCCGGAGCGTTGACGTCGACGCGTCAGGGAGCGTAGTTCACAACTGCCCCTCTCTCTCGACCTTAAGCCCTGCCGGGCATGGTGTCAACACCGCCATGGCAACGCTCTATGCTTCGAATCACCGGCTTTCAATCGGAGGCGGCGGCTGCCTCTTCAACACCACCGGCACAGCCCTGTCAGAAGCAGCATTGTCCGAGTTCCACAGCAAACGCCAGAAGCCCTCCTCACCATGTGGAGCAGCCCAGAACGACCTTCCCACGCTCCCGCCTTCGCTCTCGCCAGTGAAGAGGAGGATCCTACCCCAGAACACGAAGCCAGCGGTAGTGTAACTCTTGTTGGAGTCAGACGCAAACCCGACCGAGTCGAAGGCCCCCTTCTGAGTGTTGATGTACAAGAGCGGGTTGGTCCAGTTGCTCGCCAGGGCAGTGTCGTTTGGGTTGGAGAGCAGCGTCTTGGCTGTGTCGTCGATTTTGACTGTTTGCGATGTTAGCATTTAGTCGGGGTCGGGATGTGAGCGATGGATACTCACATGTCAAATTGGTGGCTATCGAGATATCTTTTGGGTGACCGTTGCCCAGATACGCCATGCCTAGTCCTATGTCAGTACTGACTGGGTCAGGCTTGAACGTTATTGCCTCCGATACTGACCATCTCCGTAGAATAGCGGCAGTCCAGAGATGTTGGCGCCGTAGGCGAACAGCGATCCTATCGGTGTCTCCTTGGCTTCTGTAAGAGCGAGGCAGGTCGCAAAGGCGTAAAGCGCAAAGGCAATTGGAGGTACCATCATATCGATCAGGAGGGGGTTTGGGGACCGCGAGGTGATCGATTGGATTTTGAAGATATCTTGCACACAACAAGGGATCCGTTCTAAGTCATATACTTTATCGTTGGACAGCTTATAGTACTCCATCCTACGTGGTCACCTTTGCAATTGCCGCACTCTCTGGCTAGGCTTACTATTGTTTCCAAGGCCGAGATCGCTTTAGGGCTTGGACGTGGAGGGTTGCGTATGCTTGCGTCTTATAGATGCTTTTCGATATCGAACAGTTGCGGAGTAACAATAGGCACTTGCGTGTCTATCATTGCACGAGTCGGTGCTAACACTTGACTAGTCAAAAAGATGGTTTGGATGGAGGGCAGACAAGGCGCAGCAAGCTTCGTCGTTGGACCCACCATGATCAACACCCGTTCCCGATCAACGAGATTTACGGAGCTTTGCGACTCGACTTCACTTCTGTCATCAACAGCACAAGACCACTAACCATTGCAAGAAATCCTTCGATTAGTCCCTCCTTGTGGCTGTATGGGTATCTGCTCTCGTCGTCAACTACACCAGCAACACGGCCCACAACCCCAAAGCAGCACTGCCGTCAAGCGGTGACGCGGCCTTGGGACCTCGCCTCGGTGCTAATACTTATCAACAACCTCAGCTTTCTCCTAGGGGCACACGGTCGTTTTTCAATGGCCCTGGATACGTTCGAGGCGTGAGAATCTTTTACCGGACCGCCGAATCGGAATCGGATGAGTTGTCGAAATTGCCCTAGGTTTTTGCCCGTGCCCTATTGGATGCTAGGGAATGTGATCCACAGGCATTGCTTCTTTTGCTGGTGGGAGTGTGTACTCTAATCAACTGAATTTGTGAGCAGGAAGTTTGAGTCGGCTGTGGTGATATATCATACCGCCACGTGGTATGATGGTTGCGAATCGCCGCGATCAGAGGTAGCAAGTCAAGGATTGCGAAGTCGAAGAGTTGCAACATGGATGTGATGTGCCCTTTGCGATAACGACATGATCAAACACACACATAACACTAACTCGTCATGCATGTGAGAGTGGACGAGTTCGACGCGTCGCAGTCTACCGCTAGACCGCTCGGTCAAATTTACACAACTATCTCTCGAAACGTGGCACGCAATGCGAACGAACAAGCCTCATTTAGCATCAACGACCCGCTATCTCTAATCGCGCGCCACGCGTCCTGGCTTCACGGCATCTTGTTGAGAGCCTTGCTGCATTTCAGCAATTGGGACGTGATGTTCATGGCTAACATGAGTACAAATAATTGGCATGGACTGTGGTGCTCAAGTCTTAGTATCAATCATCGACTCCTTCGATCGTTCGAACTGCTTACATCTCGTGGTAACAGCCCGTCACTTTAACCCCAAGATGCAAACCCACCGATTTGTATTGTGGTTTGGGACTTTCTCCGCTGCTCTGTCTCAAGCTGCAGTACTCACTGGACAACAATCCTCCGATCTGGCCGCCCGCGCCACTACCAACACTTCTGCTTGTTCTGGCAACACGGCAAGTGATTGAAGCGTCTGGTGCGATTTCAACACAGACACCAACTACTATGACGAAGTTCCAGACACCGGTGTTGTCGTGGAATATTGGTTCGAACTCCAAAACGTCACACTCGCTCCAGATGGTGTATCCCGCAACGCCCTCACGGTCAATGGCAGTTTCCCAGGTCCAACCATCGAGGCAAACTGGGGAGACACTGTCAAGATCCACCTAGTCAACAGCTTGGCCAACAATGGAACCAGTCTGCACTTCCATGGTATCCGTCAGAATTGGACCAACCACATGGATGGAGTCGCTTCCATCACGCAGTGCCCCGTCGCTCCCGGTGAGTTGCTCACGTATACTTGGAGAGCAACACAATACGGCTCGTCTTGGTATCATTCCCACTTCTCACTGCAAGCGTGGGAAGGAGTTCTAGGCGGCATCGTTATACACGGTCCGGCAACTGCCAATTACGACGAGGACTTGGGAATCGTCCTTCTCAACGACTGGGACCATCAGACAGTCGATGAGCTGTACAGCTATGCCCAGACGCAAGGCCCGCCGACACTCGATACAGGCCTCATCAATGGATCGAACGTCTGGGAAGACGGCGGGTCATACTTCGAGACATCGATGGAAAAAGACAAAAGCTACCGCCTACGCCTGGTCAACGGCGCCGCAGATACACACTTCGACTTCATGATCGACAACCACACCATGCAAGTCATCGCTTCGGACTTTGTGCCTATAGTGCCCTACTACACAGATGTCATCAGCATCGGCATGGGCCAGCGCTACGACATCATCGTCAAAGCAAACATGAGTGTCATCGCTGAAGACTTCTGGATCAGAGCGATACCCGACTCCTTCTGTTCCGAAAACGATAACTCCAACCACATCAGAGGAATCCTGCACTACGGCTCCAGCACCGGAACACCAGAGACGAGCGCTGTCGCTTACGACGAGCGCAACTGTGCTGGCGAATCGTCCGACGACATCGTCCCATACTTGGCCGTCAACCCGGGGTCTTCCGCGGACTCGTCGGATGATCTTGCGGTCACAGTCTCCACGAACTCGGATAACTTGTTCAAGTGGTACGTCGGCGGCACGACGTTCTTGGTCGATTGGAGCGATCCGACCGCTCAGCAAGTCCTCGACAATGCCACTTCATTTGCGGACAGCGCTGCTGTGATCGAGCTGCCGACCGCGGATGAGATTTACTACCTCATCATCGAAACGACTCTTGCGGTGCCGCACCCGATTCACATACACGTAAGCAGACCTTCTATCTAGATCTTCTGACCCTGAAAGCATCACTGACGTCGTTCCAGGGCCATGGTAAGCCTCCAGCACCAATCCGAGACAGACAATCTTTCAAACCTTCCCAAGAAAGACAGCAAGAAGTATTGACCACCTCCCCTCACAGACTTCTGGATCCTAGCCTCAGGCGACGGAACCTACGCCTCTGCCGCGCCAACTCTCAACACCCAAAACCCTCCGCGTAGAGACGTCGCTATGTTGCCGGGTTCGGGTTACCTCGTTATCGCTCTGAAAGCAGACAACCCTGGTGCTTGGCTGTAAGTTACTCCATCTTTCTATTCGTTCCCGTTGCTGATACTCTTCTTTCTAGCGCACATTGCCATATCGCCTGGCATACAAGCGAAGGTACGTTGGCAGAAACAAACATTTCTCCGACGCCCAGCTCCAGAATCTCCGCTAACACCTTGTTCTGTCTTCTTGTAGGCTTCGATCTTCAATTTCTCGAACGCAAGGACGAGATGCAAGGATTTTACAATGCTACGCAACTCGAGGAAACGTGCGATGCTTGGGATCAGTATGTGGAAGCGTCTGGACTAGTCCAGGAAGACTCGGGGGTGTGAGGATGCGGTCCTTGGTGTCGAGGAAGATTGATCGAGTCAACCCTAACCCTGGCATTGGCCGACTCACTTCGGGCCGGTGTACGCGTCGCGTCGTTGGCGTCTCGTTTTCTCTGAATCTATCTCTCTACTCACCCAACACCTTGCGAACATGACGCTCTCGCTCTCGCTCTCGCTGCCGGCGACATTCTCTTAATCTCTCTAAGACGACATCATGGACTGAACCACGTCCAAAAGGTGACCCATCGGCCTCACGCTACTGCGTCCCCAAGTGCGAAAGGGTGCCGTTACCCACCCGCATGAGCCCAAGTAGCTTACAATGTCGACAACATATTTCACCGCATTGATAAGACCCTCAAGACGACTAAAACAGCTATGTGGGATGACACACGAAGTGCCCATGCGACCTTGGTGGTCGAGCGTGGTCTGATGTTTCTGATTCCTCGACAAGCACCTCCGATAATGTGCTGAAAAGCCGGTCAGGTTCCTTGAACCACCCGGTGCGGCCGAGGGAGAGGAGCGAAAGTAACAAGGGCACGCAATGATGAGGTCGAGTTCCTGTGAGTACACCTGTAATTTTGGTAACTGCTCTTTGGTTCTGCGAGGTTGGTAGCTGTTGGCTACTGCTCGTGTAGTTTGTTGGCCACTAAAGAATACAGGAAAAATTGCGCAGGAGAGTCTTTGATTGTCTACAGTGGCTGGAGATGTACCCGTCACCGGTAAACAGGGGACAGTTTCTGCTCGAGAAGGTCTAAGTATCATGTACCGACCGCAAGGCTGCGACGCGTCTCGACCTCGCGAATGCAGAGCAG
>Ga0265797_10002134_pt1 | contig 33792 bp, 26 predicted proteins | sample P2T30metagenome_FD_192433 | JGI IMG/M metagenome (GOLD analysis project Ga0265797, IMG submission 192433) | Plant litter microbial communities from East Loma Ridge, Irvine, California - P2 T30 | ecosystem: Environmental > Terrestrial > Plant litter > Unclassified | place: USA: California...
GATGCCGTGCAAGTCGGCGATTTCCTGGATCGTTACGAGACGCCCTGGGGTACTGCCCAGGTGTAACAAGGTTCGCAACGTATAGTCGGTAAAAGCAGTCAGACGCATGATCGGTAGTATAACCGAACGGACAATCCGCTCTTTCAGACGGTCAGACCCAGCTTCGGCTCAAGGCCCTGAGCGTGGCGGCGGGGCGGGTGGCGCAGCCGAGCTTTTCCAGCGCCAGAGCGGCGTGCACGCGCACCGCGCCGGTGCTCAGGCGCAGGGCGCGCGCCACCTCGCGCTGGCGCTGACCCAGGCTGATGCGGCGCAGCACCTCGAGTTCGCGTGCGGACAGCGGGCAGCCTGGTGCTGCCGGCATGGCGCGTTCTTGTGCCGCCGCCATGTTCACGGCGCGCACCGCGTCGCGGTCGAGCCGTCCGCCGGCCGCCTGGGCGTCGAGCAGGGCCCCGGCCGCTGCTGTCGTGTAGGGTGGGCGCCACGGCCGGGGCGCGCACAGCGCCACACGGACCACGGCGGCGGCCAGCACGCGCTGGACCATGTCGACCTCGTCATCCACGCTTGGCCGCATGAAGGCGCGCGCCGCCAGTTGCGCGTCGGACTCCAGACCGGCGATGCGGCCGGCGGCGCGCGCGGTCGCGTAGGGCGCGCCGAGCAGCGCGTCGCGCTCGGCACCAGCCAGGCGGCGTGGCGTTTCCCAGATGGCATTCTCGATCGCGACGCGGCCCAGGCTGTGCAGCAGGGCGGCGCGCACCAGCAGTCGCGCCTGCGCTTCGGCCAGCTCGAGCAAACCCGCTGCGCGCTGCGCCAGCACGGCCACCCGGCGCGAATGACCGGCCAGCCACGGCAGCTTGAGTTCGACCGCGTCGGCCACCAGCGCCAGCGATACCGAGGCCGGCAGGAAGGCCACGGGCGCCGGCACGCTGTCGTCGTCCTCCAGGCCGGCCAATCCCGGCGCAGGATCGTCGAACGGTTGGCGCAGACTGCTTTCCAGCGCTGCGGGCAGGCCCATCGCCGCCGCCAGCGCGCCTGCCACTTCCGCCGCAACCGCGTCTTGCAGCGCGCTGGCAACCGATGCGCTCGCCGGTCGGCCCGACTGGCGCAGCCGCGCCACCATGGTCGCCTGCGCGCAGGCGGCGCTGTCGCCGCCGGCGCGGCGCGCGGCCTGCGCCACCAGGCGCGCGGTGCGATCCGATTGTCCGAGTGGCTGATGCATGGCCAGGTCGCCGGCCAGCGCCAGCAGCCCGATGGCCTGCTCCAGCGTCACCGTGTCGTGACCGTGGGCGATGACAGAGGAGAGCATGGCGTGGCGATCCATCGCAGACAAGCCGGACGATGGCCGCGCCGGGGAAGCGAGACGGCTCAGGCCAGGCCGGTCAGGCGCGCATTGCGTTCGCGTTCGAGCTTGGTGATGTAGCGCTGCACCGCCGCCAGGCCGCCGCGCGAGATGTCGACGAACTGGCAGCCGATGCGGCGGCTGGTCTTGTTGTTGAGCAGGGTGAGGTCGAGCGAATTGCGGATCTCGAGCGCGGTCGCGATCGGGCCGATCTCGGGCAACTCGATGCGGCAGCCCGCGATCACGGATCCGACCGCGGTGTCCAGCTGCAGCTTGTTGTCGAGCAGGGCGATGCCGCCGACGCTGATGTCGTGCAGCGGGAACACGCCCATGCCGCCACCGGCCTCTAACGTCAGCGGCACCAGCGTGGACACGGGATTGCTCACCGGCGTTGGCATGCGGTAGGCTTCGCGCCGCTGCAGGCGGATCAGGCTCGGCGGGATGGCGGCGCGCAGTGCGGCGTCGCCGCGCCAGGTCGTTTCTTCCAGATCGGCGGCGCCGAACAGGATGCGGATCTTGTCGAGCGAGGTTTCGCACTTGACGCGGCCGGCGGCGACGATGCGCTCGTTCTGGGCGCGCTCGATCGAGCGGTCCAGCACGATGGCGCCGCTGTCTTCGTCGACCGCCAGGATGGTGGTAACGCAGACGTCGGCTTCGCCCTTGATCAGCATCCGGATCAGGGAATTTTTCTCGGCCAACTGATGCAGCAGGGCCACAATCTCGCGGCGCGAATGTACTTCGTAGTCGTGCCAGTTTTCCAGTTCTGCGTCATCCATCATGATTCTTCTGTCGTTGTGGCGGCCTGTGCGGTGGCGCCGGGAGCGTCGTCGAGCGCGCTGTCTTGTGGGAGGTAGGGTGTCGGATCGGGCGCTGCCGGCAAGGGCGTGCCGTTCTTCCTGGCCGACTCGATATGATAAAGCCAGGCCAGCAGTTCCGCAATTGCGCGGTACAGCGCCGGCGGGATCTCGCGGTCCAGGTCGACACCCATCAGCAATTGCACCAGTTCCTTCGATTCGTGCACGAACACGCCCGCGTCGCGTGCGCGCTGCATGATCTGTTCGGCCACCATGCCCGAGCCTTTGGCCACGACTTTCGGCGCGCCGTCGCCGTGGCTGCCGCCGTAGGCAAGGGCGACCGCGCTCTGGCGCCGTTTGTCGACCGGCTCAGGCATCCGTTTCCTCTTCGTCGTTCGGTGTCTTACCATCATGCGCGCGCGCATCGAATCCGGCCAGCGGCGTGCCGGTGGTCTCGAGCGCCCCGGCCAGTTGCGGCATCTGGCTGCGCAGCAGGCCGGCGACCGCATCGTCATCAGTGGTGAAGCGCACCTGCAGCGTCCCGTTCACCAGCGTCAATTGGGCGTCGAGCTGGCCCAGTTCCGGAAAGCGCAGGCGCAGGCGGCTGTGCCACAGGGCTTGCTGTTCGTCGCCGCCTTGATCGTTGCCGCGCTCTTCGCGCCGCACATCCCATTCCATCGGCTGGCCCGGCCACAACTGGCCTTGCCAAGCCAGTTGCGACTGTTCCTGGGTGGCCAGCTGCATGCTGATGAACTGGGCGGTGGCGGGATCCTGCATATTGGGGCGGGCGCCGGCCTGGGCCGCCTGCTGCTGCGGTTCGCGTGCCAGTTCGGCCATCGGGCGCGCGCCCTGCGCCCATTCGGCCACGTGCGATTCGTAGAACAGGCCGCTGTTGCCGAGCGCTTGCTGCAGGCCCTTGGCCAATGCGGCGGGATTCGCGCCGAGCTCGGGAGACGTCACCAGCGGCGCGCTGCCGGTGACCGATTTGAGTACCGTGTCGGCCTTCTGCGCCGCGGCCAGTACGCTGCCCAGTGTTTGCGCGGTCTTGCTCAGGATCGTGTTCTGCGCTTCGGCGCCGCCGGCGAAGGCTTGCGCGCCGGGCGCGCCGGAGGCCAGCAGCGCGGCGGCGCGCCCGATGGCGGCGCCTTCGCGCAGGTTCAGCGGCGACTTGGCCGGGTCGGCGCCTTCCGGCAAGGGCGGGCCGGCTTCGCTGAAAACAGCGGGGGCATTGTTCGATTGCGCGCCGACCTGGAAGGTCGGGCGTGGGTGGAGCGAGACGAGGGTGAGCGGCACGTCGGCGCCGACCTGCGCGCCAACCGGCAATTGCATGCGCGCCTGGGTGTCGGCGAACTTGACGACAAAGCTGCCGTCGGCGAGCTTGGCCTGGACTGCGCCGTGGATGGCTTTGCCCAAGAGCGGCGCGACCTCGCGCGCGAAGGCCTGCTGGCGCGGATCGGCGGCCTGCTCGGCCGGACGGGCCGGGGTGACGGGGGTAACGTTCGAGACCAGCTCGCGCGGCAGCATGGCTCAGGCCCGAATGAAACTCAGACGAAACTCAGACGCCGTAGGCGCGCGCGACGCGGCGTTCGGTCGAGGTGTTGTTGATCAGCGCCGACAGATGCGCCATCCAGGGCTGGGTCAGGTCGCGGATCTGGCGGTCGGTGTCGAGCATGCGGCGGATCGCGTTGACCTTGCGCTGGCGCTCCTGGCCGACCAGCGGCTGGCCGTCGCCATCGGCTTTCAGGCGGCGCACGCAAGCGGCGCATTCCTGTTCCAGTTCGGCCAGGCGATCCCATTCGCTGGCGCTGGCCGCGTCGAGCATTCGGTCGGTGATGCCGACCATGTTTTCATACACCGATACGACTTCTTGTCCGCTCATCGTCATCATCATCATCATCGTCCAGGTCTCGTCTCGTACTGTGGGTCAGGCGCTCATCAGGGCAGGGGCTGCCTGCATCGACGGCCCGGCCGGGACGCCGGTCTTGTCGCCGATCTCGACCCAGGCGCTGCGCAGGTCGGCCATCAGGCGGTGCACTTCTTCGATCGCGCCGATGTCGTTCTTGATGTTGGCATGCAGCAGGCGACGGCTCATGTAGTCGTACAGCGCGTCCAGGTTGGCGGCGATTTCGCCACCGGCATTCTTGTCGAGCGAAGCGCGCAGGCCGTTGTCGATGATGGTGATCGCCTTGGATAAAGCGGCGCCCTTGGCGGCGACGTTCAGCGACTTGATGTTGTTGATGGCGCTCAGCAGCGACACGATTACGCCGTCGTACAGCATCACGACCAGCTTGTGCGGCGAGGCGGCGGCAACGCCGGTTTCCAGGCCGACCGTCGCATACGCGCCGACGCCGCGCTTAGGGGTTCCAAACATGTGTTTCTCCAAAAATCCTGATGTGATCGTTTAAGCCCAGTTGGCCGACAGCGTGGCCAACTGCTGGGTGAGGTAGGTCTGCGTGTTCTGCATCGACGACAAGGCGGTGTCGAGGGCAACGAACTGGGCCCGGTAGCGTTTCTCGATGCCTTCCAGGCGCGTTTCGAACCGCGAGCGCTGGTCGGCGATCGACTTGATCGAGGCATTGATGCCGTCGGTCTTGCCTTTGAGGAGGCTGTCCTTGCCGGTGAAGCTGGCGGCCAGGTTGGTCAACTGGTAGGCAAAGCCTTGCGAGAAGGTGACGTTGCCGCGCTCGCCGAGCGCGCCGCCGGTGATCGAGACCTGGATGCCCGCTGCCGCCGAACCGTTGGCGGCGGTCAGCGCCTGGCCACTGCCGGTGGCGGCCACGCCGCCGATGGTGCCGACCACGTCGGTGCCCTTGGTGGCGCTGGCGCCGCCGAAGATGCCCGCCACGCCGCTGCCGCTGACGCCTTCGATGGCGATGCTCGATGCTTCGCCATACTTGCTCGACGAGATCGACAACTTGCCGTCGGCATCGATGGACGTCTCGACCGTGTCGCCGGCGCCGGCGAAGGTGGCGTTGCCGTTGACGGCCGAGCGCAGCATGGCAGCCAGGTCGGCGTTACTGTAGGAACCGGCGGTCAGCTTGATTTCCTGGGTCTTGCTTTCGGTGACCGGGTCGGTCTGGTTCAGCGTCACGCGCCAGGTGGTGTTCGGTGCGATGACCGTCGGGCCGCTCAAGGCAGCGCTGCTGGCCAGCGTACCGCGGGTGGCCAGGCTGGTGATGTTGACGGCGTAGGTGCCCGGCTTGGTGGCCGCGCTCGACTTGTCGAACTTGACCAGGCCGTCGGTGGTCGCGCCCATGGCGGCGAACAGGCTGCCGATGTCGCCCGCGTTCTCCGTGATCGCTTTGTTCAGCTTGGTCGAATCGAGCTTTAGGCTGCCATCCTGCTGGAATGAAATCCCAACCTGGCTGAGCGAAGTGAGCTTGCTGCCAGTGCCTTCCATCACGCTGCCGAGTTGGCGACGCAGCTGGCTCTGGATCGAGCGCACACTGGCGTCGCCCTGCAGCACGCCACCGGTCTTGGTTTCGGCGTTGTAGCCGGCCAGGCTGCTGATCGTCTTGTTCAGGTCGTTGTACGCCTTGACGAAGTCGTTCACCGCGGTCGAGATCGCACTGGTGTTCTTGTCCACCGACACCGTGCTGCTGCCGATGGCGGTAACGTCGAGCGATACCCCTTCGATAGCGCCGGTGACGGTGTTGCTGTCGCTCTTGATCTCGATGCCGTTCATGTTCAGCAGCGTGCTCTGGGCGCCGGCGGTCTGGGTCAGGCTCTGCACGCCGGCCGGGTCGTAGCCGAGCAGGGCGGCGATGGCCGGGTCGCCGGACTGGCCGTCTTCGCCGCCGACGCCGATCTTCATCGTGGTTGCTTCGCCGGTCTTGTTCGAGGTCAGCACCAGGTGATAGGGTTTGGCGCTGCCGTCCGACACGATGGTGGCGGTGACGCCCATGTCGGCCTTGTTGATGGCGTCGCGAATGCCTTGCAGCGACTGGTCGGCCGCGCCCAGGGTGATGGTCTTGCTGGCCATGGCGCCGTTGAGCGAAAAGCCGGAACCCATGTGAGTGCCAACGTTACCGGCGGTAAAACCGGCGGCGGCCGGGTTGGTGCCGCCAATCTGGATCTGGTCGCCATCGTTCGAGCGCAGGGTGACGCCGGCGGTGGCGGTCGTGTTCGAGCCGGTGGTGGCGGTGTCTTCGTCGTGGCCGATGCCGCCTTTGACGCTGCCGGTGACGGTTTCCTTGACCGCGATCGACGAGCCGTCAGCGGCCGTGAACTTCAGCGTGCCGTCGGCGGCGCTGCCTTCGAAGCTGATGTTGGCTGCGGCCAGCGCATTGGTCGCGCCGGCCAGGGCCGTGTCGAGTTCTGCGCCGGTCATGCTGCCGCCATTGCTCAGGGCAGCGATCTGCACGCCGCCAACCGACATCGCGTAGCTGGAGCCGGTGCCGGCGGTGCTGACCGTGCCGAAGTCCTTGAACAGGTCGGTGGACGTGGCAGTGCTGCCGGCGGTGGCGACCACGCCGGTCTTTTCGCTCTGGGCGTTGATCGCCTCGGCCAGCGCACGCGCGCTGGTGGTGGTGGAACCGGTCGTAATCGCGGTGCCGTTGATGCTCAGCGCGCCGTTGGCGATGCCGTTGGCAGCCTGGGCCGGGCCGAGGGCGGTGCCGCTGGCGCCGAAGGTGCCGCCGGTAACGGTGCCGAACTGGAAGGTGAGGGCGGTCGGCGCGCCGGCGCCGATCATCGCGCTGTTGCTGGCCATGCCGTTCGTCTTCAGGCTCTGCGCCTGGGCCAGCTGGGTGACGTTGATCTTGTATTTGCCCGGTACGGCGGTGGCGCTGGCGGTGCTGCTCAGCACATCCTTGTTGGACGCGGTGGCGCTCAAGCCCTGGAAGGTCGAGGACGAGTTGAGCGAGGTCAGCGCGCCCTGGAACGTGGCGACCGCAGCGCTGACCTTGCCAAGTGCGGCATTGCGGTTTTGCAGCGCCGCCGCCTTCTTGTCGTAGTTGGCGAGCGGCGCCGATTCGGCTTGCATCAGCTGGGTGACGATGCTGTTGATGTCGAGTGCAGCCACTTTTTTCTCCGGTGAAAGCGATATCGTAAGTGGTTATCGACAGAAACAAACGGTACTTAAGAGCGGTAAAGGCAGCTTTATTCAACTATTGCTGCTCAGCTCGGGAGTATTGCCATACCGTTCAACGTAAAAAAGCGCCGCCCCTCACGGGTGCGGCGCCTTTGTGCGTCAAGCAGGTCGGTTCAGGCGGTTTGCCGGATCAGCAAGCCTTGCATCTTGTCGATCGCCTTGGCCATTTCCAGCGCTTCCACGGTCGGCATCTGGCGTACTACTTCCTTGGTGCTCTGGTCGATGACCTTGACCACGATCTGTTCGCTGTCCTGATCGATTTCAAACTGCAGGCTTTGCGCCGACTGCAGCATTGCCTCATTGAGTTTCTTGACGGCGTCCGATACCTCGTCCTTGCCTGGCAACTTGGTCGTGGCCGAAACCGAAGCCGGGGTATCGAGGGCGACTGCGCGCCCGGTGGCCGCTCCCTGCCCGATGCCGGAAACCGGACGATCGTCCAGTTTCGGCGTGAGCTGCGGTCCGGTGGATTGGATCTGCATGTCGATTTCCCTATTAAAAATTCCCCGGCTAGATTTCTCCAGCCGAGGAAGCGCTTACTTCAGGTTGCTGTTGCTAGTTGCTGGCGATTAGCCGCGCAGCAGCGACAGGACGCCGTTCGGCAGCGAGTTGGCCTGGGCCAGCATCGAGGTACCAGCCTGCTGCAGGATCTGACCGCGGGTCATGTTCGCGGTTTCCGACGCGAAGTCGGTGTCGACGATACGGCTGCGCGATGCCGACAGGTTTTCGGTCGACGACGACAGGTTCGAGATCGCCGATTCGAAGCGCGACTGCAGGGCGCCGTATTCGGCGCGCTGGCTGTTCACCTGGCCCAGGGCGGCGTCGGCGATCTTGATGGCCAGCTGGGCGCCTTCGAAGCTGCTGATGTCCAGGTTGGCGACCGATTTCAGTTCCGACGAACCCTTGGTGGTGCCGGCGCCGAGGCCGAAGCCGGTGGTTTCATCGGCAACCGAGAAGCTTTGCTCCGAGTCCAGCACCAGGCGGCCGAGCGCGGTGGCGCCTTCCGAATCGGCGTCGCCAATCGTTTCCGGGGCGGCGATGGCGGCGCCGGCGGCGTTGTAGGTGCCCAGTTTTGCCGACGACGTGGTGTCGGCCGAGACGTTCTTCAGTTTGATGTCTTCGCCTGCGGCATTGGTCAGCTTGACGCCGCCGCCGGTGGCGTCGTACGACGCGGTCACGCCGGTCTTCGAGGACTGGGCATTGAAGGCGCTGATCGCCGAGGCGTAGCCGTTGGCGCTGTCTTCGCTCACCGAGAACGACACCTTGACGGCTTCGGCGTTGTCCGAGCTCAGTTCGAACGTGAACGATTTGCCGATCGCGGCGCCGAAGTCGGCCTTGAGCAGGGCTTCGGTCTTGGCCGTGGCGCTCACGCCGGTGTCGCCGGAAGCCTTGTTGATGGCCGCTGCGGCATCCTTGGCCGATGCGCCTGCGGCGATCGGCACGTCTTTCGAACCGAGCGAACCGTTGATAGTGATGTCGGCGGCGGCGATGCCGTTGGTCGCGTCGGTGCCGACTTGCACCGAGCTGGCGTCCAGGCGGTTGTTGCCGTAGGTCGAGGTGGTGAAGTTCGAGCCGGTCATCGAGATCAGCTGGCCGGCGTTGGCGCCCACCTGGAAGTTGGCGGTGCCCATCGAACCGTCCATCAGCTTCTGGCCGTTGAATTCGGTGGTGTTGGCGATACGGTTCAGTTCCGAGGTCAGCTGCGTGACTTCGGTCTGCAGCGCCTTGCGGTCGCTGGCCGAGTTCGACGAGTTCGACGACTGCACTGCCAGTTCGCGGACACGTTGCAGGATGTCGCCCGAGCTCGACAGAGCGCCTTCGGCGGTTTGCGCCATCGACACGCCATCGTTGGCGTTGCGGGTGGCCTGGGACATGCCCTTGATTTGCGACTGCATGCGATCCGAGATCGCGAGACCGGCGGCGTCATCCTTGGCGCTGTTGATGCGCAGACCCGACGACAGGCGCTGGATCGAAGTGTTCAGGGAAGCTTGCGAGGTCGACAGGTTACGCTGCGAGTTCAGGGATGCGACGTTGGTATTGATTACGGATGCCATGGTGTCTACTCCAGAGACGAGGTCTTTCAGGGTGCAGCAACGGTGCTGCTCGTGTACGTTGGTCCGTCGCGCTGTTCCGTGACGTTCAAACCGCTGTTGATGCTGGTAACGTACCGCTGGCGAAAAACTTTAAGGGTGGAAACAAAAAAAATGCGCCGGCAAGCGCGCCGGCGCAAAAAAAGACAGTCCTTGACGACACCTCGAATGCGAACTTGAGAGCGAAAATAAATTTATTTTTTCGGCTAAAGGCGCCGGCGACCAGCCGCCGCGCCGACGATTTGCTTGCCGTTCGTGCTACACGCCGGCCGCTGGACCGACATCCGCGACGGCAAGATGTGCCGGCGCCAGGCCGGCGCGGCTGCGTTCGACCATTGCCAGAATGGCTTGTTCGAAGTTGCGCGTGAAGCGCGCCGTGTCGAACAGCGGCGCACTGCGGCGCCGCGCCGCCACCCGCGCGCGCAGCTCGGCGCGCCAGGCCGGATCGTGGCCGATGGCGCTGGCGATGCGCACCATGTCGTCGTCGTCCGTGCCCACCAGTTCGGGCAGCTCGATAGCGCGCAGCAGGCTTTCGCTCACGCGCGAAGCGAAATGGCTGCCGCGCGCGGTCACCACCGGGATGCCGGCCCACAGCATGTCGGAGGTGGTGGTATGGCCATTGCACACCAGCGCGTCGAGCGCGGCGTCGGCCAGCTGCAGGCGCGCCAGGTGTTGATCGGGCGGCGCGAACGGCGCGAACAGCAGACGCGCCGGGTCGATCCCGTCCTGCTGCGCCTGCGCGCGCAGGTTGTGTTCGGCCGCGGGACCCTGCGACAGCAGCCACAGCACGCTTTCGGGCACGGCCTGCAGCACGCGCATCCAGACCCCGAAGCTGCGGCGGTCGATCTTGTACGACTGATTGAAGGCGCAGAACACCAGCGCGTCGTCGGGCAGGCCGAAGGCGGCGCGCGTCGGCGCCGCGCCGGCCATCGGGCGCTGGTCGTCGTTGCATTGGTAGGTGTGCGGCAGCCGGCACAGCTTTTCGCTGTAGTGCGGCGCGCTGCTGTCGGGCGCCACCACGCCGTCGCACACCAGGTAATCGATGAAGCCGGTCGCGGTCGAGCCGGGAAAGCCCAGGTAGGCCGCTTGCAGCGCGGCCGGGCGGTAGGCCATGATGCCCAGGCGACCCCAGCCGGTATGGCCCTTCAGGTCGAACAGGATGTCAAGTTGGTCGGCGGCGATGCGGGCGGCTGCGGCGTCGTCGCTCATCGCGGTGATGTCGACGTGGTGCTCGACCGCGTCGAGGAAGCGGCGCCGGTAGTCCGAATCGTCGACCGGGCTCGAATCGTAGGCAAACACCTCGAAGCGGGCGCGGTCGTGCGCCTCGAGCAAGCCTGCCATCAGGTGCATGGTGGCATGGTTGCAGAAGTCAGACGACAGGTAGCCGATGCGGATGCGCCCGTCCGGCGCCGGCGCCGGCGCCGCCGTGACCAGCGGTTCGGGATCGGGCAGCATGCGCGCGGCGTAGGCGCGCGTGACTTCCAGGTTATAGGCCTCGTCGGCGCACCAGGTGACATGGGTCAGCGGGTATTCGTGGGTCAGGGCGAATTCGCCGCGGGCGTAACACTCGGACAACCTGGCCTGGAGCGACTCGATCCACTCCCATTCGCAGGTGAAGCGGGCCGGCACCAGCGCCGCGCCGAGCGTGGCCGGCGCGCTGGCGGCGCTGATGAAACGCTTGAAGACGCCGGTGGCTTCTTCGTACAGCTCGTTACTTTGCAATAGCAGCGCGGCATTCGCCAGGTAGCTCGGGTTCTGGCTGACGCCGATCAGGCGCCGTGCGAACAGGATGCCGTCCTTGGCGCGCTGGGCGTTGAACAGGGTCGTGACCAGGGTATTGAGGATTTCGTCGTTGCCGGGATCTTCGGCGATGGCGTAGGTGAGCGCGGCGAGCGCCTCGTCGACTCGCCGCTCGGCCATCAGGAGGTGGCCGGCCACCAGCCAGTTGCGCGCGCCGCCGCCGACCGCGCCGGCGCGCTGGTAGACCGTGATTGCTTCGTGGCCGCGTCCGGAAAAGCGCAGCGCTTCGGCCTTCAGGGTCAGCAGGCCGGGATGGTTCGGCTGCCCGGCCAGCAGCGGCTCGATCTGCGCCAGCGCCGCGTCGGCCTGGCCGTTCTGGATTTGCTGCAGCAGGGTTTCGGTGAGATTGGGAGCGGTCGAATCGGTCGGATCGGTCGGATTGGTCGGGATGGTGGTCATGGGGCGCCAGGGATCGTGGATGGATTGCATCATAACCAAGACGCCGCACAAGCGCCATCGCCGCGGCGACCCTGGCGGGCCGGCGCGGCGATGGCGGTTTTTTCAAGCTGGCGGGAACGGCTTGCGAACCGGGGTCAAATCTGCAGGTGCACCACCTGGGTGGTCGACAGCGCTCCGACCTGCTCCCCGCTGAGCGCGCCGATCTGGGCGTAGCTGAAGGCGGCGATCTGGCCAGTGGTCAGCGCCGTCATCTGGGTCACCGTCAGGGCCGCGATCTGCGCGGTGCGCAGCGCCGCCGTGTCCGTGGTCGAGAAGGCGCTGATCTGCGCGGTCGTCATCGCCGCCAGGTCGACGTTCTCGATCGCCGCCACCTGGGTGGTGGTCAAGGCGTCGATCTGGTCCGCCGTCAGCGCCGTGATCTGCTCGGTGGTGAAGGCGACGATCTGCGCCGTCTTGAGCGCTGCCACCTGCTCGGTCGAGATCTGGCCGACCTGGGTGGTGGTCAGCGCCGCGATCTGCGAAGCCGACAGGCCGCCGATCTGGGCGGTCGTGAACGCACCGAGCTGGTCGGCCGTGAGCGCGCCGATCTGGGCGCCGGTCAGGGCCGCGACCTGGGCGGTCTTGAGCGCCGTGATGCTTTCCGCCGACAGCGCGCCGATCTGGCCGGTGCTCATGCCCGCCAGGTCGCCGCTTTCGATGGCGCCGACTTGCAGCGTCGACAATCCGGCCACCTGCTGCGTGCTCAGCGCGCCGACCTGGTCGGCCGAGAGCGCCGCGATCTGCGCCGTCTTGAGCGCGGCCACCTGGTCGCTCGTGAGGGCGGCCACCTGCTCGGTCTTGAGAGCGGCGATCTGGGCGCTCTTGAGCGTGGCGACGGCGTCGGCCGACAGCGCGCCGATCTGGTCCGTGCTCATGACCGCCAGGTCGGCGTTTTCGATGGCGCCGATCTGCAGCGTCGACAGCGCGCCGACCTGCTGCGTGCTCAGGGCGCCGACCTGGGTGGTGGTCAGCGCTGCGATCTGCGCCGTCTTCAGGGCGCCGATGGTGGCCGCCGACATGGCGCCGATCTGCGCGGTCGAGAACGACGCGACCTGGGTGGTGGACATGGCGCCGAGCTGGCCGGCCGACAGCGTGCCGGCCTGGTCGTCGGTCAGGGCGCCGATCTGGGTCGTGCTCAGGATCGCGACCTGTTTCAGGTTCAGCACGCCAATCTGCTCGGTCGACAGGGCGCCGATCTGGTCGGTGCTCATGCCGGCCAGGTCGGTCACTTCGAGCGCCGCCGCCTGGCTGGTCGAGAGCGCGCCGATCTGGGTCGTGGTCAGCGCGCCGACCTGGCTGATGGTCAGGGCCGCGATATGCAGGCCCGACAGTTCGCCCAGCTGGTCGGTGGAGAGGCTGGCCACGGCGCTGGTGCTCAGCGCGGCGAGCTGGTTGGTCGACAGCGCCGCCACCTGGTTGCCCGACAGTTCGGCGACCTGGGTCGTGCTCAGCGCCGCTACCTGGACCGTCTTGAGGGCGGCGATATGGGCGGTCGACAGCGCGCCGATCTGGTCGGTGGTGAGAGCGCCGAACTGGGTCGTCGACAGCGCCGCCACCTGGGCTGTTTTCATCGCGCCGACCTGGTCGGTAGTGAGCGCGCCGACCTGGGCCGCGCTCAGTGCAACCACCTGGGCGGTCTTGAGCGCGGCCACGCCGTCGGTCGACAGCGCGCCGATCTGGGCGGTGCTCATGACGGCCAGGTCGGCGCTTTCGATGGCGCCGATCTGGCTTGAAGACAGTGCGCCGATCTGGGTGGTCGACAGCGCGCCGACCTGCTCGGTTGACAGGCCCGCCACTTGCGCGGTCTTGAGCGCGCCGATCTGGTCGGCGCTCAGGCCGCTGATCTGCCCGGTCGACAGGGCGGCCAACTGAGCAGTCTTGAGGGCGCCGATGCCGGCCGTGGACAGGGCGCCGATCTGGGTGCTGCTCAGCACTTGCAGGTCGGCCGTTTCGATGGCGCCGATCTGGGTGGCCGACAGGGCGCCGATCTGGTCGCCTGACAACTGACCCACGGCATTGGTGCTCAGGGCCGCGATCTGGTTGCCCGACAGTGCAGCAATCTGGCCGGTCGACAGCGCGGCCACCTGGTCGGTGGTCAGCGCGCCCACCTGCGCGGTTTTCAGCGCGCCGAGGTTGGTGGTCGACAGCGAAGCAATCTGTGTCGTGCTCAAGGCGCCCACCTGGCCGGTCGACAGCGCCGCGATCTGGGCCGTCTTGAGCGCACTGAACTGGTCGGCGCCGAGCGCGGCGACCTGCTCGTTGGTCAGCGCGCCGACCTGGGCGGTTTTGAGCACGCCGATGCCGGCGCTCGAGATGGCGCCGATCTGCTCGGTGCTCATGGCGGCCAGATCAGCGCTCTCGATGGCGCCGACCTGGACTGTCGACAAGGCGCCGACCTGGGTCGTGGTGAGTGCGCCGATCTGTTCGGCCGAGAGCGACGTCACCTGGGCGGTGGTGAGGGCGCCGATCTGGCTGGCGCTGAGCGCGCCCACCTGGTCGTTCGTCAGCGCGGCGACCTGGGCGGTCTTGAGCGCGCCGATGCCGGCATTCGACAGGGCGCCGATCTGGGCGGTGCTCATGACGGCCAGGTCTTCGCTCTGGAGCGCGCCGATCTGGGTCGACGACAAGGCGCCGACTTGTTCGGTGGACAACTGGGCGACGGCGCCGGTGCTCAGCGCCGCCACCTGGGCGGTCGACAGCACGCCGATCTGGGCGGTCGACAACTGGGCCACCTGGCCGGTGCTCAAGGCCGCCACCTGGGCGGTCTTCAGGGCGCCGATGCCGAGCGTGGCCAGGGCGCCGATCTGGTCGGTGCTCAAGGCCGCGACCTGGGTGGTCGACAGCGCCGCGATCTGCGCGGTCTTCATCGCAGCGACCTGGTCGGTGGTGAGGGCGGCCACCTGGTCGCCCGACAGCGCGCCGATCTGGGCGGTCTTGAGCGCGGCCACGCCGGCGCTGCTCAGGGCGGCGATCTGGTTGCTGCTCATCGCTGACAGGTCGACGTTTTCGATGGCGCCGATCTGGGCCGCGCTCAGGGCGCCGACCTGCTGCGTGCTCAGGGTGCCGATCTGCGCGGTCGTGAGCGCGGCCACCTGGGCGGTCTTGAGGGCGCCGATGGCAGCGTTCGTAAGGGCCCCGACCTGGGTGGTCGAGAACGACGCGACCTGGGTGGTCGACATGGCGCCGAGCTGGCCGGCCGACAACGTGGCGACCTGGTCTTCGGACAAGGCGCCGATCTGGGTGGTGCTCAGGATTGCGACCTGTTTCAGGTTCAGCACGCCGATCTGTTCGGTCGACAGGGCGCCGATCTGGGCGCTGCTCATGCCGGCCAGGTCGGTTACTTCGAGCGCCGCCGCCTGGCTGGTCGACAGGGCGCCGATCTGGTTGGTGGTCAGCGCGGCGACCTGGCTGGTGGTGAGCGCGGCCACGTGTGCGGCCGACAGTTCGCCGATCTGGTCGGACGACAGCCCGGCGACGGCGCCAGTGCCCATCGCGGCCAGCTGGCTGGTCGACAGCGCGCCGACCTGCTCGCCCGACAGTCCGGCCACCTGGGTGGTGCTGAGGGCGGCGACCTGCGCGGTCTTGAGCGCGGCGACGTGGGCGGTCGACAGCGTGCCGATCTGTTCGGTGGTGAGGGCGCCGACCTGGGTCGCCGACAGCGACGCCACTTGCGCGGTCTTCATGGCGCCGACCTGCTCGGTGCTGAGCGCGCCGACCTGGGCCGCGCTCAGCGCAGCCACCTGGGCGGTCTTGAGGGCGGCCACGCCGTCGGTCGACAGGGCGCCGATCTGGGCGGTGCTCATGACGGCCAGGTCGACGCTTTCGATGGCGCCGATCTGGACCGAGGACATGGCACCGACCTGGGTGGTCGACAACGCGCCGACCTGCTCGGTCGACAGGCCCGCCACTTGCGCGGTCTTGAGGGCGCCGATCTGGTCGGTGCTCAAGCCGCTGATCTGGGCGGTGCTCAGGGCGGCCAACTGGGCGGTTTTAAGGGCGCCGACGCCGGCCGTGGACAGGGCGCCGATCTGGGTGCTGCTCAGCACTTGCAGGTCGGCTGTTTCGATAGCTCCGACCTGGGCCGCCGACAGCGCGCCGATCTGCTCGGTGGAGAGTTGGCCAACGGCAATGGTGCTCAGCGCCGCCACCTGGATGGTCGACAGCGCGCCGATCTGGGCGCCCGACAGCTCGGCCACCTGGCTGCTGGTCAAGGCGCCGACCTGGGCCGACTTGAGCGCGCCGATGCTGACCGTGGACAGGGCGCCGATCTGTGCGCTGCTCAAGGCCGCCACCTGGCCGGTGGACAGCGCCGCGATCTGGGCGGTCTTGAGCGCGCCGATCTGGTCGGTGCTGAAGGCGGCGATCTGGTCGGTCGAGAGTGCGGCGATCTGCGCGCTCTTGAGCACGGCGACGCCGACGGTCGACAGTGCGCCGATCTGGGCCGTGCTCATGGCCGACAGCTGGCCGGTCGACAGCGCGCCCACTTGGCCGGCCGACAGCGCCCCGATCTGGTCGGTGGTGACCGATCCGATCTGGGTGGTCGACAGGGTGCCGACCTGGCTGTAGGTGAGCGACGCGACCTGGTTGGTCGACAGGCTTTGCAGCTGGTCGCTGCCCAGCGCCGAGATCTGGCTGGTCTTGAGCGCCGCCATGTCGACGGTGGAAAAGGCGCCCAGCTGCGAAGTCGTCAAGGTTGCCAGCGCCGCGCTGCTGAGGCTGACCTTGTCGACGGTTTCCATCGCCGCAATCTGGGTGGTGGTCAGGCCGCTGACCTGGGAGGTGGTCAGCGCCGCCGCGTCAGAGGTCTTGAGGTTGCGGATCTGCGTCGTCGACAATGCCCCGATCTGGGCAGACGATAACAGGCTAACGAGTGAGGTCATTTTGGGTCCTGGTGGCAGCGAGGCGACCGCTGCGTCGGTTGGCAATCGGCGGCACGCGGGATTGGGCGTGTACGCGCTTAACAGGATTGCCTAACGTCATCTTTTTCTGAAACTTGATACCCTTGTGATAAATAAATACTGCTGAGCGGGTATACAAGCCTGGTTTTATCGAAAAACAGAAAAAAGAAGCAGGAAAATGGTGTTTATAATATTATTTCTTTAGAATAATATTTTATATTGGATAATGCTGGTTATGGACTGGCGATCCTCAACTCGCCACCACGACCCGGTTCTTGCCGCTGTTCTTGGCCTGGTACATGGCCTCGTCGGCGCGCTTCATCAGGCTGGCCTGCTCTTCATGCGGCAGCCGCAGCGCCACCCCGCACGAAAACGTGATCAGCATCTTCTCGTTATCGTGCAAGAAGAAATGCCGGGTCAATTCGCGCTGCACCCGCACCATCGCCGCCGCCGCCGCATCCACCCCGGTCTCGGGCAGCAGGATCAGGAATTCCTCGCCGCCGAAACGCGCGATCACATCCACCGCGCGCAAGGTCTCGCGCACGACTTTGACCAAATGGCGCAGGGCGGCGTCGCCCGCCATGTGGCCATAGGTATCGTTCAGGCGCTTGAAGTTGTCCAGGTCCAAGAGCGCCACGCACAGCGGCGTATTGCGGCGGTCGGCGCGCGCGCTTTCGCGCTCGAAGACGTCGTCCAGGCCGCGCCGGTTCAGACTCCCGGTCAACTGGTCTTCGCGCACCAGCTCGCTCATATGCTGCAGCTCGGCCTCCAGCTCGCGGATGCGCAGTTCGGCGTCCTGCACTTCCTGGTGCGCCGCCAGCATGCGGTCGCGCGAGGCCAGCGCATCGTCCTGGGCGCTGCGGGTTTCGCGCAGCACTTCTTCCAGCACCGCGTTCAGTTCATCGATGTCGGCGGCGCCGGCGATGCGTTCCGACAGCCCGCCCAGCTTGGCGTGGTATTCGCCGCTCGAGGCGGCGGCCGAGCCGAGGCGGTCGATGAAGGTCGCCATCATGGTCTTCATGGTGGCGCGCACGTCGGCGATGCCGTGCTTGAGGTGCCCCTGCTTGATGATCACGTCCTTCAGGGCGCGGGTGGCGTCTTCCAGCGCGCGCACTTCCAGCGGGCCGGCGATCAGGTCCTGCACCGCCAGCACCTGGCCGCGCATCCAGTTGTCGTCTTCCAGCAAGCCTTCGACATTGTCGAGCAGCAGGCGGAACAGGCGCAGCAACAGCTCCTGCTGCTGCGCGCCTTCGTCCTTGCGCAGCTCGATCTGGAAGCACAGCTGCTTGAGGCGGGTTTCGATCTCGTGCAGCTCGGCTTCGCCGACCGCGTTTTTAACGAGCGCCCCGAGCGCCTCGGCTTCCTGCGCCATGTCGGGCGTGGCCGCCAGCAGCGAGGCGCAGGCGAAGTTCAGGCTGCGTACCAGCATCTCGCGCAGCAAGCGCGTATCGGGTTCCTCGGCGCCGAGCGCCATGACCGGTGTATTGCGGCGCAGGTGGCGCTCGGAGAGTTGCCCCAGCGCCTGGGTGTAGCCGCTCCAGTCGGACGTTTTGACGGCGCGCGCCATGCGCCGGCCGTAGTCGGACAATTCGCCCGGCGTCTCCAGCAGGCGCCGCGCGAAGCCGGCCAGCACCTCGGCCGCGCCATGGTCTGGCGCCGGTGCCGGTTTCACCGGTTCGGGCGGCTTGGCCGGGATGCCCGCGATCTCGTCATAGATGGCGCGGTAGGCGTCCGGGGTCGGCGCGATGCGGCGCGTGGCGAGGCGGCGGAAAGCTTCGCGCGCGATATCGGCCGGGTTCTGGCTGGAGGCGCTACTGGGAGAAGTCGGAGTGGACATGGGTTGCTGCGCAATGACGATTTTGCGGGATTGGCGACATGATAAGCAGCTTTCTTGCCAATTATCAATTAAAAAAGTCGGCATGCATCATTGCGCCGCTTCGCTTACAACACTTCAGTCGACCAAGCCGTTACGGATCGCATAGGTGGTCAGTTCGGCGCTGGTCTTGAGTTGCATTTTTACCAGCAGGCGCGCGCGGTATTCGCTGATGGTTTTCACCGACAGCGACAGTTCCTGCGCGATCTCGCTCACGGTGCGGCCCGAAGCGATCATGGTCAGGGTCTGGTACTCGCGGTCGGACAAGGCTTCGTGGGCTTGCGCTTCGTGGTCGGCGCCGACCTGGCTGGCCAGGGTCTGGGCCAGCGCCGCACTGACATACTTCTGGCCACCCGCCACCTGGCGGATCGCGGTCACCAGTTCGCGCGGCGCGCTTTGCTTGGTCAGGTAGCCGGCGGCGCCGGCCTTGAGGGCGCGGATCGCGTACTGGTCTTCGCGGTGCATCGACAGCATCAGCACCGCCAGCTCGGGCTTGTCCTTCTTGATCTGCTTGAGCACCTCGATGCCGTTGCGGTCGGGCAGCGAAATATCGAGCAGCATCACGTGCGGGCGCGCCTTGCCCAGCAATCGCGTCGCGTCGAGGCCGGTCTCGGCTTCGCCGGCAACGACGATATCGCCTTCTTCGGCCAGGATCTGCTTGAGCCCTGCGCGGACGATGGCGTGGTCATCGGCAATGAACACGCGGATAGTTTTTTCGGTCATTCTTGTTGTCGTCGTTCGGAGGAGGCGCGCGCGCCGCCGGTGTCCAGCGCGGGCGCGGCCAGCCGGGTCTTGATGGTCACCATCGTGCCACCTCCGGGCGCCGCCGACAAGACCAGTGTGCCCTTCATCGCCGCGGCCCGTTCGCTCATGCCGCGCAGGCCGAACGATTGCGGCTTGAGGCGGTCGCTCGGCGCCACGCCGCGCCCGTTGTCGCACACGGTCAAGGTCAGGTGGCCGCGCTGGCGCCGCAGCGACACCGTGACCCGGGTCGCGCCGGCGTGCTTGGCGATATTGGTCAGCGCTTCCTGGAAGATGCGAAACAGGGCGGTGGCGTGGTCCGGGTCGAGCTCGACGTCGCCGTCCGGGCAGCGCATCACCACGGCGATACCGGTCTGCTTTTCGAATTCGCGCGCCTGCCATTCGAGCGCCGCCACCAGGCCCAGGTCGAGCGTGCTGGGGCGCAGGTCGAGCGTGATGCGGTGCACCGCCTCGATGCTGCGGTCGACCAGGCCGTCGACATACGCGGCTTTCTCGAGCAGGGCCGGCTGGTCGGCGGGCAGGCGCGCGGCCAGCATTGCCAGCGCCATCTTGATCGCCGTGAGGTTGCCGCCCAGGTCGTCGTGCAGCTCGCGCGCGATGCGGGCGCGCTCGTCTTCCTTGGCCTGCTCGATGTGGGCGGTCAGTTCCAGCAGGCGTTCGTGCGAACGGCGCGCGGTTTCCTGCTCGTGGCGGCTGGCGCTGATGTTGGTCATGATCCCGTTCCACTGTATCACTCCTGGCGCCGGCCGGTGCGGCGTGGCGCGCAGGTTGATCCACTTGACGTCGTTCCAGGCGGCGATGCGGATCCGGCCTTCCCAGTTCCAGGCGCTCATGTCGGCGGCGGACGCGTGCATGGCATCGCGGTAGCCCTTGCGCTCGTCGTCCAGGATCAGGGCCTCGAACAGGGACGGATCACGCTGCAGCGCCTCGGGCGCCAGGCCGAGCAGGGCGTCGCAGCCGTCGCTCAGGCTGGGAAAGGCGATCTGGCCATCCGGCCCGAGCACGAACTGGTATACCAGGCCGGGCGGCTGGTGCGCACCGGGGGACGGTTCGGCGGGGGCGGGGAAGGGCGAGCTCATCGGGTTTGGGTCTGGGGTTTATCTCGGTATCGTCGCCGCACGCGGCGGATTTGTCGGCATCATGATACGGCAAAGCGACCGGGCAATCGGGGCGCGCTTTGGCGCCAACACTCGTTACAATGGCGTCATGAACAAGGCATTCGTAAAAGAGTCCGACAACGACGACGATGACGGCGAAGCGCTGGCGTTGGCGCAAGCCATTCCCGACGGCGCCAAGAACTACATCACCCCGGCCGGCTACCAGCGCATCAAGGACGAGCTGCTGCAGCTGATCGATGTCGACCGGCCCGAGGTGGTGCGCATCGTTCACTGGGCGGCGTCCAACGGCGACCGCTCCGAGAACGGCGACTATATCTACGGCAAGCGGCGCCTGCGCGAGATCGACCGCCGTATCCGCTTTCTCACCAAGCGCATGGATTCGGCGTTCGTGGTCGACCCCAGCGTCCATCATGGCAACGACCAGGTGTTTTTTGGGGCCACCGTCAGCTACATCAACAAGGCCGGCGAAGAGCATACCGTCAACATCGTCGGCATCGACGAGCTCGATCCATTGAAGGGCAAGATCAGCTGGGTCTCGCCGGTGGCGCGCGCGCTGACCAAGTGCCGCGAGGGCGATGTCGCCCAACTGCAGACGCCGCTCGGCATGGACGAGCTCGAGATCCTCGCGGTCGACTATCCCGAGCCGGTCGCCGACTAAAACGGGCCGCGGCTGGTAAGATGGAGGATGCCTTCCGCACATCCTTCCGACCCGGCGCCGCGCGCCATGCATCCATCCGACCATCACGCGCAGCCCGACGCGCTCACTGCCCTGCGCGCCGCCACCGGCGCGCGCCACGAACGGCTCGACAGCGGCATGCCGCTGGCGCGTCCCGCTCCCGACCTGACTGACTATGCCGCGCATTTGACGATGGTGCGCGACTGGCTGTTGCCGTTGCAGGCGTGGCTGCGGGGTTTCGACGATGGTCCACAGGCGGCCTTGACGCCGGTTGAACGGATTGGCGTGATCGAAGCCGACCTGGCCGAGCCGGGCATGCCGCCGCGGCGCGAACCGCGCAGCGCGGTGGCGCCGGCTGGCGGCTGGCCGCTTGACGCCAGCGCCGCATATCGCTGGGGTGTGTGCTATGTGATCGAAGGTTCGCAGCTGGGCGGCAAGGTGCTGTACGGGCGCCTGGCTGAACGGCTGGCGCCGCATCCGCTGCGGTATCTGCGTGGCGAAGACGCCGGTCCCGGCCCGCGCTGGCGCGCGTTCATGCTGGCGTTGAAGGCCGAGGTAACGACGCCGCAGCAGATTGCCGACGCCTGCGCAGGCGCGTGCGCCGCATTCGACAGTATTCTCGGCGCGTAGGGTTGGCGGCAGAGCCGCCAATCCTACGACCTTTCTCGCTCCACCCGGTTCACTCCCGCCACCCGCCGCAGATTACGGATCAGCTGCGCCAGATGCACCCGGTCCTGGATCTGGATCGTGAAGCGCAGCTGCGTCATCGTGCCTTCATCGTCCTCGTCCATGCCGACATAGGTGATGTTGGCGTCCGATTCGCCGATCTCGGCCGCCACGCGCGCCAGGATGCCTTTTTCGTTGTTGATGAGCAGGCGAATGCGCGTCTCGAAGCGGCGGTTGAGTTCTTCGCCCCACTGCACCGCGATCCAGCGATCCGGTTCCTTGGCGCGCACGCGCTTGGCCGGCACGCAGTCGCAGGTGTGCACGATGAGGCCCTGGTCACGGCGCAATTGGCCGATGATCTGGTCGCCCGGGATCGGCAGGCAGCACGGCGCCAGCTGCACCGCCACGCCTTCGCTGCCGTAGATTGTCACCGGCGCCACCTCGCCGGCAGGCAGCGGCTGGTGCGACGGCAGCAGGTTGGGGTCGCCTTCCATCAGGCCGAAGATATGGCGCGCCACCAGCGCCGGCATGCGCTTGCCGATGCCGATGTCGGCGTACAGCTCGTCCATCGTATTGGCCGACGATTCGGCCAGCAGCTTGCCGACCGTCGCTTCCGGCAGCTCAGGCTTGATGTTGCGCACCGCCAGCGCCTGGGCCAGCAGTTCGCGGCCCAGCTCGCTTGATTCGTTGACGTCCACGGTGCGCAGGTGGTGGCGGATCGCCGAGCGCGCCTTGCCGGTACGGACATAGGTCAGCCAGGTCGGGCTCGGGCGCGATTCCTGGTCGGTGATGATCTCGACGATGTCGCCGTTGTGCAGCTCGGTGCGCAGCGGCTGCTCTTCGTTGTTGATCTTGACCCCGACCGTATGGTCGCCGATGCCGGTGTGGATCGAATAGGCAAAGTCGAGCGCCGTGGCGCCGCGCGGCAGGGCGATGATTTTCGACTTCGGCGTGAACACGTACACCGAATCCGGGAACAGGTCGACCTTCACGTGTTCGAGGAACTCGGCCGAGTCGCCGGTCTGCTGCTGGATGTCGAGCAGCGATTGCAGCCACGCATGGGTGCGCTGCTGCAGGTCGGACAGGTTCGAGTCGCCGGTCTTGTACAGCCAGTGCGCCGCCACGCCGCTTTCTGCGGTGCGGTGCATGTCCTGGGTGCGGATCTGGAATTCGACCGGGGTGCCGTAGGGGCCGATCAGGGTGGTGTGCAGCGACTGGTAGCCGTTGATCTTGCCGATCGCGATGTAATCCTTGAACTTGCCGGGCATCGGCTTGTACAGCGCGTGCAGCGAGCCGAGCGCCACATAACAGTTCGGAATACTGTCGACCACGACGCGGAAACCATACACATCCAGCACCTGCGAGAACGACAGGCGCTTGTTGCGCATCTTTTTATAGATGCCGTACAAGGTTTTTTCGCGGCCATCGACTTCGAAGTGCAGGCCGCTGGTATCCAACTGGGTCTTGACCGACTCCAGGATCTTCTTGACCACTTCGCGCCGGTTGCCGCGCGCCGCCTTGATCGCCTTCGACAGGGTCTGGTAGCGCACCGGGTACAGGTGCGAGAACGCCAGGTCTTGCAGTTCGCGGTAGATATTGTTCAGGCCGAGTCGGTGCGCGATCGGCACATACACTTCCATCGTCTCGCCGGCGATGCGGCGCTTCTTGGCCGGGACCATGAAGCCCAACGTGCGCATATTGTGCAGGCGGTCGGCCAGTTTGATCAGGATGACGCGCACGTCCGAGGCCATGGCCAGCAGCATCTTGCGGAAGTTTTCCGCCTGCGCCTCGAGCTGGCTCTGGAATTCGATTTTTTCCAGCTTGGACAGGCCGTCGACCAGGTTCGCGACCTGGGCGCCGAAGCGCTCGACCAGGTCGTCCTTCTTGACGTCCTGGTCTTCGATCACGTCGTGCAGCAGGGCGGCCATGATGGCTTGCGCATCGAGCTTCCACTCGGCGCAGATCTCGGCCACCGCGATCGGGTGCGAGATATAGGGCTCGCCCGACTTGCGGACCTGGCCCAGGTGCATCTCGTCCGAGAAGCGGTAGGCTTCCTTGACCTTTTTCAGTTCGGCGGGGGTGAGGTACTCGGACAGCTTGGTGATCAGCTGCGTGACCGACGCCACGCCGGGAACGGGAACCGTGTCGATATAGTCCGGTGGACGGTTATCGGCGCGCCGTTCCTTGTGAGCGGGGTTGCGTGGGTGAGTCGAGTCCGGTGGGAACAGGTTCATACGTTAAATCGTCAAGCTGCAGTGGTATCAGAATAACAGAAGACGGGATGACGCAAATTCCGGACAAACTCGGGCAACCCCGTTGGAATTACATCGGGACTTTTTTCAGCATTTCGAGGCCGACTTTACCGGCGGCGATTTCGCGCAGGGCGACCACGGTCGGCTTGTCCTTGGCTTCGACTTTCGGGGTGTGGCCCTGCAGCAGCTGGCGTGCGCGGTAGGTGGCGGCCAGGGTCAGCTGGAAGCGGTTCGGGACGTTCTTGAGGCAGTCTTCGATGGTGATGCGGGCCATGTGATGCTCCTAATGGACTAGTGAAGGACAAACAATGCGTAAAGCGCGCCCAACGATTCGAATGGGCGCGCAATATCAGGATTGCGGTTGTTGCGCGTGAATACCCAGCTGGGCAAACAGCGCCGCGTTGCGGGCCGCCTGTTGGGCGAAGCGGCAACGTGTCGCTTTGACAATCGCCTGCAGTTCGGCCAGGGCGACGTTGAACTCTTCGTTGATGATAGCATATTCAAAGTCGGGAGCGTGAGCGATCTCGCCGCCGGCAGCCAGCAAACGGCGGGTGATGATGTGCGGCTCGTCGGTGCCGCGCTTGTGCAGGCGTTCTTCCAGCGCCTCGATCGACGGCGGCAAAATGAAGATGCCGGCCGCGTCCGGGAACAGCTTTTTCACCTGGCGCGCACCCTGCCAATCGATCTCGAGCAGGATGTCGGTGCCGTTCTTCATTTCCTTTTCCACGCTCAGGCGGCTGGTGCCGTAGTAATTACCGTGCACTTCGGCCCATTCCAGGAATTCGCCACGCTCGGCGCGGTTGACGAAATCGTCGGCGCTGGTGAAATGGTATTCGCGGCCATCGAGTTCGCCCGGACGCGGCGCGCGCGTGGTGGTCGAGATCGACAGTTTGATGCCCGGTTCGTTCGCCAGCAGGGCGTTGACCAGGGTCGACTTGCCGGCGCCGGACGGAGCGGCGACGACGAACAGGCTGCCGGAGAAAGCTTGTGGGAGCATGGTGGGTCCTTTGTTGATACGTTGCTTGCGCGCGTGCGGTCGCAGTGGTTCATGTTAACGTTGAACGCGTCGGCGGCGTAGCCGCCAACCCACCGTAGGGTTGACGGGTTCCCCGTCGACGCGTTCAACCGGCTGCGAATCAGTGATAGATTCAGCCGATAAATTTTATTACGAGAGCAATCGAATCCGAATCACTCCAGATTCTGCACCTGCTCGCGCATCTGCTCGATCAAGAGCTTCAATTCCATCGACGCATCCGCCAGCTCTTTGACCGACGCCTTGGCGCCCAGTGTATTGGCTTCGCGGTTCAATTCCTGCATCATGAAGTCCAGGCGCTTGCCGACCTGGCCGCCCTTTTTCAGGATATGCCGGGTCTCGTTCAAATGCGCCGACAGTCGCGACAATTCTTCCGAAACGTCGATCCGGATCCCGTACAAGGTCACTTCCTGGCGAATCCGCTCCAGCACTTCCTGGCGCGTCAGGGTCGACGGATTACCGTGCCCGGCCAGGCCCAATGCATCCTGCATGCGCTCGATTGCCTTGTGCTGGAATTGCGAGATCACTTGCGGGATCAACGGCGTGATGCGCTTGACGATGACTTCCATCGAATCGATACGCGACTGCAGCATCGCTTCCAGCGCCGCGCCTTCACGGCGGCGGCTGTCGACAAACGCGGCGATGGTGGTGGCGGTCAGTGCCGCCACGTCGGCCTGCAGCGACTCCTGGCCGATGGTCGATTCTTCGACCACGCCCGGCCAGCGCAGCAGCTCGGCGACCGTCATCGGCGTGGCCTGGGCGAAGTGATGCGCGACCTCGCCCTGCAAGCGGGCCAGGTCGGCCAGCAGCGCGTGGTTCAGGGCTTGCGAGCCGCCGCTGGCCTTGCGGCCGAACGACAGGCGCACTTCGACCTTGCCGCGCTGGATCGCTGCCATGATCGCCGAACGCATATCGGGTTCCAGCGCGCGCAATTCATCGTTGATGCGGAACTGCAGATCGAGAAAGCGCGAATTGACGCTCTTGATTTCGATCGTGAGGGTTCCGGCAGCGCCTTCGCTGGTGGCGACCGCATAACCTGTCATGCTTGAAATGCTCAATGGGATCCCCGGTTTTTATTCTTTACAAAGCCGACATTTATCCACACAATCGCCCTGTTTAGCAAGGAAACCCTTTGGATGGCTGCACAGAATAACGCTCCCCTGCCCGATGGGCTGGACATTGCCGGATACCGCATTGTAAAGAAAATTGCGTCCGGTGGGTTCAGTATTGTTTACCTTGCCTATGACGGCGACGGCAATGCAGTGGCCATCAAGGAGTACTTGCCGAGCGCGCTCGCGCTGCGCCAGCCGGGGCAATTGTCGCCCACGGTGGCCAGGCAAAACCTGCCGGTATTTCGCATCGGCCTGAAATGCTTCTTTGAAGAGGGCAGGGCGCTGGCGCGCATCGTGCACCCGAACGTGGTGCGGGTGCTGAACTTCTTCAGCGCCCACGAGACGGTGTACATGGTGATGGACTACGAGTCCGGCCACGCGCTGCAAGAACATATTGCCCGCTGCGCCGCGCGCGCCAGCCGCCCGGGCGAAGACTTCATCCGCCAGGTGTTCGGCTGCGTCTGCCGCGGCCTGCGCGAGGTACACGCCAACAAGCTGCTGCACCTCGACCTGAAGCCGGCCAACATCTACCTGCGCACCGACGGCACGCCGCTGCTGCTCGATTTCGGCGCCGCGCGCCAGACCCTGCACAGCGATGCGCCGATGCTCGCCCCCATGTACACGCCCGGCTTCGCCGCGCCAGAACTCTACACCCGCGGCGCCGGCCTGGGGCCATGGACCGACATCTACAGCCTCGGTGCGGCGATGTTCTCCTGCATGACCTGTTCGACCCCGCCCGCAATCGACGCGCGCCGGCTTGAGGACCGCGTGCCGCACGTGCTGGCGGCGCTGCAGGGCCGCTATTCGCCCGAGCTGATTGCGCTGGTGGGCGCCTGCCTGCAACTCGATCCGCTGGCGCGTCCGCAAAGCGTGTTCGCGATCCAGAAGGCGCTGGCGGCCGACTACGTGGCCGCAAGCCCGGCGCCGGTCGCGGCCGAAGCTGTGCCAGAATCGGTGCAGCGGGGCGGCTGGCGCGGCCTGCTCGGCAAGCTGCGGCGCGGCTGAAAGGAATCAAATGCAGTTTTCGGTGTACCAGCAAAGCCACATCGGCGGGCGCAAGACCAACCAGGACCGGATGGGTTACAGCTTTACGCGCGACGCATTATTGCTGCTGCTGGCCGACGGCATGGGCGGGCACCAGGGCGGCGAGATCGCGGCGTCGATCGCGATGCAGACCGTGGGCATGATGTTCCGCGTGCAGGCGCGCCCGTACGTGAAAAAGCCCGAACGCTTCCTCGAAGAAGCGCTGCTGCAGGCGCACCATGACATCCAGGCGCATGCGGTGGCAAACGACCTGCCCGAGCTGCCGCGCACCACGGTGGTGGCCTGCCTGGTGCAGCACAACTGCGCGGTGTGGGCGCACTGCGGCGACTCGCGTTTGTATTGGGTGCGGCGCAACCAGATCCTGGCGCGCACGCGCGACCATTCGCACATCGAATACCTGATCGAACGCGGCCGCGCCGACCCGCTTGAACGCGCCACCCACCCGGACCGCAACAAGCTGTATAACTGCCTCGGCGCCTCGATCGCGCCGAAGATCGAACTGTCAACACGCGCCAGCCTGCAGCCGGGCGACGTATTGCTGCTGTGCTCCGACGGCCTGTGGTCGATGCTGCCCGACAGCGAGATCGTGCACCGCCTGGCCGATCCCGGCGGCGTGGTGGCGGCGGTGCCCGGGATGGTGCGCACGGCGGCCGCCATTGGCGGCGCCGGCGCCGACAACACCACCGCGCTGGGCATCATGTGGCAGGGCGCCGACACGGTCGATGCCGCGCTGCCCAACGTGATCTCGACCCAGTTGCTGGCCGACGACCAGGTAAGCTCGACCATCATCGCGGCCGATCCCGATCTCGATCCTGCTTCCGGCGACGCCGACAACTTCGGCGCCGACGACATCGAAAAAGCGATTGCCGAGATTCGCGCCGCGATCGAGAAATCATCCCAATTACTTAAATAAGAAAGACCATCATGAGCTTTGCCCAGCGCCCCAGCGGCCGCGCCGTCGACGGACTGCGCCCGATCGCCATCACGCGCAACTACACCAAGCATGCGGAAGGATCGGTGCTGATCGAGTTCGGCGATACCAAGGTGATCTGCACCGCCAGCATCGAAGACAAGGTGCCGCCGTTCTTGAAAGGCAAAGGGCAGGGCTGGCTGACCGCCGAATACGGCATGCTGCCGCGTTCGACCCACACGCGCATGGACCGCGAAGCCGCGCGCGGCAAGCAGACCGGCCGCACCCAGGAAATCCAGCGCCTGATCGGCCGCTCGCTGCGCGCCGCGTTCGACCTGGAAGCGTTCGGCGAACGCACCCTGCACCTCGACTGCGACGTGATCCAGGCCGACGGCGGCACCCGCACCGCCGCCATCACCGGCGCCATGGTGGCGGCGCACGACGCCTTCAGTGCCTTGCTGGCGCGCGGCGCGATTGCAACCATCCCGGTGCGCCATTTCGTGGCCGCGGTGTCGGTCGGCGTCTACCAGGGCGTGCCGGTGCTGGACCTGGACTACATCGAGGATTCGAACTGCGACACCGACATGAACGTGGTCATGACCGAGCATGGCCACTTCATCGAAGTGCAGGGCACGGCCGAAGGCGTGGCGTTCGACCGCGCCGGCATGAACCGCCTGCTCGACCTGGCGCAGACGGGGATTGCGGATCTGGTGCATTTGCAGAAGCAGGCCTTGCGCGTTGCGGTTTGAAGCAGGCTTGACCCAGGCTGCGTGACAACGGCGTAAAATACCGGCCTTTCCACCGGAGCTACCCATCATGACCCAACGCCTGATCCTCGCCTCCAACAACGCCGGCAAGCTCAAGGAATTCGACCAGCTGCTGGCCCCGATCGGCTTCGATTTGCATGCGCAAGGCGAATTCGAGGTGCCGGAAGCGGAAGAGCCGTTCGGCACCTTCGTCGAGAACGCACTGGCCAAGGCCCGTCATGCGTCGCGCCTGACCGGCCTGCCGGCGCTGGCCGACGATTCGGGCGTGTGCGTCAACGCGCTCGGCGGCGCGCCGGGCGTGCATTCGGCGCGCTTCGGGGGCGAGCCGAAATCGGACGACCGCAACAACCGCAAGCTGCTGGCCGACTTGTCGACCCGGGCCGATAAAACCGCCTATTACTACTGCGTGCTGGTGTACGTGCGCCACCCGGACGACCCGCAGCCGATCATCGCCGACGGCCGCTGGGATGGCGAGATCGTCGTCACGCCGCGCGGCGCCAACGGCTTCGGCTACGATCCGCATTTCCTGATCCCGGCGCTGGGCAAGACGGTGGCCGAACTGGCGCCCGAACAAAAGAACGCCTTGTCGCACCGTGGCCAGGCGCTGCGCGCGCTGGTCGAGAAACTGAAATAAGCGCCCAATGATCCCGATTAAAGTCGCCGCGCCGGCCGTTGGCGAACCGCGCAATCCAGCCAGCGCCGCGCTGCAATACCTGCAGCCGGGCGCGCTGAACCTGGCCGCACTGCCGCCGCTGTCGCTCTACGTGCACTGGCCGTGGTGCGTGCGCAAGTGTCCGTATTGCGACTTCAATTCGCACGAAGCCAAGGGCGAAACGCCCGAACAGGAATACCTGGACGCGCTGCGCCTCGACCTGGAACAATCGCTGCCGCTGATCTGGGGCCGCAAGATCCACACCGTGTTCATCGGCGGCGGCACGCCGAGTTTGATCAGCGCCGCGGGGCTGGATCGCTTGATGTCCGACCTGCGCACGCTGCTGCCGCTGGAACTCGATGCCGAGATCACGATGGAAGCCAATCCCGGCACCTTCGAGGCCGAGCGCTTCAAGAGTTATCGCGAGAGCGGCATCAACCGCCTGTCGATCGGCATCCAGAGTTTCAACGCCGCGCACCTGGAAAAGCTGGGCCGTATCCACGACGGCAACGAAGCGCTGCGTGCGGTCGAAATCGCGCACAACACGTTCGACAATTTCAACCTCGACCTGATGTATGCGCTGCCGTCGCAGACCCTCGAAGAAGCGCGTACGGACCTGCAGACCGCTCTGGATTTCGCGCCACCGCACCTGTCGCTGTACCACCTGACGATGGAACCGAACACGGTGTTCGCCAAGTACCCGCCCGAGCTGCTGCCGGACGACGACCTGAGCGCGGACATGCAGGACCTGATCGCCGAGATGACTGCCGGCGCCGGCTACGGCCACTATGAAGTCTCGGCCTACGCCAAACCCGGCCACCGCGCGCGCCACAACCTCAATTACTGGAAGTTCGGCGACTATCTCGGTATCGGCGCCGGCGCCCACTCGAAGTTGTCGTTCCCGCACCGCGTGCTGCGCCAGGCGCGCTTCAAGCAACCGAGTTCGTTCATCGAAGCGGCGCGGCGCGGCAACCCGGTACAGGAAGAGCACGAGATCTCGCGCGCCGACATGGGTTTCGAGTTCATGCTCAATGCGCTGCGCCTGACCGAAGGGTTCGACCCGAATCTGTTCGGCGAACGCACCGGCATGAACATCGGCGCCATCAGGAAGTCGCTCGATGCGGCGGAAGCCAAGGGGCTGCTCACGCGCGACCACCAGTTGATCAAGCCGACCGAGCTGGGACGGCGCTTCCTGAACGACTTGCAAGAGATGTTCCTGGCCGAGTAAGGCTGCTTATCGAGGCAGCCTGCCGGTCAGGTCTCGGCCGCACCGGCCAGCGCCGACAGGGTATGCGCCAACCCCTCGACCACGTGCGCCATGCCTTCGTAATCGAGGTCCTCGACATCGTCGTTGGCGCGGAAATAGGGGTAGCGCAGGAAGCCGGTGTCGGTGATTACCAGGGCCGGGCCGCCGCCTGTGCCTGCCGTGCCATGCGCGCCGTGGCGGTATAGCGTCACGCCCATCACATGCGCCGGCGCCGCCAGGCCCTGGCGCGCCATCATCGGATCGCTGCGAAACGCCGCCAGTGCTTGGCGGACCGGCGCCGATGCGTCGCGCGAACCGATGAAGGCCATGAAGTTGGCGCCCGCGCCCGGATCGTATCGCGCCAGATCGTAGAGCGTGGCGCGCGGTGCGCCGCTTTCAAAGAACACGAATCGAATCTCGGTCCCGAGCGCGGGCCGCAAATCCTTGACCGCGCGCGCCAGTTCCAGCACGGCCGCCGCGCCCGGATTGCCGTCCGGCCCCAAGCGCGCGCCGACGATGAACAGCTGCTGCGGTGTGGCGCCCGGCGCCAAATTCGCCACCGACACCTCGACGCCGCGCGTCTTGTCGGCGCCATCGTTCCACTGACGCAGCGCGTAGCCAGAATCGACCAGCGACGTTTCGACATGGCGCAGCGCTTCGGGTGCGTTGCTCGGGACCAGAGCCTGCACGTGCTGGTGCAAACGCGTCGCCAGGGGCGGGCTGTCGGACCTTGTCTCGAACGTCAACGTCGCCAGCACGATGGCAAGCAGAATTGCCAGGATGGCTTTCCAATGGGAGTTGAAGAAGTTGCGCATGGCGTCACGCTTGGATAGTCGGCGTTGGTGCAATCAGTTTAGCGAGGACTGCATCGATCTGCTGATCACGGGGATGCAATTCCGCGTTACAACGTTCGATGTTTTTCGTCTAGGCCTGCATATTGCGTGTCATCAATAAATTGTGCTTAATCAAATGCACCGATTAACGGGTCGCTATCATCGGAATTTGCCCAGATTCATGGTCGAACTTGTTAGCGAGGTTGAAGACGATGATTATCGATAAACTTTCCAATATTGCGAATATGTTGACAGATGCTAACCGAGCAATTCGGTTGCGTTTGGCGACTGCAGACGGCGTTGTTGATGACCTTTTGCTAATCAAATATATCAGCGGAAAGGAGAGCATGTGCGGAGGGCTTGAATATGTCCTTCGGTGTGTTTCGTCCAAGGCGGGTATGGAGCTAAAAAAATTCATCGCCAACCCTGTCGAGGTTCAATTCGTTACAGATACCGGCAAGCTGCGCTCGGTGTGCGGCATCATTAGTGCAGTAACGGAGGGACAGAACGACGGCGGCTTGGCTAGCTATGAATTAGTCATGCGTGACGTTCTTTCGCTTATGGAGCAGACATGCAATACACGAGTCTTTCGCAATTGCAGCGAGATTGATATAACCGAGACCCTTTTGAAAGAATGGATTCAGACTAATCCTATAGTGGCCAACGCATTTCGCTTCGAATTCAAGGGATTGAAAACATATCCATCTCGTGAATTCACGATGCAGTTTAACGAATCAACTTCCGCGTTCCTGCGACGCCTGTGGCGACGACGCGGTATTTCGTGGTTCATTCAATCACAGATTTCTAGTGAGCGCGGAAGTAGAGAGATACCACATCACACGCTCGTACTATTCGATGATTCAGATAAGCTCGCCGCAAACCCGGCCGGCCCTGCACGCTACCATCGCGATGATGGAACAGAACAGCGCGACAGCATCATCGCTTGGCATGGAGTACGTCGCTTGACTGCAGGCCGTACCAGTCGATGGAGCGCAGATTATAAAACGATGCGGTCGATTAGCAGTGAAGACGAGAGTCTTAATGACCAGGGTATATCAGGGAAAGAATTTGCATCATTGCTGGACGACTATCTGGTCGATCCTCCTCATGCAGGCGACGATGCAAACGACTATCGCAGCTTGGGTTTGTTGCGCATTCAGCGGAAGGAATACGAAGCCAAATTTTTTCAGGGCGAGAGCAGCGACCGGGAAATGCGGGTAGGGCAGTGGCGACGCATAAGTGGTCATCGAGAAATTGATTCGCATCGCGTAGAGCAGCAAAATTTTATTTGTACTGAACTTCAGGTCGAGGCCGAGAATAACTTTCCGACGACACTCGACAGTACAGCTGATTACTTGTTCAAGCTGAATCGTTGGGATAGCGAACAGACGAGTCTTATACAATCCAGTGTCAAACGCGGTGTGCGTTACACCAACCGCTTTTCTTGCGTGCGGCGCGGAATTCCAATCGTACCCTTCTACGATCCGCGGATTGAACTCCCCCGTACTGAAACACAAACAGCCATTGTCGTAGGTCCGGCCCAACAGGAAATCTATTGCGACGAATCTGGCCGAGTCAAAGTGCGTTTCCCTGCATGTAGGCCGCAAGATCACGAACATGCACATGGTGCTGGCGCCTCAGGCCATGAATGGGATTCCGCCTGGGTGAGGGTTTCGACCGGTTGGGCTGGCAATCGGTACGGAACAATTTCACTGCCTCGGGTGGGCGATGAGGTAGTGATTATTTTCATGGGCGGCGACCCGGACAAACCGCTGATTATTGGCAGTGTGCATAACACAAATAACCTGACTCCTTCATTCAATGGCACCAGCGTTCTTCCCGCAGACAGACATCTTTCAGGGATCATCAGCAAGGAGGGGCAGGGCCTTCGGGGCAATCAACTACGCATGGACGACACGCCAGGCCAAATCAGTGCGCAGCTTGGGAGCGACCATGGGCACAGCCAGCTCAATCTCGGCTTTCTGACTCAGCCAAGGCATGACGGATCGGCAGCCCGGCGCGGCGAAGGGGCCGAATTGCGTACCGATGCAGCGTTGTCGCTGCGCGGCGGTCAGGGGATCTTGATTAGTGCTGATGCCTCACTGCGTGCCGCAGGGCGCCAACTGGACCGCGATGGACTGGCTGGCTTGGCCGATGCATTTGCGAACATACAGAAGCAACTCGCGGAACTGGCCAAAACGCATGAGACGGATCCTGTGGAAGTTGAGTCGCTTGAACAGGTGAAGTCGCACATCGAACAATGGGAAAACGGTAGTAATACCGCATCAAACGACGCTGCCACCGGTGGCGGTAGTCCGATTGTGGCGATTGAAGCGCCAGCTGGTTTGCTCTTGGGAAGCAAAGCAGGGGTTGCGATTGGGGCACAAACAAATGTTGATGTCG
>Ga0265797_10002135_pt1 | contig 33789 bp, 35 predicted proteins | sample P2T30metagenome_FD_192433 | JGI IMG/M metagenome (GOLD analysis project Ga0265797, IMG submission 192433) | Plant litter microbial communities from East Loma Ridge, Irvine, California - P2 T30 | ecosystem: Environmental > Terrestrial > Plant litter > Unclassified | place: USA: California...
CATTGTTTGAGAAGGCTTTGCGAAGACCTGTGGACAAGCACGTCATCACTGAGGTTGAGGGCAAGATCCCGGAGAACAGTAACGAGAAGGTTATTGCGGAAGAGGAGCAAGAACTCCACAAGGCGACCTTCATGCTGCGGTTGATCAAGCTATAGTGGCTTTCTTGGGTGGTTCGATAGTATCGTGGCGCGCATGACTGGTTGATGAAATGAAATCAAAATTTCTATGTTTACAATTAACGCCCTCGTATGCTGTGTGATTCTATGATGAAGATGTGTCGTTACAAGTGCCGTCACCGCTGCTTATATGCCTTCTGTAACTGGGGTTAGTTGTCATGGCTTTTGATGCGCTGAGGAGACATTACCAGATAGCACTCCTTCAGCTTCATGAACTCGTTGACACACATGTCTTTCCGTACGTTGTTGTAGTCTGCGAAGATGCATTTGCCGTATACTGCGCTCTGGAGTATGTCAGCATCGAGTTGAACCTGACTGTCACTGAGGGGCGTATCATACCTCTGTCGAGCATTTTGCAGCCGCTGTGGCGAGTTTATCGATGGGACGTGTTCGACCGGGCATCTCGAGTAGTACTGAGTATTTCTCTCGTGTATTATGTGTTGGAGTGTTACAGGAACCAGTCTCTCCAAGATATGTGAAGTTCTTTGGACACGGCGAAACCACGCTCTTCCACCTCGATGAGGTCAACGAACAGGGCCCACCCAACTAAAGCCTTGGCGCCCTCCGATCCACGAACGCGGGCGGCCAACCACTGCAACAACAAAGCGCGTCGCTGCAACGCCAAAACGCGGGCGCACCAACAGCCCTTCATCGCTCCTCTCTTCTTACTTTGGACTTGTAATGCTTAATTGTTGCGCGACGAACCCACGACTACTTTCTCGCATGCCGCTGCTTTTTGGTTGCTGTTCGAATCATTACAGCCGCCGGTCCCTTCCATGTTGTCGCGAACGCGCCGGAGACGAACGAGTCGCGTGCACGAATGCTATCCTCCATGAGGCTGAATGGAGATGATGCGAGGGCTATAACAGCTGATGATCTTTGTCGGGATGAAGGTAAATTAACTGAGAAAAGAATTGATCAATGGTCATACTAACACTACAGTAGTCTCCGATGCCATTCACAATATCGTCCTTCGCGCGCAAGACTCCCACGATGGATCCATTGACGCCCTCTTCGTCGCATATGATGAATATGTCAAGGAGCACCGTTCTTCGCCCACCGATGCCGCTCTCTACTACAGTTTCCTGTTGCGCATGCAGGAGTATGGCCGGGAAGGCGAGGACTTGATGGCGCTGGTACTGCGCGTGGTGAAAGAACATTTCGGTCTCAATGGCGAACTCGGTGACGAAGAGGTCGTTGAAGTCCCGAATAACGTTGACGCGACGCGTAGAGGGGCGCAGGCGAGCTTAGGGCGGTATACGAGAACCGGGAGCTTCGACTCTTTTCTCGATGGGACTGCAGACAAGGTCGCGGGCACCGACTATGGCGATTTGGCTGTGCGCCCGAGGAGAGCATCACAGCAGAATGCTCCTGATGGCTATGCCAACACGCGCAATCACCGGCGCGCAACGTCAGACACCGAAGCGCATTCGTACCGGCCAGCGCCACTTCCCAGTCGCCCCAAAGTGAATGGCATTGCGCCTCGGAGATCAGGTTCCGGACTGCAGCCGCCAGTCCACAAGCGCAGTACTTCTGTCTCAAGTTACGGCAGTCTGCGAATTCGAAGAAATCCTACAACGACATACAGGACTGGTACAAATGATGCAGACGAGAGCGATTTCACCGACCACACGGCTAGCCTCGACCTCTCCTCCATCCAGATACCAGGAGTGAACGCGCCGATACCGAACGATCCCTACGATTCCCCGCACCAGCGCCGCCTTCAGCAATCACGACAGACACAACACCAACAATATGTCCCCGAACCGTTTCGACCCTCTGATACCCGATTGATGGACGATGCGGAAACCTTCGAGGAGCAACGGCTACACCGAGTGACGAGAGAGTGTATACGGACATGGCGGAACCGCGCGCAAGAGCGCATGAACCTGCGCGACGATATGGAGAGAGCAGCTGTCGCCTTTGATCGTCGGATCTTGCTCAGGGCCTCCCTCTTGCAGCTACGGGACACCGCGCTTGTGAGGCGTTCTGGTCGAGAGACGAATCGCTTCTTCGATCGGCTGGAAACCCGTGCAGACAAGGCTCGCAGTCTATTCTTGCTCACCAAAGCCTTTACGCACTGGGCAAAGTGCGCGGAGGACGAGGTCCAACGAACATCGGTTGCGCGGCGGCATATTCTACGCACACGCTTCTTTAACGGCTGGCGCGATATCACGGCGGTCAACGAGCTGAAGATCCAGCACTTTGCTCTTGCAAAGTTCCTCTCTATATGGCGAGCACGCGCAGCAAAAGTGCAGGATCGCAATGACTTCGCTGAGTCATACTATGAAGAGAAGATTGTCAGGAAGTCGTGGAATGCTCTCAACAACGAGTACCTCAACAGAGGCGCAGCAAACTGGCATGACACAAGGACAGCAAGGACAACACTGCAGAAATGGCGCGAGATCACCGAGATCATGAGGGAGCGGAACATGTGGGCCACGGATCGACGAGATGGAACGCTCATGCGAAAGACGTTCCGGATGTGGCAGCAGAAGACAGTGGCAGTAAAGACTCTGCAATCCCAGGCGGACCGATTCCGACAGACTTCCCTCCTTCGAACGACGGTCCAGACACTCCAGAGGCAGGCACGGCTCGAGCCACTACTTCGCCAGGTCCAAGCACGCACCAATGGTCGTTTGCTTCGTGCAAAGTTTCAGGATTGGCGCAAAGACGCTCAGCTATCCCGTCAAGCACGCAATGTTGACCGCATGCGCGTCCTACGCAATGCCTACACCGCCTGGAATGACAGATTGCGCATCAAAGCTCTCGAGGATCGGATCAACGATCGGATCATTGTTGAGTGCTTGTACAAATGGACCCTAGCATCCCGAGTATCCCTCTTTCACCGTGTCCACGATCGACAGGTCAAGCAGTCGACATTCCTATCATGGGTCACCAAGACCAATCAGCGTGTCAACACTCTTGATACTGCGGAGGTTCGGTTCGCCCAATTCAAGCGTGCTCAACTGATGCGGACATGCTTGCGCAAGATGGAAGTTATCACTACAGAGAGACGAAGGGAGCAGTTCGCTATACTATCCCAGTATCAGCAAAAGCTCAAGCAGCGCATATTCGACAAGCTCAAGGAGAGGCAAGCGCACTTCCAAGAGTTGAACCAATGGTCGGCCGATGCGCGCTTCTACGTTCTTAGCAAACATACACTAAACACATGGAGCCAAGCCACACAACATGCGCGCCGTAATCGCAGACGCGACACATACTCGCAAGTCCGTAGAATGGTCAAGACGAATCTCGTGCGCAGAGTCTTTGAGCACTGGCGGGACAAGGCAAACCACATTGCAGTGCTGACGCAAAGGGCAAACGATGTACTCGACAACCGCACTTTCCATAGCAGTGGCGCAATTTTGCATCAATGGCACGACCGCACGCTCATACTCCGCCAGCAGGATGCTCAAGCCGAAAGCCTCCACGCCTTCAGACTCTCCACCCGTTACTTCGCCATCTGGTCCCAACGTATGGACCTTGTACACACACTTGAAGGGCAAGCTGTCGCTCTGCGGCAGGAAAGCACGGAGATTGCTGCTACTGGTGCTCTGAAGAAGATGGGATGGCGTCTTTGGAACTTCCAGAGGCAAGAGGAGAACGCGAGAGCGTTGTTCGAGAGAAACTTTGAGAAGCATGTGAGAGCCATGGTTCGTTTCTGGGCCGAGCGTGCTACCGAGCGGCGTGGCCAACGGGTTGCGAGTCCATCGCCTCCTAGTAGGTCGAGAGGACGAAGACGGGATGATGGCGATGACTACAACGGTCAAGGAAACGACGAAGATTTCGCCTACAATGACGGCAACAACGATGCCGGGCAAGGAGGTCTCCAGCAATCCGGCGACGAAACACAACGACTCGAGTCCTGGACCGCCTTCGACGAGACTGCTCTCGGTCTAAACGACGATCTCGACCTCTCTCTGTCCCTCACGCCAGAACAGCCACCCCGCCATCCAACCCTCACCCCCAACCCCTACGCTCCCATCCCCTCACCCGCATCAACAACCCGCCCCCCAGGCTCCATCCTCCGTCGTCCGAACACCTACCCACAACCCCAATCCGCCGCCCGCCCCCCTCCCGCAACCATCCCCGAAGACGACGAATCCGACCTCTCTTTCGGCGACGCCGCACAATCTACCTTCTGGTCCGGAACGCCCTTGCCCCCTCCACCTACTACAAGCAGCAAACCAGGCTACCTCAAAACACCCAGTAAACGCAGCGTTGTACGCGCTAAACGGCCTGAACTCCCGCCTAGTCCTGAGAAAGCACGTGTTCTTTCTCCTGTGCGGCGGCCGCTTGGCTCCTCGTTTTTGGAGAGGGAGGGAAGGGGGAGGTTGGGGACGATGAGTGCGCCGCCTGTGCAGAGTGCGAGGGATGCGAGGCTGGGTGTTGGTGGTGTGACGAGTTTTGAGAGGAGGTTGAGGGAAGGTGGGTTTGGGGGGAGTGTTGCTGTTGGTGGAAATGGGAGTGGAAGTGCGATGAGGAAGAGTAGGGGAAGAGGTGGTAGGGCGAGAGTGGGGTTTGGAGAGGTTAGTCAGATGGGTGGGTTGTGAAAAGTAGGGAGGTCATTGTTCTGTTGCATATTTCGAAAAGCATTGCGCGGCGTCTCTGTTCGATCGGGTTGGTTTGGATGTGTTAGGATACCCCATATTGACTACCTTTATGTAAGTGTGCATAAGTTTGTCTCACTATATGGAACTACGCGTGAAAGACACCGCTAGTCCTCTGTATACGGAGATAGTGAAAGCACATTATCGATAGACAGCTCGATCGCCTTCTTCTAGCACGGTCCGCGCGTGAATCACCCTCTTGCTTCTTCCCTCGATGTATATATGGTACCACCAGTCTACCTTCTGATCCCCTCCCCATCCACCGCCTCCACTCAATCTCTCAACCTTACACCCAAAAGTCACTCGTCACAAACATGAAGCTCTCCACGACCACCACCCTCTTCGCTAGCCTAGCATGCCTAGTATCCGCCTCCGCCTCCGCCTCCGCCCCGCCAAAAGCCTCCGTACAAGCGAGCATCGCTACCGCTGGCAACCGTGCCATGCTCGCTCTCGATAACGCCAAACAGGCCTACTCCACGTTCACAGACACCGTTCAAGCCGCCATCAACTCCCTTGAAATGGATCCAGCTATAAAAGAGGAGTTGAACGCATATGTCAGCACGCTGAGCCGACGGATCGATCCGTCCATCACTACTGTAGAAGGCCTTGTCGAGCTGTATGGTCCTGAAGGGAAGATCTGGCGTCTCAACCAGGACACGCCGACGCGTAAGCTTAAGAAGATAACGGATCGAATCACCGCTATGTATAAGGAGTATCCCGATTTTGACGATATGCCCGAGGTTTATCAGACTGAGATGAATGCGCTGTGACGGGATTTTGCTGAGCAGATGAACCACGTTGGTGATGCACCGCTGAACTCTGACGATGGCCGCGTGCACATCTCTTCCAAGTCTCGTATTGCAAAAAGCTCGGATAAGTCCGATGAAACGTCATCTCCATTCGTCAAGTTATGGAAGCGACTTACTGACCGCACGTTTGTATTCCGGGGTGGTGAGATGGTTGAAAAGAAGAAAAGCAAGGAGCAATCGAAAGAGAGGCACACTTTGGTCGTTGAGCTGAATGAGGGAGTGTTTTCGGTTTCTGACGGTGTTGCTAAGCGGCTACGATCTTTTGATGTGGATGGAATAGACGAGGACGTTGAACTTTCGGAGGATGAATTGGCGCGAGTACGAACGCGAGCTGAGGAAGTTCGGAAGCGGTATGATGAAGTTCGAAAGCAATATGATGAAGCTTGGAAGCGAGCTAGGGAAGGTCGCAAGAAAACTGACGAAGATCGCAAGAGCAGACAGTTTGAGTTGTAGCATCTGGAATACTCTCAGTAGCCGGTTGAAAAGCGCGACGAAGGAAGGCGTCAAAGCGTCGAATAGGCACGATGTCAGTATGTCAGTATGTCAGATACATACAGGGGTGATATAACCGATGTATCTCGACGCGCTGGTCTGGGGTTTTACGCGCGCATGCAGCTTACGGTGTGTGAATGGGCTACGCCGTAGTGGCGGGTATGTAGATCATGGTCTGTTGTTTGCCGATGAACATGCTGTCGTCCATTTGATTCGTCACTTCATCTGAAGATCCCCGCGGGCATATGACTTACCTCGCATCACCGCTGCACGTCTCACATCAGTCCATCTTCCATCCAATAACTACCCTACACTGTGATGCACCTCGTATGTATGCGTAAGGCGTAGAATCATGTCAGCACATACAAGACGACCTCATATTCCCTCACACCCATTCTTCTCTCTACACCATCGCAATCAACTCACCACATCAAGCCATCAACATGCACCCAGCATCATCTCTCTTTCTCAGCCTCCTCACTGCCATCCTTACAGCAGCCCAACTCTCCCCAGACATCAACTATTGCGAAGGTGACAAGAGCACATTGGGCCACTGCGACACACTCACCTACGAAGATACCACCCTCTCCGCAGCCAACCCACCCACCACAACCGAATGCCAGGAGTCGTGTTTCAGTATCTTCGGAGACGCTGGCGAATGGATCGTCCAACTAGAAGGTAAATCCAGCCCATACCTCCACTCATCACCCCACTAACACCGACATTCCACAGGCAAACCAGAAGGTTACCAGCAACACATGCACCAATTTCCCTGCGGGTTCAGTATTGGTGCTATACCCAACACGCCGCATGAGTTCTCGTTCGATATGAATAACCAGGATATGGCTGATATTATTGACGAGGCGGTCAAGCGGTTTGCGCATTTGCATGGCGGGAAGGTGGCAGCGCGGGGGACGGTGAGGTGTGATGGGCATGAGGCTATGTGGTATGTAAGTCGGGATGGACGGAATGGAGTGTGATGGCGAGACTGAGATGGAGGCGTAGGTTGCTGCTAGTAGGTCATCTAGAACAGCTCAAAATACTGCCATTGTCTTGAGACGATCGTTATGGTCGGTTTGCTGTCTTGTGTAGAAGTGATTGATGCTAAAGCCGGGCTGATCTTTTGCTCTCTCTCACTTGCGGCGTCGGCAAGACCCGTGGACCGCGGGACCGAATGCCGAGATTGCGCACAGATCACCAAGTCGCTGTCAGCTCTCGCGACGTGTGCGCTAACGACGCGTTCTCGTGTACACACGCCAGTAACGCGACGTCCCTCTGAAGACGAACCCACTGATTTACTGAGGGGGGCTGCCAAAGAGCTTCTCGACCGCTCGATCGAGTCAAACCCGCAGAAGCCCACGACAAATGCGATGACAGCAGGCCCACCTCGCTTAGATACGCCAGTTACGACAGCTTTCTGACGACACAACAATATCATAGGAAGCTTCGACCAAGTCCCTTTCCAGAACTCTGGTCGAAAGTCCAAAATATAAACTTTTAATGACGTAGGTGCAATCAGGATCGGAGTCCGGATGTGCGTTGGCATACCGAAATTCGCCGATACCCTCAACCACTAGAGAAATCGACGGGCATGTTCGCGACGAATGCAACGCCTTTACAAGCACAAACAACTGACTACATTCATACTCTAGCGCAAATTCACAGGCTCAAACGTCCATCACACGTTGTGTGTTAGGGCGACGGTATATGACAGCGCCGGTCTGCGGGCTACGTACAAGCTGTGTGTCTTCGGAACCACCGACGGCGCGCGGGCCGCCCCAGCGATCACTACAGATGTGTGGGGATGATTTTCTGCACCCTCACTGTGCCGCCCTATCAATCGACATAAAGGTATGGGAACGATTTTCGACACTCTCGCTATGCCCTATCGATCAACATAAGAGTGTGGAAATGATCTTCGATAGCCTCGCCGTGTTCCATGATCTGCGGAGCCGTGCATTGGTGTTTGACTGGCAACACCTTTGCGCAGCCCGTCATTTGCCCAAAACTTCGCAGCTGTATCCCCTGTTCGGCGATTACTGTTGGGGTCAACCTAGCTATTCCTAGGTACTAGGGGTATGGCTTGACAAGCTGCAGATAGGAACTCTCAGCCCTGAGCTCATAGCATTTGTTTCTTTTTTTCATCGTAGTAAGCAACTCGCGCGACGTTATATAGAGAGCTTTTCACAGATGTAGAAAGACCAGACTTCAATCACTTTATTTGCGATCCCACTCTGAACCGTCTTTATCAACAGGCCCACAAGACAGCGAAATGGAGTATGCATACTCCCAACTCATGAGCAAGTGCACCGAAGGCACCTACCTGTACACACCACCCAATGCCAACATCTTCCATCCCGGCTCTTGCGGCTTATTCAACGACAATGGAGTGTGGGAACCGATTACCGATCTCACTGCACTCAAGGAAGACAACCGTCTCGGGTTAAAACTCCCCAAAGAGGGACTCGTTTTGACGGACCCGGCCACATGCTCATGGAACAAGAAGGTTGTAGAGAAGAACGAGGGCCGTGGTTTTGGTGCTAAAGCAGAGGTGTCTGGAATCGCCGCCCAAGCACCTGTGGACGTGGGGGCCAATTTCGCAGTAGGAAGCACTGCAAAGGCCGGTGCAGGCGTAGTCGTATCGCCAAACGTGGTGCACACGAAGTTTAATCTCGATGCGCACAGGATCATTGAGAAGTGGATCCAGGATAACATGCCGCAGCTGACGGATAGATATCAAACAATGATCGAAAGGTTCGGCATCTGGGTCATCACATCCACATGGGTCACGGAGAAGTGTGACATTGCCATGTGGAACAAGACGGGCAGTAAGATCGACACTGGAGCCGAGATCGGGGCAACAAATATCGGCAAACTTGGAGTCAACAGCTCGCACGAGGTCCAGAATGACATTGACGAACACAAAGTATGGAACGTGGGTACACCTATTCCCACATCAAGAGCTTCCTCGTTACTAACAACTAGAAGGAGCCTGGTGGACACGCCATCTCTTTTAGCGGCATGGTATTCAGACCAAGCAAGAAATTCTGGAGTAACGTAAGTCACTTCTTTCTTTTGAAGATTCTCATCACGAAACAACATGAATATGTCGCCTGGAGTTCATCATGGCTAATCGCATAAACTAGAAATGGAAGCAAATACAGCAACCGAAAGCTGGCGCTCTCCGAATCTTCGAAATGAGCCTACCGACGAAGGACAAGGACGGAAACGTTCTCGATAAGAACAGGAACATCATCAAGGATAATGGACAGCGTATCGACAAGGATGGAAATCTCGTCGACGAGGACGGAGATCGGATCGACGAGGATGGAAAGCTCATCGATGAGGACGGAAATATTATTCCGGAATGGTCCACGGAAGTTATCGGGGATAATTGAGCAGGCTCTTCCACTTATTCCATACCCTTTCTCAGCTTTGCATCTGCGCAACATATGCTGCAGGCTTGTCAATGATCAGTCTGATTAGTCCGCTAGTGTTATAATGCTCTGTAGCCGAATTAGTGAATCCACTACCATCACTTTCGTCTCTTCCCCTCCAACAGCAACAATCCTCTCGACTCCCTCCTCTTTCGCAGCAAACAACACACACTTTATCCCTGCTTCCACCGCAGGAACAACATCCCTATCCCAGCTGTCACCCACCATAACCACCTCATCGCTCTTTACACCAACCATCTCCAACGCCTTGCGAAAAAGACCGTCAACCTTCGCCACACCAAGCTTATTCGTAGTAACGAGCCTGTCGAAATACGGCTCTATGCCTAAAGCAGCAACAGTACGTTCCTGCGAATCTTGAGGGCCTTCGGTGATGATCGCTATGCCCTTCCCTTGTTGCTTCAGTGTCTCAAGAAGTGGTATAGCGCCTTCCTTGAGTTGCAGATTTTGTGTAATCGTAGCTTCATATGTGTCGAGCAAGGCCTGCATCTGCTGCTCCGTACATTCGATACCAAAAGCGTTCATAACACCCTGACAGCGCTCGGCGCGGTACTCGTGGCTTGTTTTGCCATCCACGAATGCGGCAGATGTCCCGGTTTTGAGGACCTTGAGGTATTCCGCTTTTAGCTCGACGATTGTGAGCGGCTCGCCGGAAGAAAGTTCATGGTGTTCGTGGTTTTCTAGAATGAGGCGCAGTGTCGCGTCTACGGCGGCGGAAGATGCCTTGCGAAATTCGTGGAGAGTGTCGTCGAGATCGAGGAAGTACCACGTCGCGTTCCTGAGACGTTCAGTTGTTGTGTTGTTGTGCGCTTCCATCTTGAGCCTCTAGGTAGTTAAAAGAACTGGACGTGGGACAAAATTGCGCATATAAACACCGAAACTTATACATGTAACAAAATATGTATATTGCGATAGTACAAATAACAAATACAAGCGTTTTATTGATCTATGTGAAGTAGGTCGAGTTCTTGACGCTGTGGGGATTGATAGGGTTAGTACGCTTCCCCGCGCAACGTCGCAACGTCGCAAGCACGCAAGAGCGAGCGGGTGTCGGAGACGTCCGATGCCCGTCGATGCGTGTCTATATCGCTGCGATGGTCACGACAGCATATCTTTTCACACACCTAATACTGGTGTTAACGATCTTGATCGGGCGATGACGGAGTTGCATCGATGCAGAATGACGGTAGGGGAAGAGCGAACCCGACAGCGCTACATGTAGCCCCGTTTCTTCACGAAGGCGCGAGAGAATGTCAAAGTTGGACACTGCAAACATGAATTGGAGTCTTTACGCTAATGTACTGAATTAATGCTCCTTATGATCATTGAACGACACCAAATAATTTTAGTGAGGAGCCGCATACCCTCCCGCATTAGGATCATCAGTAAGCACAACGTAAAAGCCCAACGGACAGATCAAGTCGCTTTGCTTGAACGTCAACGTCGTATCTTCGGAACACAATGCTCCACTGACAGTCACCTTGCCAATACCAGGCGGTATTCCACACGGCGCACCGTTGATAATGTAGCTGTTGCCTGGCTTCAGGACTGGCGGTGGGTTGGGCGGACTGGGGCCCGGAGCTGGCTGCTTGTTGTATGTAGTAACGCCAGGCTCTGCACCAGCGTTGATGGCATAACCGGTGAATGTGAAATGTCCGGGTCCCTTAAAGACGAAGAGACCGGGTGCTTGGACGAGAGACGGGAAATCGAAGACAAGGTTGCAGATCTTGCCTTGGGTGGCGTCGGAGTCGAGCTCGAGGTTGAAGATTGTGCATTTGTCTTTGGGGGTGACGGTCGCCCATTCAGTAGCTGGGTATGCCTTGTCGGGGTTCTTCGCGCTGATGGGTACCAGGGCTGAGGTCGATATGCTTCCCTTTGGTAATTTCCCGTCGGGTTGAGCTGGGTTTGCCGGACATTTGGCGAGGCCCTTGAGGACGCCCAATGTGCGTGGTGTGATGTCGCTTGGCGCAAGTGTGGCTGGAGCAGCGATGGCTGTGGCCAGGAAGGCCGAGAAAAGCGTAAAGGTCTTCATAACGAGACGAGGGAATCTGATTCGACAGCTCAGAAGATCGATCAAGTAAGAAGGGTTTTTTAGAAACCAAAGCGAACGCGTGGTTCACTTCAGGAAGTTTACTCTCTCACTTTATACTTCCCAATTTTTCCATACCATTATTCCAGCTCAGGTCCGTCAGGCTGGCTCGCACATTGGCAACGATCGTCCAACGTTCGCGTACCGAGTCGTATCCTCGCCTACACATTCGAAACAAAGGACCTATCATCTAAAAGTAAGCTGACAAGCAAATATTTCTTGACTCCAAAAATGGCAAGCCCACTGACGCCTCCAATTCATACGATTTGCCAGGAATGCCAGGCAGGACTGGGTAGGTTCTCAGGTGAGACGTGGCTAGCTGGGTAAGCTCTGGATTCGGGCGGTAGTATCGTGACCCTGCGCTCATTCCTGTAAAGTCAGACGTCTAGACGATGTTTTTGAGTACTATTGGTGGTTGGCCGTTTCATGCAGCAAAGGATACCGGAACCCCACCTTTTACCCGTTGACGCGAGTATTGACTAAGCATGCCCAAGACTGTTAGAGCTGTCTGTTATGCAGTTCAATATTGAAATGTGCCTTTTGAAAGCTGGCAAGTCTGCTCAAGCTGGACGAGGGTAACTGTCGGAGGCATTCGGCATGCCGCAATTAGCTTGTTGTGTTCCCGTGGTCGTGTTGCAGCACCTGCATCCACATGCTAGACGTGCGCCAACGAACCGAGCACCCGTAGAAGGAACTATGCTAGATGTCCGTGGTGCGCGCTGGTCTAGCGCAAAGCTTGAAAAGTGTAGAGGGTGGCGTTCGCAGCGCGGCGACGGTGCACGGCTGATGAAACAACCATGGCTATCGAATTATAGTTCGTGGCCGAAACATAGCTTCCAGGCTACGCTTCCAACAATTATCGGCATGCAGGGTCATCACCGTCCGTGATCAGGTGGTCGTCGAAGCGGATTTGCAAGAGAACGTAGGGTGCAGTTCTGGTGTTCTTAGGAAGCGAGTTTGCGGTAATCAATGGGCAGCTTTCGCTTCGGCGATAGAGCGTCATCGCGTCGCATGCAGCGCTATCCTTGGCATCGTGGCACTGAAAGAAGCAGGCACGTTCGCAGGTACATAAGCAAAGAAGACGTACATGTAGGCTGATGCTGTGTATCCATGTGCGACTACGTCGCATGCCACAGCAGTTCATGACGGCCTTTGGTAGGGCATAAAACCCAGGTTGTGTTAGCATCGGTTCAGCGTTCGTGTGTAGTGGGCTTCGAGATCATTCGCCAAGTGATCGAGAGGAGTAGGTAGATGCAGATTGATGTAGCATTGTGGAATGGATCAAGTTCACAGCATTGCATAGAGGCATCACGATGAGGCACAGAGAAGTATTTTCCAAGTTCTTATTCAACCACACCATCCCCGGACTAATTACAATTACCCTTTCCGACACCAAGGATATCTACTGAAGTGAAGACCAATCCTCGATGCAATGTATCGTGTAAAGTCATAGCCTGCCCGTAGGCAGGCTCAATTGAAGGTTATGACATTTACAAGAAGAAAGCAGCGAAAGCACCAACACCGGCAACGAAGCCACCGACGTTGAGAGCAGAGGCAGCACCAGTGAACTCAGCGGGGGTGGAGGGCTTGACGTAGCCACCGGTCTTGGTGGGGTAGCCAGTGCCAGCAGCAGGGGGAGCACCAGTGCCAGCAGGGACAGAGGGGTAGGGAGCACCACCGGCAGGGGCAGATGGGTAAGGAGCAGAGCCGGAAGGCTTGCCGGCACCGGGAACCATGGGGTAGCCGGAGGGCTTGCCAGCACCAGGAACGACGGGAGTACCGGTGGGGTAGGGGACGGTGACGGTGATGGTGGTGGAGCTGAGGCAAGAGGTGGTCTCGGCCTCGGGGACCTCAGGGGTCATGGAGGAGGCAGGGTAAGAGGGAACCTCAGAGGTGGCGTGCTCAGGAACCTCGGGGGTCTTGGTGGAGACGGAGGGAACCTCAGCGGGCTTGGAAGGAGTCTCCATGGGGTACTCAGCAGGCTTGGAGGCCGAAGGAGTAGGCATGGCGGAGGACTCGTGCTCAGGGACCTCGGGGGTCTTGGAGGCGGGGTACTCAGGAGCAGGAGCGGAGGGAGTCTCAGCGGGGTAGGCTGGGTACTCGGGAGCCTTGGAGCTCTCAGCAGGGACCTCAGGGTAGGCGGGCTTGCTGGACTCGGGCTGAGCAGGGTAGGCAGGGTAGGCCGGGGCAGCGGGGGTGCTGGCCGGGGCGGCGGGGTAGGCGCCGTATTGGGGAACGGCAGCGGCAAGGCCGGCGAAGGCAGCGATGGCGATGGAGTAACGCATGTTGATTGTTGGGTATTAGGACTTGGAACGGTAAAGTTGGAAGTGTTGGTTGGTGGTGGAGGTGGTGGGAGAGAGTTGGCGAGTGTGTATTATTAATGATAGTATTAGTTGGTAACAACGAATGGACGACCGAAGGTCAAAGGACTTGAAGCTCGAAAGTTTGGCTGTGAAGTGAAAAAAACAGCAAGGCGACCTCGCTGCCTGGATATATACCGTCAGGAGATTACAGCACGGTAGCGCGGACCGGAAACAAGTGGCCACTGAAAGGGGGAAACAGGACGGGCGACAGGGGCCAAAGCATCTGGGCGCTGCAAGTGGTCTGGCGGATGTCAGGGCTAATGCAGGAACCAAGCTGGCCTGCCGCCCCGCTGGCCACTCGCAGGCGGTGCGTGCCTGGTGCTAAGACCAGATCGGCAGGTTGGCTGTGGAGGCTCGCGGTGGCTTCTCGTGTTGCAGAAATGAACGGCCTGTGTTGGTCGTTCAGTCCAGACTGTGTTGTTGTCGTCTTGCTGCACACAGGCCGCCATCCCCAGGCCGGCGGCTGTTGTTCTAATTACGCGCTATAGGCGGAGGAACGCAGCATTTCCATTTCGAGAACATCGCGAGGCACGTTTGCCCTCACGGCCTCTGCTCTGTGCGAGCTGAGCCTCTAGGTGGCGATCTCGTCAGGGTATCTTCAGGGGCGGTCCTTATCGTGTTGCCCGTTGAACAGAGGTTCTCCACCGGCACTTGGGCCTCCCAGCAAAGCCTCTGGAGATCATTTTCCTGAAATAGTGTCTTTACGGTGTCAGTGTTGCAGAATCTGCAGGGTGCGTCAGCGCATGTTTAGTTTTGCAAACATCTCACTGCGCCGTTCACGCACGCTCGAGCCTGTGAGAACCAAACAGCACACTCGGTCTTTTGCTTACGGAAGACGTCACCTGCCCTTGGTGTTGTTTTCGCGCCGGAGCCGGTGTTGCACGACCGAACGGTCCTTTGTGTGAGGCGCCGTGGCTCCAGAATCGATAATGGCATTGGCCACGCCACTTTGCCGAGGGTGGAGATTAAGCATTAGTCGCTTACCAATGCGGTCTAGCTGCTTTCTGCGCTGTCCCCTTTCGTCTCCACCACGCCCTGTGCAGTCGACCTTCATTTCGGCCTCAAGTCCAGCGCCTTTACGCCGGCGGTACTTCACGATCCGATCTCCAGATTCCGTCATAGTCGTTGCCATAGTTTGTTAGTCGGATTACTCTTTTTGCGCGCTTCAGCTTCCATGGCCGGAGCAGCAATATGGCGCTTTTCGTTTTGACCACGATGCGTGTTGACCGCCTCGCATTCATTTGCATGTGCCGCACACCTGCATTCAGCCGGAAAACGCTCCGGTGGGCTTCGGCGACAACTGCCAGGAGACCCTCCCATTCGCTTTCTCCGCTGCCACATAATCAATGCCGATCATATAGATGCTAAGCGCACAGCTGGCTTGATCAGGCTCGTGATGGAGCGGCTTCGTCGTAGCGAGATAAGGCGGTCAGATCATTCGACATCGAGAACGGAGTTGCGTGTGAGCAGCTTGTGATTGGTGCACAACGGTGTCTCTGGCACGAGCTCGTGACCCACCCGGACGCCTGAACAACTGTCGGCATTTGACTTGGTCGCGAAGCATCCGATGCACATCTCAGTACGCAAAGTTTCTGTTCTTCTTGTGTAAACTTTCTTGCGTTGCATCGTTCTTCTCCAAAGCGACTGTTCTTCCCCGACTGGATGGCTTCCATAGCCACTGCTAGCTGTGCCTGCCCGAATCTGCTAAAGTGCCACCCTCGGCTGCATGGAGACCCCGGCCTATGTTGACCATGTTACGGCCTCTCGAAGGACCACCTGCACCCGTCACACCGCCACTGGAATATGCCACCAGCACCTCTATCATGCCTAGGATTTTCACCTGTGGATACAGCTCCAGCTCAGGTTATGCCAGAGCTCTGCTGCTCTGCTGCCATTCCAAACGACGAAGGCAGTGCTGGATCATCACCAGAAGGACGTGACCCAGGCCATAACTTCTCTTCTCATCCACATTGCCCTACCTGCATGGAACCGGAGATGCCATTACTTACCTGTTTACATACCGGAGGAGACACTTATATATCATATGCCAGTGTATACTCGCGAGCTCCGCCCGGAACCTGAGCAAAGGAAGCCATGGTGAACGCCAGTCCATTTCCGAAGCCACCGATTCCCAGCGGTTGATAATCACGTCGCCCGAGCGCCTGTAACAATCCTCCCCATGCGACATGGTTGCCCAGTTTGTTGTCTCAGTTGAGTCAAAAGCTGAACAGGACTTGTGAGCAGGTATGGATAAGGTGGGATGCGAGTTTGTTCAAAAGATACGCGGTCAGATGTCGTGATACACGTGCTGCACTCAATAAGGTAAGGGTAAGATGCACATTCAGAAGACGATGCGCTACCGCAAAGTGTGGAACCATGAAATCAGCGACCAAGGTTACAACCAACACCAATGACTGGACAAGCATCACATTACATGCGACCATGGAACCGTGGTTCAAACCGTACGGATTCATTCCGCGATGAATCTTGCACCTGAATACAATACAAAAACCTTTGCACCTGCATTTCCTTCTCTCATACCAGCCGCAACCTCAGCTTCCACGCAACAAGACACATCCACGAATGCCTGATGAGCCCTTCCGCTTCCTTGACCTCCCCAAGGAGGTAAGATTCATCGTGTACGAAAATCTTCCTCGGACTATCAGTAACACGACAATCGAGCCTCACCACAGCGACTACTGGCTTCTTCGACACCAGCCATCTTTCACGCTCATCCACCGCAGCACTAACACTTCTATTCTCCGAGTCTGCAAGGAAATTCACGAAGAGGCAGCGCCACTTGTCCACCAAACGATCCGAAATTTCATCCTTGAGGCATCGCCCAAGGTTGCAGGCAGCATTGATCCCTACACCCACGCCAAGTCCCTAGCACCGATTGTAAGAGCTGCGGCACGCGACTTTGATCACCTCCGCTCAAGACTCGATCTCGTTCCAGTTGGCCAACACGCTGCCCCGGAAACTCTTGTCGACTACGAGAGCAGAACATCCAAGTTCCTCCAAGACCTCGCCGAAGCTCGCAAAACCACTGCGGATTGGGATTTATCAGACTTGCCCGAAAAATATCTTGTGAACGAGATCGTATTCTTACCCGGCAGCATAGATAAAATTGTATCCTCTTTGCCGAACTACCGGTTTAGCGATGCTGAAAAACGCACGATACGCACCTTCATCACCACGGCCTCGATACAACTCCTCTACCACCACATCAAGCGTCTGTCCCGCCCTACACTCAGCAACCCCACCATCGAGTTCGTACGCATCTGGGATCGCCAGGCAATAGCCGAGATATCAGAAGTCTACTACACACGTCATCAGTGGTGCGAGATGGACTTTGTGACGGCCTTCAATATTATGGGTCGGGGTTTCCGCTCCAAGTGCTACGACTTCGGCGTCAATATCCAACTCGCGGGGTACGTGCTGATAAGCCAAGGTCAGAAGCCGTTGCTAAAGGAAGGTGCTTTCGTCGCCTTGCCGACAAGAGATGGGCATGTGAGTGAATTTGTCCCTCCGGGAGTTGGCAGTGTGGTGAGATGGGAAGAACCTATGCCGGAGTGGGTGTGGAGAGAGGGATGGCTTCCAAATTAGTAGTGACCGTGATCAAGACTGTCGGATCGGTAGCCGCTCAAAGATTACATCATTGGCAGGTCACTACTACTGCGATAAACATGCAACGACTATAGACGACGTAACGAACCTTTCGCCATTAGCCCACTTAATAGCTTTACTCGATCCTCCTTTCCAAGCGCGTTGATTGGTGAGTAATTGAATGTAGAGGGAGTAGTAGCCAAATATGACGAATTCATGAAGCCCTTAGAATGCGCTCATGTAGTGATGATACATGACATGACTGGACAGACGAGTACAATTCTCAGCGTAACATGAACCTCATAGCGCATCTGTGCATACCTAGAATTGGTAGTGTACTCATAAAGTGCTAAGTTATTCTGCGGTAGTGCACCCATAAAGTGCTCTGTTATTCTGCACTATCTCACAAGCATTGACGTCGTGCTGACGAGTAGCCTTCACAGCTTCACCACTTTCACCATCACAGTATGCAAAGTAACAAAACAATCATAACAGTTCTCTCAGCATACATCATACTCTACTCACACAGGCTAGACATACATGAACCACTTTCCCCGCTCCCTCAACAATCGAAGCAAAGGATACAAAGAACATAAAAAGACAAAAAGCCCTCATCCAACGCCATGCTAATACACACATTTCCATAGTACCTAGCCTGTGAGAATGCAAAAAACATCATACCAACCCGATCGATCAATGGAGACATTGATACCATATGCATGTCATGTCATGCCCCGTGGCGGAAAGAAGAAAACGCCAATGTACGCCTGTTAATCCGCCCAAAGATGATGTGTCTTGGCCTGGTAGGCAGGCACAAGGTAGTTGTAGTGTGGAAGGGACTCAAAACCACCGGGCATGGCTTAAGCCTTCATCTTGCCGAGGAAGCCGTCGAGATCGAACTCTTCCTCATACTGCTTCTCGTCCCAGAGATCGCCTAGTTCGTCCAAGAAGCCCTTCTTACCCTTCTCTCTCAGCGCACCGGTCGCGTCGACGGCGTCGTTTTCGTCGATGCCTGTGCGATCGTCTTTGGCGTTGCTGGGTGGTGCTGGTAGTGCGGCAGGATCGTTCGAATCGGCCGAGACGTTGAAAAGGTCGAGAATCTGGTCTGTTTGCATGGATTGGAGACCCGCGTTTTGTTGATTGACGACGGTGGAAGCGATATCGATCTTGAAACGTTGGAGACTGAAAGCATTTGTTAGTGACAGGGTTCAACTGGGGGAGTTCGGGATACTTACTTCAAGATCTTCTCTTCCAAGGTACCGCGCGTGACGATTCGGTAAACGTTGACGACCTTCTTCTGACCAATACGATGCGCGCGGTCCATGGCTTGGATGTCCTTTTGCGGGTTCCAGTCGTGCTCAACAAAGATGACGGTATCGGCACCAGTCAAGTTGAGACCCAGACCACCGACACTGGTTGTCAGAAGCAAGACATCGTATGAAGGATCGGTATTGAACTTGTTGACAATCTCCTGGCGCTTGGTAGCTTCGACACCACCATCAAGGCGCATAAATTGCACTGACGGAAGCAACTTCTCGAGCACGTTGTGCTGAACCATGTCGAGCATCTCCTTCATTTGACAGAAGACGAGAGCACGATGCTGCGAGACAGCTTCCGGTAGGTCGCCATTAGCGGCGGCAGACTTGTCGCTGACCACGTCGGATGCGCCGATACCACAGTCCACAAGCAGATCCTTAAGAGCGCCAAGCTTGGGCGCATGCGCGATGTCGTCGATCGTAGTGTTGTGCTTCTTAAGATATTGCTGAGTCGGCTCGTATGCCTTGTTGGTGGGACCTTTGACGACGAGCGAAGGTGAGTTGCACAGCTTCTTCATGTACTGAAGAGCTTGGAAGATATGTTGCTTGCTCTCGCGGTCGGCGTTACCGGCCTTAGACTGAATCTCCTTGCCTTGGCGCTTGGTGAAGTCGTCGAAAAGGTTGCGTTGCAACTCAGATAGATCGCAGTAGTAGTTTTGCAGGATCTTAGGCGGCAGGTCATCCAGCACCTCTTCCTTGAGACGGCGAAGGAGGAACGGAAGCACCTGCTTGTGTAGAGCTTCGATCGCCAGCGCACCCCGTTCTTGCTCCTTCGACGAGCTCTTGGCGAACCGGGAGGCAGCGATAGGCTTCGCGAAACGTTCCTGGAAGACCTTCTCTGTACCAAGGAAACCGGGCATAAGGAAGTCGAAGAGCGACCATAGCTCGAGCACGTTGTTTTGAATAGGTGTACCGGAGAGGATGAGGCGGTGATTCGACTGGAATTGCTTGACAGCCTGGCTGGTCTTGGATTTTGAGTTCTTGATCAAGTGACCCTCGTCCAGTACGCAGTAGTTCCAGGTGATGGGCTTGAGAATGTCGGCGTCGTTCCTGCAGATATCGTACGAAGTAATGACGATATCCACCTTATCGAGCTGATTCCTGTGCTGACCGCGGATAGGTGGCGAGCCAACATAGGCTACGCAGCTAAGGAAGGGTGCATACTGGCGAATCTCTTGCTGCCAATGACCAGACAGCGTTGGCGGGCATACAATGAGAGATGGTAGACGTCGGAAGTTGGGATCGCCGGATTTGGCGAACTCATCTGCGCGCATATGATGATCACTTGCCACCATGCATAGCGTTTGTAGCGTTTTACCAAGACCCATATCGTCGCAGAGAATACCGTGAAGGTTGTACCGGTTGAGGAACGCCAGCCAATTGACACCCTCTTGTTGGTATGAACGGAGCGTCGCCTTGATACCGACAGGAATCTCGAAAGGCTCCACTTTCTTCGCATCCAGCATCTGGGCGACGAACTTGCGCTCTCGGTCTCGGCCCTTGAGGAGAGTGTCCGGAAGGCCTGGCGGATCTGGAATTCCAGACTCAAGTGGTACAAGCTTCACAAGTGTGGCAAAGCTGGTCGTCGCCAGTAGTCGGACGTCGTTGTCAGAGTCGCTCATACGACCAAGAACCGGGGTGATGAGGAAGATGACATATGGTAGGATTGCGTCTTCCATAACATGGATGAGATGATAGATGCACTCGATGGCTCCCTGGCGGGCGTACACGTTTCCACCGTCGCTGATGGTTGGTAGCACGCTCTCGACAAGCATGGTAATACCTTCGACAGACATGACGCTGCAGACAGTGGCGAAGCATTTGGCCGCTGCGTATCGCAAGACATACAGTTTGCTTTGGAGAGCCTTGGCAATAAGTGGAAGCAGGTCCTTGACGAAGCCTCTGACGCTTGGGTGGAAACTGCCGGCCAGAGCACGTAGAGTTGATAGGGCATCAACAACTTCCTGGCCAAAGACGCCGTCCTCATTGAAGATTTGCGCGGGAAGCGTGGCCTCGGTAAAGGCGTCCTTGATGGGTCGTTCAATCAAATCCTTCAGGATAGGCACCTTCTCGAAAATCTCAGCGCCGAAGCTCTCAACGACTTTCTCAAGACCCTCTCGCGCACCACGCTTGGTGATCCTGGCTGCCCGCGACTCTTCTGCGAAGCGAGCAGCGTCTGGGTGATCGCGCACATCTTCATCTTTCTTGAGCGTAAGAATGCCTGTTTCGATGTGTGCCTGGCCGGCGAACTCGGGCGTTTCAGCTGTCTCCATGCAGTAGAACTTGACCAAATTGCCGACAACCTTGTTGACCACACCAGATCTCTTAGCGTTGACGAGGAACACAATGTAGCCAGCGACTGCAGCTGCCGAACGTCTCTGTAGCTCAACGTTCTCTTCTTTCTTGACGCTGTCCATCATCGCCTTAATCGGGGGTGATGGCTTCTTCGGCGGCGAGTTGAGCGCGACAAGTGCACCGGCTGCAGCGGCCTTGATGCGAACATCGCGTTCTTCCTTGATGTCCTTGGCTTCTTGGATGCTCGTCTCTACTTCCTTGCGTGCTGTGTCCAGATTTGCTCCTGCGACCATGCGGGCGGACGGCGTCATGGCCTTCTTTAGCTTCTCGAACTGCACGTTGATCAGCTTCTCGGCATCTGCGACGCCAAATGCATAGTGGTTCGCATTCGGCATGCCCTGGACAAGGGCAGCGATCTGTGGCAGGCTTTGGACATGGGCGTCGTGGAAGATGCTCAACAAAGAGTGGCATTGAGTCCGAACAATCTGCAGCTTGGGCACAAGATCCTCGTAGGCGGCAGGCCTCTCGCCTTCAACCATAGGCAGCAGGGCCTGGACGAAGGACTCAGCCAAGGCATCTTTAGTTGCCAGGTTCTTTCCAAACTCCTCAATGATGATTGCAGCCGTCAGTTGGGTTGACGAGTTCTGAGAGGACAATGGGGCCAGCAGCCTAGATCTGAAGGTCTCGAGCCTCGACTCTTCAGGCCAGGCTCCCATCGCTTTGCCGAGAGCTTGTGCTGCAGAAGTCCTGGAACGGATCATGACGTCCGCGCCTATGAGTTCGAGATCACCAGTGATCATGTGTCCGTCGACGTTATGAGACTGTGAGGCTGGAGTAGGTGTTGACGTTTCGTCCTTTCCAATACGCGACTTCTTTCTTCTCTTCTGAGCTGGCTCACTGCCATCTGGTGGAGACGACTTACGGCTCGGCTCAGAGTCGGGTGGCGGGCCCATGGCTTGTCCGGAGGGTTTGATGAGTAGTGACTTGTTCAACGATATCGGGTGACGTGATACTCCAATAGGTGTGAGCGTGAGAGGAATGACGGCATCTAATATGGGTTCCATAAGAGGCGCCAGTTGGCTACCCAAGGCTGCGACGATAGCATTCCAAAGCTGGAGGGAGAGTTTCAAGACACCTTCGTTGCGTTCAAGCAGGATGTTCTGGAAAATGAGTTGCAATGCCCTGCTATCTACCCAGCCGTCCGAGCCTTCGCTTTGGATGTTGAGGAAAGTGATCAGCGCACGCAGCACTGCCGCACGGACACTGGTGATGGTATGTCGTAAGAAGGGGAAGAGTCGTGGCACCAATTCGTGGAATGATTGGGTCGGATCTTGTCGTGCGTTGGCTTGCATCGCTTCCAAAACTTGAGGAAAGCCACAAAGCTTGGCCAGAAGGTCCATGATAAAACCAGTACTGGCACTCAGGTCGTCCTGTAAACTGGAAAGACAAGACCAGACCACATTCATCAGGTGCTCGAGTGATTTTGGACGCATCTCGATGAATTCCTTCGCCACGGGAATAAGGGTGGCTGCACTGATGGCTCGGACATCGTCGTCGGAATTACTCAGACCGCTGATAACTGCGGCGAGAACTCCATCCAGTAATGTGCCGTCCTCGAGCAGTAGGTCGTTTCGTACAGCAACAAGGTACCGTAGTCCGATCATGCCACCTTGACACAGGGCCCAGGGTGCGCTCAGAGGGTTGGTGTCGAGAGGAAGGTTGTGGTTGATGATAAGGCGATTGAGAACCTGGAACGTTGCAAGGACGTTGTCGCGAGACATGTATTGGAGCAAAGACCCAAGCGCTTGTCCGGCCGTCTCTCGTATGGGCGCAATAGCATTATCGCCGGTGAAATCTGCAAAACGATCGAGCATGAAGATGCAGACCATACGACATGCCAGATCATTCAGCCATCGCTGATTCAGCCGATCGTTCTCCGCCCGGCTCAGCCCCTTCCGCCTGCCAGCACCACCGCCGTGGATACGGAGAATTTCTCGGAGGCCCATGGCAGCACCATGGCGTACCTCCCAGGTATAGTCGAAAAGCTCGACGGCGAGATACGCACAGACACGCTCGAACGGCCATTCTAGCCCTTGTTCTTCAGCCTCTGTTTGGAAAGACGACTTCTCTGCTACTGGCGCGCCCTTGAACTCCTTCACAAACTTCGCGTCGTCGTCTCCACCATTACGGTCGAGTGAGAAGTAATCGTTCATAGGTTCGTCGTCGTCTCCGTTCTCTGACTTCTCAAACTTTAGGGCAGTAGGATGTGGGCGAACGGGGGTCTCGATGAGGTCGGCTTGTGAGTCTTTCCTTGCAGTTGAATTAAAGTCGACAACTTGGACTTTGCTAGCACCTCCGGCGGCCTGTCTTTTATTCTTGCGCCTCAAGGCATTCTGCTGACGTTTGCTGAGTCCTTTGCCATCAGGTGTACCTGCAGTAGGTGAACTACCATGATGCATGCTCTCTGACCGCGAGACGTTGGTGTCGATGCGGTGCATACCGGGAGTCTTTGGAGCGGGCGTTTGTGGCATCATCTCCTGGGGTGGTGTAAGGTCCTCAACCCATGCGCCTTCAAAGCCAAGTCGCTTGAGTAGGGTGCTCTTTTGGTACTCCAGTCGTTCAGCGGGGTCCATGGCTGCCAGTTTGTAGTCATGCTCCTTGGTACCGAGAGAGGCTAGGACCTTGCCGAATTTGAGGATAGAAGGCAGGTCCAGTGTAGCAAGATCGAGTCCATCGGCGAGTGGTGGGAGGGTGCTATCGCCGTTCTCTTCTTTCTTGACCAGTGCGCCATTGCTGTCTTCCGATTTGACATCGCCATTGGACTCTGGTTGGGCTTCCGGCTTGACGGACTCATCCTGGTCATCGGCGTTGGGGTCGAACTTGTCGGCATTGGCAGCGATGCCACCTATCGCCTTGGCAGCGGCAACTCTAGTTTCCCAGCTTTTTGATCGCAAATAGGGTATGACTCGGGTAAGAAGATTGAAAAGCTCATCGGGATGTTGTTTTTGGACGTCGGCTAGCTGGTCGGCTGCTGTGTTTCGGATTAATGCTGTGCTGCCAGTCTCGAGGAGCCTTGGCGGGGGTTAGCGAGAGTCAACAGAGACAAAAGAAGCAAGGCTGTTCAAGCGTGATTAACTTGTCGCAGAAGATGGCAACGTAGTTTGATCAAGCAGTGAAAGACATGCAGGACATGCGCCGGGTATACTCACGTTACGAGACGATCCAATCTGGTGGCACTACCAAAGCGTTAGCGCGTCATGCATGCATCGATGCGATATGCGACAAACCTCATCTTCGCGCTGCACTTTTGACAGTCGGGCTCGCAGGTGGAGCGCAACCAGGAGAATTAGAAATTACTAGGCGCCCGCAGGCGTAGCCATGGAAGCACTGGGCACGGCACAGAAGTGTTTGGGCTGTGTAGTCAGAGTTGTGGAAGTGAGTCACGTGATGGGGTGGTAACTCGATGCGGTGCCGGGAGCGCGTCGGAGAAGGTGGGCTGCGGGCCTATCTAAGAGAATGAACAGGTCATTAAGTAGGCTGGATCACCACCAGGAACGGGCTAGTGGCCTGGCCCGTGCGTCCCGTTTCAGGGAGCAGAGGGAAATTTTTGCAACATCAACGGCGCCGGCCAGAGTAACGCAGGTGCAAACAGACTGCCTTCTCTTACTGCGAAGGCGATTCACCGTGTCCAATGTATTTTTGATGCTGGTCGTGCGCGGTGCGATGAACCGGTCGCGACTTCCTTTGACAGAGATGTGGCCTCTGCACGCTAGCCGGATCCATCACCGCTCATCAACGCGCCTGCTCAAAGACCAACTTCCAACATCTCCACCCCACCTACTCGTAATCACATACGATGATCGCATTTGGTGTCGCGACATTCTCGCGACAGCACTTGCACTTACTACTCACCCACTCACTACAGTCGCACAACCCCCAGCCTCATCGTTATCAACGCGTCGTTGTCACTAGGCTAGGCTACCATCTTCATTTCTGACAGCCAGCCAAAGCGCTCCGGTGCCCTGGTGGCTTACAAGGCTGCCTACCGGTAAGCCCTTGACCACTTCTCGACCATCGCAGCAGCCGCAAACAGTGCAGCCCTTTCCGCGACACCCTCTGCCCTATTCGACGGGTAACAAACGCGCATTCTGTATATATCCAGTAGCCGTGGCAGGGCGGATGTACCGGACCCAACCTCTCGCTTGGATTGATCTACATAAGGCGCTGCAGCTAGCGCATGCCTGCATCGCCATGTCTTCTGGGGATATCGTTCGTCTACACGCCTTCTTTTTCCTATTGATTTTCCTGTCTTCGGGCCTCAGTGCTCTCCCATGGGAATGCGACGTTTTCCCCGCACCGCTTGCGCGTTGAACATGTAATTTCGAGGTGGAGTCCAACAAACCCGGTCAACGCTTCGTGCTACCCTCTATTTGGTACCGCGCCTGTGGCTGCAGACTGCAGATAGCGGTCCGCGACACGTCCGTGCCCATCCACTATTACCATTCATGAACGACGCGTGAAGCTTTAGCGCAACGCCTGGATCGCATCGTCGAGGAAGTGTCAGGAACGCGCGCCTTCCAAGTGACACATCATAATTCTAGTTCTGTGACATCACACGTTGTGGTACAGTGTTAGGGGGCGACCGAAAAGGCTTTGCCTCGATTATGAGAGACTGACCTACTTATAAATCTTGAAATTCAGCGTTACCGGCCCCACTCTCCAAAAAGTTCCATACAATTCCTTCAGACAGCTTGTTTCCAGTCCTACCCAGTTTTTGCACCCCGTTCTGGGCATTGATCACTATAGGACGAAGAGTCCACCAGTCCGACATTTGCATAATGTAGCCACCTTTTGGCACTGGAGTAATAGTAAAGTGTCGCCAACCATCTTGCTGGTCTGCTGAGCACTTGAGTCTCGCATCCCAACCATGGCATATGAATTTGCCTGACACGCAGTTTCGGAATCCAAACCAGCCTTCAGATTCTACACACTCCCACAGGATGGATCCACGACCGCTAGGCGGCGCTAGTACGATGTTCCCATCAAGCAATGTAAGCACATTGCCGCATGAGGTAGAGCGGATGATGACGGTAGATCCATCGGAAGGCACCCAACTCGTCGAGGCGTGATCTTTCAGGTCTGGAGTACCGTTTTCGGTGGTTGCGGTAGGTGTGTAGATGCTAGCATCGTCTAATTCTGAGATGGATGTAGCATCGGGCTGTGCAGGCTCCTGAGAAACCATCTTCGACAACTGAGGAGCCGGTCTGACTGCGGCGTTGACAGGTGGGGCGAACGCGTTTAGGACTGCGCGAAGTCGAGGAATCAGTACTCTGTTCGACAGCTTAACTCTATCGAGTACGTACCTACTGACAGAAACCGGCCCGCCTGTTGTAGTCGTCGTCGTTGTTGTTGTCGAGAGTTGAGAACGGTGCGGGGTATGGGGCACTTTAATCCCTGCTTGCAGTGTGGCACAGCACATACTTCGCTCCAACTGCGCGGGAAGGGAAGTCGATCACTATATCACTTGCCGACTTCAGGCTGTCTCTGATGTCTGACAGTCATCATGTTCTCGCGTGACATCGCATAGCCGCAACGTTAGCCTTTGACGCATGCATGCCCTCGCACATCATGAACACTCTGAGTACTTTTAATACATCATTTAAACATCGATAGACATTTGGTGACGAAATTCAGATCGCTCAGTCAATCTCCCTCTTCCCGCACACAGAGACCGAGGAACATCGAATTGTTGTCTTCGGGATTTTGGAAGCGGACTCCCGCCATCAAATATACGGATGGTACCTTTTGGTGTTGTGCAGCTCGATTGAGATTGCAAAGAGAGTGTGCGAGAAAGAGAGAGAAGAGAAATGAAATTAAATGGCTTTGACATCCACGTGCCACAGACGCGAAGACGGAGAAACATGTTGGATTCCTTACATGGCTTTTGGAAAAGCTGCAGTCCTTCTCCATCCAGACCATCATACGGTACACCCTCGTTCTTTTATACTTTCTCTTTTCGCAGTCTACGAAGCATTACCGCGCTGCTCCGCATGTTACCATGGAAGACGCTCTTTTGAGATATCGCAATAACAGCTGTTCTCGTCGAGCCGAACACATTTAACAATCGTTTCATGCCTTCTGCGCGGCAAAAGACTAGATCATGGCCATTTCTCTCGGAGAGCATGTGCGGGGAAAATGGATGTTTTGGTACGTCGACTCCAGGACGACATGGGTGTCGTGGCTTGCATGTTTTGGAAAAGCGCACGTTTTGTGTTTTTGTGGAGGGTTGAAGGAAGGAAGGGGAACAGCTCTTTATATATGGTGTCCGCACGCTAGTCGTCCTTGCATAGGCTTTGGAAAAATATCATAGTAGCGGAGGCTGACTTTGGAGCCCTTTGAGTTTAAGTTTTTGCGATTGGATAGACATGTAATCTCATTTGGCGACTTTTGAGGGGTACTGGTGGCGGGCAAGACATGCGTGAGACGTAGTAGATTTTTGGACTCTCGAGAAAGATCATCACACGTACTCTCTGAGGTTTTCGAGTATCAAATGTGTTTTCTAATGCAAAACGACAGTTCGAGAAGGGCCGTGGAATTACTTTATATACTGAGTGAGAAGATCGTAAAAACGGTGGTGACGGAATAGTAACACATCATCTTGGACAACATGTTCTTTGAAGCCCGGAACACAATCGCGTATGATCACTGAATTATTAGAGGCGCGCTTCCAGTCATCACTTTTTCGATCGTGTAATTTGAGGAGCAGCTCGAACGCGCTCAGGACCAGGCCTTGTCGCGCATGCTTTTGAGTTGTTCTTTCCGACACATGAGTCGTGAACATGTTTGTTTTTGGGTCTCAGCAGGCATGAAATTTAGATCCTTTGCCTTTAGTATTTTGAACTGTGGTGTGAGGTTGAAGGAGCAAGGGAGCAGAAAGCTGGCGGAGTTAAATACTCGCGAGCATGGCCGTTGCCAAGATTCTAGTGGCAGATGGAGTTGGATTATAGCCTAGCAACTACGCCACAGCACATCCTGGAGCCTTCAAGGCACGAAAACGTCACAAAAGTGCCTCTCCAAAACCCATGTAGTCCTCAAAGTGCTCCGTCCCACATCTTCGGGTACCACCTAGTCCTCTTATTCCTGGCTATTGAGCTGCTCAATCCGGGCGAGCAGAGCTTCAACGGCGCTAAACAATTGTTAGTAGGGGTCACTAATTGGAAAGGAATGAAGACATACTCTGAATCGGGGGTATCAGACAAGAACTGAGCCTCCAGGTCCGCTTGAGCGACGGCGAGCATAGTAGCGACATTGTGCTCGGTCGGTTCAACGTCTTCTTGTGGTTGGTTTCCCTCCGGTACTGGAGCGGCCTGGTCTCCTGCATCCTCTCCAGGGCCACCTGCATGTTGCGGGATAGGTGGACCTGGCCCAGCCAAGAGAGCATCCAGAAATTGAGTCCCGGACAATTCCGAGGGCATGAAATCGTCGTATCGCGCCGGACGGGGTGGGACATATGCTTCAGATACCGTGTGCTCGATGGCGTTCGTCGAGTAATTCTGCTTCCAATACAACGAGGCCTTGCTGCGACCCTTCTCTGGTGCCTACGAACGAAGTTAGTACACGCCTCGGATACAATTTAGACAGCTGAAATTACCTGTTTGGAGAGATACAGCTCGATGGAGCCATCCCGAACATCGGCGTACGTGTCGAAGCCCTGCGAGCGCATGTAGTAGCAGAGACGCAGCGCATCCTTAGCAGCGGGATGCATGTTGTCTGCAATACGTTCTGTCCAGTTATGAGCTTGCCGGACCGTGAGCTTCTCGGATGCGTGCCTAAAGAGCTTCAGTACATCTCTCACATCAGTCCTTACATGTGCACCACTTACTTGTTAAGGTACTCCAAGAGCGCAAGTTGTACTTTGGTATACGAGGGTGTGTTCATGGTCCCTTCTGCCTCCTTCACCTCGTTGTATGGGGTCTTTGGCAGCATAGAAACAAGCGTCGTGGCAGGCTTGAGAGCGGATTGGGCTTGAGGTACAGACACTGGAACAACAATATTCTCGCCTTCGCCTGTAGTTCCGGTAGCTTCACCTTGTGTACGTAAGTTACGCGCCATGCTCCGTTGAAATTGCGAAAGTTCTCGAAGCTCGTCAATTGTGAGGCTGGGCACAAGCCGGTTGAGTAGCTGGAGTATATATTCTGACGCACGAACAGAGTTTCTGGATCGACGAATCTGGCGCCTTGCGCGGTTGAGTTGTTCGATGGCTTGCGAATCGACGAGAAGCGCAGAATCGGCGGGGTCGGTGTCAGACATTTGAGCGATAGTAAGTCTATTTATCGCATGGAGCGTTCGAACGCCGCCGGTGGCGGAAGGACTGTGAATGAACGATGGTGTTGTGGGTAATTCAATGTGCGAAGGAGGACGGTGAGAAAGAAAAATGCCAAGGCCTAACAAGTGAAGGAGCGTTGTGTAATCGGCAGTGAGTGAGGAAAGTGCGACTGGAAGTCCAGCCTAATCCGGCGGTTGTATACCTGTATCTACTTTTCTGTACAATATCGTGCTTAGTAAACCAGATCGTAGAGATACTCAACGTAGTTCAGAATGCAAATGTACATGATAGAGCACACTGAATTTCTTCAGGGTACAGGCTTTCTGACTGCCTTCCACATCGCTGAGATAGCAGGAATGCGAGTATATAGATACAACCAAAGAAGCATGATGATATGAAGGCGTGTCGCGATATGCCGTACTAACGTTCGTGACCGTAGTTGCTGAGGACATTGTATTAGTGTCGTGACTGTTGTGACGCATTCCCACCTAAGCATCACCGCGGTGGACGCTGCAATGTTGACAAGCTTGTACATGTCTCTCGTTAGATATCCATCAGCATCTCTACGCCACTCTCAATAACTACAAAGCTGCTGCCCTCGCATGCAGGTGGTTGAAGACGTTCATCTGCGAGGCCAGCTGCTAGCGTCCAGTCATCGCACGCACCAAAGCCCGCCTACACAATCTGCGACCCCACGAACCAACCAAGCCGAGCCCAACAGACGTCCAGCCCTAGAGTCCAGGCGCCCTTGGCCCCGCGTAGATAACTTGAATGGCGGCCGTCCAGCCAAGAGATGCTGTCCGAGATGCAGGTTTCCACGCGGGACGATCAGTTGGTCTGGGTTTCTGGTTCAGATGACGTATAGCGCAACCCATCCACGCACCAACCCCTGTCTCGATGCCACCACAGCGGGCCACAAACTTGTAACAAGCACGGTGCAAGTGATCGAGGATGAGATCACCGCTGGCGCAGATGGCGTACACACGGGAAGGCGCAGGCATGCAGGTGGAGTATATATGGCTGACTGCCTGATCTGTATGTTGCGTCTTCACATGCAAATACACACGACCTTACGAATAATCCACCTCACTATCTCTACACTCCAATACGATTAATAAACAGTATTCATACTGCCCAAGATGACAGACCAGAACAAGGGATCGCAAAAGACCTACAGGGAGTCCGCGGGAGAGTACTACAACCAAAAGTACGAGACATGGATGCCATGGATCGAGGACCAGTACCTGAAGTGGTTCACCAAGGATAACAAGGCTTCCTACGCTACCAAACGTACGTCTCTTACATCTTAACCCATCGCTAACTACACATCGCTAACGTATATTCCCCACAGAACAACTCGACCAGACCAAGGTCACAGGCGTCGACCAAGTCGACAACCTCCAAGACGGCGTAAACAACCTCGTCGGCGGCCAAGTCGGCAAGGGAGGACTTGCACAACCCCTCGGTGATGCCGTCTCCAAAGAGGGCATCAACCGTGCTGAGCGTGGCGGCAAGGACGACAAGGGAAACTCTATTGAGAGTCAAGGACCACTGGGTGGTTATGGACAGAGTGCTGCAGATGGTGTGAAAGGAGGTGCAAGCAGTGTTGCTGGCGGCGCGAAGAGTGCTGGTGGATACGTTGGAGGCATGTTTGGTGGCGGCAAGGGAAAGGAGGAGAAGAAGTAGGGAGTTGGGGCCGAAGGACGATGATATGATACCATGATTTGCAGGAAGGTTATTTCGAAAGGATTAGATTGCCAGACTTTGTGTTGAGTCGGATAGCATGAGTTGAGTATTCAGCTTCAGCAGTAATTCATTTATACCCTCTAGATATTCTTGTGCCGGCCCTGAACGAGTGAGCAAGTCTAGTACACATCATCAACACTGCGGAGTCTCCACTACGTCACAGCATGTGCATCGACATCCACCACGGTCCCCTCTCCTTCCTCGACACCAAACAATTTCAAGCAATTCCCTCTCTTAAACATCCTCGCGCAGTCCACCGCATTCGGCTGTCCCTTCTCTACGTCTGCACCCCCCTCATACAGCACTCTAACAACATCATCGTACCCTTTGAACACAGCCCCCGCAATAGGACTCTGGCCCCTCCCATTCAGCACATTCGCATCCGCGCCGTTATCCAGCAGCATCTTCGCAGTCTCAGCCTTGCCATGATAGGACGCCAGCATGAGAAGTGTGTCGCCAGATGAGTTGGTGAGGTTTTTGGGGATGCCGGCGCTGACGTATTGCGAGAGGGTCGATGTGTCCCCGCTGCGGGCGAGGTCGAAGAGGCGCGCTGCTAGGTCGAGGGCGGCAGGTGGGAGGTCAGAGGTAGATCGTGCGTCGGGTGGTGCTTGTACGGCGCCATCGGTGTCGGTTGCGCCAGTGCCTGCTGCTTGGGCGGCTTGCTGGCCGTAGGATTCTTCGTAGGATGGCATCTTTGAGGCACGCTGGGTTGTGTGCGGGTATAGGACGCAAAGTGAAGATGGCAAACGTTATGCGTGTGAATTGGTATTAATGGCAGATCGCCTGCTGTTATCTCGTTTTACATGGTGAAAGTCGAGAGCGCAGACGCTGAATGAGAGCAACAGGCGCAAGTATCCATCTCCCGAGTGTCGATGACGAAATCACCCGGTCGCGCTTTCCGAGCACAAAACGCGCTAGTCGACGCTCCATCATTTTGCTTGGCGGAGATCGCGACTTCCCCAGGGCCCATTCCATTATCCAACCCGCAGAAGTTAGCCTTCCCACCCAACCACCCCCCATTACTACGACGCCAGCACAAGAGGCCGGTACTCTTGTTGATCGCGCGACCATGGCTTCACCACCACACATCCCCCAGCTCAACGTCCCCGGCAGTCGCAAGCGCGGCAGCATATCCTCTCACTCCGGCGCGCCCACCAAAAAGCGCAAACCCTCCAACCTACGTAACGCCTTCTCACCAGATGCCGAATCAGTCGGCGGTTCCCCGCGCCAATACTCGCGTTCACCGTCTGTGGAAAGTAACATCACCACATCCGTCGTTAACGGCGTAGGAGGGAAGAAGCGACGGAAGAAGGGAGGAGACGGAGGCAGTGTCGCGGGTTCAAGCGCGAGAGGCGGCAAAGGCGCCGACGGACGAAGCGCAATAGGAGGTGAAGACGAAGATGGCGACGGCGGAGAAGAAGCAGAAGACGACGACGATGACGAGATGGGTGAGGAAATGGGCATGGAAATCGAAGGCGGCATGAGTGTTGAAGCACGCAGGAAACAGGAGAAGGAATACGAACGGTACGTTCCTCCTCTACGCCCTCTACCATTCCCCTCTTAGAGCCGTTTACTAATACGATGTGATCCAACAGCATGCTAGAAGACTTCATGACACCCGCGCAAATGGACCGCTACGCAACCTACCGCCGCATCCGCCTCAAGCGCGAAACCGTCCGCAAACTCGTCAACCAAACCCTCTCCCAATCCGTCCCGCAACCCATCATCATCGCCGTAACCTCCTACTCCAAAACCTTCATCGGCGAGCTCATCGACCGCGCCCTCACCGTCCGCGACGAATGGTCCGCCGTCCGCACTCATCTCCCCAACCCCAACCTACCAGGCCCCATACTCAGTCAGAGTCTGGTCAGACCTAGTGCTCATATCAAGGATGATAGGAATAGGCCGACTAATTCCGATATTACGAGTGCGGGCTGGTATCCTACGCAGGTTGATCGCACGGAGAGTCTGTGGAAGGAGGTGGAGAAAGATGCTAGTTTGCAGGATAGGCTGAAGGCGTGTGATAAGGGACCGCTTACGCCGGCGCATCTGAGAGAGGCACTGAGGAGGTACAAGAGGGATCGGGATGGTGGGGGTGCTGGATTCGCGGGCATGAGTCTGGAGGGTGTGGAGAGGACTATGGGCAGAACGGGTGGAAGGCGGCTGTTCAAGTGAGGTCTTGTTCTCGCGATGAGAGCAACTTTGAAGCATAGCGACGGCGTTTGGGAAATGTATTGCTAGAATGAGAGTACACTTGGAAGAGATCTCAAAGTCAGTGGAACGCTGACGACCATGCAATACCACATTACTAGGAACAACTATCCGCAACATGTGGACGAACTTCATCAATGCAACGCCTGATTTAATGATCATAAGTAGGAGTGGAAGTGAAACCTTCTCAGAGGCATTTTGTGAAGAGCTACATTTGTCATAGCTATTCATCATTCCAGTCCATCCCAGCCGAAGAGAGAACACCTTAGGAAATCATAACGCTAACCAACAA
>Ga0265797_10002137_pt1 | contig 33754 bp, 29 predicted proteins | sample P2T30metagenome_FD_192433 | JGI IMG/M metagenome (GOLD analysis project Ga0265797, IMG submission 192433) | Plant litter microbial communities from East Loma Ridge, Irvine, California - P2 T30 | ecosystem: Environmental > Terrestrial > Plant litter > Unclassified | place: USA: California...
TCGATCCAGTTGAAGCTCGCTTTTGTCGCCATGGTACGGTCCTCGAGAAGGTGTGACATTGCGCTAAGCCTAGATGCCGCCAGCAGAGTACTCAAACGAACATTCGGCACTACCTTGTGTTGATTTATCACTCCGAAACCGGCAAAACCCTTATTCCTTTATGAAGGGTCATGAGCCATGCGCAGAAGGATTCCCAGCACCGCCGCCCTTGTGAGTTTCGAGGCGGCGGCCCGACATGAAAGCTTTACCAAGGCGGCGACTGAGCTATCACTGACCCAAGGCGCCGTATGCCGCCAGATCGCGGCGCTTGAAAGCTTTCTTAATGTGGAACTCTTCCGCCGTTCGCGGCGCGGGGTGAAGCTGACGGAAGCCGGGCTGTCGTATAGCCGCCAGGTCGCCGCTCAGTTGGATGCCGTGGAGCGAGATACATTGTCAGTGATGGGCCAGCAGGGCGCGGTTGCAATCGAGTTGGCCGTCGTGCCCACCTTTGGCACGCGCTGGCTACTGCCCCGGTTGAAGGATTTCCAGCAGCTTCACCCCCACGTTACGGTGAACCTCACTAACAGAACACGCCCGTTCCTGTTCGCCGATACCCCCTTCGACGCGGCAATCTATTTCGGAGACGGGGAATGGCCGGGCGCGCATGCCTATCCGTTGATGGGGGAACGCTCGGTCCCCGTCTGCAGCCCCGCGCTGATCCCCGAAGGCCCGCTGAAAGATGCGGCTTCGCTTGCCGACTTGCCGCTGCTTCAGCAAACCACCCGGCCCTATGCCTGGCGGCAGTGGTTTGGTTCAGCCGGCTTGCAGGTGCCCCGTGACTTGACCGGCCCACGCTACGAGCTGTTCTCCATGCTTGCCCAGGCGGCTATTCATCAAATGGGCGTAGCGTTGATCCCTCCGTTTCTGATTGAACAAGAATTGTCACGCAAAGAGCTGGTGATAGCACATCAACATTCTTTTTCGGATGCGCGCGCATATCACTTGATGATCCCCGAGCGGAAAGTGGAGTCCGCTTCGCTGAAAGCTTTCAGGGACTGGCTTATCACCACGGCGCGGAACTATTCCTTCAAAGACTAGCTGCTATAACTTATATGCCATGAGAGTAGAGAATAGCTGCTATAACTTTCGTTATTATTAAGGCCTGACGCGCCCACCACTAAAAGACTCACCAGTCTGGCCCAGACCGCCCAGCCTGCGGGCCTTTGCGGCCCGCGCACTGCCCCCATCCCGGCTTTTATTCTTGATTTGCCAATAACTTGCGAAAAAGAGCGGGGAGGGCGTGCACGGCTTTTTCATATTTATAGTTGATAGTGGGCAAGCGCCTATGCAGAATGCAGCCAGGCATTTTCCTTATACCCTGCGGATTTAGCAGGCCGCATGCCGTTCAAAGTGCAAGACTCCAATAAAAGTTTGAACCAGGAGAAACATTGTGCGCATAGGCGTCCCACTTGAAACCCACCCGGGTGAAACCCGCGTGGCGGCCACTCCGGAAACAATCAAGAAACTTGTTGGCCAGGGCCATAGCGTAGTGGTCGAAGCCGGAGCGGGTGTTGCGGCCAGTATTCCCGATGCTGCCTATGAAGCGGCTGGCGCAACCTTGGGCAACGCTGCCCAGGCATTTGCCGCCCAGCTCGTATTAAAGGTCGTAGCCCCCAACCCCGAGGAGCTGAGCTCCCTGGCTGCCGGAACGGTGGTGGTGGGCATGCTGAACCCGTTCAACGCCGAGGGCCTGGCGCGCATGGCGGAGCAGGGCATCACTGCCTTTTCATTGGAAGCCGCGCCTCGCACGTCTCGCGCTCAAAGCCTGGACGTGCTGTCCTCACAGGCCAACATCGCCGGCTACAAGGCAGTGCTATTGGCCACCCAGCACTACCCGCGCTTCATGCCCATGCTGATGACAGCCGCCGGTACCGTGAAAGCCGCTCGCGTACTGGTGCTCGGCGCCGGCGTGGCAGGCTTGCAGGCCATCGCAACCGCCAAGCGGCTAGGCGCGGTCATCGAAGCTTCGGATGTTCGCCCCGCGGTGAAGGAACAGATCGAGTCGCTGGGCGCGAAATTCATCGACGTGCCCTACGAAACGGATGAAGAGCGCGACTGCGCTCAAGGGGTAGGCGGCTATGCCCGGCCCATGCCAGCCAGCTGGATGCAGCGCCAGGCACAGGCCGTTCACGAGCGCGCCAAGCAGGCTGACATCGTGATTACCACCGCGCTGATTCCGGGGCGCAAGGCGCCTACCTTGCTCAGCGCTGAAACCGTCGCGCAGATGAAACCCGGCGCGGTGGTCGTGGATCTTGCAGCCTCCCAGGGCGGTAACTGCCCGCTCACCGTGGTGGATCAAGTGGTGAATGCCGATGGAGTGACCATCGTAGGCCCGGCCAACCTTGCCACGCAGGTGCCGGCGGACGCTTCCGCCCTTTATGCCCGCAACCTGCTGGATTTCCTCAAGCTCATCCTAGGCAAGGACGGGGCATTGGACATCAACCTTGAAGACGACATCGTCGCGGCGTGCCTGATGTGCCGGGACGGCCAACTTCTGCGCAAGCAGCCCTGAAAAGGAATATCGCAATGGATGACATGCTGATCTCCCACGGTATCTACAACCTGATCATTTTCGTGCTGGCCATTTATGTGGGTTACCACGTGGTCTGGAACGTTACGCCTGCCTTGCACACCCCATTGATGGCAGTGACCAACGCTATCTCCGCCATCGTGATCGTGGGTGCGATGCTGGCGGCCGCGCTTACCGTCACCCCGCTCGGCAAGTTCATGGGTACCGCGGCGGTCGCGCTGGCGGCGGTGAACGTGTTCGGTGGCTTCCTGGTTACCCGCCGCATGCTCGAAATGTTCAAGAAGAAAGCCAAGCCCGGAGCCGACGCGCAATGAGCATGAACCTGATTACGCTTCTTTACCTGGTAGCCTCTGTCTGCTTCATCCAGGCACTCAAGGGGCTGTCACACCCAACGACCTCCCGCCGTGGGAACCTCTACGGCATGGCGGGGATGGCATTGGCGGTGCTCACCACGGTTGTGCTGATCTTCAAGCTGGGCTCCGAGCTAGCAGGGGTAGGGATCGGCTATGTGCTGCTGGGCTTGTTGATTGGCGGCACCGCCGGCTCGATCATGGCCCGACGCGTGGAAATGACCAAGATGCCAGAGCTGGTCGCCTTCATGCACAGCATGATCGGCCTTGCCGCCGTCTTCATTGCCATTGCCGCAGTAGTCGAACCACAGTCGCTGGGGATCGTCGCTCAATTAGGCGATGCGATCCCCACTGGCAACCGGTTGGAATTGTTCCTGGGCGCCGCCATTGGTGCCGTGACCTTCTCAGGTTCGGTGATCGCGTTCGGAAAGCTGTCGGGCAAGTATAAATTCCGCCTGTTCCAGGGCGCGCCGGTGCAGTTTGCCGGGCAACACAAGCTCAACCTGCTGCTCGGTCTGCTAACAGTCGGCCTTGGGTTGATCTTTATGTTCACCGGCAGCCATACCGCCTTTGCCTTGATGCTTGTCCTGGCCTTCGTGATGGGCGTGCTGATCATTATCCCCATCGGTGGGGCGGACATGCCTGTCGTGGTGTCCATGCTCAACAGCTATTCGGGCTGGGCAGCGGCGGGTATCGGCTTTTCGCTGAACAACTCCATGCTGATCATCGCAGGCTCGTTGGTGGGCTCGTCCGGGGCGATCTTGTCCTACATCATGTGCAAGGCAATGAACCGCTCGTTCTTCAACGTGATCCTCGGCGGCTTTGGCGGCAACACCCAGGCCAGCGCAAGCGGCGGCAGCCAGGAGGCCCGCCCAGTGAAGTCCGGTTCGGCGGATGACGCCAGCTTCCTCCTGAGCAATGCCGACACGGTGATCATCGTTCCAGGCTACGGCCTGGCGGTGGCGCGGGCGCAGCATGCGCTCAAGGAATTGACCGAAAAGCTGACCCACCATGGGGTAACGGTGAAATATGCCATTCACCCGGTCGCCGGTCGCATGCCGGGCCACATGAACGTGCTGCTGGCCGAAGCCGAGGTGCCTTACGACCAAGTGTTCGAAATGGACGACATCAACTCTGAATTCGGCCAGGCGGACGTTGTTCTGGTGCTGGGGGCGAACGACGTAGTAAACCCGGCCGCCAAGAACGATCCGAACTCGCCCATTGCCGGCATGCCTATTCTCGAAGCTTTCAAGGCCCGTACCGTCATCGTCAACAAGCGCTCCATGGCCAGCGGCTATGCCGGGCTGGATAACGAACTGTTTTATCTGGACAAAACCATGATGGTGTTCGGCGACGCCAAAAAGGTGATCGAGGACATGGTCAAAGCCGTCGAATAATCTCCCGCTTCAGCAGGTCTGGCGCAACGGCCAGGCCTGTTCGTTACCGTCCTCGCAATACTGTTTTACAGCAAAACCCCCTCCCTAGAGCCTTTCCTTCGACCTTGGTCGAGCGTCACGAACCTTGCGCGTTCAATAGACTTGCTTGCCTGATTCCCTTCAAGAGACATTGCCATGTACACCGACCGCATTCGCCTGCCTTCCCTTCACGAAAAGGTGATGCCTGCCGCCGAAGCCGCCGCCTTGATCGAAGACGGAATGACGGTTGGCATGAGCGGCTTCACCCGTGCCGGCGAGGCCAAGGCAGTGCCCCAGGCCCTGGCGGAGCGCGCACGCAACCATCCGCTGCGAATCACCTTGATGACAGGCGCCAGCCTGGGCAACGACCTGGATAAGCAACTCACCGATGCCGGGGTGCTCGCCCGGCGCATGCCTTTCCAGGTGGACAGTACCCTTCGAAAGGCTATCAACGAGGGGAAAGTGATGTTCATCGATCAGCACCTTTCCGAAACGGTGGAACAGCTGCGCAACCTCCAGCTCAAGCCAGTGGACCTGGCCGTGATCGAAGCGGTGGCTATCACGGAACACGGGCACATCGTACCGAGCACATCGGTGGGTAACTCGGCCAGCTTCGCCATCCTGGCGGACAAGGTGATCGTGGAGATCAACCTCTCCCAGCCTGCGTCCCTTGAAGGGCTGCATGACATCTATATACCGACCTACCGCCCAACGCGCACACCCATCCCTGTTGTGGCCTGCGATAGCCGCATCGGTAGCACCGCCATTCCGATCGACCCGGCAAAGATTGCCGGGATCGTTATCAGCAACCAGCCGGATTCAAACTCCACAGTACTGCCGCCCGACGAAGACACCAAGGCCATCGCGGACCACCTGGTGGCCTTTTTCAATAAAGAAGTAACGCTTGGCCGGCTGACTTCCCGGCTCATGCCCTTGCAGGCGGGAATCGGCACAATCGCGAACGCGGTAATGCACGGCCTGTTGGATTCGCCGTTCCATGACCTGACGATGTATTCGGAAGTACTCCAGGATTCCACGTTCGACTTGTTCGACGCGGGCAAGCTGAGCTTCGCATCCGGAAGCTCCATTACGCTGTCGGCGCGCCGCCATGAACAGGTATTCGGTGACCTGGGGCGGTACAAGGACCGGCTGGTACTGCGGCCCCAGGAAATCTCCAACCACCCCGAGGTCATCCGGCGCCTCGGCATCATCGGTATCAACACCGCGCTGGAGTTCGACATTTATGGCAACGTGAACTCCACCCACGTCGCTGGCACGCGGATGATGAACGGGATCGGGGGGTCCGGGGACTTCGCCCGCAATGCGCACTTGGCGATCTTCGTGACCAAATCCATTGCCAAGGGCGGCGCAATCTCCAGCGTGGTGCCCATGGTCAGCCATGTGGACCACACCGAGCACGACGTAGACATTCTGGTAACGGAACAGGGCCTGGCGGACCTGCGCGGCCTCGCGCCGCGAGAGCGCGCTCAGGTGATCATCGAGAACTGTGTGCACCCTGAGTTCCAAACCGCGCTGCGAGAGTACTTCCAAAGCGCTTGTGAAAAAGGTGGCCACACGCCCCACGACCTGACGCGCGCCCTAAGTTGGCACATAAATGCCGAGGCTACCGGCCGCATGCTCGCCAACTGACAAGCGCGCCGCCGCTGCGCAGCACAACAGTTGCGCAAGTGCGCGGCCAATCAGCGTTGTTTCTTCAAAAACTGTACTGCTGTACCTGTCATTTAAACGCGTAAACGAGAGCTCAGGGCAATATCGCGGACGAAAATGCTCCAAAAAGGTGCGCACCAGTACAGAATGCACCGCTTGGGCTAGTACAGTGGGTTAAAACAGATAACTGAATGCCTGTCTTATTGGTGAACTGTGCATATGATTTCAAGCGGCTGAAGCGCATCATTTGTCCATCTTCAGATCACCACTTGAATCCCGCCACAAGCGGAAGGATGACAACCATGGAACGTACCCTGAGTTCCGACCTGCATTTCACTGAAACTACCACCCGTACCCAGGCTTCGCTGCCGCTGCGCATCCTCGCTAGCCTGAGCCTGTGGCAACGCCGCTTGGCCAGCCGCCATCAATTGGCCCGCCTGGATGCCCGCCTCCTCGCCGACGCTGGCATCAGCGAATCCCAGCGCTACGAAGAGCTGAGCAAGCCTTTCTGGCGCTAAGCTTACCTCGCGCGGTTTCAAAGCCCGCTACGGTCTACGTAGCGGGCTTTTTTATGTCTAGTTAGTCAGCGAAAACAGTTTATATAATATTGCGGTTATGCTGAATCTGTATCGGTAAACGCACGCGCGGGGTGGTGGAATCTTTCGCCCGTCACGGTTCTAATACATCGCTTGCAGGCCAGCGCGTCGCTGGGCCACACAGGGAGAATTACCATGCACACGCGTAAAATCTGGCTGGGCTTGATAGGCGCAACCACGCTTGCAATGGCGGCCGGGGCGCAGGCCTCAAGCTTCGTTGTAACCACCGATGCCGTGGTACGTGCCGTAGATGCGAGCACCAACGCAACGTCCGATGTGTCTTCGTCGCTTCGTGACAACAAAATCGTGCAGCAGGCGAAAGACGACGCGGCAAGCTTCGTGGCGACCGAAGGGCAAATCCGTGGAGCGCGGCTTGAAAGCGCCCTGAGCTGGATCCGCGGTCAGATGCCAGGCTTGCAGGGTACGGACATCGAATTGGCCAAGGCCATTCTCGCCAGCTAACCGGGATGCAACTTGCTACACGCCTGCGCCGCGGGCCGATCAGGGCCTAGCCGCGCCGGCTGGCATGCGCTAGCCTTGCCGCCTCGTTAAGTAATGCCCCTCGCAATCGTGCGCTACTTGTTTTTGCTACCTGCGTGGCTATTGTTCGCCGCGACCGCCCAGGCTTTCGATACCACCACCCAAGGCGTGGTCATCAGCGCCTATGTGACCAGCCAGGTCACGACGGCACCCTTCGATAAAAAGTTGATCGCAGACGCGCGGGACGACGCCGCCGTGTTCGTGGCCAGCGAAGGCAGGGATCGAGGCGCGCGGCTGGAAGCAGCCCTTCAGGGGCTGCGCCACAATGCACCCTCACTGAATGTGAGCGACCTTGAACTGGCGCGGGCGATTCTCGTCCAATAGGCACTTTTTTACACCCCCGTTTTTCGGAGATACCCATGCGCACCACGTTGATCGCCGCCACCCTGGGCCTGTTGGCTCTGGCTGATACGGCGCAAGCCCACACATTGGAGCAGACCAGCAATATCATCGTCCGGGCATTCGGCCGCTCGATCGACTTCACCTCGGACACCACTACGTCCATCCGTGATTCGAAAGTAGTGTTACAGGCCAAGGATGACGCAGCCAGCTACGTCGCCAGCCAAGGGGATATCCGGGGCGCCCAGCTGGAATCAGCGATGGCAACCCTGCGCGCGCACCTGCCGCAAGCACGGGGCGCCAGCGATCAGGCACTGGCAGAAGCCATCCTCGCTCTGTGAAAGCCCTGGCCGCCTGGCTGCTTGCCGGCGGCCTACTGTGCTTCAGTGCCATGGCCAGCGCCGGGCTGAAGCTACAGATCGATGACCCTGAGCTGACACCCGCCGAATACCGCGCCACACAGGCCCTGTTGAACGAGGCGACGGCCGCGCTACCGCCTGCATTCATAGCCGCGCTGGACCGTGACGTAAAAGTGAGCTGGACGACTCACATGCCTGCCCAGGCCTATGGCCAGGCATCGCTGGTCTCCACCCTTGAACTCAACCGTCGGCTGTTACCGGGCCTTGTGGACGGCTCCGCAGCAACCCAGAAGACAGGCCGCCCACACGGCACTGTACGAGTGGAGCTGCTGGCCACGGTGGTGCATGAACTCACCCACCTCTACGACCGGGCCCGCTTATGGCCTGCCTCCCAGCGCGCCTTGATCGCGCGTTGTGATCAACAACACAAATCCATGGGTGATGTGGGCCTGCCGCAGGCATGCCGGGGGCAGACCGCACGGCGGTTTACGTTGAGCGACGACCCACGCCTTCTGGACCTGGCGGGCTGGCCCCAGGCTGTTGGCCGCCGAGGCGAGCGCGAGCAGGCGAACCGGCAGGTCGCCCGCAGCCCAGACCTCTACGAGACCAGCAGCCCCAAGGAATTCATCGCGGTCAACATGGAGTACTTCCTGTTGGACCCGACCTACGCCTGCCGCCGCCCCGAACTGTACGAGTACCTTCGCGATCATTTCGACTGGGCGCCGCCCAACGCGCCCAAATGCCCGAGTGCCTTGCCGTTTCTTAACGCGGGCAGCGATTTTGCTCGCCAGCCGCTGGGCCTGATCGACCCCGAGCGCGTTTATGAAGTGGACTACCTGCTGGCGGAGGCCAATCAGAACTGGGTAAGCCGGTGGGGCCACAGCATGCTGCGGCTGGTTATCTGTGCCCCGGGCCGACCCCGCGGGCCCGATTGCCGCCTGGATCTGGAATACAGCCTGGTGCTGTCGTTCCGCGCTTTCGTCAATGATGTTCAGCTGTCTACATGGGGTGGGCTGAACGGCGCCTATCCGTCGCGGTTATTCGTCCTACCGCTGTCCCAGGTAATCGATGAATACACAAAAACCGAGCTGCGCAGCCTGGCCTCGGTGCCGCTCAAGCTTGGCCGCGCCCAGATCGAGTCGCTGGTTCGTCATGCCGCGGAAATGCACTGGAGCTACGACGGCAACTATTACTTCCTTTCCAACAACTGCGCGGTGGAAACCTTGAAGCTGCTGCGCGCGGGCACGCACGATTCTCGCCTGCAAAGCATGGACAGCATCGTGCCCAACGGGCTGTTGAGCGTACTGGAAGCGCGCGGCCTGGCGGATGGCAGCGTATTGGAGGACAAGCGCGAAGCGTTGCGACGCGGCTATCTGTTCGATTCCTTCCGGGATCGCTATCAAGCCATGTTCACCATTCTCAAGCAGCAGCTGCCAGCCATCCCTCAGCACACCGTGGAGCAGTGGCTCGAACAGCCAGCCGAGGCACGGCAGGCATGGTTCGCCCAAGCCAACCTGCGTACCAGCGCCGCGCTTTTGTTGCTGGAGCAGGCGGGCTACCGGCGACAATTGCTCCTGGCCCAGGAAGAAGTGAAACAACGCTACCTGGGCGCCCGGGAGGCCGGCGACAGCAGCGTGGGCAATGCCAATGAGACCCTGCAGGCCATTCTTGCCAACAGCGGGTTCCTCAGCCGCCCGGCGGAGCTGCTAGGCGCCGGGGGTTATGGCCTACCTCAGGAAAGCGAGTGGAAAGGCCTGGAGCAGGCGTCCACCGAGCGCCAACAACAGCTGCAAAAGCTGAGTGTCGATCTCGACAAGGAGGTACGCGCCTTGTTGACCCCGGAACGCGCCGCGGCAATCGCCGCCAGCGAATCCAACCTCAAAGCCATAGGCCAACACCTGCGCGACCTGCACAAGGCCAGCGGCGGGTTGATCCTGCCCTAAGCATGTGGCGCGAAAGCCACAGGCCGCACTGAGGCGCTGAAAGGCAGGCGAAAGCCCCAGTGCTTAGGATCAGCGCCAACCGGTGCCGTGCCCGGACCATAACGAAGACAACAACAAGAGATTCGCCATGCTGACCTTCCTTGGCTTCGCCATGGTCGTGACGTTCATGTTCCTGATCATGACCAAACGACTGTCCGCCTTGATTGCCCTCATCATCATTCCCATCCTGTTCGCCTTGTTCGGCGGTTTCGCCACCAAGATCGGCCCCATGATGCTCGAAGGCATCAGCAAGCTGGCGCCCACGGGCGTGATGCTGATGTTCGCCATCCTCTACTTCGCGCTGATGATCGATTCCGGCCTGTTCGACCCCGCCGTGCGCAAGATCCTCAAGCTAGTAAAGGGTGACCCGCTGAAAGTGTCGGTAGGCACCGCTGTGCTTGCCTTGGTGGTATCGCTGGACGGAGACGGCGCCACCACATACATGATCTGCTGCGCGGCAATGTTGCCGTTGTACAGCCGCCTGGGCATGAGCCCACGTATCATGGCTGGCCTTATCATCCTGGCCGGCGGCGTGATGAACATGACCCCGTGGGGTGGCCCGACGGCCCGCGCCGCCAGCGCGCTGCATGTAGACCCGTCGGAGATTTTCGTCCCCATGGTGCCGGCCATGGTCGCGGGCGTGCTGGGCATCCTGGCGATTGCCTGGATGTATGGCAAACGCGAAAGGGCACGCCTGGGCGAGCTGCACCTGCTAGGTGATGAAGCGCCATCCTGTGATATCACCGTTTCCCAGTTCCCGGAAGCGCGGCGGCCGAAATTGATCTGGTTCAACGGCCTGCTTACCGCTGGGCTGATGGTCGCCCTGGTGAACGGCGTACTGCCCCTGCCTGTGCTGTTCATGATTGCGTTCAGTATCGCCATGATCGTGAACTATCCATGCCTGCAAGCTCAGAAAGACCGCATCGCGGCTCACGCCGGTAGTGTATTGGCGGTAGTGGGGTTGATCTTCGCCGCTGGTATCTTCACCGGCATCCTGTCCGGCACGGGGATGGTGGATGCCATGTCCAAGAGCCTGCTGGGTGTGATTCCCGACGCGTTGGGGCCCTACCTGGCCGTTATCACCGCGCTGGTCAGCATGCCGTTCACGTTCTTCATGTCAAACGACGCGTTCTATTACGGCGTACTGCCGGTATTGGCCGAAGCCGCGTCCCATTATGGTATTTCCCCGGTAGAGATGGCCCGCGCCTCTATCGTCGGCCAACCCGTACACCTGCTTAGCCCGCTGGTACCGTCTACCTACCTGCTGGTGGCGCTTGCCGGTATCGAGTTCGGCGATCACCAGCGCTTCACCCTGAAATGGGCAGTATTGGTCTGCCTGTGCATAATGTGCGCCGCCCTGCTCATGGGGATCTTTCCCCTGGCAGGTGGGCTCTAATTCACTATCGTGTATTGAGCGCTGACAAAGCGCCGTCGTCTCTACCAAAGGAATCAATAATGGAATGGTTGACCAGCCCGGAACTCTGGGTTGCCTTCTTCACCCTGACCGCGTTGGAAATCGTGCTGGGCATCGACAACATCATCATGATCTCGATCCTGGTGAGCCGCATGCCTAAAGCCATGCAAACTCGCACTCGGTTGTTCGGCCTGGCCTTGGCCATGGTCACGCGCATTCTTCTGCTGCTGTCGATCACCTGGGTCATGCGCCTTACCGCTGATCTGTTCGTGATCTTCGACCAAGGCATTTCCGGTCGCGACCTGATTCTGTTCTTCGGTGGGTTGTTCCTGCTGTGGAAGAGCGCGCAGGAGATTTATCACGGCATGGAAGGCGAGGAGGAAAGCAGCGACGAGCCATCCGGCAAGGGCGGTAACTTCATTTACACCATCATCCAGATCGCGATCATCGACATCGTGTTCTCGCTGGATTCGGTCATCACGGCGGTGGGCATGGTTTCCCATGTGCCAGTAATGATCGCGGCAATCGTAGTGGCGGTATTGGTGATGATGCTGGCCTCCGGCACGATCAGCCGCTTCATCGACCAGCATCCGTCGCTGAAAATGCTTGCGCTGTCGTTCCTGCTGGTGGTCGGTACCGTACTCATCGGGGAAGCGTTCGATGTGCACGTTCCCAAGGGCTACGTTTACTTTGCCATGGCGTTCTCGTTGGCCGTGGAAGCTATCAACATCAAGATGCGCACGAGCGTAGCGAAGAAGCGCAACCCGTAAGCCTAAGCGTCGCGCCCCGGGCTGCACCGGGGCGCGCACCTATGTTACGGTTTTGTTTCAACGGGGCCTGTGCCATGCTGGCCACAGGTACAGGCCTCCGCGGTTCTGGATGTTCGCCCCGCCGGGGCTTTATCAGGGAGGCCGTTTCGCATGCTCACCCTGCTGGATCTTCTCTCTGCCGTCGCATTGCTGGTGTGGGGCACCCACATCGTTCGCACCGGCATTCTTCGTGTGTACGGCACCGCCCTGCGCAGGCTGCTTGGGCAAAACATGGCCAAACGGCCCTTGGCCTTCCTCGCCGGGATTCTGGTCACGGCCGTGGTGCAAAGCAGCAACGCAACCGCCATGCTCACCACCTCGTTTGTAGGGCAGGGCCTGATGAGCCTTACCCCGGCATTGGCGATCATGCTGGGCGCAGATGTCGGTACCGCCGTGATGTCGCGAGTACTGACGTTCGACCTGTCGTGGCTGTCCCCACTGTTGATCTTCCTGGGCGTCATATTCTTCCTGTCCCGCAAGCAAACCCGCATTGGCCAGATGGGCCGCGTGAGCATCGGGCTGGGCCTGATCATTCTGGCATTGCAGCTGATAGTGGAAGCCGCCGCGCCTATCACTCAGGCCAAGGGCGTGCAGGTACTGTTTGGCTCGCTGACCGGCGATATCCTCTTGGACGCCCTGGTTGGCGCGCTCTTCGCGATGGTGTCCTATTCCAGCCTCGCCGCCGTTCTGCTGACCGCGACGCTGGCCGAAACCGGCGTAATCAGCTTGCCGGTGGCGGTGGGCCTGGTGATAGGCGCCAACATCGGCAGCGGCCTGCTGGCCTTCATCTCCACCAACATGCAGAACACCCCTGGGCGGCAGGTTGCCTTGGGCAGCCTGCTGTACAAGCTCATTGGGCTGGTCGCGATCATTCCGGTGCTCGATCCTGTCGTTCACTGGATGGACACCTTGGGCTTCGATCCACAATCGATGGTGATCGGCTTCCATGTGCTCTACAACAGCCTGCGGTGCCTGCTACTGCTGCCGACTACCGGGCCGATGGGGCGGTTGTGCGCCGCATTGTTGCCCGAGCGTCCCGATACCGGCGGCCGCGCCGTGCCCCGCCATCTGGATGCGGCGGCCCTGAGCACGCCGAGCCTTGGGCTGGCCAACGCCGTGCGTGAAACATTGCGTATCGGCGACATCGTGGAGAGCATGCTGGGCGCGGTGCTCAATGCGCTTCGTGGCGCTCAAACAGCGGTAACAGCCGAAGTGCGTAGCCTGGGCGACGATGCCGAGGCGCTGTCGAGCGCCATCAAGCTGTACCTGGCGCAAATGCCCCTGGATGACCTCAGTGATCAGGACCGCCACCGCTGGGCCGAAATCATCGAGCTCTCTGTAAACCTCAACCTGGCCAGCGACCTGATCGAGCGCATGCTGCGCAAAGTGCAGCAGCAAAAGACATCTGAGCGCCGGTCTTTCTCGGAGATCGGGCTGGAAGAACTCACCACGCTTCATCGCCAATTACTGAGCAATCTACGCCTGGGCCTGAATGTCTTTCTCAGCCGCGATGAAGAAAGTGCCCGCCAGCTGCTGCGTGAGAAACGCCGTTTTCGCGCGCAGGAGCGCAAGCTGACCCATGCGCATGTCAGCCGTTTGCAACATAAGGTGGTGCAGAGTATCGAAACCAGTTCACTCCATCTGGAGCTGATTGCGGACATGAAGCGGCTTAACTCGCTGTTCTGCGGCAGTGCCTATGCGGTTCTGGGCACTGGAGACACGGGCGCGCTCTTGGCGGATGACTCCACAACCACCCAGCTTTCGTGAACGTCAGCGGCACATCGCAGTCAGTTAGAAGGGCCCGCCGGGGCCCTTTCGGTTAGTGCAAGGAAGCCTGTGAATGCGTTGCTTGTTGTTCGCCTGCCTGCTGTTGCTGTCGTTACCCAGTGCCGCGCTGGACCGGCTGCAAGTGGAAGGCTACCTCTTGCCGAACGGCCTTCAGGTTCTGCTCAAGCCCGGTAATGACCGCGGCCACGTTGCCATCCGACTCGTGGTGGGGGTTGGGTTCAGCGACTTCAACTGCGCCAGCCAGGAGCTTCCCCACCTCTTGGAGCACCTGCTCTTCAGCGGCTTGGATGATAGCGGCGAAGGCGGCCTGGAAGCGCGCATGCAAGCGCTCGGCGGCGAGTGGAACGCCTTTACCAGCGAAACCGATACTACGTTCGTGATCGAAGCTCCCGCCCGGAATCAGCGCAAGGTATTGGACCTGCTGTTGCAAGCGATCACCCATACCGAACTCACCGAGGCGCGCCTTGAAACGGCGCGGCGTATCGTGGAGCGCGAAGACGGCGGGCATTATTCCCACCTGCAGCGTTGGCTGGACCGTCAGGACCTGGGCAAGGACGCCAGTAATCAGCTGGCTATCGAAATGGGCTTGCGGTGCGCCGACCGTGCTTCCGCGGCCGGCCTGACGCTCAAGCAGGTAGAGCAGGTACGCCAGCTATGGTATGCCCCCAACAATATGACGTTGATCGTGGTAGGCGAGCTGGACAAACTGCTGCCCGCTTACCTGGAGCGCGCCTATGGGGAGCTTGCCTCGGTCAAGCCCAGCGAGCACCCGCCCCTTACGCTGGAGCAGCGACCAGCGCAGCGAGAGCGCTCGCTGATCCAGGGCTGGCTGGGCGATACCGCCAAATTCCACTGGTACTTCCTTGAGCCTGATGTGGAGGATTTGCCGCCGGGGGTGTGGGACTTGCTGCAAAGCTACCTGGATTGGGCGCTGTACAAGAAACTACGGCTGGAAGAGGGGCTCTCCTACGGGCCTGGGAGCCTGAACGAGCCGTTCGGCGACAGCACGCTGATGAGCCTGAACGCAGACCTGGACCGAGACGATATCGCCAAGGCGCGCGAAGCGGTGCAGGCGCTCACGCGGCAACTCAGAGACAAAGGCTTGGATGGCCCCACGTTCGAGCGCTTGAAAGCCGGCGCAATCGCTCGCCTGGCCTGGGCTGTCCAGGGCGATAGCGGGCTGGCGGACTATTACTGGGGCGCGCTCAGCGACTACGAGGATGGCCACTTCGCGGACCCCGCAACCGCCCTGCGCGCTGTAACCCTGGCGCAGGCGAACGAGGCGGTCAGGCGCCTATTTGCGGACCAAGGCTATATACGTGTCGAAAAGTCCCTGATCGGCTATGACGACCTCGCTACCCTTATCACGGCCGCGTCGGTGCTGGCAGGGGTGGCAGGATTGGCGATTTGCATCGCCATAGCGCGCAGCCGTCGACGCTCGGCGGGCAAGTGAGCGGGGATTTCCCCAAGCCGGTATCCTTGGCGTTCGTTCCGCATGTGTTGCTGTCATGAAGTCACTGCCGCCGTTCATTCTGAAAATCATCGAGCTGATCAAACGCTATCCAGGCATCGTCGCCGCCTTCGGCTTCTGCTCGGGCCTGGGCAGCTTCATATTGGTAGACCGCCAGGCTACGCTGGCTACCCCGATCGCCATCCTGCTACTGGTGAGCTGGGTATGGCTGATGCTCGAAAACAGCTTCAACCGGCTGTTCAGCCGCTACTTCAAGCGGGAAATCCCCCAGCCCCTCCTGCGCTATGCCACGCAGATGATCCACCAGGAAAGCTTGTTCTTCGTGTTGCCGTTCTTTTACGTCACCACGGCGTGGAACAGCGGCCAGCTGGTATTTACCGGCCTGTTGACCCTTGCCGGCCTGGTATCGATCACCGACCCGCTGTATTACCGCTGGGTAGCGCCACGCCGGTGGCTGTTCCTGGCGCTGCACACGTTTACCCTGTTCGCGGCGCTGCTGACGGCGATGCCGATCATTCTCCACCTCACCACAGCGCAAACCTTCAAGATCGCCTTGATAGTCGCCATGCTGCTGTCATTCCCGAGCCTGGCCAGCAGTTTCCCGTTTCACCACTGGCGCAGAGCTGTGGGCTTGGTTGCCATGACACTGGCGATCGGCGGGGCCGGTTGGTTATTACGCACCTGGGTTCCACCGGCAACCCTGTGGATGACTGAAGACGTCATTACCCTCAGCCTGGACGACCAGACCCGCACCCCTGGCGACGCCCTGGACCGGCTCACCGTAAGCCAGGCCCGGGGAGGTGTGGTTGCCTATACCGCCATCAACGCGCCCCGTGGCTTGGCCGAGCGTATCTTCCATGTGTGGGAATTCAACGGCACAGAGGTCGACCGCATTGCGCTGGATATTCACGGCGGCCGTAAGGAAGGTTATCGGGCCTGGACCCGCAAGCAGAACTTCCCGGCGGACCCAGCCGGAAAGTGGAAAGTCCGTGTCGAGACCGAAGACGGTCAGATCATCGGTGCCTTGCGCTTCACTATTGGCACTGACGCCTCGCTCTCGGCTGGCGGGGCCGATCAGGCAAAGAACCAGTAGCACACCGCAATGGCGCTGATCACGCCCGCCAGCTCGGCCAGCAATGCGCAGCCGACTGCGTGGCGGGCGCGCTGGATACCCACGGCACCAAAGTACACGGCCAGTACATAGAAGGTGGTTTCGGTGCTGCCCTGTACTGTGGCTGCAACCAACGCGGGGAAGCTGTCCACACCCTTGCTCTGCATGGTTTCGATCAACATCGCGCGGGCGGCGCTGCCGGAGAACGGCTTGACCAGAGCCGTGGGCAAGGCATCCACGAACCGCGTATCCATGCCAAGCCACTGCACCGCATGGCGTATCCCCTCAAGCGCCAGGTCCAGGGCGCCCGAAGCTCTGAGCACGCCTATCGCGCACAGCATCGCCACCAGATACGGCAGCAGCCCTTTTGCCACGTCGAACCCTTCCTTCGCCCCTTCCACAAAGGCTTCGTACACCGGCACGCGGCGGAGCGCGCCCACCAGCAGAAAGGCCAGGATCAGCCCGAACAGCGTGAGGTTACCTAGCAAGGACGACAAGCTGGCCACGGCGGTAGCGGACAACCCGGCGAGGAAAGCCATGAAACCACCCAGCGCCAGCGCGCCGGGCAGAAGGTACGCCAGCACGACCGGGTCCCACAGGCGCAGGCGTTGCATGAACGCCACCGACAAGAGGCCGACAAGGGTGGACCCGCTCGTGGCAAGCAGGATGGGCAGAAATACCATGGTGGGGTCTGGGGCGCCCTGTTGGGCCCGGTACATGAAGATCGTGACCGGCAGCAGCGTAAGCGATGAGGCATTGAGCACCAGAAACAGGATCTGGGCGTTGCTCGCGGCTTCGGGGCGAGGATTGAGCTCTTGCAGGGATCGCATCGCCTTGAGCCCTATAGGCGTGGCGGCGTTGTCCAGCCCCAGAGCGTTGGCGGCAAAGTTCATGGTGATCAGGCCAAGGGCTGGGTGCCCGCGCGGCACTTCAGGCATCAGCCGGGCGAACAACGGCCCAAGCAAACGGGCGAACCAGTCAACGATGCCGGCTTTTTCGGCAATCTTGAGAAAGCCCAGCCAAAGGGTAAGGGTACCGAACAACAGTACCATCACATCGACCGACAGCTTGGCCATGTTGAAAATGGCTTCCACCATGGCGGCGAAGATGCCGCTGTTGCCGGCGAGCAGCCATTGGGCCAGCGCCGACACTGCCGCTACGATGAAAAAGCCAAGCCAAAGGCCATTGAGCATGGTGAACCCCCACTGATCGATGCCGGCATGATAGTCGGGCCGGTGGGGGCAGGCTACGGCCGGGCAGGCTACGGCCGGGCAGGCTACGGCCGGGCAGGCTACGGCCGGGCAGGCACCCGGCCTTGCAACAGGATCAGCGCGATGTAGAGGCTTGCGCCGAACGCTCGCCGCTGCGCCAGTGAGGCAGGCTGTTCCAGTAGCGGGCGCCCTTGGCGTCGTCGTACATGCCTTCCCACCGGGAGATCACCAGAACGGCGAGTGCGTTGCCGATCACGTTCAGGGCCGTGCGGGCCATGTCCATGATGCGGTCCACGCCGGCGATGAATGCCAGGCCCTCAAGCGGAATGCCGACGCTACCCAAGGTAGCGAGCAACACCACGAACGATACGCCAGGCACGCCGGCGATTCCCTTGGACGTCACCATTAGCGTCAGTACCAACAGGATCTGCTGGCCGATGGACATGTCGATCCCGTAAAGCTGGGCGATGAACAGCGCGGCGATGCTCTGATACAGCGTGGAGCCATCCAGGTTGAAGGAATAACCGGTGGGCACCACGAAGCTGCTGATGGCCTTGGGCGCGCCATAGGCTTCCATCTTTTCGATCACGCGGGGCAATACGGTTTCGGAGCTGGCGGTGGAGTAAGCGAGGATGAGCTCGTCTTTGAAGATGCGGATGAGCTTGAGCACGGAGAACCCGAACAAGCGGGCAACCAGCCCCAGCACCCCCAGCGCGAAGAACAGAATTGCCGCATACACGAGCACCACCAGCTTGGCCAGCGGCACCAGCGAGGCAAAACCGAAGTTCGCTACAGTGACCGCAATCAGCGCGAAAACCCCGATAGGTGCATAGTTCATGATCATGTGGGTAACCCGGAACATGGTTTCGGAGATGCCCTGGAAGGTACGCACCAGCGGTTCACGAGTTTCCGGCGCCAGGCTGGAGAGCCCCAGGCCGAAGATGACCGAGAAGAAGATGATCGGCAGCATCTCGCCGCGCACTACGGCGGCAAAGATGTTGGAAGGGATCAGGTTCAGCAGGGTGGCGACCAGCGCATGGTCGTGCTGCACCTCGGCGGTGGTTTTCTGGTACTGGGAAATGTCCACGGTACCCAGTGTGCTCATGTCGATGCCGCTGCCGGGGTGTACCAGGTTGGCGAGCACCAGGCCCACCAGAATGGCGATCGTGGTGACGACTTCGAAATAGATGATGGTCTTGAGGCCAATGCGGCCCAGCTTCTTCGCGTCGCCTACCCCGGCTATACCAACAATCAGCGAGGAGATCACGATCGGGATGACGATCATCTTGATAAGACGAATGAAGATGTCGCCGGCCGGCTGAAGAACGTTGCTGATCCACCAGGCCTTTTCAGCGCTGAAATGATTGAGGACCGCACCCAGGGCGATGCCCAGCACGAGCCCGATGAGAATTTGCCACGCAAGGCTGAGTTTTGGCTTTGTCATTATTTAACCCTTCGTCAGGTTCACCGAGGTCATGCCACCAAGGGCATGCCGATGGATAGCCACCAGAAGGCAGAGGCCTATGGCAGCAAAAGGGGTGAACTATCGAGGGGTGACAACCTGTCGTCTAATGCCGGAACGGGCTGGGCCATACCGGATTGGCATAACTAAACCATTGATTTTTATATACTTAGGCCCGCCTGCAGCCTGTATTCGGAATCCCGAACGAGCGGTGGCCCACATTATTAGCTCTATACCGAGGATTCTGAAAATCGTCCGGATAACCGAACGACCAATGAGCAATCACAACCCAGGCGGTGAGGGGATGAACGGCATTAAAAAAGCCCCGGAATGTCGAAGGGGCGGGCTCAATGGCCGCTCGCCCGACATAACGAGGCTTTCTTCCTGACCCAGCCCATCAAGGAGGCACTCCCTGTACCCCTAGGTCACTCCAGCGCAACTTCCGCCAAAGCATCCCGGCTCCTTGGTCATGTACGGGCCCTCCTCGGGCCGTACAGTTCCACGAAAAACTTTGAACCCAGACCTCAGTACCAGTTGGGGTCGCTTTTCAGTTGCTCCATCAACATGGCCTGCATACCCTCGTCTGGATCACCCAACCAACGGTAGTCCGCATGCCTGGACGGGGTCTTGTCTTCAGGTACGCCCACCGGAACACTTACCCAAAGCACATAGGCCTTGGATTTATCCCAGCTGAACGCCACCACCAGACGGTTGTGCAGGCAGTCGTCGGCTTTCTCGCACACCTGCCCAACCAGGTATTTGTCGCCATCTTCCGTGACGGCGGTCATCGGAGAAGAGGTTCCGGACAGGTTCAACACCCAGTCGGGAAGACGCTCTTGCTTCCGTACGGCTTCCTGCCATGCCTGACGGTACTCGGTATCTGTTGCAACAAGGTTACCGGCCCGTTGCTGCCCATCGTTATCAGCCAGGGCGGATATCGCCGTGGCCATCGCCACGGCGAACACCAGGCTGGAGAGCGCGCGGCTCATGTCACGGGCGCCCGCGGCGACCGAAGAAGAACGACACCACGAACAGCACCAGGAAAATAACGAACAGGATCTTGGCGATCCCGGCAGCCGTACCGGCGATACCGCCAAATCCGAGTACTGCGGCAATGATTGCAATGATCAGGAAGGTAATGGCCCAGCTCAGCATGGTGATACTCCTTTATGTTGTGATCAGGTTTTTAGCCGTTCAGAACACCCAGCGGTCTACGGTCGGACGCTGAAACTCATCACTTTGTTCAACGGGCTGAAGGCGAGAAGTTTGGGAAGCCGAAGCGCTGACTGCATTCAGCGCCGGTGCGCGCATGGAATGCAGCGTATGGATCAACGGCTCGGCTGGCTGTGTCCAGTAATGGAACTGCTGTGCGCCGACCAGGGTCAGCATCAGCGCCAGGGAAGCGAAGAGGCCTTGGCGGAGGGTATGCGTATTGATGAAAGAGACCGAAGCATCGCGTTGACCTGGCTGTTTCATGTTCATCCCTCCAAAATCTGCTGCATCACATGCTGATGCGTTTGACGCAGATATTGCAGGCTGCATGCCAGCTTTCGATTTGTAGGAAAACTCTTATATTTCGGGCACTTGCGGCGGCTAAAACGCCTCGGTTGGGCAGCAAGCTGCACGATGCCCATCGAATGGCCGGGCGTTTTGCATGATGGCATTTAGCCTAGCTACGAAGCGGCCTTGATTCCAACCTTGACCAAGTCGGCATCCACGCCTCGTACCCCTCGGATTTGCCGGGCAATGGCAACGGCGTGAGCCTTCTGCGGCTGGCTAGCCACTTCGCCGGAAAGGGTAACGATGCCTTCGCGAACTTTTACGTCCAGGCGCGAGGCGTCCAATGTGCGCTCGTATTGAAAACTATGGGCCACCTTGCTTCCGATCCACGCATCGCTCACTGCCTCATCCGGCAGCCTGGCCTGGGTCTGCGCCTCGCTCGTACGAGTATCCGCCGCGCGCAGGCTGATGAGGTTGTTCACTACGATCGCCCCGTCCGTACCCGTGGCCAGTGTCCCGGCCCACTCCTTGGCTTGCGCGGTCAGGGCTTGCCCTTTGAGGGTAACCACGCCGCCATCCACGCTGACTTCCACGGGGGCGTCCGTAGTGGGGACGCTCCACGACAACCTGGACCGTATCGCAGCGGCCAGCGTGAGATCATCCAGCGCGATCAACCGAGCCGACTTGACTGGCGGGCGCTCCGCCAACGCGGGGTCGATGCTTAATCTGTTGTCTACTGCGCCGATGCCGGTTACCGCCTGGGCAAGCGCAGCGGCCAAGGCCTTGTTCTCATCGCTTGCCACGGTCCCGCTCAGCACCAGCCGAGCGTTGGTTACCTTTACGTCTATGGCTTCGTTGGCCAGTTCACGATTGAGCGCCAAGGCCATGCTCGCGGCCCCTTCGTTGCGGGCATCGGCCAGCGTATCGGCGCGAGCGGCCACGGTGCCGGTCAGGAGCGCGCCACACAGGGTGGCCGCCAAGGTGTACCGCATCAGCGTCGCGTTATCTCGGATCATCCTTCCTCCAGCATGAGTGTTCGGCCAGGATGGCCCGGCCCAGATGAAGGCAGTGCAAGTGAGCGCTACCCTGTGAGGGGTGAAATCGTTCAGAATTGACATTGCAACTTGCCCGATAATTCTCGGACTAAGAGAAGATCTTTAATTGAGGAGCGTAGGAAAATGGAATCTGGTGCGGATCATCAAGGCCGTATTCTGCTGGTTGATGATGAAGCAGCCATTCTTCGCACCTTCCGCTATTGCCTAGAAGACGAAGGCTACAGCGTCGCTACAGCCAGCAGCGCGGCCCAGGCCGAAGCGCTTTTGCAACGTCAGGTATTCGACCTGTGCTTCCTCGACCTGCGCCTGGGAGAGGACAACGGCCTGGACGTATTGGCACAAATGCGCACGCTGGCCCCTTGGATGCGTGTGGTCATCGTGACCGCGCATTCGGCTGTGGACACGGCAGTGGATGCCATCCAGGCGGGCGCCGCCGACTACCTGGTAAAGCCCTGCAGCCCGGACCAGCTTCGCCTTGCCACGGCCAAGCAGCTGGAAGTACGCCAATTGTCGCAGCGGCTCGAGGCACTGGAAGGCCAGATCCGCAAGCCCAAGGACGGCCTGGACTCCCACAGCCCAGCCATGATGGTGGTACTGGAAACGGCCCGTCAGGTAGCGAACACCGACGCCAATATCCTTATCCTTGGCGAGTCGGGTACCGGCAAGGGCGAACTGGCACGCGCCATACACGGCTGGAGCAAGCGCGCCAAAAAAGCCTGCGTGACCATCAACTGCCCTTCATTGTCGGCGGACCTGATGGAAAGCGAGCTGTTCGGTCACAGCCGCGGCGCGTTCACGGGCGCGAGCGAAAGCACCCTGGGCCGGGTAAACCAGGCTGACGGTGGTACGTTGTTCCTCGATGAGATCGGCGACTTCCCCCTGACCCTGCAACCCAAACTGCTGCGTTTCATTCAGGACAAGGAATACGAACGTGTCGGTGACCCGGTCACGCGACGGGCAGACGTGCGCATCCTCGCGGCCACCAACCTGAACCTGGAAGACATGGTCAAGGAAGGGCGCTTCCGCGAAGACCTCCTGTACCGCTTGAACGTGATCACGCTGCACTTGCCACCGTTGCGCGAGCGCAGCGAGGACATTCTGATGCTCGCGGATCGCTTCCTTGCCCGCTTCGTAAAGGAATACGCTCGCCCCGCCCGCACCTTCAGTGAAGAAGCTCGCTCCGCGCTGCTGAACTACCGTTGGCCCGGTAATATCCGCGAGCTGCGCAACGTGATCGAACGCGCCAGCATTATCTGCCCTCAGGAACGCGTTGAAGTCAGCCATCTGGGGATGGCCGAGCAGCCCACAAACAACGCTCCCCGAGTGGGCGCCGCGCTCAGCCTCGATGAGCTTGAAAAGGCGCATATCGGCGCGGTACTGGCCAACAGCGACACGCTGGATCAGGCCGCCAAGACACTGGGCATCGATGCCTCCACGCTTTACCGCAAACGTAAGCAATACAATCTGTGATGTCGTGGATGAAGTTGCGGACCCGGCTTTTCCTCAGTATCTCAGCGTTGATCACCGTGGCGCTGGTAGGGCTGGTGCTGGGCTTGGTGAGCGTGATGCAAATGGCCGCCAGCCAGCAGTCGCTGCTGCAAGGCAGCTTCCATACATTGGAAAGCGGGCTGAAGCTGCGCCAGCTGCTGGGCGATCAGTTGGTCATCGTTTGGGCCGATACACCAGACCTCAAAGCCTTCGAGCAAGCCGAGACGCAATTCGAGGCAGCACTCGAGCAGGCCAAGGCAGGCGCCAACCCCGATCAGCTCAGCCATTTCGAGCAGATCGGCGAGCATTACCAGGCTTTCTTGCAGCGCTTTGATGACGTTATCCGTAGCGGCGGTATCGCGCGGGCGGATAACGCCTTGAGCACGGCGTTCAATACGGTGCGCAATGATCTGATCGAGGCCTACAAGGCCACGCTTCAGAGCATCACGGCCAATGAGCGGGCGTCCCATGCTCGCGCCCAATGGATATCCGCGTTGCTGGGCCTTGTAGGACTGGCGGTGCTCTGTGTGGGCTTCATCACCGCGCACCGCATCGCGCGGCGTTTCGGTGAGCCGATAGAAGCCTTGGCCAATGCCGCGGATGAAATCAGCCAGGGCCGCTATGACGTAGCCTTGCCAGTCTCTACCGCAACGGAAATGAACCGGCTAAGCGACCGCTTCGTGACCATGGCACAGGCGCTGCGCAACCACCAGGCCACCAACGTGAACGAGCTGATCGCCGGCCAGCAGCGGATGCAGGCGGTACTGGACAGCATCGATGACGGGCTGCTGATGATCGACCGCCAGGGCCTGCTGGAACACCTCAATCCGGTCGCCCAACGCCAGCTGGGCTGGGACAGCGACCGCAAGGGCCTGAGCCTTGGCGCCGCGCTGGACCGGCCCGACCTTGACGCGCAGCTGCACACCGTACTGCGCGGTGGCACGCTGGAGCGCGCGCCCGAAGACCTGAGTTTCGAGGTCGATGGTGAGACGCGCTTGCTGGCTTATAGCCTCACGCCAGTAAGCCACGTTCAAGGGGATATCCTCGGCGCGGTCATGGTGCTGCATGATGTGACCGAACAACGCGCGTTCGAGCGCGTGCGCAGCGAATTCGTGCTGCGCGCCTCCCACGAGCTGCGCACCCCTGTGACGGGCATGCACATGGCGTTCGGCCTGCTACAGGAACGGGTACGCTTCGAAGCGCATTCCCGGGAAGCGGACTTGCTGAAAACGGTCAACGAAGAAATGCAGCGCCTGGTGCAGCTGATCAACGATCTGCTCAATTTCTCCCGCTACCAGAGCGGCCTGCAGAAGCTTACCCTTGCCCCCTGCGCCATCGACGACCTGCTGCGCCGGGCGCGCGATCGTTACAGCGAAGCCGCCGCCGCCCAAGGCACCGAGCTGACAATCGAGCCCCTCGAGAACCTCCCTCGGCTGCACGCCGACGAAGCCCAACTGGACCGGGTGCTGGACAACCTGATCGATAATGCCTTGCGACACACCCCCAGCAATGGCCATATCCGCTTGCAGGCCCGCCGTCATGCGGAGCGGGTGATCATCAGTGTCGAAGACAATGGTGAAGGCATCGCCTATGGGCAACAGGGGCGGATCTTCGAACCCTTCGTGCAGGTAGGCCGCAAGAAAGGCGGCGCCGGGCTTGGGCTGGCGCTGTGCAAGGAAATCGTGCAACTGCACGGTGGCCGCATGGGTGTGTATTCGCGGCCAGGGCAGGGTACGCAATTCTACATGGCGCTGCCTATCTAGGCTGGCCACGCATGCCAGCGAGCACGTGCAGCAAGGCTGCGGTCTCGGCATCCGGCACGCCATCGAAGCGTGCCGGCCGGTAATGCATCTGGAACGCCGCGAGTACATGCCGGGTAGTGACGTCAAGCTCGCCGCTGCGAACCACCGCGTAGCCTACCTTCGCCAATTGCTCCTGATACCAGGCGATGCCGGGGAGGTTCTGCACGAATTGTCGCTGGGCCCGGCTCACCGCCCCGGCGTCTGGCCATAGCCCGAAGCCTTCCTGAGCCAAGCGTTGCCACGGGAACATCGGTCCCGGATCAAGCTTGCGCAAAGGGGCGATATCACTGTGGCCCACGAAATAGGCGGGGTCGATTCGATAGCGGGTGCGGATATCCCTGAGCAAGGCCAGCAGCGCCTGGACCTGCGCTTCGCTGTAGGGGTACCACTGCCGTCCCGTGGATGTATCCCGGTAACCCGGATTGACGATCTCGATGCCGATCGAGCTGGAGTTGAGCCAGGTTCGGCCATCCCACTCGCTTTCGCCGGCATGCCAGGTACGGTATTGCTCATCCGCCAGCCGGTAAACGGTAGCGGGGCCGTCGCCGATCAAATAATGGGAGCTGACCTCTCCGTGAGTCAAAAGGGCAAGTGAACGGTCCAGCGGCGCCGCGGTGTAGTGCATCACCACAAACTGCACGCGGCTGTCGTAATTGGCCGAAGGGTGGCTGGTATCGATGTGCAGCGTATTGGCGCAGCCGGCCAATAGCGCCACCAAGGCTAACCCCGCCAGGTATCGAAGGTTCATCGTTTGGGAACGCCCACGCAAAACCGGTAGTTTACATGCCTGCCACTGGCGGTCAGGCGCTTTCGATCCGGTTACGCCCCATATCCTTGGCATGGTACAGCGCTTGGTCCGCGCGCTTGAGCGCGGCTTCGGCCTGCTCTCTGGCCTTGAGCGCGGCGGTGCCGATCGATACGGTAACCACGATGCGCATACCCTTGAAATGGAACGGGCAGGCCTCGATCACCTGGCGCATCCGTTCCAGCACTTCATAAGCGGCCTCTGGCGCGGACTGCGGAAACAAGGCGACAAACTCCTCGCCACCGAAGCGGGCCAGGAAATCTCCTTCACGCAGCTGCCGACGCAATTGATCGGCAACGATCTTGAGCACACGGTCCCCGGCAAGGTGCCCGTAACTGTCGTTGATGGACTTGAAGTGGTCCAGGTCCATGATCGCCACCTGGGCAGGCGTGTCCTCTGCCTCGCGCTGCGTGATCAACAGCTGGAGCCGCTCGTTGAGCCCGCCCCGGTTGGGCAGCCCGGTCAGCGGGTCGAGCAGTGCCTTCTGCCGTTGCTCTTCGAGTACGTCCCGGTAGGCTTCGGCCTCGCGCTCCATGTTTGCTACCCGTTCGGAAAGCCCTCGCATGCGCTCCGACACTTCTTCTTCCCGGGCCTCGCGGCGGCGGCGGTGTTCATCGACCGAACCCAGCAAGCCATCCAGCCGGGATTCCAGCAAACGCTTTAAACCATCGGCGTCATCCACGGCGGCCACGCTCTCATGCAGTTCACCCACCTGCTCACGCAAGTCCGTATCGAGCTGGCGCGCTTCGTCCTGGCTATCGGCGTGGCCTTGGCTGGCCTCATGAAGCTGGCCCTGGAACCAGGCCAGGCGCTCATTGATCTGCTGCAGGTAACGCTGCAATTCCTGCTGCCCGTTGTCGCTGATCGCGAGCACCATCACAGCCAGATCGTCGAGCAGTGGCAACAATTCGTACCAGTTCAGGCCATGGTCGAGCCGCTCGCGCATGGACACGGCCTTCTCCAGCAGCTTTTGCGGCAATACCAGGTCATCGAGCATCTTGAGCAACGTACTCTCGATGTGAGTCGCCACCGAGCTGTAGGTAGGTTCCTGGCTGACAGGTAGCGCGAACCCTTGCTCTTGTAAGTGCTCCGCCTCCGGGGGGCTCGCAAGCGCCTCGGCCATTTCAGAAGGAAGCGGCAGGATATCCAACACACTGCTGTTGAGCGAAGGGGGCGGCGGCTGGGGAGTGGGCAATACGGGCAAGGCCTCGATCTCGCGCGCCGGCTCTTCATCCAGGGGAACATCGACTGCGATCGGCGGCGCTTGCTGTTCAGCCTCAACCAGCGGTTCTGGCTCGCATGGCTCACGGGCAGGTTCGAAGGCCACCGGGATCTCGTTGGGTATCGAATAGGCAGGGCGGGCTTCCTCAACGCCCGGGGCCGGCACAGGCGGAGGCACTTCGATAATCATCAGCTGAGGCTGGTCTTCAAGCTCAGGCTCGTCATTGGCCGGCTGAAGCAGCGGTTCACCAGCCGTTGGCGAGGCGAGCACCGGTGTTGGCTCGGCCTCGGCCTGCGCGGGCGGGGGCTCGATAACCAGGGGTGTGGTTTCAGCGGGCGGGTCGGCCTCGCGATGGCCGAATAGCCGCTCCAACAGGCCAGGCTTGGCCGTCGACGAAGCCTCCAGCGTTGCCAAGGCGTTACCTTGCAGCGCGCTCAGCTCACTGAGCACCACGGGTAGGTCGCGCCCCTGGGACAGGCGCTTCTCCAGGCTGCCCGCAAACTTCTTGAGCGGTTTTGCGGCTTCGCGCGGCAACGGAAGGGTTTGTAATTGCCCCACCAGCGAGTTCACCGCCGTATTGATCTGTTGCAGCCGGGTTTCGCGGCGCTGCTCGGAATCCAGTACTGCTTTTTCGAGGCGAGGTATGAGGTTGGCCAGGCCCGCGTCCATGTTGTCACTGCGCACTACTTCGCGCATTTCCTTCATGCACTGATCTACAGCCTTGTCCGAGCCTTCGGCGGCCAGCGTACTGCGCACCAGCCCCTGGCGAAGCAGATCGAGCCTGGCGTGCCAACGGCGCTCAAGCTTTTCCTGATCTTCGATGCTTTGCAGGTATTTTTCTTTCCAGCGCTGGGCTTCATCAGTCATGGGAAAACGAGGCCGGCGCACAGGAGGAACGGAGCGGAGCGTAAGCGCACCCTTGGCTGGCAAGGGTGCGAGAGAGCGTTACGGAGGGGTTATTGGCCGGCGCCCTTGGCCGCGCGCTCTTTCTCGATAAGCGTATCGGCCACTTTCAGCGTTTCTTCAGGGCCGCCCGACGAACCGAGGTCGAAGCGATATTTGCCATTGACGATCATGGTGGGGACGCCCGTTACGCCATAATCCAGGGCCAGCTTCTTGTACTTGGCTACCATGCCCTTCACGGCGAAGGAATTGTAGGTTTCAAGGAACTTGGCTTTATCAACGCCTTGGGTGGCCACGAAGTCGGCCATTTCCTCTGGCGTCTTGAACATCTTGTGTTCCTTGTGGATGGCATCGAACACCGCGGTATGCACCTTGTGCTCTACGCCCATGGCCTCAAGGGTAACGAACATCTGGCCATGCACGTCCCAGATACCGCCGAACATGGCGGGTATGCGAACGAAGTGAACGTCGGCCGGCAGCTTTTCAACCCACGGGTTGATGGTTGGCTCGAACGCATAGCAATGCGGGCAGCCGTACCAGAACAGCTCCACGACTTCGATCTTGCCAGGCTGGGCGACAGGTACCGGGCTTTCAAGCACGGTGTATTGCTTGCCGGCCTGGATGTCATCTGCGTGGGCGGCGACGCCGAACAGGCTGGCCAGCGCCATTACCGCGCCGATGAACAGATTACGCATGCTTAACTCCTGGGCATTTAGGGATGGCCTTCAATACATTGCTCGGGCTGGCATGGCAAGTAACAATGCGTTCTCAGTTGTAACGAGCCCTGCCGCGCGGCGACGACAGCGACGCGGCTCAGGCGATATACTGCCGCGCAATGTGCCATGGCGCTCGCGCCCTTCAGGATTCCAATGTCGTTCAAAAACCCCGTGCTTGGTCTTTGCCAGCAAGCTTCTTTCATGCTCAGCGCCGCCAAGGTCGACCAATGCCCTGAAGACCAGGGCTTCGAAGTCGCCTTCGCCGGGCGCTCGAACGCCGGCAAATCGAGCGCGCTCAATACGCTTACCCACGCCAGCCTGGCGCGCACCTCCAAAACCCCGGGGCGCACCCAGCTGCTCAACTTCTTCCGCCTCGATGACTATCGGCGCCTGGTCGACCTTCCAGGTTACGGCTACGCCAAGGTACCGATCCCGCTCAAGCAGCATTGGCAGAAACACCTCGAGGCCTATCTGGGCAGCCGGGCGAGCCTCAAGGGAATCATCCTGCTGATGGACGTGCGCCATCCCATGACGGACTTCGACAAGATGATGCTCGATTGGTCTGTGGCCAGTGGCATGCCGATGCACATCCTGCTCACCAAGGCCGACAAGCTTACCTACGGCGCCGCGAAAAACACGCTGCTCAAGGTACAGACCGAGATCCGCAAGGGTTGGGGCACCGGGGTTACCGCGCAGCTGTTCTCCGCGCCCAAACGCAGTGGCACCGATGAGGCATATGAGGTATTGGCCGGCTGGCTGGACCTGATGCCAGAGGAAGCGGCAGAGGCCTGAACACAGCTATAGACCACCCGTAGCAGCAGACCTTGGGTCTGCGACCGGCGCACCACCCACATAAAGCCGGTCGCAGGCAAGCCTTGCTGCCACAAGTTCTCCGGGCAAAAAAAACCCCAAACTTCATATGGGGAGGGAGAAGTTCGGGGTTCAAGTTCCGGGCCGCTCGCACGGGCCGGATATCTGCCAACACTTAACACAACATAGGAGCATGAAGGGCTTCGCAGCCATTCACAGCCTCAGAGCTCGAATTCACAGGTTTAGTTCCTTGTCATTGCAAACAAATCGCAATAACGGCACGTTTTTCATAATCTGATCTTTCAGCGCTTAGTGCGCTTCATCCCAGTTGTTGCCAACGCCCACTTCCACCAGAAGCGGCACATCCAGCGAAGCCGCCCCGGCCATGTAGGGTTGGATCTGCTCCCGCACCAGAGGCACCAGGTCTTCACGCACCTCAAGCACGAGTTCGTCATGCACCTGCAGGATCATCCTGGCATCCAGGCCGGTTTCGGCAAGCCAGTTATCCACAGCCACCATTGCGCGTTTGACGATGTCCGCAGCGGTGCCTTGCAGTGGCGCGTTGATCGCGGCCCGCTCGGCGCCACGGCGCAGGGCTGGGTTCTTCGCATTGATATCCGGCACGTACAGCCGCCGGCCGAACAGTGTTTCGACGTAGCCTTTTTCCGCCGCCTGGGCGCGGGTGCGCTCCATATACGCCAGCACACCAGGGTAGCGTGTGAAGTACCGGTCGATGTAATCCTGAGATTGTTTCCGGTCCACGCCAATCTGTTTGGCCAGGCCGAACGCGCTCATGCCATAGATCAAGCCGAAGTTGATCGCCTTGGCGCTACGGCGCTGGTCGTTGGTAACGGCTTCCAGCTCGACACCGAACACTTCCGCCGCCGTTGCCTTGTGCACATCCAGATCGTTCTGGAAGGCATGCAGCAGGCCTTCGTCGCGGGCCAGGTGCGCCATGATTCGCAGCTCGATCTGGGAATAGTCCGCGGCGAGCAGCTTGTAGCCCGGCGCCGGTACGAACGCTTGGCGGATGCGCCTGCCTTCGGCCGTGCGGATGGGTATGTTCTGCAGGTTCGGGTCGCTGGATGACAGCCGCCCGGTCGCTGCCACGGCCTGCTGGTACGAGGTGTGAATTCGCCCGGTGCGAGGGTTGATTTGCTCTGGCAGCTTGTCGGTATAGGTGCTTTTGAGTTTGCTCAACGTTCGATACTGCATCAGCACCCGGGGCAGGGGGTAATCCTGCTCAGCCAGCTCGGCCAATACGGCTTCAGCCGTGGAGGCCTGCCCTTTGGCGGTCTTGCTGATAACCGGCATGCCAAGTTTTTCGTACAGGATCACCCCGAGCTGCTTGGGCGAGCCGAGGTTGAATTCCTCGCCAGCGATGGCATAGGCCTCATGTTCCAGCGCTACCAGTTTCTCGCCCAGTTCCGCGCTCTGTATCGCCAGCAGGCTGGCGTCTACCAGGGCGCCGGTGCGCTCCATGCGCGCAAGCACCGGCACCAGCGGCATCTCGATGTCCCTCAGGACGCTTTCCACGCTGGGCACCGCCGCCAGGCGAGGCGCCAGGGTTTGATGCAGGCGCAGCGTTACGTCCGCGTCCTCGGCCGCGTAAGGCCCGGCCTGCTCCAGCGGTACCTGGTCAAAGGTCACCTGCTTGGCGCCTTTGCCAGCGACGTCTGTGAACAGGATGGTCTGGTGATTCAAGTATTTCGCCGCCAGGCTGTCCATGTCGTGACGCGTAGCGGTGGAATCGAGCACATACGATTCGAGCATGGTGTCGAAGGCCACGCCGCGCACCGTGATGCCTTCGTCCAGATCGCCGCCGATGGCGCAGTTCGCGAGAATATTGATGTCGTACTTGGCGTGCTGCGCCACCTTGAGCTTGCTCGGGTCTTCCAGCAGAGGCTTGATCGCCCGCAGCACGGTGTCGCGGTCAAGCTGGCGGGGAACCCCCATGTAAGAGTGGGTCAGCGGTATATAGGCCGCTTCGTGCAGCTGCACCGCGAAGGATAGCCCTACGAGTTCAGCGACCTGGGCATCCAGGCCCGTGGTTTCAGTGTCGAAGGCAAACAGCTCGGCATTGCGCAGCTTTTCCAGCCACATCTCGAACTGCGCCTCGTCGAGGACGATTTCGTAAGTAGGCTCGACCGCCGGCGGCGCGTCGGCCAACTGCAACGGGGCGCTGGTGGCTTGCGCGTCGCGCTTGAGCTCTTCGAGCCAGCTTTTGAATTCCAGCTCCGAATACAACGCCGCCAGCATTTCGCGGTCTGGCTCGCCACACATCAGCTCGTCGACCGAAACGTCCAGCATTACATCGGTCTTGATGGTTGCCAGCTCGTAAGACAGGAACGCCATCTGCCGATGCTCTTCGAGCTTCGCCGGAAGGGATTTGGCGCCTCGGATCGCCAGTGCCGGCACTTTGTCGAGATTTTCGTACAGTTCAGCCAGGCCACCGCCAATACCTAGCAACAAGCCCTGGGCTGTTTTCTCGCCTACGCCAGGTACGCCAGGGATGTTGTCGACCTTATCGCCCATGAGCGCGAGGAAATCGATGATGTGCTCCGGGCCCACGCCGAACTTTTCGCGCACACCCGGTATGTCGAGCACGGTACCGGTCATGGTGTTGACGAGCGTGATGTGCTCGTTCACCAATTGCGCCATGTCCTTGTCGCCCGTCGAGATCACAACCGGCCGGCCTTGCGCCGCGCTGACTCGCGCCAAGGTGCCGATCACGTCGTCGGCCTCTACGCCATCGACGCACAGCAAGGGATAGCCGCTGGCTTTGACCGAAGCATGCAGCGGCTCTACTTGAACGCGAAGGTCGTCGGGCATGCTTGGCCGGTTGGCCTTGTACTCGGCGAACAGCTCATCCCGGAACGTCCCGCCCTTGGCGTCGAATACCACGGCGAAAGGGCTGTCCGGATACTGCTTGCGCAGGCTGCGAAGCATGTTCAAAACGCCTTTGACCGCACCGGTCGGCAAACCTTTGGACGTGGTCAACGGGGGTAGGGCATGGAAGGCGCGGTACAGGTAGGACGAGCCGTCTACCAGAACGAGAGGCGCTTGGGTCATGAGCAGAATCAACCTTTAGGACGTTGCCGGCGCTAGAATACCGGTTCAATGGACCACAAAAGGACAAGGTTATCATGTGCACGCTGAAACGCTTGATGCTCACCGGCCTCTTGCTGATCGCGCCGATAGCCGCGATGGCCGCTGATGACGCGCCCTCGGCGGACCCGGACGTTACCATCCGCCAGGACGGCGACAAGACGATCCAGGAGTATCGGCAGAACGGCTTCCTGTACGCCGTGAAGGTAACCCCCAAGCATGGCAAGCCGTATTTCCTCGTGCGGGCAGACGGTACCAGCCCTAATTTTATCCGCTCCGACCAGCCCGACATGCTCATTCCCCAATGGGAAATCTTCAAGTGGTAGACTCGCCCGCGTTCATTTAACCCTCAGCCTCCGGCCCACCGGCGGCTCTTCAGGCCCTGAATCCACATGTCCGTGTTTACACCGCTGTCGCGCCCGCAACTCGAAACCTTCCTCGAAGCCTACGACCTGGGGCGGCTGCGGGATTTCCAGGGCATTGCCGCTGGCACCGAAAACAGCAATTTCTTCGTAAGCGCGGAAAAAGGCGAGTTCGTGCTGACCCTGGTAGAGCGCGGCCCTACGCAGGACCTGCCTTTCTTCGTGGAGTTGCTAGAGGTGTTGCACCAGGCCCAGCTGCCGGTGCCCTTTGCTATCCCCGCGCGCGACGGTATTGCCCTGCGGCAGCTTGCGGACAAGCCGGCGCTGCTCCAACCGCGCCTGGCTGGCAAGCACATCAGCGCGCCCAACGCTCAGCATTGCGCGGAGGTCGGCGCCTTTCTGGCGCGGCTGCACCTGGCCACTCGGGATCGCATCCTGCACCGGCGCACCGACCGCGGCATGACCTGGATGCTCAAGGAGGGCGAGCGGCTGGTACAAGGCATGGCCGAGCAGCCCGCCGCAATGCTGACCGCCACGCTGGGAGAGATCCGCCAGCACCGTGAGGCCATCCTTGCGTTGCCCACCGCCAACCTTCATGGCGACCTGTTCCGCGACAATGCCATGTTCGAAGGCACGCACCTCACGGGTGTTATCGACTTCTATAACGCCAGCGCGGGTCCCATGCTGTACGACGTGGCCATCACGCTCAACGACTGGTGCTCGGGCGCTGACGGGCAGTTGCAGCCTGCGTTGGCCAATGCTGTGCTTGGCGGCTACGCGAAGTTGCGCCGTTTCACCCCCGCCGAAGTGCAGCTTTGGCCGGTCATGTTGCGCATTGCCTGCGTGCGCTTCTGGCTGTCGCGGCTGATCGCGGCGCAATCATTCGCCGGCCGCGACGT
>Ga0265797_10002138_pt1 | contig 33747 bp, 31 predicted proteins | sample P2T30metagenome_FD_192433 | JGI IMG/M metagenome (GOLD analysis project Ga0265797, IMG submission 192433) | Plant litter microbial communities from East Loma Ridge, Irvine, California - P2 T30 | ecosystem: Environmental > Terrestrial > Plant litter > Unclassified | place: USA: California...
TACCACCGAGATATTCTGCGCCGTCGCCCTACTACAACCTCAATGCATCGCTAGATCCAATCCAACCATCACCACCCTGAGCGCACGCCACAATGCCTCGAGTCCCCTTCATTGGCCGACTCTTCTTTTCGGAATACCTAGCACTGGTCGCATCCTTCGGCCTACTCATATTCGAAGTCATCGCTAGGACAGTGACACTTCTACTGCCTGGTCCTATTGTCAGACTTCTATATCGCATATCCAGGAACGCGTTCAACAGCCTGTCCTCGCCAAACTCCAGACGGAACCGTAACAAGAGAAAGTCGGTGTCAAGCCCGATAGCCCAAGCGAGCGACTTCGTCGAGCTGTGCGAGTTGTATGGATACTATGCCGAAGAGCACATCGTACAGACAGGAGATGGATATCTATTGGGCGTTCACAGGCTGGGTTGGCGCAGAGGAGGGGAAGAGCAGCGCGTCAATGCTGGACCTGGCAGCGTGGAGAAGAAGATCGTGTATCTACATCACGGTTTGATGATGAACAGCGAGGTATGGGTGTGTCTGACAGACCGAGAGCGCTGCCTACCATTCGTGTTGGTGGAGCAGGGCTACGATGTGTGGCTCGGCAACAACAGAGGAAACAAGTACAGCAAGAAGAGCCTTAATCACAGCCCTACCGACATTCCGTTCTGGAGCTTCAGTATGGATCAATTCGCTTTCCACGACATCCCAGATACCATCGATTACATTCTCTCGACGACCAGACAACCAAGTCTGAGCTACATTGGTTTCAGTCAAGGTACTGCTCAGGCTTTTGCGTCACTCTCCATACATCCGACATTGAACGACAAGGTTGATGTTTTCGTCGCCCTCGCTCCAGCCATGGCGCCTCCCGGGCTTGCGTCTGGCATTGTTGCCAGTTTCGTCAAGTCCAGTCCCGAGATCCTATACCTTGCCTTTGGCAGGCGAGCGATCCTTGGTTCGGCGACCATGTGGCAAGCTTTACTCTATCCTGGAATCTTCACATACTTCATCGATAAAAGCTTGAGCTTTCTCTTCAACTGGAAAACCCAGAACATCACGGCACATCAAAAACTCGCAGCGTACCCGCATTTGTACAGCTTTTCGAGCGTCAAGTCTGTTGTGCATTGGTTCCAGATCATTAGGAATGGAACCTTCCAAATGTTCGACGACGAAGTGGCAAAGCCTTTGGCCATGAGCAATGGTAACAAATACTATAAGGTCGCCAAGTTCCCTACTCGCAACATCAAGACGCCGATTGTGCTGGTGTACGGTGGCTCGGACAGCCTGGTTGATATCAAACTTATGCTCAAGGAGCTCCCTAAGCATACAGTGGCAAAAGAGATCTCTAAATATGAGCATCTCGACCTGCTATGGGCCAGCGACGTAGATACGCTAGTCTTCCCGCACGTCCTGGAAGCACTTGAGAACAACGCATTGCCCTCCAAAACGAAATCAGAGAAGTCTGGATGGAAAGGCATCGAACGCGGCATCTTAGAGCGCTCGACTCTCACCTCTCTCAATGGATCACTACCGCCAAACTACTCCGACTCCGAGTACAGCAGGAGAAACGACATAGATGAACGTCGGAGAACAGAGGCATACGACTGGGGCGTGGAGGATATTGCTCAGACTGCCGAAGAGAATCTGGACGAGAGTGAAGACGAAGACGACAGCGCACCGGAGCGGTTTGCCCTTCCACCCAAAGTCGGTCTATCGCCACTCGCAGCAAGACAACCTTCAGGCCGTACTGCTACCCATGTACGTGTGCCCACGTCCATCTCCGTCCGCAGCGACGCAAGCTCTCACGGGACTGTAATTGCTAAGCCGTCGCGCAGGATCCGATCGCCGCGCGCGCGCGACTCGCCGCCGGCGGAGAGCGCCAGGAAAGAGAATGAGGCCACTTTACCGACCTCACCTTTGACTGCCGAGGCTTTGTCTGAGCGGACAGAGAGAGGTTTGGAGAGACCGACGCGACCAGAAGGCTGGTGGAGCTCGACCGATTCTGCAGCAGAGTCGGATGCGGACATCCGCTCTTCCAGGGACAGGGTTGCCGAGTCTCCAGAAGAGAAAGAAGCAAGGCTGGGGATCAGGCATTCCAATGGACCTGTAATAGTTGATGCGAGAGGCTCACCAGCGAGAGGTGTAAGGGCGATGTCGAGAGAGTAGCTCAATATGCTCATTGAACATACGATATTACAGCATAATAGTTCCCGCGTTAATTTTTGAAGTGATACCGTTGAATATCTCGTGGACTGCCAGGCTGATGGCATGCGCAAGGATTTGTTTACAGCTTTCCCTCAGTTGCTTCGTTGACTGTATCTCAGTGGTGGCTCTGGCCGTTCTGCAAGCTCTACCTGTCGTAACTACTCGGATACCTAACGGGATTGCTGTACGTAGACTCGCGCGCAATAATTCTCTGAGTTACAATGTGAACGATTTTATGAGCCAAGGTTCAAACTATGTTGAAGCTACTCTATTCAATGGCTAGAAGTGTCCAACTCAGTGGCTTGACTTCATAGCCGAGACCACCTTCTGGAAAGTCTTCTGCCTCTCTTGCTCCCAGCCGTTGAAGCCCATGAAAGTCTTCACCGCCTGCACGGGCACTTGCTCATTGCTCTCGGAGCAAAGACCGGCAAACGCCTCCTCGGTGAAGTCGGCCAGAGGCATTCCGACCGACTTTCCCTTGTCGCCCATCTCAGCATCGTGGAGCTCGGTCTGAACCGCGGGTGGGTACAGTTCAATGATCTTGACGTTGCTTCCGGCGTCCTTCAGTTGCTGTCTCATGGCCAAAATCATGTGGTGCAGAGCAGCCTTCGTAGCACAGTAGTTAGGACAATGAAGGATTGGCACAAGAGCCAGGCCGGAGGTCGTGTAAATGATCGATGTCTCCCGTGGTGCCTGCTTCTGCAAGTATGGCAAGAAAGCTTTTGTTAGACGAAGAACGGAAGAGTAGTTTGTGTTCAATTCGAGGTCCATCTTGTCGAGGTCGATGCTCTCTGGGTCTGCCCAGTTCATCGCCCTTTGCAGACCAGAGTTCATCCACACACAGTCGACATCAGGGTGCTTCTCGAAGATGTCGGCCGCGAATCCTGGGATGGCCTTGTGATCCGTGATGTCGAAGACTGCGGAGTCTACATTGCCCTTGGAGCCATATTGTTCGACGAACTTCTTGAGGTTTTCCTCCCGGCGTCCGCTGACAATGACGCTGGTACCGGTCTCGACGAGCTGTTCCCAACATCAGCTCAGTAATCTTTCTAGATTAATTGCTGACATACCTTTGCAGCAAGAGCCCAGCCAATGCCACTGGTGGCGCCCAATACGAGGACTTTCTTGTACTGCAAAGAGGACATATTGCGTGATTGTGAAACCGTTGAATTGGGAAGAGGATCTCAAGTTCAGGGTTGGTTCGAGTGAGTACAAAGGCGAAGGCAATCAGAGAATAAGGACCATTAAAACTTGATATACGCCGGATGACCTCAAACCATCTCTACGCAACCCTTCGGTGTGCCACAAATGATATCATGATGTAATCGCTGGCTACCGCGGCAGTTGTGGTGCCGCCACTAGATTGCAATTGTATGGCGACGCGATAGCATCGACAGTTGCGGCGTTGATGGAATATATGTCGGCACTACTCATCAGAGGTCAGTCACAACAACACTTATGTATTGTAACCATCGGCGCCGAGTGCGAAAGGATTTAGCGAACTACTGAATTGGATTCATAGCCAAGCATCGTGTCATAATTATAGATTTCGGTTCTCCGCCTAATGGCCGGGTAAGACATTTTCCAAGCCGATGTCGCGATTGATAACGTTTTCTGTTGTTTCGGTCCTACTATCTTTGCTGCATACATATTGATACTGATGCCCCTCCCTTGATGCTTATCGTTCACTAATCGGAGGAGGACATAATCCGCTTCCTTTCTGGAGTGGAGAGCTACCCTGGTCAAATAATGTCTAATACTACCACCAATGAGAAGCACCAGCCAGTCTCAAACACCGCTCCAGTTGAGATCGCGTCTGATACTACCGATGATCGCAAGAAGTCACGAGACGACTACTCGGATGCGCACGATATTGAGGATGAAATCTCACGACACTCCAAAGAACCACGCTCTTGCATCGACCCTGGAACCATAGATGGCGACATTGAGAAGGCTGATGGTACGCCAGTGGAACGAACAGTAACCACCGGCTCGCAGATGCCCATGTCAAAGGCTCGCGCGATAGCACTTGTCGTTACTCTGACAGGAGCGGCATTCCTGAACACCATGTCGAACCAAGCGGTCGTCATCATCCTTCCGACTATTGGACGTGATCTCGACATCCCCGCCGCTCGACAGCAATGGATCGTCTCGGCGTACTCCTTAACGTTCGGCTGCTTCCTACTGCTCTGGGGGCGCATCGCAGACGTGATCGGCAAGAAGAAGGTCTTCATCTGGGGCTCGGCATGGGTATGCCTCACCACACTCGTCTGCCCGTTCATCCCCAGTGAGATTGGTTTCGATGTGTTCCGCGGGTTGCAGGGTCTCGGAGCCGCTGCCAATGTTCCAACAGCAATTGGGATCTTGGGAGTAACATTTCCTCCCGGAAAAGCAAAGAACTACGCCTTCGCGACTTACTCATCTGGAGCTCCGTTGGGTAGCGTTATCGGAAACATCCTCGGTGGTGTCGTCGGGCAATATGCGAGCTGGCAATGGGTGTTATGGATTTTGGCCATTCTTGCTGCGATGATCACTGTAGCCGGCCATTTCGTCATCCCTCAGCCCAAGCCACGCACTCAACCGATGGATCTGAAAAATGCTGTGGACTGGGCTGGAGGCGCTACTGTTACAGTGGCGATCCTAGTGCTGCTATTCGCGCTGACCGAAGGCAATGTGGTCGGGTGGGCGACACCCTGGATCCCTGTTCTGATCGTCATCTCATTCATACTGCTCGCTGCTTTTGTGATGTGGCAGATTTACCTTGAGAAGAAGACCGCCCGACGACCATTGATGAAGATCTCGATGTTCAAAGATTCCAAGATCTCAGCGGCAATGTTCGCAATGATGACTTTCTTCGCTGCTTTCAGCAACTATCTTGTCTTTGCGACCTACTTCTACCAAGAATTCGAGGGCCGAAGCACCATCCAGACAACACTTCGTTTCATACCAACCGGCGTCGTAGGCGTCGTGGCGATATTCATCGTCTCGCAGATTCTTTCGAAGGTCAAAGTATACTACATTCTGATGTGGGGTATGCTCTGCTGCGCTGTTGCTTGCCTTCTCTTCGCGGTTCCGATCCCTGTGGGAACGACCTATTGGGCATTTGGATTCCCGGCTATGTGCCTATCAGTGCTAGGCGCCGATGCGCTGTTCCCAGCTCTACTGCTTTTCACAGCGCAGAGTCTGCCGAAAGAGGACCAAGCTCTCGGCGGCGCGACCATCAATTGTGTCGGTCAGGTTGGTCGAGCCATCGGTCTGGCGATCTGCACAGCCGTTCAAGTGTCCGTACAGGAGTCGAAGGAATCCGGCTCATCGGCAGTCACCGGGGAAGGAAGTATAGGCAACCTTGCGTACTTGAGTGGACTGAGAGGTGCCATGTGGTTCAGTTTCGGGACGGCCATCGCTGGATTCTTCGTGGTTGCTGCAATGTTTAGAGGAACGGGAAAGGTCGGGAAGTAGAAAGTCATCTGACACGTATATACGATTTGATGACGCTTATAATAAAGCCTTGTCTTTCTCGCCATTCACCACATTCCAAACTTCGAGCCCCTGTTCCCACATATTATCCTCCCAGACATCTGTCTCTCCGTCACTCCTCCACCTCTTCATGTCACGAGGCTTCGTGGGGCCCCAGTTGACCGTGTCGCCTTTGACGAACGCAGCGAAACCTTCGTTCCAGCCTTTCAGCCATTTCTTTTCTTGATCAGACATTCCAAGCTTGTAGTCTGTACCCCAGAACCACAAGGGAACATCAGTGGAGTGAGTGACCTCCCAACTAGGCGGAACAGAATCGTCAACGCATTTCAAGCGCCTGTCAATTCGATAGCGTAGCACGTCTTCTCCTGGCTTCAAGCCACCCTTGAACAGTGCGTTGTGAAATCCACGCTCGAGGTGGTGGACCTGAATATCAGCATAGATGTGGCCGAAGAGGATTTGCCAATTTTCATAGCCGGATGGTAGTTCTTGAGAGCCACCGCAGTAGTGTTTCATAAGCTTGGAAACCACTTGTTCAGGATAGTCGGCTACCAGGCGCGTGTACACGGACCCATAAGAGTTATCCGGAATTCGCCAGTTGCGGTACAGATTGTGCTCATCTCTGCACTCGCCGTTGAGAAGTGTGATGCCACGGCGCTTCATGCGCTCAGCGAAATCGCCGCTGTTGATGTTGCTAATGAGATCCATCGGCAGCCATGAATCGTCTGACAGAGCGCGGAACTCTGATATCTTCATCTTGCTTTGGACATCGACAAGCTTTTGATACGGAAGAGCACGAAGCCTTGCAAGCTTCTCCGGACCTGGAAGGTCATTCGGAATGTTCAGCCTCGAGATGAACTCATCGAATTGGTTTTGGTGCTCCTCGACGCGGCGAGGCTGGACGCCTGGACTATTGGAGAACATGATGGCACGCTTGATGATGCGCTTGTTATCTGGAACACGGTACAACTCATGCGCCAGCTGCTGGAAAGTGGAATGCGAGCCAGCGGAATATCCTCCAACGGTAATGTTTCCAGGATTGCCACCAAACAGCGAGATGTTCTTGTGCGTCCATTCAAGAGCTAGTCTTTGATCATGGAAGCCCATGTTGCCGTATTCACTATTGCTCGACTTGGCCTCATCTGCAAGTTCCTTTCCTGTAAGGAAGCCCAGAGCGTTGAGTCTGTACGAAGGTAAGACTACGATAGCCTTGAATGCTGATTCGTGAATGAGCGGTGCCAAAGCGGCTGGTTTCCAGTTTGCGTTCCCCCATTGTAAAAAGCCACCATGAATGTAGAATAGTACAGGCCAGCCTTCTGTGGGTGCAGCCTCCGCTGGTGCCCAGATATTCAGCTTTTTGATCTTGTTAGCATTACTGTATCTCGGGAACAATTCCGGTAAGGTAGTATACCTGAAGGCAGTCTTCATCAACCAAGGAAGGATCAAGCGGAGTGCGATTGGGAGGCTGGGGGCAAATGCCTGTACCGCCAGTGAATCGACCTGGGTTTACTTTTGTGCCATACCGATAGCACGGAGGGAGCTGCCTTGGGCTACGGAAACGATAAGGTCCAAGGGGAGGCAGCGCATATGGGAGGCCGCCAAAGTAATGCAATGCTGGCTCGCCGCGCGAAGTCACACTCAAGCCTTCGACGTGTCCCAATGGACCAATATCGAGGTGATAGCTCTCTTGCTGATACGAAATGGTGGGAAGGGGTGTGTATGTTAACGTCATGATTGCAATTGATCAATAGGGAAAGTACATAAGAGCGCAGTACTTCTCAACTACAAGCTTGCTCCTCCATATATGTATGTAGAATGGTACACCTAGTCTTATCGCAGACTCCACGAGTTGGCCTGGCCGAGCTGGCCTCGCTGGCGTTGGCCGCCGGCGTCGGCCTCTGCCTCGGCCACCTTCGGGCATTCACAGACTTCCAAGAATGGACTGGCCTGACCCCAGCCATGCGACTTGGTACCTGCATGGACGCGATGATGTAGTTTGTGGCTGAAGCTCAACCCATGTCATCCTCTGCCCAGTTTCTAAAGTGTGGCGCCAGTTGCGCATTCGTAAGTATGGTTCCTCTTGTCCTTTGTCGTTCTTCTTGTCGTACAACCAATCTTTTGCCGACACTCACGTAGCACGCACTACTGTCTCAACATGACCTCATGGATCCCAGGATTTGGTGGTAAAAGCAAGGAGGAGAAACAGGCAGACGAAGCAAAGGCGTGGCATGAGAGCCACCTGGGTACTGGCGACGAGTTCTTCACGCACACGCGCTCAGCGGTAGAGGATAGTGGCAGCTTCAAGCTGACAGATGTCCGACCGCGCCCAAAGGAGGCCGACAGAGGAGGCTCACGGTTGGTCAAAATACCAAAAGGCAAGTACGAAAAGCCACCACAGGTAAGAGAAAGTCGACACCATGTATCTTGACCACAATGGCTAACTGTTCATTTTTAGGTAGCCAAAGGCCTCAAATCTTGCGACTTCTCTCACAAAAGCAAGGATCATTTTCAGAAACAATGCATCGATGTCGAACTCGAAGTATTCGCCGATACCCCCACTGTACTGTCGCCTTTGATCCAGGCTTGGAGGTCAGACGAAAAGACCAAGATGATATACGATGCAGAGATGCAATGGCTCGAGGCCAAGCAGGGCGCAAAAGACTGTGCATTCGTCAGCACCACGTTTGATCTGGCGAATGGTGAGAAGGAGAAGACTGTGGAGTTTGAGCAAGCCTTCCCTAAAGGTTCGGAAGTTCAAGTGATTGGCTGGATACAAAGCTTCAGGTTCGGCACCGAGGAAGGAAAAGACTACGCTTGCGACTTCTGGGCGACAAAGGTCAATGCCAAGGGATTCACTGCGCATGCAGAATGCGGCGAGAATACCGAGAGGCTGACGGTGACATATGTTGCGCTCAAGAAGGGCAAAGACAAAGTCGCGACGGGAAGCTTTAGCACTGAAAATGACGGCGAAGAAGGAGAGAACGCTCAAGAGATTAAGGGACAAGTGAGCTTCGAAGATGGCGCCTTCGACAAGGCACCTACAGTGCTAATCGCTTTGAGCCAATTCGAGCTGGCAGGAGGAAAGGATTTGAGAATTGCTGTGGAGGTGGAGGATGTCTCCGAAAGCGGATTCTCATGGGTGATTCGTAAGTGGCATCACGCGATAGTGTGTTTTACAAGCGCTGACAATGACCAGGTACATGGGGAGATGATGCAGAGGGCGCACTGCAAAGTGCAGAAGCTTCTTATATTGCCCTTGGGTATTAATCCGGGTACTTTTGGCCCGTTCATTACATCTATACTTGATCGAATTAATGAAAGCAAATTATCGAACAGCAAATCGCTTCAACGTTGGCCCAGCCTCAATTCACCATACCTGGTCCACTGGATTTGATTCGATCTTGTCTGTATCGATCTACCTTTCGATTTTTCTTTTCAGCGAAAAATCGTTCTCCGATGAGTTATCGAAGACTTGAACAATGTCAATGTTCGCATCCTGGAATTGAGATGGCACGAACTATACTTGCCATGCCGATACTGCGATGAGCTCAACTGGGCGCGTGAACTATGATGATCGTTCTTGTCACGGATTGTCAGATACATACTGTGTCACGTCTATATTTCCCGTAGACTTGGACTAGGATCTGATCTGACCGTAGGTAGTTCTTCGTCCTCATGTGCTCGTCTCAGGACGCATTTCACATACGCCCGAGAGGTTGTCACCAAAGGCATGTGGAGGCATCAAAAATATGTTGTTGTGAACCAGTGAGACGATTTGAGCATGAAAAATCGGAATGCTGTCTACGCTGCTGAAAGTTCCTGCAGTATCGTACTGGTTAATCGAGCCATAATCGAAGAACAAACCCCTCTTTTGGTAACCCACGCTGCATATCCACTAAATAATCTTTCGATCTATTGTATATCTTTATTGCCAAGTCTTTAAGCATGCATACCGTGCTCGTGACCAAATCGATACCACGTCGGAGAATTGATCCAACTTCCGTTTCTCCGCAGTCGCTCTGCAAAAGCTCTGCTTTCATAATACTCGTTGTGTATGACTCGCCTAGTGTTAGGTAATTTTGCAAGGGTTCGCAGCAAAAGCATAAAGTCTGGCCTCACGACCTCATCGCACTTGCTCACCTTGAACAGCAAGGGATATGTGGCCATCTATCGCTACAAAATAATTGACTGGTGATGGAGTGTTATACAGGGCGGATACCGGAGATCTCAGCGGCCGTATGCTGTACGGCGCTGTACGCAAACGAATGCGAGCGCGCCAAGTCCATCATACATATCCGAGATATCCACCATCTCACTCCATCTTTCCCCCAGACTTCCCCTCACCCCGACTCATGAAATCAGTGCTTAGCGTTCACAGGCGACTCATAGCTATACACCTCTGTGGAGCGCTCGCTTATTCTAGCTCGACATTGGACCAGGAAGAATGATCTGGTCAGCCTTGACCAAATGGGGTGAGATGTAAGGTCGGCAATTGCTTGCACATTCGAGCCATTTACTCCAAATTGTGCACCATTAACGTCATCTCTCTCGAAGACATGCAAGTTGAGGATCACATTCATCTAACCCTAGCTGCCAAGTCTGGATGCCAATGGTGCCCCGCCTATGCTGGTATGTTTTCGTGCCGTTTCTCGACCTCCAGTCTTGCTCCATGCCGACAACTGAGCTACGGTGACTGCCGTAAGGGATGAATATGGTCTATCGGACGTTGAGACAACGAGAGCGACCCGACTAGCGGACGGGCTGCTTGGCTATGGAGTTTGCCTCATGATGTGGCCGAGGTAAACATTCGAGATCAGACTATATAACAGTAGGTCGGGAACTGGTATAGAGTATAGTCCTGCATTCCTGAGCCTCTGCAAATTTGATCCTCATCGACGATATCTGAGGACTACCAAGCACGATGATTTCTCCGAAGTCTCTCCCCTTTACAGCTCTGCTGTTGGGTGCTACCGTCAACGCCCAAGTTTACGAGACAGGAGGGCGGTCTGAAGATGCCTTCAGTTGGATCCAACCAGAAGATACAGTCATTCTCGACCAGTACAACTCATCTGAGCCTGTCTATCCGTCTCGTAAGTCCACGGTCTTTGGCAGACTCTACATGGTCTGATATCCTTTTAGCTCGAATCTCGGATGCCAATGGCTGGAAAGATGGTCTGGAGAAAGCTCGTGCATTTGTTGCAGAGCTCACACTCCAGGAAAAGGCAGACATGGTTACTGGACAGCCCGGTCCATGTGTCGGTAACATCTACCCAATCCCACGCCTCAACTTCGGCGGTCTATGCTTGCAAGATGGTCCTGCATCCCTCCGCACTGCAGACCTCGTGAGTGCGTTCCCAGGAGGTGTTACTATCGCTTCTTCATGGGACAAAGACATGATGTATGCGAGGTCTGTTGCTATGGGTAGTGAATTCCGGGCTAAGGGAGCTCAGATTGCCCTTGCGTGAGTGATCACCATCGACCATGCATTAATGACACACAGCTAACGGCAGCCCAATAGACCATCTGTTGGCCCTATGGGACGTTCGGCATACTCGGGTCGTAATTGGGAAGGGTTTTCGCCCGACCCCTACCTTTCTGGTGTGACCATGGAGAAATCCGTCCGAGGTCTCCAAGACGCTGGTGTACAGGCCACCGCTAAACACTGGTTGCTCAATGAGCAAGAGGTTCTGAGAAACCCGGTATCCTGGCCTAATGGTACGCTGCGGTACGAGGCGTTGTCGTCCAACGTTGATGACAGGACCGTCCGTAAGTGCAGTCCTCTCGAATTCTTGGCTTCGCCCATTCTCGGTGCACGTATCAGCCATCACCCACTCATGCAAGACGCTGTCATCCGTTGAGATACCTGTATCATCTCAATGGCCGGGCTAATCAATTTGTGAATGCGCGATGGCAGATTTGTGCGCAAGGATCACTAAGAATTTAGTCTCCTTGTCAAAGCCACACAAACGCTAACAAATCGAACAGACGAGCTCTACATGTGGCCTTTCGCAAATGCTGTTCATGCTCATGCTGCTGCTTTTATGTGCAGCTATCAGCGGTCCAACGGCAGGTAGGTCAATCTACCTCATCTGTGAGATGAGACATTGTATAGTATGCTAATATTCGTAGTTACGGTTGTCAGAACAGCAAGTTGTTGAACGGCCTGCTAAAAACTGAACTGGGGTTCAATGGATATGTAATGAGTGATTGGTAGGATACTGAAGAACATAACCCACAATGATGTCGGAAACTTCATGCTGACTCGACATTGCACTCTATAGGTATGCTACACACTCCGGTGTAGCTTCCATCGAAGCAGGTCTAGATATGGACATGCCCGGTCACTTCAACCCGAAGGTCGTCGTCAACGAGACGCAGTCTCTTAGCTCCTACTTCGGCGGAAACATCACAACAGGAGTCAACAATGGTACCATCGATGTTGAGCGTTTGGACGACATGATCACAAGGATCATGACTCCCTATTATGCACTGCATCAGGATGAGGACTTTCCGACGGTCGATCCATCTATCGCTCGTTTGAACACGTTCTCTCTGCCCAGTACATGGTTGCGCGAATGGAACCTGACCGGCCCCAGTCGTCGTGACGTTCGCGACAATCACGGCGAGTTGATCCGCAAGATTGCTGCGTCCTCAACCGTACTCCTCAAGAACGAGAACCAGACCTTGCCTCTGAAGGCGCCCAAATCGATTGCTGTGTTCGGAAACGATGCTGGCCCTGGTACTGAGGGCCCCTTAAACCAGCAGAAATTCGAGTTTGGTACTCTCGCTGTTGGTGGTGGTTCCGGTGCTGCTCTGTTCACCTACCTCGTCTCTCCGTTGGAAGCCCTCAAGACTCGTGCCGCCCAAGATGATGCTCTGGTATGTCAAAGCAACCTAGCCTAATCGGTCAGACTACTAATGCTAACGATGTTCAGGTTGAGGCGTGGCTGAACAATACTCAAGTCATTGGTCGCAATCCGAATGGATGGGGCTCTTCACCATTGCCGAATGAGCCTGAGGTCTGCCTTGTGTTCCTCAAGGGCTGGGCCAGGTCAGTGGGCATCTGCCTTCCTTCACATAAGTAAATACTGACTTGTTACCAGTGAGGCAGTTGACCGTGAATCGCTCGAGCTTGATTGGCAGGGTAATGAGCTCGTCGAGACTGTTGCAGGCTTTTGTGAGAACACTGTCGTTGTCACACACTCAGCCGGTATCAACGTTCTGCCCTTCGCAGACAACGAGAACGTCACTGCCATCCTTTTGGCTCACTACCCGGGTCAAGAGTCAGGCAACTCCATTGTCGATGTTCTGTATGGCGATGTCAACCCCTCCGGCCACCTGCCCTACACGATTGCATACGAGGCTTCCGACTACAATGGGCCAATCGTGACCAACATCAACACCACCGGCAAGGACGACTGGCAGTCATACTTTGACGAGAAGCTAGAGATTGATTACCGCTACTTCGACGCACAAGATATTGACGTGCGCTATGAGTTCGGGTTTGGTCTCTCCTATACCACTTTCGAGCTTGCTGGCCTCACTGTTGAGCCTACCGATGAAGACGCTGAGATCACTTCTCGTCCTGAAGATCGCGAGACGCAGCCAGGTGGCAATCCCGCGCTCTGGGAAGTGATCTACACCGCTGAGACAACAGTTCGCAACACCGGCGATGTCCGTGGTTCCGCTGTTCCTCAATTATACGTGCAATTCCCAGACAGCACTCCTGAAGGCACGCCTCCTCAGCAATTGCGTGGTTTCGAGAAGATTGAGCTCGCCACTGGCCAGAGATCGCAAGTCAAGTTCGAGCTTATGCGTCGTGATCTCAGCTATTGGGACATCAACTCGCAACAGTGGCTCATTCCTGAGGGAGAGTTTGTCCTGTCTGTTGGGTTCAGCAGCCGCGATTTTGTCGAGACTACGACTCTCACTATCGTCTGAGCGATACGTGGTAGAGATGCGATATTTGGTCGGATGGTAGGATCGCGCATGTGTAGTGCGGTCAAGAGAAGGCCAAAAGTGCAGAGTGGGTACAGAGAGTGCAATGTTGGTACGTTGATTTGATTGGAATTAGGCAAAGCCGTGGTGAATATCTAGTTTATCTCTGATTCCAAAAACATTTCACACTTAGATGTTGAAAACATCATGCTTCTGCTCCAGGATCCATAAACTATGACCAGGCGGTGACATTGTCCTTGCATGTTTAAAAGATGCAAGGACGTAATATGGTATATCAATGCTGTACTTGGCGCATCTCGACCTCGGAGTACCTTGAGGTCGTGATCGAATCGATCGATTGCAGTTGCTTGTCATGAGAGACATTGGAGGATTGCTGCGCCGTTCGTAACCGGAGAGGAGTTCTCGTGCTTATTGGTTGCAGATGAAGCCGACGTTTGTTATTGTGACAGGAGAATCAATCCTTGACAGGTTGGTGAGTCGGGGACTTGAACGATGAGGATGGCTTTGACCGAAGGCAGATTGATCCAGTGCTTGCAAGCCTGCGCGTCATGTACAGTGCCACCAACATTTATCATTGATCAAGCACCATCGCAGAATTGCTGACTATTGGTGTGTGTTAACGATTCTTGCTCCAGCAAATTGATTGGGGTGCTGTGGCATAAGATGTTAGTTATTCGACAACCTTACACGGCGACGTCCATATACAATTACACGTGTCCATGTAATCAGCATGGTGATCAGGCTAGGTATCGATGTCGTAATGACCGAACTCATCAAAGAAATATTTCGAAGGAAAAGCGAGACGTTCATGGCCAGTGTGAGAAGACCCGAAGCCAGTTTGCGCTTGGAGTCCGGTGCCAAGCAGACGATCATGGAAGGTAATACAGTCGTCGCAAGTGGACAACAGCAACATGCAGAAGGTTCAACATGTGTTGGTATGGTGTGACTATGATGTGATGACGACATCGAACAAACACTAAATGCAAAATCAGTGAAAATACACTGTTGAGATTCAAGAGTCCTGCCCGGCGTTGGAGAAAGCGAATGATGGCATTGGTAAGATCGTCATACCGAATGCTAGTTGTCCAGTCAATGATGCTCCTTTTGCGACCGTAAAATGACGCCGACAACCCGCTTGTGCCCTCTTTTTACTCCCTTGGACGCGAACGTCTGAAATTCCTCGTTGTAAAGCGCGACTGCCAGGGGCACCGCTTCGTCAGGGTGCAGTTGTAGCTTATAATGGTCGCGTGCCATGATACTTGCGGCATGTATTTGCTCGCTGTTGACTTCGAAGATACCAGACAGATACCCTGGCGCTGTAAAGGTACGCCAGGGGATGGCGGACATCGGGTGCTTGGTACCAGCCCAGTAACGATATCCTTTGTCCTGATGTGTTGGCACTGCGCCTGGTGTATGCGTACTCCAAGCATGGTCCCAAAACCCTTCAGATGGAGCCGCGCCGAAAACGTATGTACCTGTACTTGCGAATGCCATGCATATACCACTAAGAGCGATGCCACTGTCGAAGTCGCTGATGACGATGTCGGGTCTGACTCTACTCTTTCTTGCTTGCTGGGGCGATAAAGTGGAATTGCGGGTTGCAAACTCTCGCTCCAGCTCGAATGCAACGGTGCCTTGTCCATGGACCGAGTCGACGTCTTCAACAGAGGGAAAGAGGATCGGTTGAGATCGTCGAGTCGTCTTAGGACTTTCAGAGGCGTCGTTGCGTTGCGAGTCGATTTCGAGCCGACATAGGTCTAGTGGGGACATCGATTCCGCTCCCACAGAAGTGTCCAAGGCACCTGGTGTAGACTTTTCCGGGCATACTGGGATGTTATACACACCTGCAGCTAATTCCATTTCCCGCACATGCGGGCCTTCATCAGGGTCAGTCGAATTGACAAACATCGATCGAGGAGGGGTCCATACCGCTCCCTTGACCGACGATGCCAACACGTTGCAGTTCTTCGATCCCATGAACGTCGATCAGGCGTATCATGGCATTGACCGCGCCTCGGAAGTCGGCGTGGTCATGGAATTGAACGATAAGATCCGTGTTGCCGTTGTTGATCTCTTGGGTCCATATAGGCGAAGTGTTACGTGTCCCTCCTAAAATCCTTGTCTATTAGATTTTGATTCATGTCGACGAGGGGTCTTTCCACGTCCCTCACCCGGCTCACTGGATTTATGCTGATCGCAATGCTGCACATGTCGTTCGATGTTTTCTTGAGCCTTCAATATGGCTTCCCGCGAACCGGGAGAGCCCATGGGAGGGAACGTGGCTTGTATCAGGTGTAAGCAAATGTATTGACACTATGTACAAAAGCAGCACACAATTGAACCCGGCCCCCGATGATTATTTCTGGTTGTTCATACTCCACGATCCCGAGGCAGGTCTTGGCATTGATATGCTGTGAGCTTTGGATCGGAACCCGATCGTCGACCCAACTTACGATCGCCAGTAGAACGTTAAATCAACAGATCGCAAAATTACCCGTTTCGTACACTATTCAATGTCGCTTCCACATGCACTAGCCAATAAGATAAGGTGGGTTGCTTTGAGATGCGGAGTCGTTTGAGTGGGAATATCATCGGCCGTTTGCACTCGATGTGAACCAAGACTTATGCTCTCTGAGTCGGTGCAGCCTCCGTTCCAAGGACTGCGTGGTTGAATTGCGACATAATATGCATAGTTTATCGAAAATACTGAAAACAAACCCCGAACCTTTAAGATGTATATTGGGCGACTTCGCCAGTACAATGGTAACATGGACCCCTAGCAGCGATGAGCGCATATCTGCCCCAACTCAAATATGGGTAAGCTTACAGTGCAGATCGCGACCACCAGGACTCTGGGACGCAAGGCGAGGTTGCCAGCTGCAACTCACAAGCTCGCGTGATCTCGGCAGCGTTCTTCCATCACCTCTGGATCGCTCTTGCTGGTTAGATCGACAGCACTAGTTGACCGCCCTCTTCCATCCTACACCCTGTCGAGGTCCCAAGTAGTGCCATGCTCTCCCTGCGAAGATCCTGCTTCTTCTCCACCAACATGCTCTCCCTGAAGAAGACCTCCTGACAGGTGTCAGAGGAATACACACGCGCACCGAACCACCCATACACCACGGTGCTGGGATCCCGTTTCCCAAAGATCGATGCGGCCATGCTGTTGTTGACAGCAGGGCGGGCTCATGGTTTGCGACGCAATCAAAGATGAGAAACACGTCATTAGTAGCCAAAGAAAGAAGCCAAACACCACGGATGCAGACTCGCTGTCGCAGGTGTATAATCAGGAAGTGGCAGAAAGATTTGGAGTTCCACACTGGTGAAAAGGCTGGTAGAGCGTTGTGTTCGCAAGGATAAGGGTGTGTCGAGAAGCCTTGATATCCAAGAAGACTTTGAGATTGATGGCAAAGTCATTACTGGACATGATTGGTGGCAGTCGGGATGCAGACGGTCGTGGAGGTAGAGAGCTTCGTTAGCAGAACACCGTGGTGCCTTATGGCTCCGCGTTCTTACTGCGCTTTCGCTCGAGGCTTGAAGACCACAAACTAGCATTGATTCTGCTCGATCTTTCTGTACGCTCCGTAGCATGCCATGGCCGTCTCTGCGTACAAAATACGTCCCGTGAAAAGTTGGAGACGCTTGATAAATTCTCGTATGATCCGAAGCATTCAGAAAGGTGGTGCTGCTGGGCGTTTCCTCTGGCCGTCAATCCAGGCGGCTGTCCCATCAGGTTCAAGTGATTCGCCAATATTAGCATCCTTTCGCGCGTTGAACGAAGTGATTGCTTTCTCGGAAAGAGGCTCAGAAGATTCACGAACGAAGCGAGCTCTATTCGAGCCATGAGATTTGACTGACGCGTCTAGTAGCCAGTGCAGCCCCCCAAACAACAACCTCGTCTTGTCGTCTTGGACGTGCATTTGAGGAGCGACACAAGGAGGATCAGCTGTTCTTGTGGTCGATGTTTTTGATTTTGACACAGTAAGTTTCTCAGCACGTGGGGCTGGAAAAACGTGTGTGTAGCTTTGATTTCTGGCTGGAGTTGGTCGACTTGAATGCACCACTGTATGTGATGAAGATGACAATGATGATGCGGTGACCGAGGATGTGTTGTCCGATGAAGATTGATCAGACATGTTTGCGAATCTCGTCTGATTTGAGGTTTTTGTTGATCGCAAAGGTAATGAAGAAACGATTCGCTATGATGGAGGAGCAATGCTACAGGAAGTCACAGGCAGGCAGGCATGCCTACGTATATGAAGGAGAATGGGCTTCACACAATCCCATCCATCGTCGATTGTTCTCCATCGCTTGATCGGCGATGTTTGACGCTTGGACTTCTATTGCAGAGTACAATCTCGCTCGTAGAACGCCTCACAACGGCGCTTGATCATGCCATACTGCCGCAAGAGGCTCACGACACTCGAACACCAAATATCAGCTCGTCAATACACCGTAGATGGAATGCCCGTGCAAACGACCGTGGGTGGTGTTACTGAATTGCGTGGTGGTGGAAGAAAGACAACAGCACAGCAATCTCACTCAGCCAATTCACTGAACGCGGGGATTCATACCAAATCAGATGGCGCTAGTGAGATCGAACGATGGACCAATTAGATCGTTGGAAACAGTCCTCAAGTTTCATCATTTTACCATCAGCACCAACCTCAACCTTACACGCTAATCGCGATATGTATGCATACAACCTGGCCAGGCTACACGTGGCTGTCGGATTCCAGCGGGCCGTCTGCCAACATGGCAATCAAAAGCCTGATATTCGGTGAAACATACCGGCGTCCTTGTCGTCCCAATTACCACGTATCGGTGTGCTTGAGCGTCACGAGATAGAGCCGGTGTGCCCGAGGAGCGTCACGCATGTGTACAACTACCATCGGAAATGACTTCCCTGTTGCTGTTGTCCCAGGCTTTCACGGGGGACCGAAGTGTGGGCTCATATCTTCTACACGTACGATGCGCGCCTGACCTCGACGGACACAAGACCATGCCGTCATATCAGTTGCTCGTGCATCGAAGGATGTGTGCCTTCCGAGGCCAGGCCAGTCTCTTCCACCCGCTGGACCCGCTGAATCGTGTTGACGTTACTTGTTACTGTGCTACCTACGGTCCCCGCGCGATTCTCTCCCTTTCACATCCTCACGGTCCAGCCTGAAACTCCGTACTGGTCTCTCAGCGGCAAGGCCTGCAGTACAGACTTTGAAGCCAGTCCGAAAAGTCTTGTCTCTCCTTATGAATGGTCAATTATTTAGGCGTCTCTGGAAAGTATCGTCTGCACGCTGCCGGAGTTATGTCGTGTCATGATCATGCATAGCAAAGATTCCACAGCTTGAGCCTTGCTGTCCAGCTTCTGCACTCAGGCTTGAGTCCAGCATCCCATTGATAACAAAGGCTACTACAGTCTCTGTAGCAGATGATGCTATGACATAAAATCTTGAGATGGTTGACCACCGCCTTGATACCCGTTGGAGATATACCTTAATCAGCGCGCAAGAATGATTAGATTACTGCTGCTATATACAAATTCTAGGACGTGAGAAAATCGCTACCAAGCGATGTAGCTAAGAAGCAGAAACGGAGCCAATGGGGCATGACTCCACACATTAGAGACAAGACTGGTGCCTGCTGACGTGCTACTCGACGAGGCACCAGCACTGTCACTTTGTGTGCCTGAGGATGCACCATTCGCCAGCGAGCCACTGGCAGTGGTAGGCGACGCATCGCCTTGCGAGCCTGATACCAGTTCTGGCGTCTGCGACTCCAGCATAGCTGTGTGAGAGGCGGAAGGCTCGGCACCATTAGCCGCAGGGCTCCCAGCGGTATTTGGCGTAGCATCGATCCCAGCATCATTCGCCACCGGGCTACCAGCGGTATTTGGTGAAGCGTTGCTTTCAGCATCGTTCGGCATTGGGCTGCCAGCGGCACCTGATGAGGCATCATTTTGCGTGCCCGCTGATATTCCTGGCGTCTGTGATTTCGTCGCCGCTGTGGCCGGGGCCAGGTTCTGAGTATCGTGGCCAGATGCTTGTTCGGTAGCTGCGGAATGCGAGTCCGGCGATCCCTGGCTGGGTTCAGGGAGCATGTCCGAAGCTGCAGTTGGTGCAGGTGTAGTGTGAGCAGTCGATGCGCCCTGCTGGGGCTCGGCGTCTGGCGTGGTAGTCGCAGATGGTACGTCCAAAGTCGCCTCTGACACCATTAATCGGGGCGGGTCGTAAAGGGCATCCAGGCCTAGAAGACTATGAAGCATTAGTATTGTCTTCGAGATGGTCGATTTGCATGGACTCACCAATCCTTGAACTGAGGATCAATTGCTCTGATCTGAGGCGGGACGGCAATCCAAGGCTTGAACGCCTCATCAATAATAGTAGAGCAAAACCCAAGAGCGCCTCCATATTGCCCATTGAGCATATCTCCATCGCTCAATGGACTCCCGCTATTATCACAAGTAGCTTGGCATAGATAAGCGCTTGCCGGAACCGGGCCACTGAGGTCGGCGAAATTGAAAGAGTACGCCGCATGGGTCATGTAGAAATGATATCCGCTCAAAGAATACACGTCTGAAGACGCTACGCCAACGAGGCCATTCGAATATGTCCCACCGACTCTGCCACAACTGTTCGTTGCGTAGAGAGTATTGTAGGAAATATAAGCTCGGTTGGAGTAGAGTGTGGTGCCATTTATAACTGTGCTCGGCCCGCTGTCGGTCGTGGAAGGGACTTCTGTGTTTATGTATGGACAAGGCGCTGTCGCGAATCCAGAACGAGTATCGTCGTTAAAGTATGTCGGTCCGTATGGGCATATGACTGGAGATGTTGGAGTCGTGGCACACATGTCTCGCGACACAGATGTCGACACGGGGAAATACAACAGCTCCACGTGATCTCCATGGATAGTGCACTGTCCGCATACGTCTAACGGAGGACCGCTAATATAGCAACGGGGCACAGTTGGACTATCTCCAGGAGGCGCATCGGGGTATTTGGACAACGAAGAAGTATAGCTGCTCTGGGCGGATAGGTACGACGTCCGGAGCCAGGAACAATCCGATGGAAGCAGGCTGCATGATGGAGCTGGTCCGGTGTAGGTGATTGTAGGCACTATTTGGGACAGCGTGCTGCCAACGCTGACTGGTGTGAGCGAGCCCACGACACGCTCGCGTCCATCGCAAAGACGTGTCGTCTCGGCGGTGTAGCTGGTGGTTGTCACCCACGCGGTCGCGAACCCATCGTCCGTGGCAGTAACGCCATAGCTCAGTAAGTTGTCGTATATGGCCGACTCGCTATTGCACGCCTGAGCGTAAGATTTTCCAGATCCAGTCGCAGGGACCGTCCAAGTAGGCGTGCTTAGCGAATGAGTGGCTCCACCCTGTGCGTTGCCACCACCGCGCTTGACGACATGGTCGTGCGGAAGTTCTTCAGCCGCACGATTTGCCGTGACGACTGTGGCGCACGAGTATATCCAGACTGCGGTGAAACGAAGACGTCGGATCATAATAATATATACATGAGGGACTAATGCAAGGAACAGACCGGGGCACGTTGAGAAGAAGCCCCTTCAGAGGCCGCGCAGATGTGGAGGAGGTTCTGAAAGTTAAAATCGAGTTGAGATAAGGCCAGACCCTTGGACAATGACGCGCATATCAACCCGGCGAAGGACGTGTGTTGCACCGTCACGTGTAGTGAAGCGCTGTTTTGTTAATTACAGCATGAAAGTATAGATATCTGATGTCCGACGGAAGCGAAGACATGCTCGGATCTTTCGTGCTTCCGGTCGGGAGCATTTTCAATGCCACCTGGCTGCTTACGAAAGCAAATCTGAAACAACCATCGATTTCCAGGTTTCAGGGGTTAGGGTTGGTGTAGTCTCTATATGGCATTGTATCGGCAATCGATGCGTACGAGACGAGGTTCTAGTCTAGTACTGATTATACTTTCGTGATATGTGTCGAGCTGGAGGCATTCATCATGCAAGAGGCGTACATTCGCTCTTAAGCCTTGTTGGGGCTGAAAAGAGCTCCATCAATCCCAATGAATTGATCCCGACTGCTTGACCGACGGTGTCACCAGCGGTAATTTTTTTTGGCGCACGAAGATAGAGAAGAGCTGTAAGACTTCACTCATGTCTGGTCCACCCCCAAGGCTGCAAGGCACTGGTCTCTTCAGAATCACAAACTATATGCCAAGGCAACTTACAAATCAACAACATGTTCAGCTGAAGGATATGTTCAGCTGAAGGTGTGCTTGATCTGGAACGATGAATATAAATCCCGCAATTCCCCTCGTCTCCAAAGACCAGCGATTACGAGTGACCTTTTCTCAATTTCAAACTAGGCAAACTTCATTACACCTGAAGCATTCGACGTCCGGCACAATGCAGAACTTCGGCTTGATCAGAGCAGATACCGGAACTGCTGTGCTTCAAGCCATACCCGACCCCGAACTTCGTCCCGGGTATATACTTGTCAAAACCGTCGCCGTAGCTCTCAACCCAACAGACTGGACATCACTAGATGCCGTAGGCGAGCCGGGTACCATCGTTGGCTGCGACTATGCCGGAATTGTTGAGCAGATTGGCAGTGGAGGGAGCAACAGGTTTAAGAAAGGCGACCGGATTGCAGGCTTTGCTCATGGAGGTACGTTGTGATAATCAATGCAGATTTGGTATCGATTGCGATCAATTGACTGACACCGGTAAAGCAAACGATGCTAACGCGGAGGATGGTGCTTTCGCCCGGTACATCGCGGTCAAAGAGGATATCCAGATGCACATACCAGACAACGTCAGCTTCGAGGCAGCTGCAACGACTGGTGTTGGTATCGGAACGACAGGCTATGCTCTGTACAAGGTCCTTGGTCTGTCACTCCCAGAGTCGACTGCTAGCGACCAGTCAAGTCAAACCGAAGCACGCGAAACTGTCTTGATATATGGAGGCAGTACTGCCACTGGATCAATCGCGATACAGCTAGCGAAGCTGTACGCTTTCACAAACCAATGGAACACAAAGAGACGTATGCTGATTCGGTGCTCCAGGTCCGGCGTCAAGGTTGTGGTGACATGTTCACCCAAGCACTTCGATCTCATGAAGAAGCGAGGCGCCGATCTCGTCTATGACTATGTAAGCATCTCTCGTCCCAACAATCTCCGCAGCAAACTAACAAGTTCAGCGTGATCCCAAAGTCGGCGAACGTATTCGTGAAGACACTGCAGCACGCATCTCCAAGGTCTTCGACACAGTATCGACCGAATCCACAGCCGCCATATGCGCCGAAGCCATAGGTCCTGATGGCGGGATTTACTGCAACTTACTCGGAGTCGAGTGTCCGAGAGCAGACGTGCAGTCCACCTTTTTCCTGGGCTATTCGATGACCGGAGAAGCATATATCTTCGAGGGAGAACACATAGAAGCGCAGCCCGAAGACTTCGTCTTTGGCTCTAAGTTCTATCAAATTGCCGAGTCGCTTTGGGCGCAAGGGAAGTGGACGCCGCATCCGCAGCGTATCGAAGAGGGAGGGTTGCTTGGTATCAATGACGGACTGCAGCAGATGCGTGAATCGAAAGTGAGCGGAGAGAAATTGGTGTACCGGGTTGAAGATACGGCTTGGCCGAATTAGTGGTGCGTGATGTTGCAATCAAATGCATTCGGTCGTCTAGATCAGTGGGTAGTGCGATTTTGAATCCAAGCACAAGAATTGTACCTTGCACTTGCTGCCCGAGCACGACTGCACAGGACTCTCTGGAAATCCAAGCGCCATGCATAGTTCATCGGAGACACATAAATGCCCGCTCTCCGAACATGCTGCGAACACTCCCTTCTTCCAGAAGCACACTTCTCAGCCAACTCTTTCCAGCTTCGACCTCCGGCGCGGTGAATTTGACCACTACGCAACCACGTACGGAAGCTGCAGACCATAGAACATGATCTTCGACCTCCTGCCGCTGCCTTACCAAGCGTCGAACGACAGCGGGTTCCACATCGTCCTCGGCGTCTCCGCAATCACTTCCACTGTCCCATTTCCTTCCGCCGATGCGTGGCAAAACTTTGAATTCTTCCATGAAGAATTGCCCAAGTGATCGCATGAGCGGGCCAAACAAGATCAAAGTCCCAAAGACTGCCTGTCCATCCATCCGTGTCGCAACAGAGTTGTCGATTCTATCATCGTCCAAGATGACATTATCGCGTAACAAAAGTCTTCGTTTCCCGTCAGCCTGGGATATGTAGATCTCATTGCGACTTCCGTAGCGGTAGAAAGACCAATTTTCGCCATTGGCCGGCCGGCCGTTACAGACCCAGTCTAGCACGCAGAGATTGCCCAGGTCTGATCCATCCTTCGAAGGGAGAATATTGTAGACCTGCGTCTGCTCGAAATTGCTGCGCTCGAAAGGTTGCACGGGGTCAGGGAGGTAGCAGAGCGCCGATGTCGGCGCGACTTCAACCGTCATGCATTGCGTTGTGAGGACATCTCGACTTGGAGCCTTGAAGAGCTTTGTGCTGCCTTGAGTGAGGAGCACGAGTCTGGTGTTCGTCTCGAGGATGACGTTGAGGTCGATGGCGTCGCCAGCCACTAGTCCGCCGCCATAGCTGAGCAGGTAGACCGTATGGACGAGACGGGACTCGTCGTCTGGCACGTGAAACGTCGAGGGCGAGATGAGCTTCAGAGGATACTGGTAGCTGACAGTCTTGAGCCTTGGTGTGTTTGGTGGCAGGAGAGCAAGGTGAATGGTTCCATGGCCAGGTTTGGATGCGGATGACAAGAAGGGATTGGACATTGCTGTCCTGTCTATGAGTTTCTATGGCAGCATTGTTGAGAATATAATATAATACAGTACAGGCATGAATGTGAAAAGAAAGTTATCTTTCATTTTGGTCAGTTAAATAATGGCAGCGTCTCTTATCGGCACTCGGCGAAATCGCAATGACCACGCCGTCTCGAGTGATGATGAGTGGGGTCCGCCGAAGCCTCCAACAACGCGCGCCGCCTAATCGAGCGCGTCTCCCACGCCCTGTTGCCTTCCATCTGCACACCACTTTATTACACAAACATCCTAATTTCTCCCACGCTCTCTTTGCTGTGGTCACCACATCCTACATCTGTCAAATCAGTTCCGTGACGCCTTTCGTGGAATTGAGCATTCACCAACTCTCGTTTGATTCGCCGAAACACGAGACCTCGCGCGCAACCAAAAAAACATCACAACTCGGCCCATGCCGGGACGATTACGCGACATGTCGTCCTCACCACCGCCTGATATGGACGCGTCGACCATGAAACGCGCGTCTGGACGCGTGCGCAGACAGCCTGAGACCATATATCCTTCGTCTGATCCTATCAACCACAAGCGCAAACGCGCGCAAGACGGCGACGGCGACGAGGAGATGCAGGATGAAGATGTTTCTGAAGAAGAGTCACCATCAGAGGAGGACGAACCAGACGAGGAAGAGCTGAGAGAGAAGAGAGCGCGTGCGCGCAAGCCAAAATCCAGCGCGGCACCCAGGAAACCAGCAGTCAAGAAGCCAAAGACAAACGGCGCTACAGCATTGCCCATTCGTGGTGCCAAAGTCGCGAGGAAAAGAGCACCGAAAAAGGCTAAGCAGCTGGATCTTGCCGACGCTGAAGATGCAGGCGGGCTATTCGCAGATGTGTTCGCCCACGGGAAAGACCTACAAAACATTGCGAACGAATGGCGCCAAAGATTCCACGAGCACGAGTCGCGTGCTCTAGCAGAAGTCATCAACTTCGTGCTCAGAGCTGCAGGCTGCACATCAAAGGTCACGGAGCATGACATTGAGGACCCTGATGCGGTGTCTAGCAAGATTGAGGATCTTCAGCATGAATACCAAGCAACCGAGCCCACAGAATACCCATTCATGGCGAAGATGAAGAATGCGACAAGCTTCAAGCAGGGCGTGACTGGATTCCTGGATGTTTTAATCAGATCGATTGCCGAGGACAAGACCTTGTACAACAACTCCGAGCTCATCGAGAACATCCAAGTGTGGTTCACTTCTATGTCTACGGCTACAAACAGGGCTTTCAGACACACATCCACAGTGGTATCACTGAGTGTTATCAGCGCACTCAGCAGCGTCGCCTTCAGCGTAGGCGACAACGCAGCCAAATCCCATCGCATGGTCGAGACTGAGCGCAAAAAAGGAAACAAGGCGAACAAAGGTCGAATCCAGAGCATGGAAGCAAAAGCCAAGGAAGCCAGTGAACTGCAGGAGATCGTAGAAGCGCTGCTAAAGGACTGGTTTGACACAGTCTTCATCCATCGCTATCGCGACCGGGACATTTCAATTCGTCGCGAGTGCATGGCAGCTCTCGGAGATTGGATCACAACGGCACCCAGCACATTCTTCGACGGCAACCACCTGAGATACATGGGATGGATGCTCAGCGACCATGCTCCTGTCGTTCGCGCCGAAGTTATCAAACAGCTCGCCCGATTCTTCGCCATGCCAGACATGATTGGCGGACTCAAGACTTTCACCGAACGCTTCCGCAGCCGAATGGTCGAAATTGCGACACTTGATTCTGAATCTCATGTCCGTGCATCGGGTGTAGAGCTTCTCCAACTTCTTCGCGAGAATGGGCTCCTAGAGCCAGACGACATAGACGCTGTTGGCAGATTGGTGTTTGATGCCGACCCAAAAGTACGCAAGACTGTGGCAAGCTTCCTCGCGGAGAGTGTGAACGAGTTATGCACTCAAAAGATCGATGCCATTGGTGGGCTGGAAACGCTTGAAGAGAACTTACCCGAAGTCAGCGACAACAGCTACGATGCGCCAAGGATAGAATGGCTCAAGCTGAGGTCTCTGAGCGAGATGCTCGAAGCATATGACAGCGAAGAATCTCTACCCAGCCAAATCGAGCGTTCTCACGGGGAGGGTGGGCTCACTCTTCTTGCTGCAGGCGCCGACTCCCGCTTCACCTTGGCTGCGAGCGTGCTTTACGACAACTTGGAAGAGGTGCGGGACTGGCGCATGCTTGCTGGCTACCTCCTATTCGACCATGCATCAGAAAAGGCGAACGGCGTTGCCGATGATGCAGTGTCTCAGCTCAAGCATGAAGCTTCGTTGTCAGAAACCGAAGAGATTATCCTTCTGGAGGTACTTAACGCCAGCGTAAAGCGCAGCCTGACCGATGCCGCTGAGAAGCTCACATCGACAAAGGCGAAATTGAGCAAGAGGCAGAAGAGTGAACTACAAGAGGACCAGGAGGAGTCTGCGTCAGATCTTGCATCTATCATCCCAAGGCTGCTCAAGAAATTCGGCGATTCATCTGACACCGCGGCAGCTGTGCTCCGTCTCGAAAGCGTATTGAGCCTACCATCTTTGCGTGACCTCCGGCAGGATTCTTCAACCTTCAGCTCCTTACTCGCTGACGTCAAGAAGCAGTTCATGGCTCACAGCAGCGATAAGGTCCTGGAACCCGCGAGTACTGCGATCCTTCATGCAAAATCATACGGGGAGCTTGACGAGTCAGCTGAGGAGAAGATCACAAGTCTGTGGGACGATGTGATGCAGAATTTCTCTGAACTCATTGACCCCAAAACACTTACCGTGCGAGGTGTTGCACCCTTCGAGGAGCTGGTTGCGCTTAGCAACAATCTCCTCCGTATCGTTCGCCTCGCATCCGTTTCGGATTGCTCTTCACCACTCGAGGACGCTAGTGTCCTAAACTTTGACACTGATCAGGGTGATCTCAAAGCACCTATCGACTGTATTCTAGCTCTCATCAAGCGCGCTATCCCAGACGAGCAGACAACTCCTGAGCCCGACGAAGCAGCTCAAGAAGACCAAATCGCCGTTCGTGCAGCTGACGCTGCCCTTTTCTACTTCCGTTGGAAGCTGAAGTCATTCACGGACCGTCTTACCGCCAACCCTGTTCATGACATTCCATACGAAGAACTCGAAGGTGTCGCTGAACGTCGCGACAGATATGCTGGCTTCCTCAATGCAGTGCTCACTGCGCGCAAGCCAAGCGAGGACGTCTGCGCTGCCATTGTTGGATACCAACTCGACATGTACACGTCTGTTGCCACACTGAAAAGCATTCAGCTCAGACCTGGCATGAGCGATGACTACACCGTACTCATCATGGAGCTCGAGCCCGAGACTGAAAAGAATTTGCTCAGCGTCTTCTCAGCAGCAGAAAAGAAGTTCGCCCGCCTGAGTGGGAAGAAGCTGGAGGATGCACCACTGGCTGCCACTGATGAGGACGGTGATCTTGACCTCGATGCCGATCCTATTGATGACGACCCCGTCTCCGAGCCAGAATCCGAAGACGAAGACGAGCAGCCGACGCAAACTCAGACCCAGGCCTCTCAACAACGGAAGGACGCAAAGCTTCTTTCCACTCTCCTGGCAGAACAACGCCTTTGCGAACTCACCGGCAAAATCATCACGGCTGTTCTGGGTGGCATCATGTCTGCAGCCCGTGCTCGTCCACGCCTGGAGCGCAACCGCCTGCGCCTCGGTCCAAACTACAAAGAAGTGTGCGCATACTTCGACATCGAAGATGTGCAGGCCAAGAAGGCTGGCCGCAAAGGTGCCACGAAGACCAAGGCTGCCAATGCAAAGAACGGCAAGGCAAAGCCCTCTGGCAAGCCAAGCGCGAAGAGCAATGCTATCGTCGCCGAGGACGAAGAGGACGACGAGATCGAAGACCCGGACGATGATGATCCCGACGTCTTGAAGCGTAGGGGTCTGGCTGTCGAAGAAGACGTCGAGGATGAGGACGTCGCTGGAGATGGTGCAGGTGCAGAGGAGCAGGCGGATGAAGTGGAGAGTGTGCTTGGAGATTAGCTGTGAGCGCCTGCTGTTTCCCTAACTAGTTCCTTTGCGGTTTTCGCTTCTGTTCTATTCTGCGACGCGCAGAACAAGCTTATGATACCAGCCTGCCACAGCGATGGCGTTGTATTGCTTTTTGGGGTGTAAGAAGTAGCTTGCGGGTATATCTCATGTATAGTTAACGAACAACGCAATGTCGTGCAAACGCGATATGCATACTTTCTCACGCTCGGAAGTTACACGTCATGCAAGCTACGAACGCCGAACACATCGATGCCATCCATCTCCACAATAGTCTCATGGGGCGTATCCCTCTTCATCAAGCCAGTCGCCTTCTTTCCAGCACGCTTCCACCCATGCCGGCGTGACGATCCGTGGCATCTTGCTTCGCCTCGCGCATTGACTTCTGATGTCCTCAATCCTGCCGCTCCCCTTCTCAACTACGACATGCGTAATTTCCTTGTCATCAAGATCATCCGCGACCTCCCCACCAGCAAACTCAAACGTGCGTTGCACGCCAGCATTCTCACCTTCAAAGTAACCCTTCAAATCGTGAAACATCATTCCCCTCCCAAGCTTCTCCTGCCCATGCCCAATCATCTCGCCCAGCGCCTTCTTCCCTTTCACTCGACTGCCCGTATCGTCAGACATGCTCGCGAGCAATTTACCCAGCTCCTCCGTCTCCAGGTCCCGGAAGTAACTGTCTCCGAACTCGTCCACATTCCCAAACCACACCGCCTCATCCTCCTCTCTCGCAAAGTACGCATGTCGATCCATCTCGACCGGTAAATGCAGCACACTGTCGTTGGGCTCAAAGAGCCCCATCTCGCGATCCTTCTCGCTCTGCGCGACTTGGTCCCATAACCACCTCGGTCGGCGAATGCTTTTGGTACCTCGTTTGACTAAGCTGGCGACTTTGACGAGGTTCCTGTCGGCGATGCAGATCGTGGCTTCGGCTGTTTCGGACGCGACGACGGTGCCGCCGTTGGCTTTGACAAACGCTTCGATTTCGGCTTTGGATTTCTTCAGAGGTTTGAGCGAGTCGGTCATGATGTTGAAGGTCATGTTGGTGAAGACTTGGGTCGGGGCGGCGGCGAAAGGTGTTGTTGTGCGGACTGCGCCGGCTTCTTCTTGGCCTTGGATGTCGAGGCTGCGTTTCTTCCTGCGGGTCGAGCGTTGTTTGCGTGCGGACTCGACTTTGAACTGCTTTTCTTTGCGTTCTTCTTCGACGTCTTTCCGCAGTGCGCCGAATTCGAGCATCGAGAGTGCTTGCTGCCATGTCTTGTCGCTGCGGATGCGCTTGAAGCGTGGGAAGCGTAGGGTCTTACCGTAGGCGAATTGGTCCGTTGTGTGCACGCTCGCGGCTTTGACTTCTACTACGAAAGAGTCTTCGGGTAGGATCCAGACGTCTGGTCTTTCGTGCTGCAGTCTCTCACCGCCGCCTATGGCGATGAGATCGGTGGGTGGGTTGTTCTTGTCCCAGTCTTTCCATTTGCCATCTGTACGGTGGCGAACTTCTGCGTAGTCGGCGGCTGTGAAGCCGCCGCCGACTTTGAAGAAGGAGAAGCAGCGCTGTGGGTTTTGGCCTTGGTCGATCTGGGCTTGGTCTACTCGTAAGCCGCACAGGAATGAGCTGAGATTGCCCTGGCCGCGTTTTCCGGAGCCATAGTATCCGCCGATCACGACGCAGTCGAGTGCTTCGCCGAACTCGGTCATGTACTCGGGCTTCACTTTGATCCAGTCATCGTTGCGGTCGTTGAGTCTGTATGCAGAACGTGGATTCTTCAGCACCAGGCCTTCGCTTTTCTCGGCAACGACATCGCGGAGCCTGGGTTCGATCTCGGATGCTTCGGTAGCTTCGGCGTATGCGTGTATTTCGAAGCGGCGATGCACAGGTTTGACTGCTTTTTCCAGTGCTTCACGGCGAACGCGGAGAGTGTGGTTGGTCAAGTCTTTGCCGTTGAGGTAAAGACAGTCGAAGACGCGGAATAGAGGGCGATTGCCTCCATCAAACGCATACTGTGTCTTTTGTTCAGCGAGAGCCGCGGTCTTGAGGTGTCCGAAAGGGAAGATCTTGTCTTGCTCCATGTCCCAGGTAATCATCTCGCCATCGAGAATGATGCTGTTCACACCGGATTGGAAAGCGTTGGCCATGTGTTTGGTCAAAGCGCCTGTAGAGTCTTCCAACCCTTCGCCGTACAGATAAGTGTAGTCTTTGGCTTTTCTCGACCAGAACTTGAACTCGAAGCCTCCTGCAATGTCATCGTTGTGGTCCATGTGCATTTGCATACGCTCGCCGTCGAGCTTCTCTTCGATCCAGAAAGTGTCGTCTTTCTCTTCTGGCTTCATCTTTTTGACCATCTGCTCCATTGAGCGCATCTGGAAAGCAGCAAGCTGCGGCTGGAAACAACTCATGAGAGAAATGCCCCTGTTGTCGCCCTCGAGGCGCACCTCAGGATCATGGAGTTCCCAGCACACCCTCCTCAGACTGCTGGAGATGTTGAACAGGTTTTCCGCATCGGGGTGCCAGAGGTCGAGGATTGTCTTTTCAGTAGCTCCGATCTTCATCTGGCGAAGGATCATGCGAATCAGCCACATGAGCTCTTCTGCATTCATGCGCTCGTAGAAGTTCTCGAAAATCGGCTGTTGATCTTCTTCTTTCGAGAACCCACTGAGCTTGTCCAGCTGCTCGTTGACTTCTGCGATCGTCATATCGCCCGGCGTCGTGCGTGTAGGCCTCTTACTAAGAACCTCGTGGCAGCGCCCAGCGAAATCACCCGCCAGCGCAGCTGAGGACTTACGGCCAGGCATTTTCCAATGCAGGATGTTGTAGGCGTCGTCGCTGTCCTTGCTGATCCGCATGATCTTGACGAGCAGTTTACCAATCATCGCCTCCTTGAGCCCGTACATAGCACGATCGCGGTCCTTTTCAGGGACAATCAGTCTGAGTGCTGGGTAAAAGTCATTGCCTACATCTTTGCGCCACCGAGAAATGAAGCGTTCGATAATGTCTCTGCGTATCTCGTTCGTCCCTTTTATCGCAGGACCATGTTTGCGGCGGTTTTGGGCAGGGTTGCCAGGTTTCTTTTTGTTGTCTTGCAGTGGGTTGAAGAGGTTGAGGTACAGGGCTGAGAACGGCAATGTTTTTGCGTGGTTGATTGGCCGATTAGGGAATTTCTCGTTCAGCTCTTGTTGGACCAGAGGGCCGGAGCCATACATCATCTGATTCTCTCGCTCGCCATCGTCATCAAACATTGTGGTGTCGCCCTCGGTGTCTGACATGTTTGCGGTGGTGGTGGTGGTGGTGGTGACCAGGTACCCACTAGAAAATTACATATGTACCTATATTGAGAGGTTCAGTTTGTCGCGTGTTGACCTACATGTATGGGATGGATGCTCAAGCCGTGGGGACGAGATGTTGACGAGTCGCACAGGCAGGCAGCAGCGCCAGCGAGGGAGGAAGCGACGCCAGCGCGTTTCGCGCGCTTTTCATCCATCCACCTAAGGTATCGCGGCTTTTCGAGCGTATCATTCTGGCAACTCAATGCATCGCCAGCTTGGCCGTTCCAGGATCGATGTAAGCATACAAGGCATGTATACCTCAAAGACCGCAGCATCAGAGATGCGGAAAGAGTTGGTGGAGATTGCATGCTCACCTCACATGGTAGACCGATGGCAGCGCCGCCTGTGGGCTGCAATGTACACTTGCTGATATTTTTGCTTTTCACTCACATTGAATATTTTGGATTAACCGATGCAATCACATCCACAGGCAAAGTCTTTATCTCTCGTGGAAACCTGCCCCATCATCGGCCTCACATACCTTCTACTGTACCTCCCAAGTCCGTACAATGCAAATCCCGGAGCGTAGACCGGTAAAATTCCAAACGACCACGTGGGACATGAATCTTTCGGAGCGGAGACCGCGGAGTCCGCCGAAGTGCGCGACACGAAACGTAAAATTGCTATTAACCAGGCGAAACGCCACGCAAAAGTAGAGTAAACACGAGCAAACGCCCGCTGCCAGGGCAAAACCTCTGCCGAAATTCGCAAAACTCAATCTGCAGTGATCGACTCTGAGGCTTGCAGCGGGATCGGGTCGGATCAGCGTACAAAAAGAGAGACATCGAATATCTCCCGTTCACATGGCAAAGGCAAAGAGGCTAACTCGAACTGACTGCACGCGAGGAAAGGAAAATCTTCACGACAGCCTCGACCGACAATCCTTCGAACTTCGGTTTAAAGCGGTGCACCAAAACGCGGCAAACGGCAGCGTGGCGAGACGTGGATACAAACGGCTCTGTGAGGGCCTTGAAGGCGCCATTATTTCTTCCTCCACAGTGCACATACCAACGAAGCCGAAAGATCTCAAACGTTTTAGCAAGCATCTTCGTTTGTGGAAGGAAACAAGCATTTTGCGGCTCTGTCTGGTCCTTCGATCGGTCGGAGCTCTTGTCCAGGATTGGTGCATCGGATGGCCACCCGGTCGTGGACACGCAGACTGCCGGCTTTTACTCATTGCAAACGTAATAAGGCTCGTTGTTGGGGTGCGTTTGTGTGATCCATCACGTATTCTATATGCATGTCAGAAAGCTGAGAGCTGCTCGCGATGCTTGAACATTCCCAACGTCACGTATAGCTGGTCGTGCAGGATTGAGATGGTTGTTGACTCTAGCCGTGTACCGCAGTACCCTTTTTTGTTATATGTTCGAATTGCTAAGACGGCGTCTCCACGGAGTTGCTTGACGCGAGATGTGCAGTGTGACCATGTGTACGAATGCTTGGACGAGGTGTCGTGCTTGGGACAAGGCTCACAAGGCGCCACCATTGCGGGGAGCAGAAGTAATTTGCCCGCACTTCCCACTTTGCAGGCCTTGCATGATGTTGTGACTTGTGGAGGAGTTGACGACTGCATTCGGCGAAATGATACATCGACGAATTGAAACCACAACCGGGCCGCGGACAGCGAAGGAGTTCGACAGGCCCGGCTAAGTGAGATGACTACCACACACTCACAAGCGCCTCCGACGTCGATGTTGCGAATCACCTCACCGCTCACGGCATCGCGCCGTCCAGCTGACTGCTGACTTGTGGCCGCGCGGGTGACCTTCTCCTCACTTTTAAGCATGCATCTTGGTATAGGATCGACACACGCGAGCCAGCCCTGGCGGAGAGGCTGGCGGACCAAGGACCGCCCTCCTAACGAAACCAGTTCAGCGAGTCCATCAAGGTCGCGGCGAAACACCAAAATTTGGTTTGGTTTGGAAAATCGTAGGGGATCGCCTGCAACGCATGAGGTTA
>Ga0265797_10002139_pt1 | contig 33741 bp, 32 predicted proteins | sample P2T30metagenome_FD_192433 | JGI IMG/M metagenome (GOLD analysis project Ga0265797, IMG submission 192433) | Plant litter microbial communities from East Loma Ridge, Irvine, California - P2 T30 | ecosystem: Environmental > Terrestrial > Plant litter > Unclassified | place: USA: California...
GCGGCTCCTTCGACACTCGTCCCCTCAACTTCTCAGACATCTCCGCCACGTTGTCTATCCGCAAATTCCTCCTCACTAAAGTTTTTGAGACTTTCCCCACGCGCAAATTCGTCCTCGTCGCCGATACCTCAAACAGCGATGTCATGAAGGCTTACCCCGAACTCGCTCACGACTACCCCAACCAGGTCCAATGCATTTTCCTGCGTAATACCTCCGCGACGGATAGCGACATGTGGTTCCCGTACAATACCGAAGGTTTCAAGGGTCTGAATAACAGGAGCTACATGTTTTTCCGTGAGCCGAATGATTTGGCGGGCCTGGATATTGTTAATGGACAGTGTCTCAACGAGTCGATCCCCCAGAACGTTACCTTCTCAAGGCAAGCGGAGATTCTGGGGATTCATGGGGATAGTGCGGGTGGTAAGCTGCAGAGCGGGGCGACGATTAGTTTTGTTGTTGCGTTGTTTGCGGCTGTTGCGCTGTCTCTGTAAAGAGTGATGCATGGTTGAAGGCATGAGTACATACGAAGCATGGTGTTGTTGGATTTTGATTCAAATAATTTGGGTTTTGGCATAGCGGCATGGTCCGCGTTGGTTTTGGGTATTTCTTGTGCATAGCATCTTTCATCATTAGGACAATTATAAGATTGTTACGATTGATTCCTCCTATCTTCTATATCTATGCAACAACATTTCAATGCGCTACAGGAGCTGAAGGACCACAGAAGCAAAACACGACACACGGTAATAACTCGAAAACACTCAACGCCAGCATTGCAACCCGCCCCTCCTCGTTCTTGCCCAACACGATAATAACGACTAAGCCTGCACGTAAACCAGCCACAAGGCCAGTAGACACCCTCTCCAACCTCACCACTTCTCGCACTTTTTATCCCACTTATCCACATTCTGCTTGTGGAACCAGCACACCTCCCGCCCCGGATCATCTCGGGGGTGATCAAGCATCCTACCAGTACCAAATCTACATCTCGGTAGCCTGATCTTTTTAGTGAAGCCCGGGGCTCCGTGCTTCCGGTGTTCGGTGCTCATGCGACGGTCGTTGAGTTTTTTGATGTGCTTTCCTGCGCCGCCGCTGCCGTGGGTGCGGAGGAGTTGGAAAGGGTCATTGTCGTGGACAGCTAGGTCTAGGGCTGAGATGTGGTATGGGATGACTGGGATATCGTTTGCGGTTTGGTCTTCGTTTTCTTCTTTGTTTTCGTATTCGTCTTCGTCTTTGTTCTCGTCTTCGTCTTCTTCTGCGCCTCCGTCTGCGTCTGCGTCGTTGAGAGAGGGAGAAAAAGAACGCGTGATCTCGGAGGAGTCGGAGTGCGATAGCTGGGTTGCTGAGGGAATCTTATGGGGGATGCGGTGGCGAAGTACAAGATCAGTGCGCTCGCTGGGGATGTCTTTGCCTTCGTAGTCGACCCAGTGGAATTCGGAGTGCTGGTTTGAGTCAAATACGAATACGTCAGGGTCACGGCGGTGGGCATCCTTGGATTTGGGAACTGGATCTATGGTCGTGAATGGGGTGACTGGGGCGTCCATCGTCGTTACTGAGGGTTCGTCGAAGCTACGCTGAAAGCCATCGATGAAGCGGTTGATGTAGTCCATTGAAGGTCTGCTGTTGTTGTACTCGTCCTTTTGAGGCTGGTCTGGTTTTTGCAATCTATTGGGCGTTGCTGGATGTATTTTATGTTCCAGCAAATACCTTCTCAAAGACATTGGTTTGACAAGAATGCTGGCATTGATACATTGCGATTGATGTTTTTAGAAGTCTCGGAGCTTCTTTTGTGAGTTGTGGGAGACAAGTGTTGCATGGAAGCGAAACATTTATGCGTGACTGTATTGTCTTACTCGAAATGCCTCCTCGCGCGACGCAGTAGTTGCATTCTTGATCCGTGTGCTATCTATGATACATTCTTAGAAAACCACGGCGACGGACTTCAAGCACTCAACGCGAAGCTACCTAGGTACACCACACACACCCTCCACTACTCACACTCCAGCCACATCTTCTCCTCAGTCAGCTTCTTCCTATGGAACTTGCACACCTTGTTCTTCACATCATCCCCCAGCTGATTCAATCTGCGATGAGTGCCGTATCTGCACAGCGGCGTCTTGTTGTCTCTAACGAGTGCCATTTTACCGTTGAATTCCTCCACCGTCTTCTCTTCCTCGTTCTTGGGTACTGGACGATGGCGATCTTTGTGATTCTCGTTGCTCTTGTTAACGGACCCGGCAAGGCTGCGAAGCCCGAGGGAAGCAAGAAAGGTGGCGCACGTAGACTTGCTGGGTGCAACGGGATCTGGTGTCAAGGGGTCTGGTGTTACGATATCTGGTGTCACGGGATCTGGTGTCATGAGATCCGCTGGTTCACTTTCCTCCGGTACGATTGAACCGAGAGGAGTAGGCTGGGTAGGCAGGGACTTTTCGAATTCATGCAGTACGGGGCTGCTTGTATCAACGCTGAATTTGCGAGTTCTCACCTGAGCAGGCTCATCTTGATTGCCATCTTCGTCATCGCTTAGACAGCTGGCACAACGCTTGTTCGAGAGTTTACTTGTCATGACGGAGTCGTGTTTGCAATGTTGCGGACCCATGGTCTTGGCTGCGTGTTGAGATTGATGGCTGTTGCGGTGCGATGATGTGTGCCTGAAAGATACGTTGAACAGAAGGTCTACTCTTCTGTATCTCTTTGAGCGGCGGAGTGCTTACTGTATATTTGAGCGGCGGAGTACTTAATGTATATTTGAGCAAACATCACTCAAAGACAGCGGATGAACAAGGACGTGATCGTGGATAGAGAATTTCACCAGGTACTTCTAGATATGTCTGGGGCTCTCATCGAGAAGACATTGCACTATGACCGCTTCCAGCGACTCCCAACAAACAACCGAACAGCCAGTTCAGACCTTCACACCCTCCTCAAACCGTCTCGCAACCTCCAAAACCCCCGCATCCAACCTCGACCCCCCCAAAAACGTAACACTAAACGGCAACACCCCCTCATCCCCCTCCTTCCCACTCAACTCCTTAACCGGATACATCCCCGCCGGCACCGCCACCCCACAAAGATCTAGCACATTCCCACAATGCGTAAACTCACCCAGAATACTATTCTTCTTAATCGGATCCGCCAGCACCTCATCTACGCGCCAGTGCGTCGGCGTAGTCGGTACAACGACGACATCAACACCAGATGCGGAATAGGCGAAAACCTTTTCTGCTTGTCGCGTGTAGAGGGCTTGGGCCTGGAGGTCGCGGTAGGCGTCTACGGCTGAACTCTTCCGCGCGACGACTGCGTCCATGAGTTGTGCGGTTACGGGGTGGAGGGCTGAGCGGTTCTTCTCGAGGAAGTCGTCTGGAAGCGAGGCGAGGCGTTCGGAAACGAATGTGCCGTCGTAGAGTAGTTGACCTGCTTTTTGGAAGGGCGACCAGTCGATTGGTGTGAGGACGCCGCCGATGGATTGTAATTTCGAGATCGTTTCGTTGAACATGCGACGGGCTGGTGGTGAGCAGATAGCGAGTGCTCCGGGCGGTGGAATGCCGAATTTAAACGTGCGTGATTGGGGACCGATGCTGTTGATGTGGCGTTCGAAGGCCATCTCGGGTTTCGCGTATGGGTCGAGGGAGTCGTGGCCTTCTAGTATTTGCCACAGGGTTCGCGCGTCGGATACGGTTTTTGTGGAGAGCGCGATGCAGTCTAGAGATAAGCATGCTGGTGTGATGCCTCGGAAGGAGATGGTGCCTCGTGTAGGCTTGTATCCGACGATACCGTTGAAGCCAGCGGGTACTCTGCCTGAGCCAGCTGTGTCGGTTGCGAGTGAGAAGGAGACGAGATTCGCTCCTACGGAGACTGTGCTGCCACTGCTTGATCCGCCGCTGATGTAGTCTTTGTGGTATACTGAGTGTGGAATTCCGTATGGGCTGCGGCATCCTACGAGACCGGTAGCGAGCTGATCTAAGTTGGCTTTTCCTATGAATAAGGCACCTGCGGCGATGACTTTGTCGTATACTGGAGCGGAGGTCGAGGGTACGTGCGCAAGTGGTGGACATGCGGTCGTGGTGGAAAGACCGGCAATGTCGATACTGTCTTTGACGCTGAAGGGAACGCCAAACAGGGGCGGAAGTGCGTTTCGGTCGGGGTAAGTCGATGCTAATTGTCTTGCGGCATTTAGAGCTGCTTCACGTGGCTGTAAGTGTATCCAGACTGCTGGGTCTATCTCCTTGTATGCTTCAATCTTTTCGTAGATTGCCTCAACAACGGTTACGGGCGACAGTCCCCTCTTGTACGCTCGCTGCAAAGCGGGTATCGTGAGGTCGCCATCGAATATCGGCGGTGTCTGGGGAGGCGTCGAACTTGGGACAGGCCCCTTACTTAACAATGGCGAAAGGGCATCTAGTAAAGGCTGCAAGCTACCAATGTATCCGAAAAGGCCCTGCGACCAATGTATCATATCCAGGGTCGACTTCTTGAAGCAAGCATCATTGTATCCACTAGTAGCTTCCTCAATACCACAGCATTCGAAACCGCGGTCATTCGCTTCTCGAATAGTCGTAGCAAAGCAACACTCTGTAGTGACACCAGAAACAATGAGATGTGTAATAGCTCTCGCTTTGAGCTGATGCAGGATAGTCGTGTTCCAAAACGAGCCTTTGCCGGGTTTGTCGATGACAACCTCCCCAGGTATTGGCTTCAGTTCGTCGATGATGTCGTGTCCGTACTCTCCCCGCGTGAGCAAACGGCCGAGCTCTCCCTTGTCGCCGATGACTAGTTTGTGCTGGGTGTTGCCAGGCGCAGCTTCTTGTCTGATCAATTTTGACGATGGACAGTCGGAGAGATCTGGTTTGTGGCCTTCGCGGGTGTGGAAGACAGTCATGCCAGCACCCCGACACGCCTCCAATAGCTTTTTCGTTGGCGCGATGGATGCTTGGACCGCCTCCAGGTTTCCGCCTTGGATTTCGCCGAAACCTTTGGTGAGAAGGAAGTCGCGTTGCATATCGATTATGACTAACGCAGTGTGCTCCAGAGGGAAGGAGAACGCGTAGGGCTTCGCGTCAAAAGAGAGCATCGTGCCATTGGATGAGTTGTTTGCCATCTTCGTGATACTGTCGCGATTGAGAAGTCCGGTAATTGGAAGGTGGTGTAAGGGCAGACACGCTCATGTAGGAGAACAACATATACAGAAGGACGTCAGGGAACGACGACGCGCCATATCTAGTTTCGATAGCGACTCCATCAGATGAACGTGGGGACTCCAACACGGGCCGCGAACGGAGTATGCAACTGGCCTACGGGCCTACGGGCGGGATTTGGAGGTGTCTTATCGGTATCGGATGACGCTATCACTAGATCGGTCTAGCTCGGCTCTTCGAGCAATCTCCATCGTGCCCAGCGCCCAACCCTCTCTCATCCCCGTCGACACATCCAGTTTGTAGTGCTATTTGTCTAGATAATTGTGCCGAGCTGTTATAGTCTCCGCATGCACCCCGCCATGTCATCAGCGACTATCTCCGACCCGGGAGCCGATATGGCTATCAAGCTGGAGACTATCTTGATATGGAGACGCATGTAGCTGGCACAGCTCGGAGATCAAGACTCCCAGGCTTGATAAAGGATGAATGTAGTTCTGTCGCATTCGTGTTTTCCTACTTCATTTTGCCGTTCTAAACCATGTCTGTGCTCAAGGCGAGGCTTGCACCTCATCTCCATCTGAGGGTACCCTTCGAAAGCGGCAAGTATGGGTCGCGCTGGTCGAACAAAGGTACGTCCTTTCAATACATGCATGTGCAAGGACTTTTGGCTAATCGTCGCTTCGACATCAGATCTTGATCCGGTGCCACCAGAACAGCGTACCTGGGGCGGTCTTGACTACTGGGCATATTGGTGCTCGGACATGCTTGCACCTCCTTTGGCGTCTACCGTGAGCAGTGTCATGGCCCTAGGTTTCACGGCAAGAGAGACGATCCCAATCGTCTTCTTCGGCTTTGCCATTTGCAGCGTCGTCATCACCCTCACAGGCAAGATGGGTGCCACATACAACGTGTCCTTCCCCGTCATCATCCGGAGTGTCTTCGGCATGTATGGCTCGTTCCCGGCCATCTGCATTCGAGCTTTCGTCGCCATGATGTGGGCTGCGATTCTCACGGTCCAAGCGAGCAACTTCTTGCAACGCTGCCTTGAGGCGATCTGGCCGAGCTTCATTACCTTTCCGAATCATCTACCGGAGAGCGCAGGGATAGACTGTAAGACTCACATTTCTGAGATCATGTTGGAACGTTACTAATAGTCTTGTAGCGGCCGGATTGCTTTGCCTGTTCTTGTACTGGTTCCTGCAGACTGCGCTCGCCCTCATGCCAATCTCGAAATTGCGCGTCCTCTTCTGGATCAAGGGTATCGTCGTGCCGCCAACATTCTTCGCTCTCTTTCTTTGGGCAGTAATAGTGACAAAAGGGTGAGTCATCTGTTCAAGCCCGCAGCGATGAACGATGCTGACTGAAGATGCAGTGGCGGTCCGCTCATCAAAGGAAAGGTGGAGATTACTTCAACGTACATGAACACCACCTACTCAGTGCTCACCGGCCTCAACGCTGTCGTCGGGCTTTTCTCCTCTTTGGCCGTCAACATGCCTGATTTCGGCAGGTTCTCCAAGAATCAGCTCGCGGGCTACCATCAGTTCCTCGCCCTCCCCATCATCGGAACATTGGGAGCCCTCACGCCGATCTTCGTTACCGATGCGCACTCGTACCTGTGGGGCGAGTTCGAATGGTATATGCCAACCGTCATCGCGAAGTTCGACTCTCGAGCTGCGAAGTTCTTCGTATCTGCCAGCTTCCTTCTTGCGACAATCGGAAACCAGATCGCAGCCGATACCTACCCGTTCGCGAACGATGTAGCTGGCATGCTACCAAAGTACATCAACATCTTCCGAGCGACGATCATCATTTCCGTCTTTTGCATCGTATCCACGCCGTGGAACATCATCAAGAACGCGTCAGGTCTGCTCTCGTTCTTGAGCGGCTACTCATGCCTCATGGGTCCTCTCGCAGGTACCATGGTCAGCGACTATTACCTCGTCAAGAAGTGCAGGCTGGACGTGGATCAGCTCTACACGCATCGCGGTATCTACTGGTACAATGGAGGCTGGAACTGGAGGGCGTATGTGTCCTTCGTTGTAGGATTCGCTCCCCTTCTCCCTGGCTTTGCCAAGAGCATTGACAACACTCTAGACATTGGTGGCGCATGGAAAGTCTATACGTTTGCGTGGATCTTTGGGTTCTTCCTTTCGCTGTTTACGCATTACGTTGTATGTACATACATTTCGCCGGCGACAGAATCGTTAGTAGAATGCGCGGTGTACCCGCCGCAAAAGGGTGAGGTGGTCGCGCCGGTTATCGAGGGTGAGGAACTATCGAACAAGGAAACTCTTGTGGGGAAGGAGAAGGAGATGGCCAACATGGCTTAACCCATATCGCGCCAAGTACTCGATCTTGACCAATGATATTTTCTTCTGCCTTCTACAGATGATGTCGCGAACGCGATGGGAAGCTCTCGGATGCTTTTAGTGATGCCGCTGATTAATTTCCGCTTGGTCCGTGCTTCCACAGGCTGGGCCGCCTCGGCTTCCTCTCGAGTGCTATTCATCCCCCAACCTCCCTGCCGGTGGACCAACTCAACGCACATGGCACCCACGTCATCAGCGATGTCGATGAATCAGTAGCTATGTCCAACACGCGTCAAGCAGGAATGGCAGTGTGATTCTATGCATCCATGGAGAAAGCACCCTCTTCAGCCATCCCGCGAAGTCGCCCGCGAACGCGTCCCACGTAGCGCGATCGAATCAACAACATACTGGGGTCATCCGTCTGCTACCAGGACGGAAATATATTGCGTGCTGAAATGCAAGCATGAACTTCATGCCTGGTGAGAACTCGCCGCCAAACTACCTCTTCCCGCGTGTAGCCAACACCCAAACTACGAAGCCGAAATCGCGACGTCCATGCGATCCTTGTCGACGACGGAAGTCACGTTGCGAAATATCAGACAGCGGACCACCATGCGTTCTTTGTCAATTTCATGATCAAGAATGCACCTTCAATGAAAACCCACTACCACGGAAACGACGTGCCGTGGCCATCAACGAGGCCTCTGAGCCTACTGAAACCGCCCGTGGCCAAATTCCTCCTGGAAGCGACTACAGGAATAACACTGCCCAGTCTACATCACCTCAGGATACTACAGCCAAAATCCGACAGGATCCGCCAATCGATGACTACGCAAATCTACATGGCCCCTCGCTCCTGAAGAAGACGCTGGGATTGCAGACCAGCAGGCATAGTCGTCTTGTCGGCTCGACTTCGGAGTACGAGCGCCTGTTGTTAGCACTTGAGCCAGTTCAATCCGCTGGCGCTGCTGATGCTTTGGCTGGCCATCCAAAGCTTCGAAAAGTAGATGACGCCCATGCAACGACATTCGTCTCATCACCCGACGCCGGCACGCTCAACAGTCAAGGCGACATTCCGGATCTCGACGCTATCGAGATAGCCGTCGCACCACATGGCGCTGCGTTGATACGTCTCTTCTTTCGGATCGTACATCCTAGCTTCCCAATTCTGCACAAGAAAGTGTTCCTTGAGAAGTATGAGCGGACTCATCGAGAGTTCTCGCCGCCGCTATTAGCGGCAGTCTATCTCTTAGCCCTTAACTGGTGGTCATATTCCAGCGAGCTAGCACTGCAATCCAAGCCAAACGTTTCGCATCTAGAGTCGCTGACGATGAGATCGTTCAGCAACATCGTTCACAGGCCTAAGCTTTCGACTATACAGGCAGGGCTGCTGCTTCTCCAGCGACCAGAGGGCAACAGCTGGGCGTTGACATGTCAACTGGTCGGGCTAGCGCAGGATATGGGACTACAACTTGACTGTACGACGTGGCATATCCCAGCCTGGGAGTGCGGTCTTCGTAAACGCTTAGCGTGGGCTGTATTCATGCAGGATAAATGGGGTGCGCTGGTGCACGGTCGCCCCTCGCACATCACGCCGATGGATTGGGATGTACAGCCTCTGACTGTCGACGACTTCCCTGAGAGCGCCGCTGACGAGGACGACGAAGACGGGAGTACTGAGGTGGAGAAAGGCCGAATCTTGTTCTGCTACATGGTAGAGCTTACAGAGATCTTGGCGCAGATTCTATCGACTTTCTATACGCTAAAGGCCGAGCGCGACTTCGCCAGTCGTGCGCACGAAGGCGTACGATCACTACTCAATGCAGCGAAGCCTTTGCAGCTCACACTACGCCAATGGTATGCCAACATGCCAGCAGCGCTAAAGGTGCAGGACATAGCGGCGAGGAAGCTCTCCAGCGTCGGCTATCTTCATCTTGGCTACTACGCAGTCGAAATGACGCTTCACCGACGCATCATCCGCTCGTTGTCTCCAGCAGACGACCCAGAACTCCACAGCATATGCCGACAAGCAGCGCAGATCCGACTCACATCTGCCATGAGCTTCGTTCAATCCCTCCGACCCGAACACTTCCAATCCTTTTGGTATTCTTCGTCCACCTACAACTTCACACTCATTGGCTCTTTCATCTCGCTTCTCTGGGTGACATCGCCCAGTAGGGAAGAGGCAGCCAGATACCGAGCTCATTTAGACCAGTATAGGTGGATTATACGCCTGTCGAGCAAATCGGCAGACTTTCTCGAGAGAGCTCTAGTGTCGCTTGATGTGTCAAGCAGTGCGCTGATGAAAGCCATCCCCGGCGATGCTGGCTCGCCCAGTACAGCGATTGGTCGGCAGTCCAGCATGGGATCAAGTCGCGATAATGGTGCGCTTGTCCCCGAGAGCAATAGGCCCATGTCTGTTTCTTCAACTCCTTCCGCTACCCGATTCGAATACAACACATTGCTGGAAGGCACCGACCTCGCTGATCACTCGTGGTTTGATGTGATACACGAGAACAACTTCAACAATGCGTACAATGGCCATGGTGTAACTCCGCCTGGGCAGTCGGACGTGCCATGAGGCGCGATCAACTGCAGTATTGTTGGATCAACCATACCACTGCAAAAGCTGTCGACAGGCTAGATCCATGCAGATTGTGGCAAAGAGTGTTGCAGAGCGCAAGTCAACTTTCATCCACGATGGTCTTGGCTATGGGCGCTGCAAATCTGCATCGACGAAACCAGACAACAGCGATGAGCTATAAGTGTCGGACCAGCAGTCCAAAACACGATTCCGACTTCTGTCATCCGAGCTGGGCACTCAGCAGAGTCGCTCTTGTTCTAGGCATATCCTTAGCGATGCATCATCGTTGATTGACAGCCCGACACTTCCCTGCTCCACGCATACCATACAACCTTCAAGGACCCCTTCTTCGTCATATTCAGCGAGACGGAAGCGCCGGCCTATGAGAGGCTGTGAGGCGTTCGACTCCATGAGCTTTGTACTGCTCACTGGCACGAAAGGACCGAGTGAGCTAGCAACAAGCCCTAGGCCTTCACAGCGGTCACTAGACTAGGACGCAGGAACCGAAAGCCCGACCACAAGACACGGAATCTCTCAACGTGCGCCAGGAATATGCGAATAGTTTTCTGATCATGCCTACATCGCCCTGCGATAGGCTGAGGGGGTGGAGGATGTGGAGATTGAAGCTGAGGACATCAAGGGCAAGGATGAAGACGCTGGTGTTGAAGCCGAAGACGATGAAGGTGAGGCTATAGACGTTGAGAAGAGGGTCCTGTATAGTGGCTTGCAGTGTAAAGGAAGTTACACTGTAGATCACTATACACTTTAGCCTCGATCCCGACGTCCTTAATCGTAGCAACTTCTTCTACAGCTTTTTGGATACGTTAGGCGTCTGTCTCCTCCGCCCACCTGGGCACAGTCTGGAGTCTACGCGGACCTAATCTTGATCAGTTTCATTCGTCTGGAATCACGCCCAAGTTTACGCCCGGTTGCACCCTAAGCCATAATTTTGAAGAGGCGAATATGATTGTGCAACTGCGATATGTTTGCTCTAGGCCAAGAAGTATTGGCGAATGGCCCATCGAACAGACGACCTGCTGCACACCCATAACGCCGCCTCCACTTCCAATTTGATGGAAATTGGACTATGAATGGTTCATTCCCAGCCATCCAGGGTGACTTCGGCAAGAGACTCCTATGGAACTTGACCAGACATCGCCAACCTAAGTTGAGGGAGGAAGAAGCGGTGGCGTGATAGTCTCTTGTTCCGGTGCTCGTCTAGCTATCTATAAGAAAGGTTCCATCCTCGCTATTAGCAACTATTAAGCTACCAGCCAGTGTGATATGTGCTCTATTTTTTACATAGCACAATGATACTTACCATTCCTGCCACCCCACCCCACTCTGACGCAACCATAACACTTTCCAAAGCCATCACCATCGGCCTCGCTGCCTTTCTCGTTGCTCCAGCGGTCACCGCTGTTGGCGGCTTCGACGCCGGTACTGCGGTATTCTTTAACATTAACACCTTTTAGGCCATCAGCATGCACGGGATGGAGCTTTTTGGGATTTGCAGCTGCGAAACGCGCCAGTATTTCCTTTCTATCTACTTCCAGGGAGGGTTAGGCCGTCCTGTCATACTGTCACTGTCTCGTGGATAAGGCAATTTGATTGATAGTCATAGCTGATTCTCATCCATTGCAATTGCGTGATGTAATGTATTGCGGGCCATCAATACTTCATATACTATCCTAGTATGATGTTCTCATCGAACTGAGTAGCCTGATCCCATGCGACCTTCTGGATTAAAGCAACACCCCGCCTCTCGAATACGCCTGGTTTGCCGTTGGCTGGTATGACACAAAGCGCATCAACTTCGGGATGTCCGGAGTTGCTGAGCTGCTCTGCTTTAATATAGGAGATGCCGATGAAATCCAAGACACCACCTTCGCCCCAGGATGATTGCGTAGGCCAGTGATCGAGAGTTACGCTACCCACAATGGTGCGCTCTGCATCATTTTCAGTGCCCAACGGTACCAGAAATCTTAACGCTTCTTTCGTGGTGCCCCACGGTATCCAAGGTCTTACCGCTTCATCGTGCTCTTCGGCGCAGCATAATACACCAAACTGCGCTCTCTGTGCTTTGATGTACAGGTAAGGATCAAGAAATTCCGGGTTGACTCGCTCCAGAGACGCCTTGTTGCTGCATTTCTCACTAGTCATCTGGTGAGTCTCCAGACAAATACCGCATTGAGCATATATGACGATGGGTACTTGAAGCTCTCTGGAATCATAGGCACCGGTAGGCCACCCAGAGCTGAGACGTGTGCTGTTAATTGCTTGACCATTATGTCGCCAGGCCATCCACGACCAGCTGGGCATGACAAATGACCCGTCTGGACGTAGCAACATTCTTCTCTCCAAGATAGTCTGCCCCGAGCTCCACAAGAGTGCGCGTGGAAGTTCACATATCGGGTGACCATATAGCAATCTCGTATGGACTGCAGACTGAAGATCGTCCAGGCTCGTGTAGAAGTTGATGACCCCTAGGAACGCTTTTACAGAATCTTGGTCGTATGATAATGCACGAGGAGCGAAACTTGTTGCCGCTCGCGAGTATGCGTACCAGTTTGGTTTCCGTCCAGTTAGCGAGGCTTGACAAAGGGTTGGCAGAAGGCGTTGCATCTCGTTTGACAAATTGAAATTAATCTTGAAGCCAAAACTCGAACCTTCTTCTAAATGGGTTTCCACACAATTGAGACAAATGCGATCGTTGATTACTAGCACCCGTCGGGAGGAAAAGCCTTCTTGTAGTGTCCAAGCTCGCGAACACCATGGTAAGGCTGAATTGGTCTCTACACACATTCCAAGCACGTAGTTTGGATAATTTATGACCTTGCCAGGTAGAACACGGCCGGTTGAACGGGTATCGTAGCCGGTGATGCCGCCGTTTGCGTTGTCCTTGTTTGCCACCAAGATAGTCAGGATTGCATTGGCATAGATCGAATGCATTTGATTCAGATAGAAGGATAGATTGGGATCGTTTTGAATCAAGCAGAGACAGTCCACCCATAGATAGCGGATGTCCAAGTCCGCGGTGAGACGAATAGCATCCCTAATAGTCTGCGGAACAGTAACGACACGAGACCCGGATGACAGGCTTCGAGGTTTTCGAAGCTCCTCCATGTTTTCAGAAGTTAAGTTGGTGGACTTGACGTTACCCCAAACGTAGCTTAGGGCTATATAGCGCACATTCAAGACGGGCTTGAGAGTGATACATTCCTCGAATACATCGATAAGATAGAGCGACATGTCCAATCCATTGGCGGGATTAGATCGACAGCCTTCATGCTCGTGCTCGCATGCATGCAGCCACGATTTGATAAGTTTCGTGGGGAGATCTTTCCCCTCGGTCTGAGTGGTCGAATCGTTTCGAAGCCGCGTAGGGTACTCCGAACGGCGTAGCAGGTAACCGTTGTAACCTAGCCTGGGGTCTTCGGTTGTTGATGTATGATGATACACCCGTGCCCACTCTATTTGTCTCATGTCAGGCTCAGAGAAGCGATCCCCTCTGATCAAAAGTTTAAAGCACCGCGCATCGGGCCTCGCTTTGTCGAGTATATTGAGAAAATCTCTGCATGATGGGCAGGTCGTGTCTGGCTTGATGTCGGCTGCATCAGCTTTCAACGGAAGAACCAGGTAGTTTCGGTCACCGTGTCTGGACGCTGTATTCGGAATGTCGTTGAGAGATCGATCCACATGTAAGCACTCTTCGCAATACAAAGCGTCCGCCCCCGGTGATCCTCGAATGTTCGATGGCGCAATGTCAACATTCTCCTCCATACCCACGATAGTCGGTAGTTCGCAGGACAGAACTGAATGGGTTGCTGTGGTTCAGTTCATAGTGGTATCCGAGTAGCAAGTCGGATTGTGATTGAGAAGGCTACAAAGAGAGTGATGAGTAGAATGCCCCGCCATCATTGCTGCCTACGCCAAGGGAGGCGCATCTCGTCAGGCAGGTACCTAGGTATTTCTGACCTATCATCCATCTGAACTTCTGATGTCGCACTCCAGAACAGTGTGGCAGAATCGAGTTTCGCTGATGAGCAATGTGTTATACTGCTGTATGTGAGAGCCGTTTATCGAAGCGCAGCTCCAATACCAGTGAGCGTATGCCCTTGCTGTCTAGAAATACACTAGGTACCCAGGTAATTATTGAACTCGCGCATCGTAGATCAAGCAGCTGTTGCTATCTGAAGGGGAGGCGAAACTCACATCGCGCAACCCTCCAAATCCCATCAAGTATGCCTCCAGCTCCAGAACGTTCCGCCAAACTCATCCCACATCACACCACCACACCACCACACCACCACACCACCTCACCATCCAGACCCTCCAACCCCCAGCCTCCCATCCCAGCCTCCCCAAAACAGCCAGCTAAGCACAACAGCCCCGCATCTAGGCCTTCCCTTCAACAGCTCCCTCCCCAAAAGTGAGGGGTAAGACGCCCAAGCAAAGCATTCGCAAGCCTGCTGCAGCTCCGCCGATCCCATACCGCATGCATACGGACCGATAACACAGCTGCACGCTATCTAAAGCGAGATCGAACCGCCATCCATTCGACGCCCGATTCTGTTGGGAAGTATGAACGGCTTTGAACCACCGTTTGGGCATTTGATGGTTGTTGATGCGCGTTTTGGTGGGTGTGTCGCGTGTGGTGTTGCTTATTGCGTTTGTGGGGGAAAGCGGTGGGTGACGTCATGAGCACGTTGTTTGGTGGAAGCGTGGAAGGGCAACGTGGTTGAGGTGTGGCATCCACGTTGTCGCGAACGTTATCGCTATCGCTATCTGGACATCATCTGAAGTAATTGGGAGGCAGAAAGAAAGGATACCCCCGCTTTACGACGTTGGAAAGACGTGGTTTGAAGTCATCGAGATTATTAAACAGAGCGATCGCGCGTCAGCGTTGCGGTGCGGAGAGAGAACTTACGAAAAAGCACGCTGCACGCAAGAACCATGGGGATGCAGGGACCGCGCGCCAACATGTCGCCAAAAGTTCCAATTGGACGGGAAAGCCTCTACCGGCGAAACGCCCCGGTACGCTTACGAAGGTTTATTTCGGGATGATAAAACAAAGTGCATAAGAAGCATTGCGTGAACAGCAGATATTACGTCGTCAGGCACGCGACACGGGACGGGATGGAACAACAGCAAATGACAGTGATGATGCGTGATAAAGTGATCATGATTCCATAAAACTAACTATACAGAAATCTTGTCGTCGGGAACCTAGCAGTTCCATCGACTTGATGCAACGATTGCATCAAAGGGGGGGTATCTGTTTTTCTGATTTGAGCACTTCATTTCAGAACCGTTGCGCCAATTGCCTGTGCAAAAAAGCAAACGCCGCTCGTAAACACAAGAGAGCAAAAATCGCGATCGTAGTCCTCGTAACCCTCACTTCATTGCAGCATGAGAAACCTTACATGGTGCGGACGTGCGTCAAAGCATGGGCCTAAGCCCATGTCTTGGAAGTGTTGAGACCGAGCTCGAGATGCTGTGCGATGGCATCGGCAAAGTCGCCGCCAGCGTTGGAGGAGTGACGGCGGCGCTCGCGTCGTATTTGGTGCTCGGCTTCCATGAGGCGGCCTTGGACCCAGGCGCGCTGCTTCTCGTCGTTGCGGATGCATTCTGTATTCATGAGCTCGGTGAGGGTAGCGACGATTTGTTGGTTGATCACGGCGAGCTTGTGGGATTCTTCCGTGTGCATATCGTCGACGCTATTGCGCGGGGTTGAGCTGGTCCTAGAGCTGACGGCGACAGGGTCACTGGCTGCGGGGAAGGGCGTGGAGTACTTGGGCGAGGACTCGGGCGAAGATGAGAGAGACTGAAATTCGGGCGACGATGCTGCCATTGGTGCGTTGAACGGAATCTCCATGGCCATGCGGCGTTGGAGAGCCTCCTTTTGGGCGGAGAGGAGCATGTATTTCTGCATCGACTCGTTCTAGATAACCATGTTAGTATGTGTAAAGGAAGGAAGCACTTCGGAGGAACTCACTCTACATAAAGTGGGTCGCGACATGGGAGCCATGGTGTAGTCTGATATGGTGTTGCTTGGTGTTCGTATCGTTTAACGTGGAGGGAGATTTGATTCCAGCTGATGTGGGGTTGTCGGGTTACTGATAGAAATACCAGTTGACAATGCCAAGAGCGTTGGTGCTAGGAGATCGGCGGAGCCCCAGAAGTGTGGGTACGAAAAAGTTCTTGGTTGTGGATTCACAGTGGAGTGATGGTGATAAGCTGATGCTGCGACGACTCGGTAATGGTCGACGCTTAAGTATCGAGGCCGGTGATATTGACAGAATATTCCAGAGTTTGATGGATTCGCAAATGCGGTCTCCTGAGTCTGGGGGTTTGTTCGCAACTTAAACAGTTTGTGATGGGGCCGCGCATTCACATTCCCGGAATAGGCCATGACGTGCGATTAACACACCTGCACCGAAACACAGCGCGGCTGAATCCGTCCCTCCGCGGTCACTGTGTCGAGACGCCTTTGAGTAACGGGGCCCGTTTCGCAGAACCCTGTTGGGATAGCCAGGGGTTGGGGCGTAGTTCAGCTGTGATTGGCGGAGTCAGCCCCCTTGCTGATCCTCCTGCTTCCCCGAAAGGTAAACTAAGCGACATAACGTCACTGGTAAGAACCTGAATGTAGGGCCACGGCGCAGGATCGTGATCCAGTAACAAGATCGCTCATACTTGTCTGGGAGGAGGTGATGGCACATGGTACCTGCATTATCGTGAGTAATTTTGCCTGCAGACTCTTGCCCTTCACTTGTGGGTAACTTGTGGGTTATGCGAATTTTCTGCCCTCCATCACAATGCCATGATGCTGCCGGAAATGCCATGGTGACACAGTATGACGTTTCGCTTGATCCAAAATTATTTCTGAGTCAATTCGGCGCAGGCCGAGGCGGCGCGGAGACATCCTGCGACGTCACATTTGCATGGTGCTGACATTGGGCAGTCTTGCTGCTCGGGCGGCTTCGCAGTGCAGCACTACCACACATGTGGCTTTCTTGGAGACATCCCATAAATTGATTAGGCGCTGCATTTGACTGCTTCCGATTGTCCATCAACGTGTCTAGAGGCTAAAAGGCAGGCTTAGTACGAAAAATCAGGTTTCGACGCCACATTAGTGGCTCAGTCCCACGTGTATCCGGGTTTCGGCTTGGATGTGACGTCCCTGTGCAAGCCTCAAACCCCAACCATGGGCATAACAGGGCTGTTCGAAATGCGATCGTCGTTTCTAGCGTATCAGGACCCCGTAAAGGTTCCACGACAAGGCTTCCAGAACAGACCCTTGATCCTTCACGCCGCAGGGAAGTGTCACGCTGCAATGCCACGTTGGTGACAGAATGCTCGTGGGATTCGTGTACGTTGTGGACGATAACGCCTAGTCATGACAGCGGGAACAAGACCTTGGCTTATCGTCGCCCTGGCGCGCCGCGATTACACCCAACATTCAGGTATTCGCATGTCCTCGAGTAAGCGTCATGTCCAAGCGACATACTCCGCATCATACGCGTACGGCACAAACACCTCGCTGCCTGGTCGGGTTTGGTCTTAGAAGATCGAGGGCCTGACCGCGCAGATCATACGGCGTCGTCAATCGACGCCCGGTCGCGCAGAAGAGATTGACCGAAAAGCAAACGTATACCGGCATTCGGCGGATGTACATGAAAGTGATGCGACATGTTGCAAGACATGAGAGCGGTGTGATACAGGCGTATCACTCTTCAGTAGAGTGTCGATCTGACCAGAACCCTTTGCCGTAGCTGACGAGGATTTCTTGTCCACGTCCGATGCCCTTCGCTCTCTTTCCGCTCTTGCCAGCGCTGAGCACGAAGACTCCGACTCTCTTCTCCACCTTCCCGTTCCCAATGTCTACAAGTATGTCGCGAAACTCGGCGCTCGGTGCGGCAGCGACGCCTCGGTAGTCGTTGATGAAGCGTGCTTCGTTGCCCATTTTGGATGCATCAACGCCGATGCCTAGTTCGCGGTCGAGTGAGAGATCGTAGTCGGATGCTTCATCAATGTCAGTCTGATCGTGCACGTAGCCCAAGTACGGCAGAATGAACGAGTCTGGTGGCAGATGCTGGTTAGCATAAAGCGCATGCTGTCCGTGTGCAGGATGCGCAGAGTCCGTGACGGGTGTGATCTTGACGTTCGAGTACGGCCCATTCGGCTTGTAAACCTGTGTATCGGGTGGTAGATCGGACTTTGGCAATATAAGTGCGCTGACTTTGTCTCTACAAAGCTTCTTGGAATATGAAGGTGCGTGAAGGTAGATGGTTTGCCCATCCCACCCCTTCGGCACAGCGCCAGATGATTTTGGCATCTTGCTATCGAATCTGATAGAGTCGCACAGCTTTCATCTAATCCAGGCAGGCAGTCGTTCCTTCGCGTGGGTCGAGACGACAATCTTAGTCCCTGTTGGAAACGTGCGAGAAGCTCGCGACAAAGATTTGGAATCTTTGTCTATTGTGCCCTTCGGTGATGCATAGTACGGGATTGTGCGGCGAGGTGGTGAGGTGAAGTCGTTGTGTTAGCAAAGTCAAAGGCAGTGTGGTACCGAGGGGCTCTTGCCTGACCGGCAACACTTCGGCGGGACGGGCTAGAAGCGACAAGAACACCCACTCTCGCTCACCGTAGCACTCACTAACACCACACTACGCCTCGCCCTTTATCGACGCGACGCTCTCTAGCTCTGCGCGGAAATGATCACTATTTGTGGGATATGATAACGCGGAAGGATCGGGTTTCTTCGTGTTGAGCAGCGCGTCATTCGTTCTCCGACGAAACACCTGCGCCCAAGTAGGTGCCGCGCTTAATGCGTGACATGCGACTACCATTGTGGCGCTCACTAAGCTCATGCGCCTCTCCTGAGGAATGTCGGATGCGAGATTGCGTTACGACTGTTGCAAGGAACACTGTGGGTGGATGACTCTCGCAAGAAGAGCCCCCGTAGGACAAGAGCTGAGACAGAGCTGAAAGCTGGCCAACCTCCAAAGTCACAGCAGCTCCGGTAACAGCTTTCCGCTACATCTCGATGGCTACAATAGTTCGCAACACTGGACGGGCTGTCGGCCCTTCGCTGGATCTAGTCGAGGTCTAGATGCAAGGGCAATGCAGGAACCCGCACGTCCCCAGTCCATCGTGAACCAACGACCTCGCCAGCATCAGACCGGTCCAATCTGGCCCTTCTCCTATCAGCGAAGCTATTTTTGCTCAGACGCGGGGATTGCTCCAGATGCTGTCACGATTACCCATCTCCACTCTGATCGGGATTCCAGTGCCTCTGGCAAGGAGCCCCTAATCGTCGCTCTGTTCAGGTGTTCTTTGTCACAGTCAGCGGCTCGGCGCCAATGCCAGCTGCCAGTGTGTCTTACACCTCGATACAGTCGCGCGGCTTCTTCTCTGCTCAGAGCTGACATGCAGGTGCGGATCACGAACCGGAGATAGGTACCTACCGGGCGATTGAACATGTTCCGCGTGCACAAATCGAACGCTTGCGGCAAAAGCAGCTAGAACGACGGGCGATGTGTTGGGGCGGCAAGGCCCCTTGGCAGGGGAAATTGTCAACCTCATTTCGTTTCTGCACGCAATCCACCTTTTGATTGGCCCGCTCGACTTCCATCAATAAACAGCTCACAACGGCCCATGTCGAAGCTTTCCACAGGTTCCCCTATTTCGTACTATGCCAGGCACAGTCCACCAAACGGCGCCACCGGCACGCCAGAGCCCTCGCGATACTGCCAACCGAATGCAACTACGCCAATGCCCCCTGTTCATGGACGCTGGCGCTCTTGGTAAGGCCAGCTCGTGTATAGTTCTATATAATGGCTTCGCCAGCTGCTCCTCAGTTGATTCCTCACCACACACTCACTACACTCACTAATACACGGTTATCACCGATCACACTCGTTTTCAACGACCTCCAACGCCTTACAACTTAATACCTTCCGTATTTTAATACCACCCCCCCAAACCAACAACATCAAGATGCGTTCCTTCGCCGTCATTGCTGGCTTCGCCGCCGTTGCCCTTGCCGCTCCCCAGGCTTACGAGGCTTACCCTGCTGCCCCGGCCTCTTCCTCCGCCGCTGCTGAGTACCCCGCCTACCCTGCTGAGACCCCCGAGGCCTCCAGCTCCATGCCCGCCTACGAGGCCGCTACCTCCTCCGCTGCTGAGTACCCGTCTTACCCCGCTGAGACCCCCTCCGCTTCCATGGAGGCTTCCAAGCCCGCCTACGAGGCCAGCTCCATGGCTCCCGTCTACTCTGCCTCCAAGCCCGCCTACACCACCACCGAGGTTGTCCACGCCACCAGCTACGTCTGCCCTGAGCCCACCACCATCACCTACGGTGTCTCCACCTACACCATCTCCTCCAGCACCACCCTCAGCATCCCTGAGTACACTGCTACCTACGTCCACACCCCTACCCCCGAGATCCCGGCTGTCCCCATGCCCACTGTCACCTCTGCTTCCGTCCCGGCTGCTGAGCACACTGCGCCTGCCTACACCCCGGTTTCTCCCATCTACCCCTCCTCCAACGGCACCGTTCCCCACGTCCCTGCCGGAACTGCTGCTCCTACTGGCACTGGTGCTATGCCCAGCGCTTCCAAGCCCGCTGAGTTCACCGGTGCCGCCGGCAAGGTCTCCGTTGGCTTCTTCGCCATCGCTGGTGCCCTTGCTGCTTTCTTGTAAGCAGTTCGCTCTTGAGTGATTTGTCGGGCCATGGTTCTCCATCATGGCCTTGCTAGTCTCTTCTCGAGTTGTGGAAAGAGGAGGAAATAAAACATGGCTTCACGGGTTACGACTTCGACTCTGCATCACGATTCAGTCTAGGATTGGGAGCGCGGTGTTGGTGGTACGAGCCCTTTGCTTCCTTGCGCAATCAAGTCGCAGCAGCATTTCGATGGATCGATATACTTGGTATTGTAATACGCCTTGGTTGGAATGCTTACTGGCCCTATGGAGGGAGTCGTGTGGTCCCCGGTGGTCTTTTTTGTCCCTAGACTCTTTGCCTGTTCTGAGAAGAGTTGGCTATCTTAATGACATGATTTCCACCTTTACTTTACGACTTGACTGTCTACCTGATACCCTTCTGTACATATTTTACCATCAATGCATTTGATCGTAACTTTACATCTGTGTTCCTATGCAAACCATCTTGCGACAGCCGATACCATCACCGCCTCCAAAAACATCCCATGTACTGACGTCTAGACAATCTTTCCTTCTTTACCCTGATCCTCGCACACGAACCACCGTTCAAGTCGGGTCGCCCCTGAGACCCTGCACCGGGAAATTACACAGGCCGCCTTACCCTGCCGCAACTCGTGCCTGGCATGTGGCCCCCCACCCATTCATCCGCCCGTGCATGCCCCAAGAACGCCAACAACCGCCAACAACCGAACGCGTCATCTTTCGTCCAACCTAACAATAAATTGACGGCATCTCGGCTCTTGCGACCCTTTGTTTTAGTCACGGCGCGTACATCCATTCCTGATGTTGTTTGCAGGACTTGGGTAGGCGAGCGGATATATTGCTATTTTGCTTGGGGAGAGGGTTGACGCGTGGCTTGCGCGATGCATGCCGCGCTGTTCGAGAACGTAGGATTGATGGCGAAATTGTGGGATGCGCTTCCTTCACGAAAACGACATGCCGAGAGCCGTGATATTGCGAACTCGTTCTCGTAGAGCGATGCCGCATGCGTGCGCATTTGCGCCTGCCGTTTCTTCTATACCACCATCTTACAGCCGGGGTCAGCTTGTCATCTTCCGGTCACCCAACCATGCTCCAAGGAGACGCCGTTGTGTGCTACGAAGGTTTATCCGGTCTTATTTGGATATCTTGTATCGGTCAGAGATGCCTAGCTCGGCAGAGGAAGATTCACATCGGGAAGTAAGCTCAAGAGGTCTGAGTCAAAACAGCATACCAACCTCATCAATATTCAGGAGCTTTTCTCTTTACGCGTATGCATCCCGGTTGTTTTGGAGAGCTGAGACTGACATTAGGGTTCTGGGAAGGAACGCTTTCCATCGCAGCTGCCTCGTTTTGTGGCGAGGGTACCGCATGAAGATACCGCATACGCAACCATGGATACAGTCATGCAGCCAACAATCGAAACGCCAGTCTACTACAACAAGCCGCGATAGTCGTCGGTGGCATCTCCAGAATAGACGTAGTTAACGTAAACACATATCGCCTTCTCAAAGATCGACGCCGATGACTATGTAGCCGCCTTACTGGTGTTCACTTCCGCCACGTGCGCTTCCATATTGGCAGGTGCAAGCGTCCCAGTGGAACAATATCCAGAGGCCTACACGCCACCGAGGAAATGCTGCGAGCGTTCGACACAATATGGGCTGGCATTGCATTGCCCGAGACGCTGCCTGCCCCAGTACCAGAAGTCGACCAGAAGATTCTTCCGGCGCATGCTCATATCGAAGATCGAAACGGTGCGGGCTCGGCCGATACATAACAACATCTTCGCGACACGAAGCCCATCCACCCTTCGTCTCCTCCCGCGTCGCCCGCGCCGCCGCGAAAGCCCCAGCGGATGGGAACCGTCAACGCACCCATCACACTCTCGTCAGATGTCCAGAACGAAGACCACACCGAACCAGAGCCGAGGGCTGACAACTACGTCAAAGTCGTCCGCGCTTCGAAACTGTACAATGACATGCCTTTCCGACAAAAGGTGATCAAGGATACATATATCTTCTTGCGGCGGCAGATGCGACCCGACCTCAAGCCTTGGAATGCCAGCATATGGGATACGAACACTGCGCGTGACGGCACAATACTTGGCGGTTGCATATTTGCCCAAGCTGATCCTGCGAAGGCCTACAAGCAAGATAAGCTCGTGAAGAGCGTTGGGTGAGCTATGGAGTATGAGATCTATGTGGCACTTATACTGGCTTCGTAGGCTGCGTGCTACCGAGCGGGGCCGACTTAGGCAGCCGACTTCACCAGCTGGATAGTGCCGGAAGGGTTGATATTGGTTCACAATGCGATGCTCTGTCATCGGCGAAAGGTATGTGCGCTGGTGATAACACTGCCAGGCCTCATGTCAGCAGATGCAAGCTTCCAGCATGCTGGATAGACTGCGACAACCACCCACAACAATACCCACTGACACATTCGACGTGCATGTATTTGGCAGACCTGTCTATCATATCTTTGAATAAACTCGTAGCTTCTCCACTATTCGTCTTCCTTATACCGGGATAAACTACGTTTAGACCTTTTCTAGCATACGGCGTAAGTCAAGACATTCGCGCACCTACCTGAGTCTTGAGTATACGCGACAATTGCGTTCTGCATCTGCGGACTACAACCTGAAGTTAGGTAGTCTTCAGCATCCCTTCCGATCGGCGAGGCAATTTCAAGTACTCTAACAGCCTACATGTATCAGGCAGTACGCCACTGTAGGTCGCAATCATGCTCGAAGACTTGCTGAAGCCGGTTCAACTTTCTCGTCTTCACCAACTTGAGTCAAGAATACCACAGACAGACAAGTGATCAACAAACAATAGGCCAATATCCTCCTCGTCAAGTCTTTCTCTTCGGCACTCGCATCGCAAAAAGCATCAGAAAGCTGGAATCAACTCAAGCTGCATACTAGATTCGGCGTCGCGATTCCTGAACACGAGATTGAGGGTTGCAAAGGCTGAGACGTCCACCCGAAGGCACAAGAAACTTTACATGATGTACAGTGTTTTCACATTGCCTACAACCAAAAAGCACATGTTTTTAAACACCTCCAGAAAGGTTTCAGGAACATAATACCTAATTATGAGCTGTTAGGCTAACCGAGCGTGATACGTGTCGAGTTTTAAGCCCGTCAAGACGTCCGTCCCTTCCATCTCAACCACGACAGCAGCAACACCCGCCAACATCACCACCAACGTCAACAGAAGGGCTATCAGGAGTAGCTGCAAAACTTAAACTTAATACATGCTGCTCTCCCGCACCAAAGGGATATTTTGCTTTGCAGTAAAAGCGTGAAACACTCACCTACCCGCATCGCTCACACAGCCGAACCATAGCGCACAACACCGAAAAGACGCTGCGAAAGCAGTCAAGAGGCCTCTGACAGCCTCTCAGCAATCGGTATTGTCATCTTACCCCTTTCAACTCTATGATAGTGCGCGCTGCGGTGATAGGCCCAGGCGACTACTCTAAGACTACGAAGTAGATATGTACTTCCATAAATCGCTTTGGAGAATACGATGCAGGTTATGATCCGGTTTCTGACTGCTATCTTGCTGATCGGACGGTGTGTTGTAGACATTCTTGGCTTAGAATATGTTGGCCTAGGCTACTACATCGAAGTAGATACGGAAGAACGCATCCTAATGCATAGGCCTGAAGCGTACGATATGGGTCACGATCCGGTTCCTGACCGCAATCTTGCTGATCAGACGGTGTGTTATAGACATTCCCGGCTTGGAATATATCAGCCTTGCCTACGACATTAGCACAGATACGGAAGTATATATCCTAATGCATGGGTCTGAAGCATACGATATGGGTCATGTCGACGTTTCTAGCTGCATTCCGACCAAATCTGCGGTGCGCGATGCGGCTACTGTGAAGGTTAAAGCATGAATACTCACTTCTATGTACCCGTTTGAAGCATACAAGGTGAGCCGTAGTGGAGTATCTGGATGTTATGAGTTAGCTATGCGGTATCGAGTGGACTTGATGTCTTCGAATAGAACGAAATTGCTGCATGCATTCTTACACCAAGGGCCAAACATACCTTAGCCCATCGCAACGCTTCAAGGCACTCGCAGCTACTTGCTTCGCTACGTACATATGCTTTTTACTTATCGTCGAAATGCAGCATAAAGAACCTTAGAACGCATGCTCTGTACTCTCAGCCGGTTTCCACCTATATTAACCGCCCCAAGACTTATTCTTAACTACAACCACACAAGAGTTCATAGCATTTCACGGTACCAACATGTAGATATAGTTTGACTCAAGTCTTTCATAGCATTATGCTACGCTAAAAGCCGAGCACGCCTGACTGGAACAAACATGAAATGGGGTATCATATCGAATACACTGATCCAGCCTTTTCCTCCCAAAACGCCTAGCACTCGGTCGGGAAAAACAAACCTCCTCCGCACATCGAGGCATTGTGCCTCAAACATCTTCGCTCTCTAGATACCGCTGCGTGCGAGAACCCAGGAATGCTCAAGAATGACGCCACATGAAGATGATGCCGCTGAATATGATACATGATGAAACAAAGGCCGCTTGTGAGCCTAAATACCCTCTCTCGCACTATCGTACTTCCATAATCATCCGGGAACTCTTGGCTGAACCTGCATTCAGCGATCAACACCCACCTTCCCAACACCCTTGCCCATCTTCTTGCCGACGTCGAGATCGTCAAGCTGTCCCTTCTTGAAGAAGTGAGGAGCTAGTTCATTGAGCCATGGTGCTTCGATTGGAGCGACAGTACGCATCCACGACTTTGAAGTCTCCACCTGCTCGAAGTAGCATACCAAGCGCGGCCGCTTGTCTCTCAGACAGGAAGATGGATGGATCCAGACTTGATTGCGTGAGGAAAGGCAGCGATAGCTCATGCCATCTTTGTTCAGCCGGGCTGTATTGGCGAAGTATGCCGATGTCCAACACTTCATGATCTTGATGTGATCGGCTATTCCACAGCTACTCCTTTCTATCTCAACCTTGTCACAAAGTCTGAACAGCTGTTCTCGAACATCGATCACGCGACTGAGCGACCGATACTGGACGAAATTGTCTTGACACCAACTTTTACTAAAGCCTGTCTCCTCAAACTCGTTCCAAAGGTTCAGGAGTGAAATCATGTCCCCATGCTCTGACGCGAATCTCTGGCGTGCAAGGTCTGCTGCAGCTTTCTTGTCTTTTGGGCTGAAGAAAATCTGGCCCGCTTCCGATACGAGACTAGTTAAAGTGACCATCTCATCAACGCAGCCAAAACTGTCAGCAGCTAGCAGAGCTTTCGCTAGCTTTGGATCCAATGGCAGTTCGCTAGCCCTTCGACCGAGCTTCGAGACCTGTCCTTCACTGGTCAGAAGTTGGAGGGAATAGAGGTTCTCTAAAGATTGGATCAAGGCCTCGCTGGAAGGTTTTGACGGCAGATCGAAGTTGAGGATGTCGTTGATTCCCATTGACTTCAAGATGAGTATGAGGCTGTCGAGGGAACTTCGGAGTATCTCTGGTTCCGTCTGAGCCGGCAATTCGTTGTAGAACGCGTATCGTGTGTACAGATGAAACGAAAGTCCCGGTCCAGTACGTCCAGCTCTCCCTGCGCGTTGGAGTACACTAGCCCTTGAAGTTGGCACTACAGATAGTGTCTCTGTGCCTAATCTGGCATCATATCGTTTTTGCTTGACCAAACCTGAGTCGATTACATAAACGATTCCGTCGATGGTCAGACTCGTTTCTGCGATATTGGTAGCACAGACGACCTTGCGAGTGCCGTCAGCCACTGGATCGAAGATGCGGCTTTGCAGATGACTCGGTAGGCTACCGTAGACAGGCGCAACAACGACAGGCGCCATTGTGTTTCCGAGCTTCTTGGCAGTAGCCTCGATAGATTCCGCAGCCTGTATGATCTCGTCCTCTCCCGTAAAAAAAATGAGAACGTCACCTTTTGGCTGGGACGCGTGAATTTGCCAGAACGTAGTCAGGGCCGCGCTCAGGTAGTTGGCCTCTGGTTGCTCCGTGAAAAATTTCGTGATTGGAAAGGATCGACCAGGGCAAGACAGGATACTGGCGTTGTCGAAGTATTCAGAGAAGAACTGAGCGTTCAAAGTAGCCGAAGCGATGACGAGACGAAAATCCGGTCTGCAACGAGTAATCTCACGTGTCAGGACCATCAGCACGTCGGTAGCAATGGTCCTTTCGTGCGCTTCGTCCAGTATGATGGTCGAGTAGTCCTCCAGTAAGGGTGACGTAAGAGCCTGTCTTAGGAGAAGACCATCCGTAAGGTAAACAATCTTAGTCTCTTCAGGCGAGAATTTCTCCTCAAACCTCACCTGATATCCCACCTCTTTGCCCAAGCGAACACCAGCCTCTTCTGCCACACGTTTGGCAACACTCATAGCCGCTACGCGTCTAGGTTGCGTACATCCGATGCGTCCATGCTTCGCAAAGCCAGCCTCAAACAAAAACTGGGTCAATTGTGTCGTCTTTCCTGAACCCGTCTCACCGACGAAGACGAGTATCTGTTCAGTCTGTAGAGCTTTGATGAACTCATCCTTGTATTGGTAGACCGGTAAAGAACGGCGAACTTCCTCGATCGAGGCGGCATGCTTCTCTGCTTCGTCCACGAGCATCTCAAGCCTCTGCTTCTCCAGGTCAACCATAGGTCCATCATATACCACGTTCTGTGATGGGTCGAAAATTAGCTCGTATTCGTCCTCTCGGACATCGGCAGCCTTGGGTTGACTTTTTATCTTAGATAATTGATCTTGCTCCCAGACCTGATACTCGCTCTTGTAGTCGACATCTGTGTCCTTGTGTCTGCGAGTAAGAGCTTCGTTTTTATTCGAGTACTCGGCGTCGGGAATTTGAAAGCCAGAACCGGAATCATCGATGGCATTTCGCGCCTCGGCCAGCTCCAGGGTCTGACGATTCTTCTTAAACTCGGCTCTTTCTCTCTCGCTCAGCTTGTTTCCTAATCTCGCCTCCTCTTCTGCTTCCTCGGCGACCTGGCGGCGGAGTAGGGCGAGTTGTTGCGCTTCGCGTTCGGCAAGGTATTTCTGGCGCGACGCCAACCTCAAGGCACTGACATCCTGGTCGCCGGTCTTGCGGCGCTTGGAATCCATGATGTGCGGTGATTCGAGTGTGTTGGCGGTTGCGCGATTCGGCGGGAGCGTGGTGTCGAGTCGAGGGTATGGTATGCGTGTGCGCGCGAGGTTTGTGGGCGTGGAGGGTTCACTCGGATGGTGGAGCTAGACTACGAAATGTTGGAGCTCGGACCAGGTGGCGCGAGCTAGCTAGCGGGATGGAAACTTCGGTTGCCGACTACAACGAGGCTTGTCTGCAACAAGAGGAAGACAAAACTTGAGCCTGGAGGATACAACGTCGTATGTTTCGTTGGTTCGTCAGATGAAAAGTTCGTGAAATCTTCAGCTTGTCCGCAGCAAGATGGAAACAAAACTTGAGCCTGGAGGATACAACGCCGTACGTTTCGTTGGTTCGTCAGATGAAAAGTTCTTGTAGCCTCAGGGTAGGCGCTTTCCAGGTGCTGGTCTTCACACAGTGGGCCGATGGAAGTTGAGCTGAAGAAGAGTGTAGGAGGAAGGAAGGAAGGCGGGAGGGGAGCCAGCTATATGGCGTCTCAAAGGCTAGCGTGGACAGCAGCCTGGTAGGTATGTAAGAGACGGTGGTACCGATGGAACCATGGATGAGAGGTGAGTTGGCTGAAGCATGCCCGGGCGGGTGTAGAAGAGTCACAAGAGTGGGGCTACGTCATAGGCAGCCGCCGTGAAGAGAAGGGACGGTAAAGGTAAAAGTGGGGACGAGAGAGAAACGGAGTGGTGGTGATAGGTGAGTTTACATATAAACAGTACAGATAATAGCCATAGAATGGAACTATTGCGCATGGTGAGAGTGTGGCACGTATCAGCATGAAAGTCGCCGAATAGTTTGGTCCTTTGCCTGGCATGAACGGAGCGAACACCATGGTTCTGCTCAAGGCAGTATACTCGATCTATAGGCCCCGGAGAAACACGCCATACTGGCAAGCGATAGCATGGCCACAGTGCTGAACAGTACTCCGGCACAGAATAGCTTATGCCCTCCAGCTTACCATGCTACCTTCAACATCCTTTGTTGAAGCGCACCACCATCCGCGACCCAAACAAAGAAAGTACCAACGTCTATAGAAGACCTATGACAAGCGGCAGGATCAGGCATCGACCGCAGAACAAAACCACAACCCTAAACCCTCCGCCGTTTTGCTCCGCACCCAATACCTGCCGTCCAGCCCCAACATCAAGTCGCGACTTCCCTCCCAACCAAGAAACCACCACGCCAAGGACCGCGGATTGCAAATCAACATCCACGGTTGGCCGCACCAACCACATCGATCACTCCATCTCGTATGACTTCGCCTCTGTTCGGACAGCATGACGTAGCATATTCTCGCGAATGGAGCAACAGCGATTACATGGCACGTTCGCTTTAGGAATATGGGTCCATCAAGATAGATACGAATGCGCGTCATGAGCATAGCGCGACAAGTAGGTTTCGGCAACCGCGATGCTTGCTTGCAAAGTGCGTATGCTTAATATCAACATGAGTGACACGAAATGCAAAAGCGTAGTGACCAAATCTTGCAAACGTAAAGATATCGTATTCATCATCATAACCCACTACCTAACGCCGCCCATTTTAACACCACGCTTCATGAACGCTGAAAACTTCGAAAGAACTATGCAAATGACACATGCTGACAACACCTTCATCCTGCTCATCAGCACCTTCATCCCACACCCACACCATGCCATCCACTCAATGACTAATATACTGAAACACAGCACTAACATCCCTCAACCCATCGCCCGTCTCCTGCCTCAACAACAAATCCTGAATCTTGCCCAACGGCCCCGTCTCGCCATCGTTAACAAAATGATTCCACGTACTCGTGTCACCGTAAAGCATCGCCGGCGCTTTCGCCACCTGCCTCCCATCTTCCTTCCTACAGCGCTTACACTTGAATGTGTCGTGTGTATCACTCGTAGTATTATCGCGGTACTGGAACAACTCGCGAAGAGAGTCAAGTGAGAAATGGCGTTCCACATCCTCCGCGCTGTCGACGACACAAGACGATAGAGACTGTTTGTGGGATTGGCGCTGGAAGACTTTCTCTTCGATAGTACCAGTGGTGATGAAGCGGTACACGAAACAATCTTTCTTCTGCCCGTCACGCCACACACGCGCGAGAGCTTGTTGATCGGCAGCGGGGTTCCAATCAGGGTCGAAGAGGACGAGGCGGTTCGCGCCGATGAGGTTGAGACCGCAGCCACCAGCTTTGGAGGAGAGGAGGAAGACGAACTCGGGGCTCTCGGGGTCGTTGAATTTGTCGACGAGCTTTTGGCGCTTGCTCACGTTCATGGTGCCGTCGAGACGGAAACAGCCGTAGCCGCGTGAGCGGCATAGCATGGCGAAGATGTCGAGGGTTTGCGTGTAGTTGGAGATGAGGACGATTTTGTCGTTGGTTTCGGCGCGGATGCGGGCCAGCATGCGATCCAAGACTGCCATCTTGCCGGAGTACCATGTCTTGACCTCGCGATCTCTGCCTCGCGCATCCTTTTGTACGAAGTCGTCTGGTAGCTTGTCTTCGCAGCCTGGCAAGTCTTCTGGTAGGTTGAGCAGGTCGGGGTGGTTGCAGAGCTTCTTGAGCATGCCAATGACCTTGAGCGGCTGCGAACCCTTGCCGCGGAGTAGACTCTGGACATCGGGTGACTTGATGAAGTGGTTGTACAAGTCCTTCTGGAATGGCGCAAGGTTGCAGAATACGACGTGCTCGTACTTGACTGGCAGGTACTTGGAAAGAATGTCGTTGGTTCGCCGAATGATGAACTTATTGACCAACCCGAGAAGCTCGGTGAGACGCTCAGTACCCTTCTTAATATCCGCATCCGTTCCGTTCGCGTCGCGACCCTTCAGGATAGGAATCTCATAATGCTTGCGGAACTCCATGCGCGTGCCGAGGTAGTTGGGGTTGGCGAAGTTGAGCAGCGCAAAGTACTCCGACAAATCGTTCTGGATCGGTGTACCCGAAAGGATGACTCTCCTCTGTACGTTCAGGTTGTTGAGCGCGGTGAAGGTCAAGCTGTCGCCATTCTTCAGTCGATGGCCTTCGTCGCAAAGCATCAAGCCAATAGGTGTCTGTCCAAACTCGTCGGCGTAGAGACGCAGGGTTTCGTACGATACGATGAGGACAGGTCTGACAACTGCGCGCCCGGATGCGATCGACCATTGCCGTATTTGCTGGATGAGCTCCTCCTTCGATGCCTTTCCGTCGATCGCGAAGGGTGTGACAGCGTCTTTTCCAAGCCACTTGATAAGCTCGTTCGCCCAATTCCTGACTAAACTCGACGGACAAGCGATGACGCACTTTTGTATCGTCGACTTGCCAGCATCGGGCGACTGCTTCAACAGCGTCCACATGAGTGCGATACACTGTAGCGTCTTTCCAAGACCCATCTCGTCTGCCATGATGCACCCGTTCGCCTTGGGATCAATCATTCCCGTCGTAGCTCGGTACAAGAACTTCACACCCTCGACCTGATGCGGTCGCAGAACCTTCGCAAGTCTTGGATCGATAACGACTGGCACGCGCGGTCGCTCGTTATCCACCTTCTTCTTCAACCCCAGTATCTCCGCCAAACTCTTGTGTACCAGCGGCGCCTCCATCTCCTTCTTCTCTGTCTGACTCAACTTCGGTTCCGCCTCTTCCTTCGGTATGGGCTTGTCGTCAACTGTGGGATCGTAGAGTACTATCGCAAATTCTCCGCTCGGGTCGTGCAGTGGTCGCGCAATAAAGACAGTTCCAGTGCGCATACCCAGCAGCGGCGCTGGTCGATTCGGATTGTAGGCTCCAACATCCTTGTTGACTAAAGGAACGATAAACTTGGTTCTGAATGCGGTATCTTTGTCTTTGGGCTTGAAGACGGGAAATCGGTTGGCGTCTCGTGTGGCGAGGGCTAACCGGTCTTCATTCGAGTATGGCTTATCGCTCTCTCCGTCTTCACCTCCAGCACCGGAGTAATCGACCTTCCTCCTTTTCCTTGCGGGCTTCGTTGAAACACTGGATACTGTTGCGGAGCCGGGGCATCGGAAAGGCTTGATGAGACGTTCGGTTGACTGTGGAGTGCCACCATAAAGACGCGCCGCGGGCTTCGCTGGGGTAGCCTCGCCCGCTGCGAGAGTCTTCGGTCGATGCATGAGGAATTGACACTTCTGGTAGGCACTGTGAGGTTTGGCAGCCTATGTTCGGTCGATGTGGTGGGAGTTGGGAGGAAAGGGAGTGTCATGCGGGAATGCTGATCAGTGCTCGCAGGTGGCGGAATTGCGACGCGTAGATTGTTAGCTTCATCACGTCGTCACGTGGAACGACAGGCAGCATCGCCATCCCACCAACAATCAGAATCTCCATCATACCTAGATACCATATCTGCATCACTTCCTGTTCACATTCCCATCATTTCCATACATCCAACGCGTCAATCCCCCACATCTCCATATCCCGAAAAACCCTGTGACCGACACCTCCGAGCCCATCTCCGCAAATTCCCCAGCGCCCACCCCAACGCAAACCACATCCCCACCCAACCATGGCGCGAAAAGCAATAGCAAAAGACCAAATCGTCAAATTGATCGTAGGCGCAGGGCAAGCGTCGCCCTCGCCGCCCGTCGGTCCCGCGCTGGGAAGTAAAGGTGTGAAGAGCATGGATTTCTGCAAAGTACGTCTATCATTTTCCCAATTGTCGCATACCTCTCTACATATCATATCGAGACCTACAGCCTTCGCTTCCGCTGGTAAAGCTTCTTTGCAAGATTGGACTACCCATTGACCTTACCCTACGTTTGCTCACATGCTCTGCTTATGCCCTCAATCATCGCAAACCCAACCGATATACTAACCCCCACCAGGAGTTCAACGCCCGCACCGCCCACTACACCCCCGGCACCCCCATCCCCGCACGCATAACCGTCCGCCCCGACCGCTCCTTCCACTTCCAACTGCGCACACCCCCGACCGCAACGCTCCTCCTCTCCGCCGCCGGCGTGCTCCCCACCAAGAACAAGATAAGAGGAGCCGGAAACGTGCCGGGACCCATGAACAACCACGACGGGCAAAAAGGGAAAACATCAACGAGCAGTCCGACGGTGGGCAATGCGGTGAAAGGGACGGTGGGCACGGTTAGTCTGAAGCATGTGTATGAGATTGCGAAGATTAAGCATGGCGAGACGAGGTTGAGTGGGTTGAGTTTGGAGGGCGTGGCGAGGAGTGTGGTGGGGCAGGCGGGGAGTATTGGGGTTGTGGTTGTGCCGTAGATGGGGGAGGAGGTGCTGGGAAGAGGCGGGGGTTATGGGGGGCTGAAGAGATGGAAGAGCACCAGAGCATGTGCGAGACGTTGCATGACAGGAGTTGTGTAATGTGGCTTGGGCATATGGCATACTCTGAGTGCATTTGCGTGTTGAGTGGATAAGAGCTTGTACATATATTGTATACCTGGATAGACTCATGATGCATGATCAATTTCGACTGTATATCGACTGGCATGCTGAGCTCTGCTTGTGATGAGATTGAGGACAACGAGGCTTTTGTGCCAACAAATATCTGATTGTATCTAACAATGACAGCGACAAGATAACAATGACACTTCCCACTGTTACATCCGTACCCCAGATCTTCTTGACATGACTTTCAATGCGAGAATAGTCTCGGCACTGTAGCTGCGTTCCATCCGTTCGAACTGGTGCTCAGTAATATCTTAAATGCTCTGGGCACACCATCAGCACCGGCATACTCCGATACGATCTCGTCGTTCCGCAGTGAAGACCGGCGCTGTCATAAAACTCCCTCATGTCTCTCCCTCACGAAAACCCATAAACACCCCCCTGCTCCTGGAACCTCAACTGATGATCCCTCAAATCCGCCCAAAGCCTCAACTCACTCTCCTCA